>OQWM01002838.1_pt1 | contig 11703 bp, 11 predicted proteins | sample 1691531 | NCBI WGS metagenome assembly OQWM01 (sample SAMN03418257, study PRJEB22391) | human gut metagenome | biome: human-gut; feature: organic feature; material: feces | host: Homo sapiens | place: Tanzania | collected 2013-01 | reverse complement strand
GGATCTGGGCGGCCTCGTCGGTGATGATGTCGCCGTACAGATTGGGCAGCACGAATACCTGGAACTTGCTGCGGATCTCCGGATTTACCAGGTTGGCGGTCATAATGTCGATGTACCAGTCCTCGGCGGTGATCTCCGGATAGTCCGCCGCAACCTCATGGCAGATGCGGGTGAACATTCCATCGGTCTTTTTCATAATGTTGGCCTTGGTGACGATGGCCACATTGGTTTTGCCGTTGGCCCGGGCAAAGTCAAAGGCGGCCTTGGCGATCCGGCGGGTGCCGGCATCGGTGGTGACCTTGAAGTCCATGCTCAGCATACCGGGCACCTCAACGCCCCGGCTGCCCAGAGCGTATTCGCCCTCCGTATTCTCCCGGAAGAAGGTCCAGTCAATGCCCAGCTTTGGGACGGACACGGGCCGTACGTTGGCAAACAGGTCCAGCTCCCGGCGCATGGCCACGTTGGCGCTTTCCAGCGTACCGCCCTTGGGAGTCTCTGTGGGGCCTTTCAGCAGTACGTCGCAGTCCTTGATGGCGGCCAGCGTCTCATCAGGAAGGGCTTTGCCCTGAGCGGTGCGGTTTTCAATGGTCAGCCCCTCGATATCCCGCAGCTCCACCCGGCCGACGGCAAGCTCTGCTGCCAGCAGCTTTTCCAGCACCCGGCGAGCCTGAGCCATGAGGATGGGACCGATGCCGTCGCCGGGGATCAGGCCGATGACGATGCGCTCCATGCGGGAAAAGTCCTTAGCGGGAGAGCCTTGGGCCATGCGCACCTGCCGGTTTAACTGCTCAGTCAGTAAGGCACGGAAATGCGCCGCCGCCTGCTCGATATAAGCGTTCTGATCCATCAGTCATTGCCTTCTTTCGTGTAATTCAGCAGACCGCCCGCCCGGAGCATCGCTGCCTGCCGCTTGGTGAAGCTGCCGCGGACGGGGATTTCACGGTTTCCGGCGTGAAGCGTCATGGTACCGCTGTCCAGACCGGCGTCGATGCCGGTGAGGGTCAGGGTCTCGCCTTGGGTCAAGGCGTCATAGTCATCGGGGGCGGCAAAGGTCAGGGGCAGGATACCGGCGTTGATGAGGTTGGCGGCGTGGATACGGGCGAAGCTCTTGGCGATGACTGCCCGGACACCTAAGTACAGGGGCACCAGCGCCGCGTGTTCTCTTGAGGAGCCCTGTCCGTAGTTGCTGCCGCCTACTAAAATGGTCTCTCCGGCTGCCTTGGCGTTTTGGGCGAACTCCTTGTCGCACACGGCGAAGCAGAACTCCGACAGCTTGGGGATGTTGGAGCGGTAGGGGAGGATCTTGGAGCCGGCAGGCATGATGTGGTCGGTGGTGATGTTGTCTCCGACCTTTAGGGTCAGCTTGGCGGTGATGGCATCACCCACGGGCTTGCCCTGGGGGAATTCCTTGATGTTGGGACCGCGAAGCACCTCCAACTGGGCCGCATCCTCCGGGGCGGCAGGGGCCAGCACAGCGCTGTCATCGATGAGAAAGCGGTCCGGCAGATCCACATGGAGAGCGTCCAGCTCCAAATCGCGGGGATCGGTGATCTCCCCGGTGAGGGCGGCGGCCACGGCGGTCTCCGGGGACACCAGATACACCTTGGCATCCGCCGTACCGCTGCGGCCCTCGAAGTTGCGGTTGAAGGTCCGCAGGCTCACACCGCCGGAGTTGGGGGAGAAGCCCATACCGATACAGGGTCCGCAGGCACATTCCAGCAGCCGCGCACCGGAGGCCAGAATATCCGACAGCGCGCCGCAGTTGGCCAGCATGGTCAGCACCTGCCGGGAGCCGGGGGACACGGACATACTGACAGAGGGGGCCACGGTCCTGCCTTTCAGCATGGCGGCGGTTTTCAGCAGATCGTACAGAGAGGAATTGGTGCAGGAGCCGACGCAGACCTGATCCACCTTGACGCCCTTCAGACTGCGGACGGGCACCACCTTATCCGGCATGTGGGGACAGGCGATCAGCGGCTCCAGCGTGTCCAGATCAATGTGGATGACCCGGTCATAGGCCGCATCGGGATCGGCGGAGAGGGGGGTGAAGTCGGCTTCCCGCCCCTGGGCCTTCAAAAAGGCGCGGGTCACTTCATCGGAGGGGAAGATGGAGGTGGTAGCCCCCAGTTCCGTACCCATATTGGTGATGGTGGCCCGCTCCGGAACGGATAACCCGGCGATGCCGGGACCACCCCATTCCATCACATGACCCACGCCGCCCTTGACGGAGAGAAGCCGCAGGACCTCCAAGCTGATGTCCTTGGCGGTGACGAAGGGGCGCAGCGCACCGGTCAGCTCGACCTTGATGACCTTGGGCATGGTAATGTAGTAGGCTCCGCCGCCCATAGCCACGGCTACGTCCATGCCCCCCGCGCCGAAGGCCAGCATCCCGATGCCGCCGCCGGTGGGGGTGTGGCTGTCGGAGCCGATGAGGGTCTGCCCTGGTACGCCGAAGCGTTCCAGATGCACCTGATGGCAGATGCCGTTGCCGGGGCGGGAGAACCAGATGCCGTGCTTGGCGGCGACGGACTGGATGTATCGGTGGTCATCGGCGTTTTCAAAGCCGGATTGAAGAGTGTTGTGGTCGATATAGGCCACGGACCGCTTTGTTTTGACCCGGTCAATGCCCATGGACTCAAATTCCAGATAGGCCATGGTGCCGGTGGCGTCCTGTGTCAGGGTCTGGTCGATGCGCAGAGCCACCTCAGCCCCCGGCTCCATGCTGCCGCTGACCAGATGGGCGGCGATCAGCTTTTCTGTCAGTGTCTTTCCCATGGTTCAGCCCTCCTTTTGGATGATGTCTGCCAGATTGGCCCGGGCGTTTTCCACATGGCGCAGGGACGCCTCCGCGGCCCGGTCCCCATCGTGGGCGGCAAGGGCCTCGTAGATGGCGGTGTGCTCCTCTAAGGCGTGGACCGCCCGGCTGTGGTGGGTGACGGAGGCCTTGCGGTACTTGATGATCTTCTTGTGGAGGGAGATCAGCGTATCCGCATAGGGACGGCTGCCGCAGCTATTATAGAGAAGTTCGTGGAACCGGGAGTCCAAATTTTTGACCTGATCGGAGTTCTCACCCGGCTCCTTTTCACTTTCAATGTAGAAGCGCTGCAGGTCCAGGACCTCCTTCATTTCACTCAGTACATCGTCAGTGATGCTGGCGGCGGCCCGCTTTGCGGCCAGACCCTCCAGCTGAAGGCGGATCTCGTAGATATCCAGCATATCCTGCCGGGAGATGCCGATGACCACCAGACCGTGTCCGGAGTCCTCCAAAATGCGCTCCTGCTCCAAACGCCGGATGGCCTCCCGGATGGGGGTGCGGCTGACACCCAGCTCGCCGGACAGCCGCAGCTCGCTCAGAATCTCGCCCTGAGGGTATTTACCGGACAGAATATCCCGTTCCAGCTTTTCGAAAACCTGATCGGCGATGGAAATGGGCTTGTGATCTCTCATCATGGTGGGTTCCTCCTCAATGGCGGGGTTTCAGCACGCCGCCGGACAGTTCTGCGATTTTTTCTTCCAGTTCTTCATTGGAAAGGGCGGTGGTGCGGCCTCCGGCATACTGTTCGTCCACCCAGACTTTCAGCTTTTCCACCAGCGCGTCATGCTTGCTGAGCTGGTGGTCGCTGCGGAGCCGGTAGTTCTGGTTGATCCAGTAGGCGATGCCTGCCAGCCCGGAGGTTTTGCTGATGGCTACGGCGGCGGGCCGGTCCAGCAGCTTTTCCGTATTGAAAATGTTGTAGATCTCCTCGTCCTTCAAAAGCCCGTCAGCGTGGATGCCTGCACGGGTGACGTTGAAGTTCCGGCCCACAAAGGGCGTCATGGGGGGGATGTGATAGCCGATCTCGTGCTCGAAGTAGTCGGCGATCTCGGTGATGGCAGTGGGGTCCATACCGTCCAGAGAGCCACGGAGAGAGGCGTATTCAAACACCATGGCCTCCAACGGCACATTGCCGGTGCGCTCACCGATGCCCAGCATGGAGCAGTTCACGCCGCTGGCGCCGTACAGCCAGGCGGTGGCGGCATTGGCAACGGCCTTGTAGAAGTCATTGTGGCCGTGCCATTCCAGATATTCGCTCTCCACGCCGGAATAGTGCTGCAAGCCGTAGATGATGCCGGGAACGCTGCGGGGCAGGGCCACCTCTGTGTAGGGGACACCGTAGCCCATGGTGTCGCAGGCCCGGATGCGGACGGGGATCTTGGCCTGGTGGGAAAGCTCCATCAGCTCGTTGACGAAGGGGACCACAAAGCCGTAAAAGTCAGCCCGGGTGATGTCCTCCAGATGGCATCGGGGCATGACCCCGGCGTCAAAGGCGTCCTTCACCGTGGCCAGATAGTAGTCCAACGCCTGCCGGCGGGTCATCTGCATTTTCTTGAAGATGTGGTAGTCGCTGCAGGACACCAGAATACCGGTCTCCTTGATGCCAAGATCCTTCACCATCCGGAAGTCCTCCCGGGTGGCCCTGATCCAGGTGGTGATTTCCGGGAAGCGCAGTCCCAAGGCCTGACAGCGTTCGATGGCCTCCCGGTCCCGCTTGCTGTAAATGAAAAACTCCGTCTGGCGGATCAGGCCGTAAGGCCCGCCCAGCTTGCTGAGGAGCTTGAACAGGTGCTCAATCTGCTCCGGTGTGTAGGGGTTCATGGACTGCTGGCCATCCCGGAAGGAGGTGTCCGTGATCCAGATATCGGCAGGCATGGATGTAGGCACCCGCCGGTGGTTGAAGGCCACCTTGGGGACCTCATCGTAGTTATATACGTCCCGGTACAGCACCGGGTCCTTCACATCCTGAAGGGAATAACGGTAGTCATTTTCCTCCAGCAGATTGGTTTTGGCGGATAATTCAAGCATGACAGGCTCCTTTCCAGCGATACGCTTGCTGTATACTTGTATACATATATACACCCGTGGCGAAAACTTGTCTACCCCTCCGAACAAACTTCGTGCAGGATCACAAATGGGTCTTTTAATGGCGGTCATTGAAAAGACAGATGTCCTCGACGCGCGGAGCTTTTGCGAAACGCACTGCGTTTTCTCCAGAATTTCTGTGCAGTCCGCGCAGAGCGGGGAAAATTGACCGATTTCCCCCGTATCCGGAAAAATCCCTTGCAAACCGGGGCGAATAGTGCTATGATACCCTTTGTCAATAGGGGAGCTTGCGCAAGCAGGCTGAGAGTGGGATGTATCGCCCAGACCCGTAAACCTGATTTGGATAATGCCAACGTAGGGAGATACCGTCGCTGACACGCTCATGGAGCTCGTAATGCGGATATGTCTTTCAGGCATATCCGCATTTTGTTTTCTATCCGGTCCTTTGTGCTGGACAGACAAGAGCGGTGCCCGTCGGGATTTCAAAAGATGCAGAGGTGTTCAATATGAAATGTGATCCCAAAGATCTGCTGCTGTATGCCGTCACCGACCGTCACTGGCTGAACGGCCGGACGCTGGTGGACGTGGTCAGGGAAAGTCTGGACGGCGGCGTCACCATGATCCAGCTCCGGGAAAAGTCTTTGGATGAGGGCAAATTCCTGGAAGAAGCCAAGGAACTGCAGGCCCTGTGCCGGGAGCGGCATGTTCCCTTTATCGTCAATGACAACGTGGACATCGCCAAGGCCATGGACGCTGACGGTGTTCATGTGGGGCAGGACGATATGGCGGCGCTGGATGCCCGGGCCAAGCTGGGACCGGACAAGCTCATCGGTGTCTCCGCTCACACGGTGGAGGAGGCTCTGCTGGCAGAGAAGCAGGGGGCGGATTATCTGGGCGTGGGAGCCGTGTTCCCCACCAGCTCCAAGAGCGATGTGGGGGAGATGTCCTACGAGACCCTGAAGGCTATCTGTGAGGCCGTGTCCATTCCTGTGGTGGCCATCGGCGGCATTTCCGGCGAGAATGTAGGCAAGCTGGCGGGCAGCGGCATCTGCGGCGTGGCGGTCATCAGCGCTATCTACGCCGCCAAGGACGTCAAAGCCGCCGCCGCTGATTTGAAAGCCACCGTGGAAGAAATGCTGCGGGTATGATCCGGGGGGCCATTTTCGACTTAGATGGCGTTCTGCTGGACTCTATGGGTATCTGGGAAGATCTGGGCGCCCGGTATCTCCGGCGGCTGCACATCACCCCGGAGCCGGGACTGAATGAGGTCCTCTTTCCCATGAGCATGGAGCAGGGGGCTGCCTATCTGAAAGCGCATTACCCGCTTCAACAGAGCGAGGCGGAAATTTGCGACGGCATTGCCCAAATGCTGAAGGACTACTATGCTCAGGAGGTCCCTGCCAAGCCCGGCGCGGCAGCGCTGCTGGAATTTCTGGCGGAACGGAGCGTTTCCATGGCGGCGGCTACCTCCAGCCTGCGGGAGCACGTGACTGCCGCGTTGGATCGGCTGGGCCTGCTGCCCTACCTGAAAGCGGTTTTCACCACCGGCGAGGTGGGCGTCAGCAAGCATGAGCCGGTGATCTACCGCTTGGCGGCGGAAGCGTTGGGGACTGCCCCGGCGGAAACGCTGGTATTCGAGGATTCCCTCTACGCCCTGAAAACCGCTAAGGCGACGGGCTACCGCACCGTAGGCGTATTGGACGCTCACGGGGAAACAGATCAGGCGGGGCTGAAAGAGGCGGCGGAGGTCTATCTCACGTCCCTGACGGAGTTTCCCGGCCATTGGGAACCGCTCAACAAGTAAATTCGGAACGCTCAGGGCCTTGCCCTGTGTTCAGGCGGTACATTGGGGGCACCACCTTGTATCGCTTTATAAAACTGTGCTGTAAAAGAGAAAGGAAGTATTCACATGAAAACAGCATTGACCATTGCTGGAAGCGATTCCAGCGGAGGCGCCGGTATCCAGGCGGATATGAAGACCATGACGGCCAACGGCGTTTACGCCATGAGCGCCGTCACGGCCCTGACCGCCCAGAACACCACCGGCGTCACAGATATTCTGGAGTCCACTCCTCATTTCCTGGGTGAGCAGCTGGACGCTATTTTTACCGATATTTTCCCCGACGCGGTGAAGATCGGCATGGTTTCCTCCGCCGACCTCATCGTGGTCATCGCGGAAAAACTGAAGCAGTACAAGGCGAAGAACATCGTGGTGGACCCCGTGATGGTGGCCACCTCCGGGGCAAAGCTGCTGCGGGATGACGCGGTGGAGGCCCTGTGCCGGGAGCTGCTGCCGCTGGCGGCGGTCCTGACCCCCAACATCCCCGAGGCGGAGATCCTTTCCGGCATGACCATCACCGATGCCACCGGCATGGAGGCCGCCGCCAAGTACATCAGCGAGAAATACGGCTGCGCCGTGCTGTGCAAGGGCGGCCACAAGGTCAATGATGCCGACGATCTCCTGTGGCGGAACGGCTTCGGCAAGTGGTTCCACGGCAAGCGGATCGACAATCCCAACACCCACGGTACCGGCTGCACCCTCTCCAGCGCCATTGCGTCCAATCTGGCCAAGGGCTACGATCTGGACGAATCCGTGGAGCGGGCCAAGGAATACATCTCCGGCGCATTGGCGGCCATGCTGGATCTGGGCCACGGCTCCGGTCCCATGAACCACATGTTCGCTCTGAAAGGAGCGTTCACGGAATGATCACCTCTGCGGTTGCGATCCTATTCGCTGTGGGCTACCTGCTGGCAACGGTCTGGCTGTGCCGGGGCATCCGGCTGACGGCCCGGGACCTGTGCCTGGGTGGGATCGTCTGCGCCATGACGCTGGTGCTGGCCACGATCCGCATCCCCCTGCCCACCGGCTCCAACATCACCTGCGGATCCTGGATCCCGCTGATGCTGCTGGCCCTGCTGTATGATTATCGGCTGTCCATGCTGAGCGGCTGGGTGTGCGGTATTCTGGCAATGATCCTGATCCCCGGCTGGCAGGCGGTCCACTGGGCGCAGATCTTTGTGCAGCAGTTGGTCTGCTTCTCCTGCTTGGGCTATGCCGGCGTGTTCGGCAGCGACAAGCGCTGGAAGGCCATCTGCGGCATGGCGCTGGCGGTGGCGATCCGCTGCTTCGGTCATGTGATCAGCGGTGTGATCTTCTATTCCCAGAACGCATGGGACGGCTGGGGCGCCTGGGGTTACAGTCTGGCCTTTAACCTGTCCTCCCGGCTTCCGGAGGGGATCTTGAGCATTTTGATCGTATCGGTGCTGCCGCTGACGCTTATGCGGCGGGCCATTGCCAGAAGGGAGGCAAAATGATGGGTACTGTTGATCGGCTTCTGAAAGCCACCGAGGATATCTGGGCCAGCTACCACGAAAAGCCCTTTGTGCAGGGATTGAAGTACGGCACGCTGGACCAGAAGAAATTCCGCAGCTATATCATTCAGGATTACTGGTATCTCATGGACTATACCAAGGTTTTTGCCATCGGCGTAGCCAAGAGCAAGAGCGTGGAGGTCATGAAACTCTTTGCCAAGTACATCCAGGCGATCCTGGACGGCGAGGTCAACGTTCACAACGGCTATATGGCCGATTTCGGCATCACCCAGGAGGAACTGGACCACACGCCTATCCAGCAGGATAACCGCTCTTACACCTCCTATATGCTCAGCGTTGCCTATCGGGGCGGTGAGGCGGAAATTCTGACGGCCATCTTCTCCTGTGCTTACAGCTATGAGGTCATCGCCCGCAAGATCGTGGAGGAGTGCCCCTCCGCTCCCGAGCACCCCATGTACGGGCGTTGGGTGCGGGGCTACATCACTCCCCGCTACACAGGCAACAACGTGATCCTGAAGGATATGCTGGAGCGGCTGACCAAGGACTATACCGAGGAGCAGCTCCGCTATCTGGAGGAGATCTTTACGGCGTGTTCCCGCTATGAGGCATCCTTCTGGGATATGGCGGACCGCTTCGGAACGGAAGGCGGGGCGCAGGTATGAAAAAGACATCCACCTTCCAAAACGGACTGATCTGGTTCGGCGCAGGCGTTTCTCTGGCGGAGATCCTCACCGGTACTGCCTTTGCGCCTTTGGGTATGGCCAAGGGCCTGGCGGCGATCATCATTGGTCACATCATCGGCTGCGCCATGATGCTTCTGGCGGGTCTCATCGGCGGCCGCACCGGCCGCAGCGCCATGGAGACCGTGAAAATGAGCTTTGGACAGAAGGGCGGCTTGCTGTTCGCCTTCCTGAACGTGCTTCAGCTGGTAGGCTGGACTGCCATCATGATCTATGACGGGGCCTTGGCTATCGGAGGTATTTTCAATCTTGGCCATTGGGTCTGGTGTCTGGTCATCGGCGTCCTCATTATCCTGTGGATCGCTGTGGGCATCACGGATCTGGGCTGGATCAACAAGCTTACTATGGCGGCCCTGTTTCTCCTGACCCTGGTGCTGTGCAAGGTGATCTTCTTCTCCGGCAGCGCTATGGCGGCCTCCGGCGAGGCCATGACCTTCGGTGCGGCGGTGGAGCTGGCGGTGGCCATGCCTCTGAGCTGGCTGCCCCTCATCAGCGACTACACCCACGAGGCGGAAAAGCCTGTGCAGGCCACCTGGGTCAGCGTTCTGGTGTACGGGCTGGTGTCCTGCTGGATGTATGTCATCGGCATGGGCGCGGCGATCTTTACCGGGGAGTATGACATTGCCGTTATCATGGTAAAGGCCGGTCTCGGCATTGCCGCTCTGATGATTCTGGTGTTTTCCACCGTTACCACCACCTTCCTGGATGCCTGGTCCGCCGGTATTTCTGCCGAGTCCCTCTCCAAGAAGCTGAACGGGAAAAAGACCGCCATTGCGGTGACGGTCATCGGCGCTGCGGGGGCCATTCTGTTCCCCATGGATGATATCACCGGCTTCCTGTATCTGATCGGCTCTGTGTTTGCACCTATGATCGCGGTGCAGATCGCAGATCATTTCCTCCTCAAGCGGGATCGCTTTGCCGTGGCGGCGGACGGCCGGAATCTGGTGATCTGGCTGGTGGGCTTCATCGCTTACCGCTGGCTCATGGGCGTGGATACCCCGGTGGGCTACACCCTGCCGGACATGGTCCTGACCGTTCTCCTGTGCGTCCTTGCGGAAAAGCTGTGCGCCGGCAAGAAGAACGGCTGATCGGCTGACCGAACAATAAATGACCGGCGGATACGTGTATGCGTATCCGCCGGTTTTGCTGTGTGTGATTTGTAGGTTTTTCCCTTGCCCTCCGGCCGGTTCCGTGGTACACTTTCTTCCTGTACGAGCATTGACCGAAGGGAAAGGATAACCATGAATCAAAAAGAACTCAACGAGATCCGCCGGCGCTTCAAGCTGGATAAAAACAGCATTTCCAAGATTTTTGGCTGCTATGTCAACAGCAATAAGGAGATCATTTCCTGGATCGACGCCTCTATGGGCCTCATGCAGCAGGAGGAGCAGGAAATGTATCTGGGCCTTCTGAAAAAGGCCCTCTCCGGGGCCTTGGGCAAGAACCTGGTGGATATCACATTTTCCACGGCACAGGTGGCGGACAGTGACGAGCATCGCCTGCTGCAGACCATGCGGCAGACGGAACTGAAGGACCCTGCCTCCCGGGAGGATTTCTGCCGCCGGCTGATCGACGCACTGAACATGGGAGAGACCAACTACCTGATCCTGCTGGCTGCGGACACCTACGATGTGCCCCACAAGAGCCGGGACGATGAATTTCAGGCGGACGCGGGGGACACGGTGTACCGCTACTTTGTCTGCGCCGTCTGCCCGGTAAAGGCCCCTACCCTGGAGCTGCGGTACGATCACGATTTGAATGAATTCCATCCCGGCTCCACCGGGCATATCGCGCTGGCCCCGGAGCTGGGCTTCCTGTACCCCGCCTTTGACAGCCGCGCCGCCAACATCTATGACCTGCTGTTCTACGCCAAGAACCCGGCGGAGCTGCATCAGGAGGTCATTGACGCGCTGTTCCGGGTGGAGCCGCCCATGTCTGCGGCAGAACAGAAAAACGTTTTTGATACGGCACTGACGGAGGCTCTGGATCAGGATTGCAGCTATGACGTGGTGCAGTCCGTCCATGAGCAGATCCGGGCGAAGATCGAGGACCACAAGGAAAGCCACGATCCGGAACCGCTGGAGCTGACGGTTTCCGACGTGGGCTGCATACTGGCCAACAGCGGCGTGGACACCGAAAAGGTGGAAGCGTTCAAAGCAAACTGCGAAAAGCAGTACGGCGAAAACGCCGCACTGAATCCGGTGAATATCATCGAGAGCCGCAAGTTTCAGGTCACCACCCCAGAGGTGAAGATCTCCATCGCCCCGGAAAACAGCTATCTCATCGAGACCCGGATCATCGACGGCCGCAAGTATCTCCTGATCCCCGCCGATGACGGCGTGGAGGTCAACGGCATCGGCGTGAACATCCCGGGTCTTGCAAAAGAGGAATAAAACGAACACGAAAAAAGCAGAGCGGTCATCACCCGCTCTGCTTTTTCCTTTCTCGCTTACTCTGCCATTTTAATGACGACGTTGCCCGCGTGATCGACGTCTGCCGCCGTGCGGATGGCTTGTTCCAATTCGTTCAGCGCAAACTCATGCGTGATAATGCTCTCCAGGTCCCACCGGCCGCTCGCCATGATGTCCTGCACATCGCGCACGTCCTGCGGCATATAGCCGCCTGAGCCGATGATGCTCTGCTGGGCGTAGGTCATGTGCAGCAGGTCAATCATGCGCGCCTTGTTGTTGACCGCCACGGAGACAAAGCGGCTCTCGATTTGTCCAAGTCGAAGGAAATCGTCCAGAATAGCAAGTTTGATTGAGCCGT
>OQWM01002835.1_pt1 | contig 11708 bp, 8 predicted proteins | sample 1691531 | NCBI WGS metagenome assembly OQWM01 (sample SAMN03418257, study PRJEB22391) | human gut metagenome | biome: human-gut; feature: organic feature; material: feces | host: Homo sapiens | place: Tanzania | collected 2013-01 | reverse complement strand
TTATGTCAAACAAAAGAGATTTAAAACGAAATGTGAACTATGTATGCAGCGAGCTGTTTTCGGAGGTGGTTGCTGCATCTATGTATAGTGATAAGGTATCTGATGAGGACGTGAAGGCTCTTCTCGCCTCAATTCTGGTGATTCATAATGATTATGTGCGCAGAGTGTCGCATGTGGAGCCAGGCATGAAGCCGAAGGTGTTCTTCAAGAACCTTACCACATCCTTCAACAAGCAGATGTCTGAAATTGTAGATCAGGTGGTGAGCCTCGGTTAAGATAGACCGAACAGTTTCGGACGAAACGTAAGGATGTAAACACACATATATTTCGAAAAACAAATGACTTTATTAAAACGCTTTTGCAGGGCGTTGCTATATAAAAAGATGGGGTGGACCACGGATATTAAAGTGGAACACCCCGCTAAGTATATAATATGCCTTGCCCCTCATACCAGCAACTGGGACTTTATTATCGGACTTCTTTTTTCGCGTGCCGAGGACATGAAGATAAATTTCCTTATGAAGAAGGAATGGTTTTTCTGGCCGCTTGGCACGCTGTTTCGTCATTTAGGTGGTATCCCCGTCAATCGCGGCAAGCACACCAGTATGACGGATGCTTTGGCTGAGACGGCTCGAAAGGTGCCTGGCTTCAGGCTTTGCGTCACTCCTGAGGGAACCCGTTCGCTTAATCCGGAATGGAAGAAGGGATTCTACTTTATCGCCTTGAAAGCGGAATTGCCCATTCTGCTGTATGGCGTGGACTTTAAGGAACGTAAGATAGTGTGCACCAAGATGATAGTTCCTTCAGGAAACGTGGAGGAGGATATGAAGATAATAAAGACTTACTTTAAAGATTTTAAGGGTAAGAGACCCGAACTTTTCTCGGTAGGAGAGATTTAGCGAAAAGAAATTCTGATGGTTAGAAATATTCTTGTTGCCCTATTTCTGGCGTCGTCGTCTTTGGCGACGTCGGTATGTGCAGCAAACCGAAATACCCAAGCAAGGGATAATCTTGGAAATATCCTGAAAACCTATGTCCTGCAGAACAGGGCAAAGAAGGTGATATTCCCTTCACAACCATACCTTGTGTCGTACAATCTGGATGACAGGAGGCGTACGCTCAACGTGCAACTTAGTCCGTCGTTCGCGGCGCAGGACTTCACGGCTTCGTCTGTTAGGTTATATTATAAGCTTCTGGCGAAGGCTTTGCCACGCCCGTATAACAAATACAAGCTCACGATAATGGCAGGAGGACTGCCCATAGAACAACTTGTGGCTGGCAGTAAGTGTGAGAAAGGCATGCCAAACGCTTGGGGAAAAACGGAATATGAAGGTGCTCCTTGGGTCATGAACGACTCAAGGCCTTATTTTGTGTCGCACGGTCTGTTTGACCGACACCTTTCTCTATGGGCAAGTCACGGACGCTATTACGACGGGAAGAAGGATAGATGGAAATGGCAACGCCCCAATCTTTTCGGCACAACAGAGGACCTTTTCACCCAAACCATCGTAATACCGTATCTTATACCGATGCTGGAGAATGCGGGTGCTGTGGTTTTTACGCCACGTGAGCGCGACTGGCAGAAGAACGAGGTGATCGTGGATAATGGTGGTAGAGGCTATGTGGAGGACAGTGGCAAGGAGACATGGAAGACCGCACAGGAGAAAGGCTTTGCATATCATGCCGGAACATATCGTGATGGGGAGAATCCTTTCACGCAAGGAACAGCACGTGCTGTGAAGGCAACAAAAAAGGTGGATGTTTCGTGGGCTTCTTATCAACCTAATATACCTCAGGGCGGCAAGTATGCTGTTTATGTAAGCTATCAGTCGCTGAAGAACAGCGTGTCAGATGCACAGTATATTGTTATGCACAAGGGGCAGCGCACCGTCTTCAAGGTTAACCAGCAGATGGGTGGCGGTACTTGGGTGTATCTTGGTACATTTGATTTTGACCGTGGAAACAACGAATTTAATAGAGTGGTGGTTACCAATTCGTCTTCTGAGTCAGGAGTGGTGACCACGGACGCCGTTAGATTCGGTGGCGGAATGGGTAACATAGAGCGTGGCGGCAGCTGCAGCGGTATGCCAAGATGCTTGGAAGGAGCACGTTACAGCGCCCAATGGGCTGGTGCTCCGTACAGCGTTTACAGCTCAAAGAATGGAAGTGACGATTATGGCGACGACATAAATGTCCGCTCTAACATGACCAACTGGTTGGCAGGTGGTTCTACGTACGTACCGACGCTGGAAGGTAAGAAAGTGCCTATCGAACTTAGTTTGGCTGTGCATAGCGACGCTGGATATACGACAGTTAATGACTCGATAATAGGCTCCCTTGCCATCTGCACTACTTCCTTTAATGACGGAAGATTGAATAGTGGAGTTTCGCGAATGGTTTCGCACGACTTTGCCGATTCTCTGCTGACAGGTCTGCAGCGTGACATAAGCGGTAAATATCGTAAGTGGACAAGACGCTACCTTTGGGACCGCAACTATAGCGAGACCAGAAAGCCTGAGGTGCCTTCAGCCATCATCGAGACCATGTCGCACCAGAACTTTGCTGATATGAGGCGCGGTTTGGATCCTAATTTTCGCTTTACGCTTGCGCGTTCGCTTTATAAGACCATACTCCGCTTTGTTAACGGAAATCATTCTGTTCCTTCGGTGGTTCAGCCTCTGCCAGTAAGCAATTTCCGCATAGAGCGAAATTCATCGGGAGGGCTGAGATTGTCTTGGATAGCAGAGAAGGACGAGCAAGAACCGACAGCCGTACCTACATCTTATATAGTATATACATCTGAGGACGGTATGGGATTCGACAATGGAACCGTAGTGTATACATCGTCTTTCGACTTTGAAGCGAAAAAGGGCGTTAACTATTGTTTCAAGGTTACGGCATTGAATCGTGGTGGCGAGAGTTTCCCGTCCGAGACACTTGCTGCCTATCTTTCAAAGTCGGCTCATGCTAAGGACATCCTTGTGGTGGACGGATTCAGCAGACTTTCGGGACCTGCCGTTGTTGACGATTACTCGCGCCAAGGTTTCGATCTGGGCTCTGACATCGGCGTAAGTTACGGGTTGACAGCGGGATGGAACGGCAGACAGCAATGTTTCGATAAGTCGCGTGCAGGAAGCGAGGGAGAAGGATCGCTCGGATACTGTGGCGACGAACTTGCCGGACGTTTCATTATGGGTAATAACCGTGATGGTTCGGTATGTCATGTTAAGGATATAGCCATGTCTGGAGCCTATAATGTGGTTGGTTGCTCTTTGGAAGCGTTAGACAATAATTTGGTCAAGCTTGACCATTATAACCTCGTAGATATAGCTTTCGGTCTGCAACGTAACGACGGTCATTCGCTGGTTGTGTACAAGACATTCAGCGAGACGCTGCAAAGCAAGTTGAGAAGTTACGCCAAATCGGGCGGACGAATCCTTGTCAGCGGTGCTTATGTGGGAAGCGATATGACGCAGCCTCATGAGAGAAGTTTTATGTCTGACGTGTTGAAGACCACGTTTACAGGAACTGACACTAATGCTGGCAATAACATGGTGGACGGTCTTGGATTGTCGTTCGACATTATAAGACAAATTAATGACCGTCATTTCGCAGCCACATCCGTTGACCGAATTGCTGCATGCGATGGACGTTCGTTCGCCGCTATGCGCTATCAGGACGGAAGCACGGCAGGTGTGGCTTACGACGGAACTGACTATAAGAGCTTTGTAATGGGCTATCCGTATGAATGCATAAATAACGTCAGAACCCGTCAGCAAGTAATGAAGGGCTTGCTTGGCTTCTTGCTGAAGTAGATATAATAATGTGAATAGATTAAAGAACTTAATAAACCTAAAGACTATGTTTAAAATTCAAGCAAATGCTTCTGGAACACGAAGCATAGAGGTGTCAGAAGCTCATCTCGAAACAATCAGAAAATACAAGCTTCTCGACCGTCTTGTCAGCAGCAACGGTATAGTTGACGAGCCGACGCTCGACAAGTTGAAGATGAATGTGCGTTCAATGCTCGAATCGTCGGGCGTAGCGGATAAGGCGCTGCTCGACCTTTGTCTGGACGTTATCTACAATAACAATATGAAGGCCCTCGGACTGCAGAACCTTACAGCCCTCTATCGTAGTTGGGAGGAAAAGGCAGAAGCTGACAAGGAAGAGGAGAAAACAGAGGAATGATTAAAAGATAAAAACATACAGGAAATTAGTATAGATGATGAAAGAATACAGGCTTACAGACTGGTTGCCGACAACAAAGAAAGAGATAGAATTACGAGGATGGGATTCGGTGGATGTCATACTTTTCTCAGCTGACGCTTATGTGGACCATCCGTCCTTTGGTGCAGCTGTAATCGGACGCACGCTTGAGGCTGCAGGATATCGTGTGGCTATAGTTCCACAGCCAGACTGGCATGGCGACTTCCGCGATTTCAAGAAACTTGGTCGTCCTAATCTCTTCTTTGGTATTGCGCCAGGATGTATGGACTCGATGGTTAACAAGTATACAGCTGGCAAGCGTCTTCGTTCAGAAGATGCCTACAGCCCAGACGGACGTCACGATTGCAGACCGGAGTATCCCACCATTGTCTATACTAAAATCCTTAAGCAGCTCTTCCCTGATGTTCCGGTTGTACTCGGTGGCATTGAGGCTTCTTTAAGACGACTCACTCATTATGATTATTGGAAGGAAGGCTTGCAGAAGTGCATATTGTGTGATTCTGGAGCCGACATGATAATATACGGAATGGGCGAGAAGCCTATTGTGCAGTTATGTGCAGATCTTAGTGAAGGAAAGAACATCAACGACATCCATGATATTCCGCAGACCGTATATCTTTGTCGTGAGGACGAAGTGCCGGGAGGAATATGTGATGACGACATTGTTCTTTATAGCCATGAAGAATGTCTCGTAAACCGTAAGGCTCAGGCTGATAACTTCCGCCATATCGAGGAAGAGTCTAACAAGATGCATGCGCAGCGTCTGCTGCAGAGTGTGGACGGGAAGTACGCTGTTGTGAATCCTCCTTATCCGCCGATGACTACAGAAGAACTCGACCGTTCGTTTGATATGCCTTACACACGCCTTCCACACCCGAAATATAAGGGTAAGCGTATTCCGGCTTATGAGATGATCAAGTTCTCGGTTAATATTCATCGTGGCTGTTTCGGAGGTTGTGCTTTCTGTACCATTAGCGCCCATCAGGGCAAGTTCATCACATGTCGTTCTAAGGAGAGCATTGTGAAGGAGGTGAAGAAGGTGATAGAGATGCCCGACTTCAAGGGCTATCTGTCTGACTTGGGTGGTCCTTCTGCCAATATGTATGGCATGAAGGGACGCAATCCGAAGGCTTGTGCAGTCTGCAAGCGTCCTTCGTGCATCAATCCCCAGATATGTCCCAACCTCAATACTGACCACACTTCTCTTCTTGAAGTCTATCATGCAGTGGATGCTCTTCCTGGCATTAAGAAGAGTTTTATCGGTAGTGGTGTGCGTTATGACCTCCTGCTCCACAAGAGCAAGGACGAAAAGTCGAATGCCGCAGCGCGTCAGTATACTCGCGAACTAATATGTCGTCACGTCAGCGGTCGCTTGAAAGTGGCTCCCGAGCATACGTCAGATGCGGTGCTGAAGCTTATGCGTAAGCCTTCGTTCAAGCTGTTCGAGGAGTTTAAGCAGATTTTCGACAGAATTAATAAGGAGGAAAATCTGAATCAGCAGATTATACCATACTTCATCAGTTCGCATCCAGGATGTAGAGAAGAAGATATGGCAGAGTTGGCTGTTATAACGAAGCGCCTTGACTTCCATCTTGAGCAAGTGCAGGACTTTACGCCCACTCCTATGACTGTAAGCACCGAGACTTGGTATACGGGTTACGATCCTTATACGCTTGAGCCTGTGTTTAGTGCTAAGACTCCACGTGAGAAGCAGGCTCAGAGACAATTCTTCTTCTGGTATAAGCCTGAAGAGAGAAGAGCCATTGAGCAGGAACTGAAGCGAATCGGTCGACCGGACCTTATACAGAAGCTTTATGCTGGCGTAAGAATGCCGAACAACGACCGCAACTTTGGCAACAACCGACGTCCTAAGTTTGAGCGCGAAGCATGGGAACAGGGCAAGTCAAAGCCGGAGCGTAATGCTAAGAGAAAGCCGAAGTCTGAGCATGATACAAATTGGAAACCGAAGTTCGAGCGTGATTCGAAGGGGAAGCCTAAGTTTGAGCGCGAATCAAGAGATAAAGGCAAGCGCCGTCGCTAATACATTACGGCGTTATTTATTCCTCCTTTTCTTGCTGCATTGCGGGCATACCCCCTTGATGACGAATGACGTGGTGAGAGAGACAAAGCCCTCCGGCAGGTCGAAATGCGGCACTTTTATACCGTCAAGGCAGAAGGAGCGCTTGCATGACTTACAGTAGAAATGGATGTGATTGTCATGGTGATGACATTTTCCCTTTTCTCCGCACAACTCATAATTGACAATGCCGCGTCCGTCCTCAAACGTATGCACCACATCGTATTCGATGAAGAGCGTCAGAGTACGGAAAATGCTCGACTTGTCCATGTTTAGCATTTTTGTCTCGAGATCCTTTAGGGTCATGGGCATCGTCTGTGAGTGGAGTGCTTGGTATACGAGTATGCGGTTGGCTGTAGGCTTTACGCCCTTTGCTTCCAGTAGCATGGCAGCTTCTTCAGGCTTAATCATAAAGTTAAGATTTAGTTTTTAAAGTAAAAAACGTGAACCCGACGACGCTATTAAAGTGGTGTTGTCAGGTTCACGTTTTATTTTACAGATGATTCTTTATTCCTCTTCAGGAGTGATAAGCTTATATCCCTTTCCGTGGATGTTGATGATCTCAATCTGGTCGTCGTCCTTGAGGTGCTTACGCAGCTTCGTGATGTAAACGTCCATAGAGCGTGCATTGAAGTAGTTGTCGTCAATCCATATTGTCTTCAATGCGAAATCACGCTGCAGGATTTCATTAGCATGACTACAGAGCAAAGCCAACAGCTCATTTTCCTTTGTCGTGAGTTTAGTCTGCTTATCTCCAATAGAGAGCAGCTGCTTCTGAGTATCGAAAGTAAAGCGTCCGATATTATACAATGTATTTTCCTTGTTCTTCTTTCCACGTACACGACGAAGTATAGCTTCAATACGGAACACCAGCTCTTCCATAGAGAACGGTTTGGTGATATAGTCGTCAGCTCCAATCTTGAAGCCCTCAAGAATATCCTCTTTCAAAGTCTTTGCCGTAAGGAAGATAATAGGCATGTCTGCATTAGCCTGACGGATTTCCTGAGCAAGAGTGAAACCGTCTTTCTTAGGCATCATGACGTCAAGTACACATATATCAAACTTAGTTCTCAAGAAAGCTTTGTAACCAGCTTCTCCGTCTGGGCAAAGTTCTGCAGAATATCCTTTTGCCTGCAAATACTCACGAAGCAACATACCAAGATTCTCGTCATCTTCACAAAGCAAGATTTTCAATTTCTCGTCCATAATTAATTCCTTTCCTATTTTATTGTTATACAATTTATCTAATTGATTTATTTATTCTTTATTATCGGCAGTGATATGATGAAGGTTGTACCCTTCCCCTTTTCACTCTCTGCATGGATGTCACCCTTATGCAGTTCTACTATCTTCTTCACGTATGCAAGACCAAGACCGAATCCTTTCACATCATGAACATTTCCTGTATGCACACGATAGAACTTCTCAAAGATCTTTTTCAGGTTTTCTTTCTTCAGTCCTATACCATTGTCTTTTACCGACAAGTATAGTTTTTCATTGTCGTTCCATGTCTTTATAGACAGTTCCACGCTTCTGTCAGGATGCTTGTATTTAACCGCATTGTCGAGGAGATTGAATATTACATTCGTGAAATGCATCTCGTCTACGTAGATGGTAGGCTCTGTTGCCTTCAGGTCTGTATTTATATGTCCGCCTGTATGTTCAACACGAAGCGTAAACGTGTTAGCCACATTCTCCACAAGCTCATTCAAATCAAGTTCCTTCTTCTTGAATATAGCCTTTTTCCTATCAAACATAGACATCTGCAGCACCTTCTCTACAAGGAAGCGAAGTCGTTTTGACTCATCATTTATCACTCCGCCAAGGTGTTTCATCATTACAGGACTTTTCGTCACGCTGTCGTCATTCAACATCTGTGCAGCAAGAGAAATACTGCTTATAGGGGTTTTCAGCTCATGGGTCATATTGTTGATGAAATCATTCTTTATCTCAGTATAGCGCTTCTGTCTGAAGATTACGACTATGGTAAACAGAAACGTAATAAGCAAGACAATAGTAAACGCTATTGACGGAATCATAAACCTCACGCTACTGAAGATATAGCTGTTCATGTCCGGGAAATGTATCTTTACTATTCCCGACTTGTTCATCGGATCGTTGCGGAACAGGGTCTGCGTATAACTATACTCCTCTCCTTCATCACTATAATCCGGACAACGGTATTGTTCTCTTCCGTCTTGGGTGGAAACGGTAAAGTGATATGGCATATTGACACCATTGTTCATCAATTCCGTCTTCAGGTCCTGATCCAACAATTTGAAATTCACTCTTTCCTTAAGAGGTTTGTCGGATGCCGTATAGAGGATGTTATAAACCACTTCATCAAGAAGGGCTTTCTGGTAAACGTATCTGTTCTTTACGATTTCCCTCATCGACTTTGTAGCCTCTGATATTGAATTCTTGTCATTGCGCAATATCATTGCCTTCGGCATTGATGAAGGTTTCATGGTAATGGTCTTCAATTCAAAAGACGAATACACATTGCCTAAGAGCATCGTTAAGAAGTTGGGCATCAACAGCCTCCGCTTCTACTGCACAATGTATAATGTGTTCACCATTACTGGTTACAAGGGCTTCGATCCAGAGTCTGACTGTATCAAGAAGTCTGGTCAGGAGAGCCTCACACCTGGTTGTGACTACTCAGGTTACCCACGCAGCCGCCAGTATGTATTTGGTTTGAACTTGAATTTCTAAACCTTCCATTACAAGACCAAACAATGAAAAATATATTTAAGCTTTCAATAATGTCCATAGCTCTTGCAGGTGTAGTAACATCATGCGATATGGACGCCCCAACACAGTCTACTCTCGATGAGAGTTCTGTGTTCTCACAGTATTCGTTGGCTGAGTCAGAGATTATGTCTATACACGTATCATTCTGTCAGACAAACTCTTACCGCGGACGTTTCCTACCTTATTATGGTCTTAACAGCGACCTTGAAACTGGTAGTGGAACACAGCCTTCATATTCAAAGGCTATGTCGTACGACGATAAAAATAGCCTTTGGGCATACAACACACTGGCTACCAACGGTCAGATGAATACCGATAATAATGCTTATGCTATGTTCTACGAAGGTATCGAGCGTGCAAACCTCGCTATCCAGGGCATCCGCAAGTATGGCAATATCGAGAATAACCGCGACATGGCTCAGCTCCTTGGTGAGGCTTTGACATTGCGTGCTCTCATCTACAACGACCTTATCAAGGCTTGGGGTGATGTTCCTGCACGTTTGCAGCCAAACAATTCTGACAATGTATATATGCCACGTTGCAACCGTGACTCTATATATAAGGTATTGCTCGCAGACCTTAAAGAAGCAGAAGACTACTGCTATTGGCCAAACGAGAATGTAATAACAAAGAGCACAGAGCGTGTAAGCAAGAGCTTCGTTAAGGGTCTTCGTGCTCGTATCGCTCTCTATGCTGGTGGCTATGGTCTTCGTGGCGATGGCTATCGCAAGAGCAAGGATCCTGAGTTGGCATCTGACAAGATGTATGCTATTGCTAAGCAGGAGTGTACCGACATCATCAACAAGCATTGCAACACTCTTGGTAGCTTTGAAGAGAACTTCAAGAAGCTTTGCCAGGACAATGTAGCTGCAGGTGGTGAGTCGTTGTGGGAAATTCCATTTGCTTCTGGTCGTGGTCGCGTAGTTTATACTTTCGGTATCAAGCATCAGGCAGCAGACCAGTACACATCACAGAATCAGGGTGGTGTTAACGGTCCTCTTCCTTATCTATATTATGACTATGACAAGGATGATATCCGTCGCGATATTACTTGTATTCCTTATGAGTGGAGCAAGGAACTTGTTGATGGCAAGTCATATCAGCAACTTCGTGGTATCAACAAATGGTGCTTCGGTAAGCTTCGCTACGAGTGGATGAAGTCAGAGCGTGCTCTTAGCCTTGGTAAGAACGATGATGGTGTTAACTGGCAGTACATGCGTTTGGCAGATGTTTACCTCATGGCAGCAGAGGCTATCAACGCTTTGGACAACGACCAGCAGACAGCTTGGAACTATATGAAGCCTGTTCTCGACCGTGCTCTTCCTTCAGCTAAGGTAGAAGCTTTGAAGGCTAAGTATACAGCTAATCAGGATGCTTTCTTCAATGGTATCGTAGAGCAGCGTGCATTTGAGTTTGCTGGCGAAATGCTCCGTAAGGCAGACCTCGTACGTTGGGGAATCATCGACGAGAAGATGGCAGAGGCTAAGCAGAAGCTTACAGACCTTTCAAACCGCGCAGGTAGCTACGCAGACCTTCCTCTTAAGCTTTACTTCAAGAACGAAGGCGAAAATATCGTAGTATATGGATTGAACCATGGTGATACTGACGAAGAGGGTGCTGCTCTTGATGGCTACAAGTCAAAGCAGTGGTTCGTAGACTCTAAGACAAATGCCAACCTCTTGACTGAGGACTACATCAATGGTTTGTATGTAGGCAAGCCAAGCTTGAACTGCTTGTGGCCTATCTGGCAGACATTCATTGAGAAGAGCAATGGTTTGCTCAACAATGATGGCAACTACGGTCAGCTCTCTGATTAAAATATTATTAGTTGGCAGATATAGCAATCTGCTGTATCTGCCAACAGATAATCTTTACAAAATACAATTCATAAACTGAACAATATGAAAAAATCAATCATAAACGCTTGCATCCTTGGTCTCGGCTTATTGTCGATGACTGCATGTAGCGATCCGATGGACGAGATTACAAGCCTTATCGTAGGCCGCAACTTCTCGCCTGTTAACTTTGAAACTAAAGATATCACTAAGGAGAGTGTTTCGTTCCAGTGGTCTGCAGTTAGCGGTGCAACAAGCTACACACTCCAGCTCTTCGCAGATAAAGACCTTGACTTTAGTGGTGAACCAACATTTGAATTCAAGAACATCTCTAAGGACGACATCCCTTACGCAGTAAGCGGTTTGATGTACGATACCCAATATTCTGCACGTGTTATGGCTGTTGATGATAACGATGCTACTCGCAACTCTAAGTGGAGCGAAGTTTCATTCCGCACCAACGCACAGCAGATCTTTAAGTCAGTTTCTAACTCTGATATCGCTGACCGCAGCGTTGTAATGAAGTGGCCTGCAGGTGAAGATGTTACAACTATCTATGCTGTAGCTTCTGAGACTGGCGACACAGTTACAACAAAGCAGCTTACCGAAGCAGAGATTGAGGCAGGTAAGGCTACTGTAGATGGTTTGCAGCCAGAAACAAAGTATGACGTATATCTCTACAATGGTAGCAAGAAGCGTGGTACAAAGACATTCAAGACTATTGCAGACCTTAATGGTGCTATCGTAGTTCGTCCTGGCGACGACTTCGCTTCATTGATTAAGAATGCTGAGGCAGGTTCTGTATTCGCTTT
>OQWM01002832.1_pt1 | contig 11714 bp, 10 predicted proteins | sample 1691531 | NCBI WGS metagenome assembly OQWM01 (sample SAMN03418257, study PRJEB22391) | human gut metagenome | biome: human-gut; feature: organic feature; material: feces | host: Homo sapiens | place: Tanzania | collected 2013-01 | reverse complement strand
TCGGTGACAGACAAAGTATTGTCCTTATTCACTGTGACATCTATGTTGTATGAACGAATTATATAGTCATACTGAGAATAGTCATTGTATTCGTTATCGTTGACATAGCTGACATATTCCGCATAGTCCGCATCGTCTGTATAATCTGCGGCAAATGCCGTTATCGGCACCGTTATACTGAGAATAAAGCAAAGCGAAATTAATATTGCATTAATGTGCTTTTTCATTAAAATTCTACCTTTACAGCTTCTCTTTGTGCAGTGTCCTCTACGATAAACATATCTCTCTTTTCAAATCGGAACATTGAAGCAACGATGCTTGAGGGGAACATTTGCGTGAGGTTATTGTACTGTTTAACCACTGCGTTGTAATACTTTCTTGCGTTTGCAATATCTTCCTCTGTTTTTTTAAGTTGTGCGCTTAAATCCATAAAGTTTTGGTTTGCTTTGAGGTCGGGGTACTGCTCCGCAACTACATTGAGGCTTTTTATCGCAGTTCCAAGTTCTGCGTTTGCCTGAAGCTTTTGCTGCGTGTTGAGTGAGGAATAGCCGTTATTTCTTGCGGCGATTACTTTTTCCAAGGTCTCTGCCTCGTGTTTTGCATAGCCCTTAACTGTTGATACAATGTTTGGAATTAAATCCCATCTTTTCTTTAGATAAACATCCATTGTCGAAAAAGCCTCATCAACGGTGTTTCTCGACTTGATAAGTTTGTTGTAAGTCGAAGCAATATAAATTCCGATTATAACGATTATTGCGATTATAACGATTAAAACTATCATACCTGTATTCATAAAATTACTCCTTTATGATTATTTGTGAAGATGCTCTTTGAGTATATATATCGGTCTTTGCTTAACCTGAATATATACCTTTGACATATATTCTCCGAGTATTCCGAGCGAAAAAAGTTGCATTCCGCCGAGAAATAACAGCAGCACTATAATGGTTGCGTAGCCGGGTACGGCAATGCCGAATGCCAGTTTTTCTATAATTACCGCAATAATATAAATTACCGACAGAAAAGCCGACAGCAGACCTAAAAATGTTGCAAGTCTGAGCGGAAATGTGGTAAAGGAAATTATTCCGTCAATAGCATAGGAAAATAACTTTCTTGCACCCCATTTTGTTTTGCCGGAGTGTCTTTCTTCTGCGGTGTAGGGGATATACTTCGTGTTAAATCCGACAAAGCCGAATATGCCCTTTGAAAAGCGGTGGTACTCTCCCATTTGAATTATGGCGTCTGCCACCTTTCTTTTCATCAGCCTGAAATCCGAGGCACCGTTTTTGAAGTCTGCCTTTGACGCTTTGTTAATTATTTTATAAAACACTGATTTCATACAGCACATAAGTCGGCTTTCGTGCCTTACTTTTTGATATGCCGTAACGCAGTCCGTGTCTTCGTCGCTTTCCATTACTTCGAGCATCTGTAAAACGACTTCGGGTCGCTGCTGCAAATCTGCGTCGATTAGGCAGATTAAATCGCCTGTCGCATTGCTTATTCCGGCGTAAATCGCTGCTTCTTTGCCGAAATTTCTGCTCAGTGACAAAACCTGAATATTGCATTTGCTTTGATTTTCGTACAGTTTTTTTAATATATGATAAGTGCCGTCCGTGCTTCCGTCGTTAACAAAAACGAATTCATAATCGTCTATCCTGCCGTCAAAAGCCCTGACGGTTTCATCATACATTTTTTGAATGTTTCCCTCTTCGTTAAAGCAGGGAACAACCAGCGATAACTTCATTTTGTATCGTCCTTTTAGTCAATTTGGGTATAGAACACATCTAAAACCGTCTGCATAAGTTTATCCTCATCGGGAGTAAAGTATGCGTTTACATAGTCGGGATTTGACGGGTCGGGTGCTCTTAAATCAACCGTTCCGTCAAGAGTATATGTCTTAAAGTTTGTAATGCCGTTTGAGAGCATAACGGAGGCTAAATAGGTTACATTGTTCAGCGATAGATTGGTTTGGCTGTACTGTTTTGCCGTGTTGTATAAATCCGATACAACGCCGAAATCCTTTTTGATAACGGGCAAAAGAGCATCGGCGAATGCCTTTACATACTGAACCTGTCTGTCGCCTCTTTCGAGTGCGGAGGTTGCGTGATCCATATCACGGGTTCTTACATATGCCTCTGCCATATCACCTTTGAGAGTAACCGGTACTCCCTCTTGAATTCCCTTGTCGGGGATGGAGTAAGTAGGTGTCAGCGTTACTCCGCCCACTGCGTCATTGAGCGGTGCAATGCCCGAAAGGTCGAGTGCAAAGTATTTGTCTATCGGGACATTATAGAGTATTCTGCTCATTGCCTTTGTTACGTTGTTGCAACTCTGCTCCTTACCGTCGCCGTAAGCATATGATATGGTCAACTGTACGCTCTGTGTTTTGAGGAATACTCCGCTTGATGAATAAATATCAATATCGACAACCGTGTCACGGGGAACGGCAATAACTTTCATTTCGCCCGTTACCGTGTTTATTGCGGCAACCATATCCGCATCGGCACATCCGAGGTTGTTTACATATTCGTCTCTGTATTCGAGTTCTCTCTCGTCGATACCCATAAACGCAATGGGTACGATATTTTCATTATATTGGTATTTGTGTCCGTTATAGGTGATGATTTCGTTTAGGTCCGTTGTTTGGGCGACAGAGGTCAAATCGTTTTTGCCCTCGTTTTTCAGCACCGTGTACGCTATTCCCGTTCCGCCTAAAATGAGAGCAATAATTAATATAATTATAATTATTACTTTCAGCCACTTTGGCATTTTGCTCTTTTTCTTGTGCGAGTGACGGTGGGAGGAGTGATGATGCGAAGATGATGAATGGTGGTGAGAATGTTCACCGTGGTGATGATGCGAACCCGACGAATGGCGGTGAGAATGCTCACTGTGGTGATGATGCGAATGTTCGCCCGAATGACTGTGCGTGTGCTCGTTTGAGTGATGATGTTCCGTAGCCTCTTCGCTTTTGCTTGGGCTGTCGGCGTCACTCTTGCTTTCGCTGTCACTTTTTACGGAACTTTTGTCGTTATTGAGGAGCAGGTTTTCAACATCGTCCTGTTTTCTTTCGTGAGACGGTGTTTTTTCCGTCAGCCTAAATTCTGTTTTTTCCTCCGTCGTACCGTCGGAAAATAAAATATTTTCGCTCTCGTTTGACGAGAGATTAGGGTCAATTTGTCTTTTCATCGTTTATTAATACTCCACAAACTAAATATCTGTTGCTTTTTTGGTTCGTTATGCAGGTCGAAAGCACAACGATTTTGCTGTCGGTTGTAAGTTCTTTTTCCGGCGTTCTTACATTTTTAACGGCGGAATTCGGATTTTGTATCATGGAAAGAAAATCCTTGTATACATCATCGTCTCTAAAATTAAAACTGTTCATAATGTGCCTGTCGTCATATTTAAAAGCCGAAATGACTTCATATGTCAGTTTTTTGCCGGGGGCGTAAATTGTAAAATAAGGATTTGCGTTAAAGGTATCCTCATTTTCAAAATTATGCAGGGTGGTAAAGAAAGTGTCGCTGTAACCGTTGTGACCGTAAATTACCGTAACTCTGTCGGAAAAATCCGTAGAGTTCATACTCTGCGTGTATACGGCACCCGAGGCGGAATATTTTTTATCCGTTGCGCTGTGCTTTAGGTAGAAGTCATCCGACTCCTTGCTCTGCAAAATGGGATAATCTACCTTTGTTCCCGGTACATTTATCCATGCGTAAATTTCATCGTTTGTCTCTTTGAGAGAAGCAAAATCTATCGGATTGTCCGCAAGCGATTCAGTGGTTACCACAGCCGTGGATATAACCTTGGTGTCATCATCTGCCTTTTTGCTGTCGGCAACATATTTGCCTATCATAATAACGCCGATTACTATAAGCAGTATGGCCACTGCGCTGAGTATCTTTTTTGCAGTTGAGGTGCCTTGCTTTTTTTCGGCATTGCCGTTTTCTCTGCTTTTCATAATATCACCTTAAATGTCTTGATGAAAAAGAAAAGACCCATAACATACAGTTACAGGTCTTGAAAATTAATCAATTAGTCCTTCTTCTTAAGTGCTGTCAACAAAGCAACGCCTGCACCTGCTACTGCAACTCCAGCTACAGAAGCACCTGTTGACGGTGATGTGCCGCTCTTATCGGTGTTGCCGGTTGAGGGCTTTGTTGTGCTGCCGGAATTAGCAGACTTCTTTGTGATAGCGTTAGCTGTGAACTCTCTCTTAGCCTCGGCAACAGAAGGATTAACCTTGATGATAAGGGTAGTGCCTTCCTTCTTTACGATTGTGTATTCGCCTTCTTCTAAGCCGATGATTTCCCAACGGAGGAACTCTTCCTTGCCGACATAGTCGAATCTAACCTCGTAAGAATCACTGTCGGATACTTTGATGGTTACATCTGATGTTGTAGGCTGACCGTTAACTGCACCTGAAGCAGTAAATGTCTGGTCGCCGCTTCCTACGGTGATGTTAGAAGAATTTGCAGCCATAGCCGGAACTACGGACATAGCGCCCACTGCAACTATCATCATAATTGAAAGTAATACAGAAATTAATTTTTTCATAAATAACACCTCATTAAAGATACTGATTTACAATATATCACTATAATTCGATTAAATTATATCACAAGTGTTTCGCTTTGTAAAGAAAAATTTAATATTTTTTTATATCAACTCAACTGTGCCTTTCCTGTGCACAGTTCATAGTATCTGCCCTTGAGAGCCAAAAGGTCGTTGTGGTCGCCTCTTTCTATAATTTCTCCGTTTTCAAGTACCATAATGGCATTTGCGTTTCTTACGGTTGAAAGTCTGTGAGCGATAACAAATACTGTTCTGCCTATCATCAGTCTGTCCATACCGTGCTCGATATGTGCCTCGGTTCTTGTATCTACGGAAGAGGTCGCCTCGTCGAGAATCATAACCGGCGGGTCTGCAACAGCCGCTCTTGCGATAGCCAAAAGCTGTCTTTGTCCCTGGCTCAGATTTGCACCGTCGGACGTGAGCATGGTGTTGTAGCCGTCAGGCAGATGCTTTATGAACGAGTGTGCACTCGCAAGTTTTGACGCTTCTATACATTCCTCGTCGGTGGCTTCAAGTCGTCCGTATCGGATATTATCCATAATGGTTCCCGTAAACAGATGAGTGTCCTGCAAAACTATCGCAAGTGATTTTCTCAAATCGGCTTTTTTAATTCGCTTTATGTCTATTCCGTCGTAGGTTATTTCGCCCTCTTGAATGTCATAAAAACGGTTAATAAGGTTTGTAATAGTTGTCTTTCCTGCACCCGTCGAGCCGACAAAAGCAATTTTTTGCGACTGCTTTGCATAAAGGTTTATGTGCTTTAATACGATTTTATCGTCCACATAACCGAAACTTACATCGTTGAAAACAACTTCGCCCTTAACCGCAACGGTTTTGTCGCCGTCAATCCAGTGCCACTGTTTGCCGTTTTCGGTTCGGATTTCCTCTAGAGATACTGTGCCGTTGTCAATTTCGCTTTGCATATCCATAATGGCAAATACTCGCTCCGCACCCGCAAGTGCAGAGAAGATATTGGTCATCTGGTTCATTATCTGGTTAATCGGCTGAGTGAACTGCTTTGAGTAACTTAAAAATGTAAAGAATGTACCGATGCTCAGTCCGCTTGTGAGAACAAGAAATCCTCCTACCAACGTTACACAGGCATATGACGCATTGTTTATACCCGTTGAGCACGGACCCATAATTCCCGAGTAGAAGTTTGCATTCGTTGCAACTTTTCTGAATTCTTCGTTTAATTTGTCAAAGTCATTCTTTGCTGTTTCCTCGTGGTTGAATACTTTGACAACTTTCATCCCCTCGATTGTTTCTTCTATATTGCCGTTCATTTCGCCGAGAGCCTTTTGCTGTGCGGCAAAGTACTTTCTTGTTTTCTTTGCAATGTTGGCGGAGTTTACTATCATTATAACCAAAAATATCGCCGCTATAATAAACAGCCTCCATTCGAGAACAATCATCATAATGATAATTCCCACAAAGCTGAATATTGAACTAATGAGCTGAACTATGGTTTGCTCGAGCATCATTTGAATGTTGTCTACATCGTTTGTATATCGGCTCATAATTTCGCCGTGTGTCTGTGAATCAAAATATCTCAGCGGCAGGGTCTGCATATGACTGAATAAATCTTTACGCAGAATGTTTGTGGTTTTGTATGCGATTTTTACCATAATCTTTGACTGAGTAAAAATACATACGCTTGCACCGATATAAAACGCAGAAACAATCAATAAGTTTTTAAGCAACTGCTTAACTCCGACTGTTGCAAAATTGCCTGCGCTTATAGAATTTGCAACATCGTCGAGTATCGGCTTTAACCAATATGATGCCGCCATTTGGCATACAGTGGAAAGTACGAGGGAAATAAATACCACAAACAGCAATCCCTTGCTTTTTCCGATATATTCGAGAATTCTCGAAAAAGTCTTTTTTACATCTTTCGGCTTTTCTGCCGGCCCTTTTCCGTGGGGTCCCATCGGTGGCATTATTCCATCACTCCTTTCTGCTGTGTTTTATTGATTTCACGGTAAATTTCGCTCGACTCCATAAGTTCGTCGTGTGTGCCTATGCTGTCGATTTTTCCGTCATCAAGCACGATAATTTTGTCTGCGTCCTTTACCGAACTTATACGCTGGGCGATAAGGATAACCGTTGTGTCTTTCAGTTCGTTATAAAAGCACTCTCTGATTTTAGCCTCGGTTGCCGTGTCAACCGCCGAGGTTGAGTCATCAAGAATAAGTACCTTTGGAGATTTAAGTATTGCTCTTGCGATACAAAGCCTTTGCTTTTGACCGCCCGAAAGGTTTAGTCCGCCCTGTGCCAAAACCGTATCGTAGCCGTTGGGCTGGCTCATTATGAAATCGTGCGCCTGAGCCGCTTTGCACGCCGCAATAACTTCTTCGTCTGTTGCGTTTTCGTTACCCCAGCGTATGTTTTCCTTTATACTGCCGGTGAAAAGCAGATTTTTTTGGAGCACAACGCCTATCATATCACGCAAAGCCTCTAAATCATATTTTCTGACATCAACTCCGTCAATGTCTATTTCACCGCCCGTTACATCGTAAAGACGGGGTATGAGGTTTACAAGGCTCGATTTTCCGCAGCCTGTGGAGCCGATAATTCCGACTATGCTGCCCGGTTTCGCCTCAAAATTTATATCGCTTAAAATATCGATTCCGTCGTTGTAGCCGAATGTAACATTCTTAAATTCAACATCACCCTTTGGATTTTCGGGGATAAACGGCTTTTCGGGATTAACTATATCCACTTCTGTGTCGAGCTCTTCAACTACTCTGTCACCGCACGCCTTTGCACGGGTAAGCTGAAGAAACAGCATTGATACCATCATAATGTTCATCAGCACCTGCATAATGTATCCCGCAAGAACCGAGATTTGACCGACTGCCATAAGACCGTTGCTTGCGTCAAGCGAACCTTTATAGTAAATGTATACGATTACTGCGTTCATCATAAGCATCATAATCGGCATAATCGTTACTATAAGACCTGCCGCCTTTGAACCCTGCTTTGCAAGCTCGTCGGACGACTTGTTGAATTTTTCTCTTTCTCTGTCCTCACGAACGAAAGCCTTTACGACTCTCATTCCTATAAGGTTTTCCTGTACGACTCTGTTTACATTGTCGATTTTCTTTTGCATCTTTTGGAACATCGGAAATCCGAATTTCAAAAATACCGCAATTATTATCAGCATAATCGGCAGAAGTATGAGCAAAATCAGCGACAGCCTTGCGTTAATTGAAAACGCAAAGAATGCCGAAACGACGAGCAGGGCGGGAGCCCTTACCAAAATTCTCAGTCCCATCATTACTGTGTTTTGAAGCATTGTTACATCGTTCGTCAGTCTTGTGGTAAGAGATGAAGTTGAGAATGTGTCTATGTTCTTAAATGAAAACGAACTGATTTTTTCATACATCGCTTTTCTGAGACGGTAACCGAATTTTTGGCTGACAACCGATGATGTTTTCATCGTTATAAGTCCGCCGCATAAACCGATTATTGCCATAATGAACATAAGCAGTCCGATTTTTGCGATTTTCATTTTCAGTTCGTCGGTTTCGCCGTTTGCGTTTTTAACCATTTCGTAAACGCTGTTTGCTATTGACGGCATGGCAAGTTCGCATATCGCTTCTATTACCATACCTGCCGCACTTGCAAAGCACAGCCGACCTAAGCCGTGCAGGTATTTTGACAGCTTTTTAATCATTTGCCATTTCCTCCTGTCGGGTATAATTATCGATGAGTTTATCGAGTATATCGGACAGAGCAAGCACTTCTTCCTCGGAAAGTCCGTTTGTCAGTATCTTTTCCTCGGCGTCCAGCTTTGCCTTGATATGCTCGGGCGCTTTTTCACCTTTTTTCGTCAAATAAATTTCTGTTCTTCTTGCGTCTTTGCTGCTGACTTTTTTTGCAACGAATCCCGCCTTTTCCATTCTTTTTATGCTTACGGAAACGGTTGACGGCGCAGTGCCCGTCTCTTCTGCTATTTCGCTTATTGTTGCGCTTTTTTCTCGTTTTAGCATCATAATTATTCTGTGCTGTCCCGAAAACAATCCCTCGGCAGCAACAGCTCTGTTAAAATTACTTTTTTCCAACCTGCCTAAAAGAGCAATTCTCGGCCCGATATTACCCCTTGCGGGAGCAGGTAAGCAACGCTTTTCATTACACAATTTACAGTACCTCATTTAATATTTAGTCGACTAATATTTAGTCGACTAACGGTTATTATATCACACAAATTTTTAATGTCAAGCCTTTTTTACTTTGGAAGAAATAACTATTGATATACCTATTAATATATGATAAAATATGACCTGCCGGAACGGCTTATTGTATTTTTACAGTTATGTGGGAGGGAAAACCGTGGATTATAACCTTTGTGATTATAAATCGCTCGTTAAATTGCTGAGCCCGTACGGCTTTAATTTTTCTAAGTCGCTCGGTCAGAATTTTATAATAGATTCTTCGGTTTGTCCGACTATGGTTGAAATGCTCGGCACGGATAAAAATACCGGCGTGCTTGAAATCGGACCCGGTGTCGGCGTTCTCACCAAAGAACTTTGTAAGGCGTCGGGCAAGGTTGTGTCGGTCGAACTTGACGAAAGGCTTTATCCCGTGCTTGAAAAAACGCTCGGGGATTACGATAACTTTGAACTCGTTAAAGGCGACTGTATGAAACTCGATTTAGCGGAAATATTAAAGAAAAAACTGTCGGGATTTGATACGGTAAAGGTGTGTGCTAACCTGCCTTACTATATAACTTCACCCGTTATTATGAACCTGCTCGAGAGCAGATTGCCGATAAGCGAAATAGAGGTAATGGTGCAGCAGGAGGCTGCCGAGAGGCTTTGCGCCGAAATAGGCACAAGAGCGGCAGGTGCCGTAAGCGTTGCGGTAAAATATTACGGTGAGAGCGAAATCCTTTTTAATGTCGGCAGAGAGTGTTTTATGCCGTCACCTAAGGTGGACAGCTCTGTAATTAAAATCAGACTTTATGACGAGCCTGAATATACGGTTAAAAATGAAAAAAAGTTTTTCTCTCTCGTTAAGGGGCTTTTCGCCCAGAGAAGAAAAACTCTCGTTAATTCACTTTCAAATTCCGTCGGTATGTCAAAGGCGGAAATTCAAAATGCCCTTTCTAAAATGGGTCTTGAGCCTACGGTTAGGGCGGAAAACCTGACTATGGAGGAAATTGTCGCTTTAAGCGATTTGTTACTTAAATAATATGGCGAAAAATAAGGATAAAACTCTGGTATTCAGTGATTATAAAATACCCAAGGCTGTTGCAACTCTTGCACTGCCGAGTATGATGGGTATGCTAATTAATATAGTGTATAACCTTGCCGATACGTTTTTTGTCGGACAGACGGGAGACAGCAATCAGGTGGCGGCTGTTTCGGTTGCTATGCCTGTGTTTTTGTTTTTGCTCGCTGTGGGAAACCTGTTCGGTGTTGGCGGATGTGCTTTTATCAGCCGTTCTCTCGGTGAGGGAAAGAGGGAGAAGATTAAGACTATATCCTCGTATTGTATTTACACGGGAATTATGGTGTCGATAGTCCTCGGTGCACTGTTTATTATATTCAGAAAACCTCTTTTGTACCTTGTCGGCGCAAGCGATAATACCATTAAATATGCGACCGATTATCTTCTTTGGGTCGCAATAGGTGCTCCGAGTGTTGTAATCAGCATAGTTGCATCTAACCTTGTGCGTGGTGAGGGCGCAGCCAAAGAATCTATGGTAGGTATGGTTATCGGTCAGATAGTAAATATCGTTCTCGACCCGATTTTTATACTTAATTCCGGTGATAAGTTGTTCGGGATTACTCTGCCGTTCGGCTTGGGTATGGGCGTTGCGGGTGCGGCGATAGCCACAGTTCTCGGTAATATTGTCAGCGTTTTGTACTTTCTTATTTATTTTCTTAAAGGAAAGTCAATCCTGTCGATTACTCCGTCTCGATATTCGGCAAAAGACGGTATTGCAAAGGGAGTTATCAGCGTCGGCGTTCCTGCCGCACTTAACAACCTTTTGATGTCGCTTTCAAATATTGTGATTAATATGTTTCTTTCTCGCTACGGCGATTATGCGGTTGCCGCAATGGGCGTTGCAATGAAAGCAAATTTGCTGGTCGTTATGCTGCAAATCGGTCTTGCTCAGGGTATTCAGCCGCTTATCGGCTACTGCTACGGCTCGCATAATTTTACCCGAATGAGAAAGAGCATTCGTTTCGGTATGATGTGCAACGTTATTATAGGCGGTGCGGTCACCGTGTTTTATATAGTGTTCAGGCGAAATGTAATCGGTTTGTTCATCGACGACCCGTCGGTTATCGAATACGGCGTAAAAATGCTTACCGCACTTATGGTTCCGGGTACTGTTCTCGGCATTATGTTTATTATTAATTTTGCATTTCAGGGAATGGGCAAGGGCGCTCAGTCGCTCATTCTTGCCGGCTCCCGTCAGGGTTTGATTTATCTGCCGATGCTTCTTATTATGAATTATTTTGTAGGACTGGACGGTATTATCTGGGCTCAGCCCGTTGCCGACTTGTGTTCCGTTGTTCTTGCTGTTATAATGTTCTCATCCACTATGAAAAAAATAAAAAAAGAAAATCCCGATCACATTTGATTTTCTTTTACGGTGATGTGTTATGAAAATAGATAAAATTGACAAACAGACGATAAATTTAATATCCGAGCAGATGTCAAAAGATTTAATAAAGCATCCGCTGTTTATGTTCTTTTGCAATAATATCTCAAAGCGAGAGGGCTTTATAAAAGATTATTTTAGTTACTATTTGCCTAAGTGGGTAAAGGAAGATGTGCTGTTTTCAAACGAAAAGGGAAGTGCACTGGTTACTTTGACAGACCCTAAGAACTTTGAATATAAATATAGGGGCATTAACGCATATAAAATGAAAAAGCACAGCTATTCGTCTACTGTGTTTGTTCACAGAGAGAATCTCGAAACTATATGCGAAATATTGCTCCCCGACAGCAGAAATTCGCTTGTAATGACAATTTATACAGGTTCTCTTGCAACTGTTCGGGAAGTGCTCGACACGGTAAAAGAGGCGATGGATTATGCTTTGCAGAATAATGCGATACTTGCTTATGATACATTCAGCCGCAGATATTTGGCACCGCTTGAGTCACAGGGCTTTACC
>OQWM01002831.1_pt1 | contig 11715 bp, 8 predicted proteins | sample 1691531 | NCBI WGS metagenome assembly OQWM01 (sample SAMN03418257, study PRJEB22391) | human gut metagenome | biome: human-gut; feature: organic feature; material: feces | host: Homo sapiens | place: Tanzania | collected 2013-01 | reverse complement strand
GCTACGCGTAAGATGATAAGCGTAAATCCTGCGTTTGCAAAGCATGCTACTATTGCCGAGGAATTCTCAAACCTGTTGGTAGCAAAATTCTATAAGCTTTTGCAGTTTGGCATGCTTGTGCGCATGCACGAAAGTGAATTGGAGAATATGAAAAAGACTGGTGAAGAAGATCTTTGTAAGCGTGCTGCACTTGAACGTGGAATGCAAAAAGCTCTTACAATGTTTAATGAACTGGCTGAATACCTTGAAGCGGAAATACATTACGAGGTTGTGCCAATACGTAAACTCGTAGCCATACAGCTTGAGAGCGGACTGCTTACTATGCAGTATCTGAAAGACCACAAATAATAAATAGATTGTACTCCACATGTGATGCCGCTTGGGATTCTTCCCGGCGGCATTGCTATATTACTTGCCGTATTTTATTTATACCCTATTTTTTTAGTGCTTTTATGCTATACTTTCCCCGAAGGGTAAGGTGATAATTTGCTCAAGCTTAACGCATGGATAAAGCGTTTTTTAATACCGATTCTTTGGGGTGCGGGAATACTCATTGCTTTGGCAATAGCGTTTTCGCGTATATTTGGCATCAAAATCGTTGCGGATGTGTGCTTCGTGGCGGCGTTCGTGCTGTCCGGCGTGCCTATATTGCTTCGGGCTATTCAGGCGCTGCGGTTCAAAACCGTCAGCATAGAGCTGCTTGTGTCCATTGCGGCAATAGGTGCATGTGTGATTGGCGAATTTAACGAATCTGCCATAGTCACGTTCCTGTTTCAGTTCGGCTCGTTCTTGGAGCAGAAAACCATGAAAAAGACGCGCTCTGCTATTAGGGCGTTGACCGAAATGGCTCCGACTACGGCATGGCGCGTTCTTGAGAGCGGCGCAGAAGATGTGTTCGAAACGGAAGAGATAGACGTGGACGAGGTTGAGATCGGGGATATCCTGCTGGTTAAGGCCGGCGGCAAGATAGCGTCCGACGGCATTGTGGTAAAGGGCGACGGCTATGCAGCGGAAGCCAGCATTACGGGCGAGCCCATGGCCAAGCATAAAACCATTGGAGACACGGTCTATGCAGGGACCATTCTGGACAGCGGCACAGTACAAATGCGCGCAACAAAGGTAGGGGAGGATACTACATTCGCCAAAATAATCGCCCTTGTTGAAGAGGCGCAGGACGCTAAATCCCCTGTTGAGCGGTTCATAGATATGTTTGCCAAGTATTATACTCCGGCTGTTATTGCAATAGCTGCGGCGGTATTCATATTCACCCGAAACGTTGATACAGCAATTACGGTACTGGTGCTTGCGTGCCCGGGCGCTCTTGTGATAGGCGCGCCAATCGCAAACGTGGCCGGAATAGGCCGCGGCGCGCAGGAAGGCATACTGCTGAAGGGTGGAGACAGTATCCATACATTTTCAAAGACCAATACTGTTGTTTTTGACAAGACAGGCACGCTCACCGAAGGCGTTCCCGAAGTATGCGTTCAGAAGGATTACTCTAACGAAGCCACTCAAGCTTTGGCTTTGGCGGCAAGCGTTGAAAAGGCGTCAGACCATCCGCTTGCAAACGCGGTTATTCGCTATGCAGCCAATTTGCCTTCTTATGAAGCCGAATCCGTGCAAACCATTAAGGGCTGCGGAATGGATGCAAGTATCTGCGGCCGCAGAGTGCTGATAGGCAACCAAAGGCTTATGGAGCAGAACGGCATAGAACTGACCGGCCAAGTGTTGAACGATTTGGAAGATGTGCAGAACAGCGGCGCATCTATTGCCCTGATAGCAGTAGACGGTAAAATAGAAACGCTTATCGGAATATCCGACACTCTTAAAGCGGATGCTAAGGACGGTATAAGCCGCCTTAAGGCAATGGGCATTGCCGATATCATAATGCTTACTGGCGACAATGCCTGCACGGCCTCTGCAATAGCGGCTCAGCTTGGCATTACGGACTATCGCGCGGAGCTTTTGCCGGAAGATAAGCTTACTGTGATACGCGAACTGCAATGTAAAGGCAGAACAGTTACGTTCGTGGGCGACGGCATTAACGACAGCCCTGCACTTGCGGCGGCAGACACAGGCATAGCCATGGGCTCGGGAACCGATGTGGCAATAGATAATTCGGACGTTGTGCTGATAAAATCTGATTTGAAGAGCTTGGTGCGCTCGCTCAAGCTGTCTAAAAAGACAGTACTTACGCTGTATGAAAACATAGCCATTGCAGTAGGAACGGTTGTACTGCTGCTAATTGGCTTGTTCGCTGGCTATATACATATGTCGATAGGCATGCTGATACACGAAGCCAGCATATTGGTCGTAATATTGAACGCGATGCGTCTTTTGATTCATAATAAGAAGGAGAATTGACTATGAAGAAAACTATTCAGATGGAAGAACTCGTTTGCCCAATGTGCGCACAGAAAATCGAAACCGCCCTGCAAAAGGCTCCCGGCGTATTTGGCGCATCCGTACTGTACAACGCCAGCAAGGCCAAGGTTGAATTTGACGAGACTAAAACCAACGTAGACGAGTTAGTCAAGGTTATAACCGGACTGGGCTATGTAGTAATAGGTTAAAAGAATAGGGGACAGCATGAACGGAGAGATAATAAAGAACCTAAATAAGATACTGCCCGTTGTTGAGCGCGTACATAGCGACCACCACCCAGAACTGCATCAGGTGGCGGCACTTTATGCCGAGTTGAAGCAGAATCCAAGCCGTGAAGTATTCGATAAGCTTAGGGACGTTACCAAGAACTATATCCTCCCTGAAGATGCCTGCCAGGCATATACCAAGGTATACAACATGCTTGAAGAACTGGATAAGGCGTTTGTGTGATGCACCGATAAACCCAACAACAGAATACCGAATAATGTAGGCCCCTGCCGCATGAACATACTTTGTATGCAAAATGTTTGGCGGGGGCTAATTTTTACAAAGGCTATTGTGATTTTGTATGCACTATGTTAAAATACTTGGTGTATACACCAAAGTCATGGAAGGAAGTGATCGTCATAGCAATTACAAGCGCAAGCTTGCCCGCAAAGAAACGCATTTTAGCAGTGTGCGTGCGGCTGTTTCTTGAAAAGGGCTACAAGAAAACCACTTTGGCCGAGATAATCGATAAGGCCAACGTTTCATACAGCTCCTTTCAGAATATATTCCGCGCAAAAGACGGCGTGCTGACGGAATTGGTTGAGTTTATGTTCAGCACTCAGTTCGGCATGGCAAGGCAGCTTGCCGGGGCAGACTTGCCGCCGGTTTATGTTTATGCCGTTGAAACGGCTATTCAAATGACGCTGACAGAGCTTAACGAAAACCTGCGGGAAATCTACATTGAAGCCTACACTCAAAAAGAAGCATCCGAATATATATTCAGGGAAACAACAAAGGAACTGCACCAAATCTTCGGCCCATATCTGCCGGGGCTTACTTTGCGCGACTTTTATGAGATGGAGATAGGCTCGGCGAGCATAATGCGCGGCTATATGGCGCACCCGTGCGACGATGAGCTGACGCTCGAGAAAAAGCTGAGGCTGTTTCTTACCATGAGCCTCAGGGTATACAATGTCCCTAATGAGGAAATAGACAAGGCTATTCATTTTGTTGAGGGATTGGATATCAGAACGATTTCAGAACAGGTAATGCAGCAATTATTCAAGGTGCTGGCAATGCACTTTGAGTTTTCGCTGCAGGGAATAGAAAAGGCAAATATAACAAAAACGGAGGGAATTAAATGAAGAAAAGACTGATCAGTATTCTGCTCTCACTCTGCATGGTGCTTACGCTCCTGCCGGAAACGGTATTATCGGCCGGAGTAGGCACGTCCAAGGCCGGCGATGCTGCATTCACGCTCAGCGCGTCAAGCGCCTCCTGCGTGGGTGGACACACCGGCGAAATCGGAAGCATACAAATAACCGATGTTGACATTTCACGGTGGGGGTCGGACAAAAAGATCACGCTCAAGTACGATGTGCAGTATCGCTGCACCGATTCTTCGTGCGAGCTATACGACAGCGGCGATTCGTTCTTTTCCTACAGCGGAACACATACCTTCACGGATACAAATGGAGAGTTCTGTCACAAGAAAATCAGCGAATCCTTTACGGCGACAATTCTGACAGACCTTCCGTCCGGCGCCACCAAGAATTTCTCTGTCTCCTTTATGCTGACGTCGGATAAGGGGATTTACGAGTCGGTGCTTCATGAGCAAAATGTTAATCTCTGTACCGAGAACTATTATAGTGTGAGATGCTGGGAATGCACCGGCTGCGGGTATTTCTTCCAGGATGCGGATATGTCCGGCAATAAATTTACAAAGGATAAAGTGTATTTTCCTCCGGTTGGACATAATCTGAAGCATGTCCCCGCAAAAGACCCCACCTGTGTTGCCAAGGGCACAGTGGAACACTGGCACTGCGAACGCTGCACTCGGAACTTCGGCGATGAGCAGGGAACATCCGAACTTACGACGATTGAAACCAACGCGCCGCTTGCAGCGCACCAGTATGGTGCCGACGGTGTCTGCAAGGTTTGCAGCAGGAAGGCCGCCGCGGGCGTCCAAGCAAACGCGGGCATGGTGTGGTACGATACCATGGGCGAAGCGCTGACCGCGCTGACGTATGGCGCACAGCTAGCAATCAATGCGGATTATGCGGATACCATCACGCTCAATCAGGCCTGCACAGTGGAAGTCAAGGCGGGCGTAACGGCCGCCGACATCCAGATTGAGAACGCGGAAAACTGCGTTGTCACCATTGTCAACAACGGCACCATCAGCAATCTGAGCGGCTATACCGGCAAAGTTGTGCTGATGAGCGCCGAAGGTACATACGGCAGTATAATCAACCAAACCAGCGGCGGCAATGTCGGCAGCTTCCTTTACGGCGATCCGGAAGATGCTAACAAGTTCTGCTATTACAAGAATCTTTCCAATGGCAAATGGATTCTCCCGGCCGAGGCTACGACAAACACGCTAAGCAACGTAAAGGTCAGCTATTCGCCTATGGCTTATATTGAAATCGCAGGCGACGGCGTTACAGGAAGCGAGGGCAGCTATGCACTAACTACCAGTTCTGGCAATACCGTAGCATTTACCGCGACAGCAAAAACCGCGGACGGCAATGACAGAGCCAACGTTACCTACAAATGGTACTATGACGGTCAGTATGGCACTATTCTTTCTGAAAAAGCAGAATTGACCATCGAGAATATCAAGGCCGGAAAGCGCACCGTAGTCTGTATGGCGACTGCCGATGATTACAGCATATCCGCCAAGATTGTGCTTACGGTAGCGGGGGAGAAGGAGCCTCAGAACTTCACACTGAATGTATCCAAGACTACCGTTGGCATACGCGAAAAGATACTTCCGCTGCTTTCCGTTGAAGGCATAAAGGAAGATGCTGCCATAACGTATTACCTCATGAACGGGACTTCTCCCGCCCCTGAAAGCGATACCGTTATAGACGAGAACTTTGCTTTCGCTCAGACAGGAACCGGTTCCATATATGCCTATGCCGCGGAAACCGACAACTATGCGGCAACGGCCTCTGCGCCGGTTTCCATCACCGTCACGCCGCACGCTAACCACTGCATCTGCGGCGGTACGTTCAATCACACCCATAAGAACGTGGAATGGCAGGCGTGGGACGGCAAGAGCGAGATTAAATATGAACAGAAATGGGTTCAGGTCAGCGAATACACTAAACAGGGCCGTTATGTTGCTTATGTCTATCTGACCGGCAATGTATCAGCCAATCTGACAGTTGCGCCGAAGCACATCCTGTATCTGTGCCTGAATGGCTACAGCTTCACCAGCGCAGACCCGTCGAAACCGGCGATTACGGTGGCGGGAACGGAGAAAGCCTATGTGGCGAAGCTGGATCTGTGCGATTGCGCCGATACGGGCACGCTCGGCGGAGCCAGCGTGAGCGGCGGCAGTGTTCGTGCCACGTGGGCGGAGATCAACCTGTACGGCGGCACGCTGACGGGCAACAATGCCACAGGAAATGGCGGCGCCGTATATCTGTCAAACAGCAGCTTCACCATGCATGGCGGCGCGATTAGCAACAATACTGCTTCCAACGGCGGCGGTATCTATGCAGGTTCAAGAGGTGAGACAGTCAACATCAATGGCGGCATCATTTCGGGCAATCGGGCTACCAAAGGCGGCGGTATCTACGCCTCCTCCGGCGCAAAGTTCCATCTCAACGGCGGCGATATTCATAAGGCTCATTTTGAACCAGCGCTGCTCGTCGCGGAAAATGCGGTCGGCTTCGTCCTGAATATCCATATAGCTGCGGAAATCTGCCGCCGCCATATAGCGGTCGTCGCCGGAGATCATATTCGCAAGGTCGGAGAAATCCTCTCCGGCGATGCCATGGCGCATACGGTCGAGGACGGCGCGAAGTTCTCCGTCGGCATTTATAAAATCGAAGGGGCTGTAACCGCGGCGGCGCAGGTTGCGAACCTCGTCGATGCTCATACCGAAGCGCATGAAGTTTTCCTCGCCCACGGCGTCGAGAATTTCTATGTTCGCACCGTCCAAGGTTCCCACGGTGACGGCGCCGCCGAGCATAAGCTTCATATTTCCGGTGCCGGAGGCCTCCGTTCCCGCAAGGGAGATCTGTTCGGAAATATCCGCCGCGGGCATTAGCAGCTCGGAGGCGGTAACGCTGTAATTTTCCATAAAGCAAAGGCGCAGTCTGCCGTAGTTCGGATTTTCCGAAAGCTCCTTGCCTATGCACCAAATAAGCTTGATTATGCGCTTCGCAATATAGTAGCCGGGGGCGGCCTTTGCACCGAAAATAAAGGTGCGGGGGTAAATATCCGCATTGGGGTTTGCGTCAAGGCGGTTCATCAGCGCAATAATACGCATGGCGTTGAGGTGCTGGCGCTTGTACTCGTGAAGGCGCTTTGCCTGAACGTCGAAAATCGAGGACGGGTCAAGCAGCTTGCCGCAGACGTCGAAGCTCTGCACCGCAAAAATCTCCTTGCGCAGGCGCTTGACGGAGGCAAGCTCGCTGAGCACGGCGTAATCATCGGCGTGATTTTTGAGCATGCTCATTTTTTTGTAGTCGTGCTCAAAATCCTCGCCGGAATACTTCTTCACAAAGGCGGTAAGCTCCGGGTTCGCGCAGCAGAGCCACCTCCGTGCGGCAATTCCGTTGGTTATGCCGCAGAAGCGTTCCGGAAAAGCCTTATACATGGTGGAGAAAACGCTGGTTTCCATGACCTTGACATGGTGAGCCGAAACGCCGTTTATGCTGTGGCAGCAGTAAACGCAGAGGTTCGCCATATATATCTGATTGCCGCTGATAATCGCCATGCGCTCAATATCCTCGGCGGAAAAGCCCCTCCTGCCGAGATATTCCCGCTCGCGGCGGTCAAGCTCCTTCACAATGGTGAAAATTCGGGGCAGGAGCGCACTGAACATGGGCAAATCCCAGTGCTCAAGCGCCTCCGGCAGAACAGTGTGGTTCGTATAGCTGAAAAGACGGCGGCAAAGCTCCTCGGCGTTTTCCCAAGTGAAGCCGCATTCGTCAAGCAGCACCCGCATAAGCTCCGGAATGGCAAGGGTGGGGTGGGTGTCGTTGATGTGAACGGCGGCCTTCTCCGGCAGGTTTTCCAAGGTGCCGTATTTGGCAAGGTGGCGGCGAACTATGTCCTGAATGGTGGCGCAGCAGAGGAAATACTGCTGCTTGAGGCGAAGCAGCTTGCCCTCCGGATGACTGTCATTGGGGTAGAGAATGGAGCTTATGGCGCGAGCCATAGCCGCTTTGCGGAAAGCTTCGGGATAAAGTCCCCGGTTAAACAAATCCATATCCGGCAGGGGAGATTCCGCCCGCCAAAGCCGGAGCTTCGACACATTTTTCGCACCGAAGCCGGGAACAAGTATATCATAGGGAACGGCCTTGACGGTTTCGCAGTTTTTCATCACCACATGGTGGAAGCCGTCGTGCCAGGATTCCTCGATTTCTCCGCCGAAGGTTACCTCAACAGACTTTTCCGCCTGTTCGGAAAGCCAAACCTTTCCGCCGGGAAGCCAATCATCGGGCTTTTCGGTCTGCCAGCCCTCGCAAAGCATTTGGCGGAAAACGCCGTATTCGTAACAGATGGAATAGCCCATGGCGGGCTTGCCGATGGTGGCAAGTCCGTCAAGGAAGCAGGCGGCAAGCCGCCCCAAGCCTCCGTTGCCAAGACCTGCGTCAGGCTCCTGCTCGTAGATTTTTTCCGGGGAAACTCCAAGTGAGGAAAGCGCCGCTTCAAAAGCGTCCTTTATGCCGAGATTGTAAAGGTCGTTGCGCAGGGAACGTCCCATCAGAAACTCCATTGACAGGTAGTAAACCTGCTTGTCACCGTGATAAGTCTGCTTGGAGCTTTGCTGTGCCAAAAGGCACCGCACCGCGGTCGCAGCCGCGGAATATATATGGGAAAGCTCCGCTGTTTCGGGGGTTTCGTTAAAGTCGTCCCGCAGAACCTCGACTATTTTGGTACGGCAAAAATCAACGCATTGCATTTTTGACGCCTCCTTTGATTGATAAATATATTATATTACAAATTTTCCGATATGGCAATAAAAAAAGCGTTCCAAAGAAAAACTTCGGAGCGCTTTTCCATAAATATGCGATTAGTCTCTGACTTTGTCGTCGATTTCGCGGCGAAGCTTTGCAATAACCTCATCCACGGACATGGCGCCGAGGTTTTCGCCCTTTCTGTTACGAACGGAAGCAGCGTTTTCGTTCTGTTCACGCTCGCCGACTACGAGCATGTACGGAGTCTTTTGAAGCTGTGCTTCGCGGATTTTAAGCTTCATGGTTTCGTTGCGGAGGTCTGCCTCTACGCGGATGCCTGCGGCGTCAAGACGGTCGCGAACTTCCTGAGCATAGTCGTTAAACGCATTGGAAATCGGAATGACGGAAACCTGAACAGGAGAGAGCCAAAGGGGGAATGCTCCCGCAAAATGCTCGGTGATAACGCCGATAAAGCGTTCGACGGAGCCGAGAACAACACGGTGAATCATAACCGGGCGGTGTTTTTCGTTGTCTGCGCCGGTATATTCAAGCTCAAAGCGTTCGGGAAGCTGCATGTCGAGCTGAATGGTTCCGCACTGCCATGTTCTTCCGAGGGAGTCCGCAAGGTGGAAGTCAAGCTTCGGACCGTAGAATGCGCCGTCGCCTTCGTTGATAACATAGTCCTTGCCCATTTCTTTGATGGCGGCTTCGAGGGTTTCGGTGGCAAAATCCCAATCCTTTACATCGCCGATATGATCCTCCGGCATGGTGGAAACTTCGATTTGGTAGCTGAGCCCGAACACGGAATACACCTCGTCAAAGAGGCGAACAACGTTTTCGATTTCGTCCTTCATCTGATCCCATGTCATAAAGATATGGGCGTCGTCCTGAGTGAAGCAGCGAACGCGGAAAAGTCCGTGCAGCGCGCCGGAAAGCTCGTGGCGGTGAACCAGACCAAGCTCCGCCATACGCAGGGGCAGGTCGCGGTAGGAATGAGGCTCCAGCTTGTAAACAAGCATACCGCCGGGGCAGTTCATGGGCTTGATTGCAAAGTCGGTGTCGTCAATGACGGTGGTATACATATTCTCTTTATAGTGATCCCAGTGGCCGGAACGCTCCCACAGGGCGCGGTTGAGAATCATAGGGGTGGAAATTTCCACATAGCCGTATCTCTTGTGAACCTCGCGCCAGTATTCAAGCAGGGTGTTGCGAAGAACCATGCCCTTGGGGAGGAAGAACGGGAAGCCGGGACCCTCATCAAGGAGAGCGAACAGACCAAGCTCCTTGCCAAGCTTGCGGTGGTCACGCTTTTTGGCTTCCTCAATGCGGGTAAGGTAAGCTTCAAGCTCGTCTTTTTTGGTATAGGAGATACCGTAAACGCGCTGGAGAGTTTTGTTCTTTGCGTCGCCGCGCCAATATGCGCTGTTGCACTGGGTAAGCTTGAACGCCTTGATAGTGCCGGTGGACATAAGGTGGGGACCCGCGCAGAGGTCGACAAATTCGCCCTGACGATAGAAAGAAATAACCTCGCCCTCGGGAAGATCCTCGATAAGCTCAACCTTGTAAGGCTCGTTTCTCTCTTTCATAAATGCGATTGCTTCCTCCCTCGGCAGGGTGAAGCGCTCGATTTTTTCGTTTTCCTTGACGATTTTCTTCATTTCCGCTTCAAGCTTTTCAAGCACATCGGGGGTGAAAGGCTCCTCGGAGTCGAAGTCATAGTAGAAGCCCTCGTCAATGGCGGGTCCTATGGTGAGCTTAACGTCCGGGAAAAGGCGTTTTACCGCCTGCGCGAGAACATGAGAGGTGCTGTGCCAAAACGCCTTTTTGCCGTAGGGATCGTCAAAGGTGAGAATTTCCACGGCGCAGTCGTTTTCAATGGGGGTGCGAAGGTCGCAGCCCTTGCCGTCGATTTTTGCGGCGCAGGCGACTCTGGCAAGACCGGCGCTGATGCTTTCCGCAATTTGATAGGGGGTGACGCCGTTTTCGTATTCGCGAATATCGTCACGAAGCTGAATTTTTACCATATTATTTTATACCTCCTGTATAATTACGAATTTATTTTACAATATAAAAAGCGCCGAGGCTCCGAACGCAAATAAAAAAAGCTCCGCCCCAAAATAAGGGGCGGGGCATACTTGCTCCACGGTTCCACCCTTGCTTGCACGGGCAAAGCCCATGCGCTCGTCGGTCTGCCTTAACGCGGCAATACGGTCTGCTCGCCAAGGGGCTTACAGACACTCCGGGGGTGGTAAATCGGCGGCTTCAAAAGGCTTTTTTCAGAACATATGAAAGCCCTCTCTGGTATGAAGCACAGCTTCTTCTTCCTCATCAGCGTTTTTTAATATATAAGCAATAATATCACAACAAAATGGCGTTGTCAAGCGGTTTTAATCAGTTTTTGAAGAAGAAAGCCACGGTATCGAAATCCGCCGCAACGGTATTGCTCCCGTAAAGGCTGTACTGCATATCGCCGTCGAACCATTTTTCGTAAAATGCACCCTCGCCGCAGTCCTTTACGGTATCCGGCTCAACAATATCGCCGAGAAGTCCCTCCGCAGTGTAGACACCGGAAATATCCCCGGCTGTCTTTGCCACACGAAGAACGTATTCTGCGCCGTCCACGGAAAACCTGTATTCGCCAAGCTCCGTTTCGCCGGAAAAAACCGTGTATTTTTCCTCCTCGGAGCCGTCAAGGCTCTTTATAAAGCAGCCTATGCGGGAGTTTATCTCATCCGCAGAGGCAACCTCCGTCATGGGATTGGGAATTTGGTTGTTCTCTTTGCCGGAGCTTTCGCCGCTTTGGTGAACGCTGCTTTCGTCCGCAGGGCAGTCAATTTTTCCTGCGGAGCAGGAAACGCAGCTCAGGGCAAGAAGCGCCGCCGACGCAAGGCCGGCGATTCTTTTGAATTTCATATAAAATCTATCTCCTTTATTGAAATTTTAGTTATGTATTTACTTCCTTACGAATACACAAATATAGTGGCGAAAAAGCCGTGTATTCTTGCGCCTTTGGGTAAATTTTTATGAAAAATCCGACAAAAAATCCGTTTCCGGAGGATATAGCAATATAGGATTATAATACTTCAAAATATATAAAGCGGCTTTTTGTGAATTTTCTATGGCCGAAATGAAGAAAAACGGCGGCAAAGCTTCATATTCGTTCAAAATTCCTTGACAGCCGCCCGAGAATATTATATTATTATAA
>OQWM01002830.1_pt1 | contig 11717 bp, 12 predicted proteins | sample 1691531 | NCBI WGS metagenome assembly OQWM01 (sample SAMN03418257, study PRJEB22391) | human gut metagenome | biome: human-gut; feature: organic feature; material: feces | host: Homo sapiens | place: Tanzania | collected 2013-01 | reverse complement strand
GGTAGTCGATGCCCAGCATACCGGCATTGACCTCCATGATCTCCTGAATACGCTCGGCGCCATCCGGTTGGGCGGCGGCGCTGCGAAGGTCTGCCACAAATTCCCGGCGGTCCGCGCCGAAGGCACTGCTCATCTGCTGATAAAAGCTGTCGATATAGAAACTGGTGACGCTGGTGGTCAGGAACGCGCCTACCACCGCCATCAGGGATGTGATCAGCAGCAGGAGGATCAGCGTCAGCTTCATATGTAAGCTGCGGAACAAAAAATCACCGCCTTTATGGTGTTCAAAGGATCTGAAAACTGTACAGGCCCGCCGTGTACGGGGGCGGGCGCGTCCCGGAGAAGATCCCTGTGTCCTCTTCAAAACATGAGAAGAACGCGAGGAACGTCACCGGAGCCGGTGGGGATTACACCGCGAAATAGTACCCCACGCCCCGGCGGGTGAGGATGTATTTGGGGCTGGCGGGGTTTTCCTCGATCTTTTCCCGCAGACGCCGGACGGTCACGTCCACCGTCCGCTGATCGTCGCCCACGTAGCCGTAGTTCCAGACCTGCTCCATCAGGTCGATGCGGGAGTAGACCTTGTTGGGATGGCTGGCCAGAAAGGTCAGCAGCTCATATTCCCGCGTGGTCAGCTCCAAAGGCTTGCCGTCCCGGAAAACCTGATGGCTGTCCGTGTCGATGGAGAGATCCCCCGCCACCGGCATGGCTGTGGCCGCAGCGGTGGCCGCGGCGGCGGTGTTCATAGCCGTGCGGCGGATGTTGGCTCCCACCCGGGCGATCAGCTCCCGCATGGAGAAGGGCTTGGTAATGTAATCATCGGCGCCGATCTCAAGACCGGACACCTTGTCAGCCTCCTCCTCACGGGCGGTGAGGATGATGACGGGCACGTTGTTGCCCTCCTCCCGAAGGGTGCGGCACACGTCAAAACCGATCATCTTCGGCAGCATCACGTCCAGCAGAATCAGGTCGGGGTTTTCCTTCCGGGCCTTTTCCAGACCGTCGGCTCCGTCATAGGCCTCCACGGTGCGGTAGCCCTCCCGCTGAAGGTTGAAGCGCAGAATGTCTACGATATTTTTTTCGTCCTCCACAATGAGGATGGTTTTCTGGGCGTCCGTTTTCTGTTCCAAGGAAACGTACCTCCTATTACAGGTTTAGCAGGACCTTGGCCCGCAGGACTGCGGCCACGGTCTTGGCGTCATCGATCTCACCGTTGACGCAGCGGTGCACCATTTCATCAAATGGCACCCGCTCCACGTTGAGAAATTCGTCGGGGTCCAGATGCTGCTGGCTGAATTTCAGTCCCTTGGCCAAAAACAGGTGCAGCGTTTCCCCATAGCAGCCGGGGGCGGGCAGGAGCTTGCCGAGGGGCAGGAAGGTCTCCGGCTCCGCGCCGGTCTCCTCCTTCAATTCCCGCAGAGCGCCCGTCACCGGGTCCTCGCCGGGGTCCAGCTTGCCTGCAGGCAGCTCATCCAGCACCTTGCCGAATACATACCGGTACTGGCGGACCACCAGCACCCGGTTGGCTTCATCCAGGGCCAGGACCGCCGCGCCGTCCACATGATCCACCACTTCCCGAGTGGCTTCCTCGCCGTTGGGCAGGCGCACGTCATCCACGTGCACCGTCATGATTTTACCCTCAAATACGTCCTTTCGCCGGAGCTTGACCTCCGTCAGATCCATGGGCATTTCCATTCTATCCACCTCGTTTAAAGGGCAGAGACCCTGCCTATACTATATTCAGTTTATTATAGCATAGGCGTGTTGAATTGCAAAGGGCTTGTTTTTCTTGAAGTCATGGGAAAACTATGGTATACTGGCTCAACGGAAACGAGGTGATCCCCACGGAGAAAAAGGGAATCAAAATCGCGGCCCAGAACCGCAAAGCCTACCACGATTACTTCGTGGAGGATAAGTACGAGGCAGGCATCGAACTGTGCGGCACGGAGGTTAAATCCATTCGCGCGGGCACGATGAACCTGAAGGACTCCTACTGTACTGTGAAGGACGGCGAGCTGTTCGTCCACAGCATGCACATCTCTCCCTACGAGCATGGCAACATCTTCAACCGGGACCCTGACCGGGACCGGCGGCTACTGATGCACAAGCGGGAGATCCGCAAGCTCCACGCCCTCGTCAAGCAGGACGGCTACACACTGGTGCCTCTGAGCGTCTATTTCAAGAACGCCAAGGTGAAGGTAGAGGTCGGCCTGTGCAAGGGCAAGAAGAATTACGACAAGCGGGACGCCACCGCCAAGCGGGACGCTGCCCGTGAAATGGACCGGGCCATGAAGGACCGCAGATAACAGATCAGAAAGGAACGAATGAATATGAGCAATCCCATCGTAACCATCACTATGGAGGACGGCCGCGTCATGCGCGGCGAGCTGTATCCCGAGAAGGCTCCCAACACCGTCAACAATTTCATCTCTCTGGCTAACAAGGGCTTCTATGACGGCCTGACCTTCCACCGGGTCATTCCCGGCTTCATGATCCAGGGTGGTTGCCCCAACGGAAACGGCATGGGCGGCCCCGGCTATGAGATCAACGGCGAGTTTGCCGGCAACGGCTTCCGCCAGAACGATCTGATCCATGAGACCGGCGTGCTGTCCATGGCCCGCACCATGGCTCCCAACTCCGCCGGCAGCCAGTTCTTTGTGATGGTGGCTCCCGCTCCCCACCTGGACGGCCAGTACGCCGCCTTCGGCAAGATCACCGAGGGTCAGGATGTGGCCATTGACATTTCCCGTGTCCAGCGGAACATGATGAACGATATGCCCAAGAAGCCCGTGGTCATGGCAACCGTCCGGGTGGATACCCAGGGCGTCGAGTATCCCGCTCCCGAGACCCACTAAAATACTCCGAAAGGAGATCTGACCATGAAAACAGCAGTTATTACCGGCGCGTCCTCCGGCCTTGGCCGGGAATTTGTCCGGCAGTTCTATTCCGTATTCCCGGAAATTGAACGGGTGTGGCTCATTGCCCGCCGGACGGACCGCCTTCAGGAACTGGCAGAGCAGCTGGAGGAAAAGGGGATCAGCACCCTGTCGCTGCCGCTGGACCTGTGCGACACCATGAGCTTTACCGCCTATCAGGAGCATCTGGTGGAGGAACAGCCGGAGATCGCCCTGCTGGTGAATAACGCCGGATGCGGGTATCTGGGGAACATCGGCGAGATCGACACCGTTTCCCAGACCCGGATGATCGATCTGAACCTCCGGGCGCTGACGGCCATTACCAATCTGTCGGTGCCCTATATGGACAAGGGGAGCCGGATCTTGAACGTCAGCTCCATCGCCTCTTTCTGCCCCACCCCCCGGATGACGGTGTATTCCGCCACGAAAGCCTATGTTTCCGCCTATACCATCGGCGCGGCGGAGGAACTGAAGGCGAAAGGCATCACCGTTACCGCCGTCTGCCCCGGTCCCATGGCCACAGAGTTCCTGGCAGTGGGTCATGTGGTGGATTCCCGCCCCTTTGAACTGCTGCCCTACTGCGATCAGGTACAGGTGGCCGGCGGCGCGCTGCGGGCGGCCAGAGCGGGACAGACCATCTACACCCCCAGACTGTTCTATAAGTTCTACCGCCTGCTGGCAAAACTCACCCCGGCCAAATTGATGGTCAAGCTGACCAAAACCTGAAACTGTCACGGAATTGTAACACATTCCGATATTGGAATGTGTTACAATTCCAAATAGCAAATTCTGCTTTCCTATTTTACAAACCAGCGAAGCGTTTGTGGAACGAAAGATGAGCAATGGAACGGATGAAGTTTTTGCCGGAAGGCGGAAACGGAATGAGCGACATTTGCTCAAAAGCGCGACTCACGTCCAACTCGTTTCACAAACCAGCGAAGCGTTTGTGGAACGAAAGAGGAGGAGCAATGGAACGGATGAAGTTTTTGCCGGAAGGCGGAAACGGAATGAGTGACATTTGCTCCGACGACGGGGCCGTAAAGGTTTCGACGGGGATGGGGAAGCGGGACAAGCGGGCGGCGGCGCCTGACCGCCATAAAACGGGCAATTTTATAAATTAAATAACAACAATACTGTTGCTATTGCTGCTTAATTAAAGCAGCCGTCTGAACCGGAGAGGCCACAGGCCGGGGAAGGCGTCGTTGATGTGGCGTCCGTGAGGCGGGAAAGAGTTGACCTGCCCACGCATCATGACTCTACCAAACCGCAAAGTCTGTCAGGTGTCTTTGCGGGGCGGGAATTCTGAAACCTGACTGCGCCCGGAGAAAGTCCCGTGAAACTGTTTTCGGACAGGGGTTCAATTCCCCTCGGCTCCACCAAAAGAAATGGACACGACTTTTCGTCGTGTCCATTTCTTTTGGCGGTGGAGCTTTTTCTCAATCCCCACATCCTCGCAAAAGAGCGGTCCCAGGTGTCGCACCTGGGACCGCTCTTGTTTAAAGCTGATTTTATACGTTGAAACGGAAATAGATCATATCGCCGTCCTGAACCACATACTCCTTGCCTTCGCTGCGGAGCTGGCCCTTCTCCTTGGCAGCGTTGACACCGCCGTACTTGATCATATCATCATAGGCAATGACCTCCGCCCGGATGAAGCCCCGCTCGATGTCAGTGTGGATTTTACCGGCGGCCTGAGGGGCCTTGGTGCCCTTTTTGATGGTCCAGGCGCGGCACTCATCCTTGCCGTAGGTCAGGAAAGAGATAAGGCCCAGCAGGGAGTAGCTGCACTTGATGAGCCGATCCAGACCGGATTCTGCGATGCCCAGCTCGTCCAAGAACATCTGCCGGTCCTCGCCCTCCAGCTCAGCGATGTCCTGCTCCAGCTTGGCACAGATGGGCAGCACCTCGCTGCCCTCGGCTTCTGCCAGCGCACGGACCTTCTTCAGATACTCGTTGCCCTCCTGATTGGCGAAGCCGTCCTCGTCCATGTTGGCGGCGTAGATGATGGGTTTTAGGGTCAGCAGGTCGGAGGTGGCGATCAGGGCCTTGTCATCATCGGAGCAGTCGAAGGTGCGGGCGGACTTGCCGCCGTCCAGATGCTCCGCCAGCGCCTTGAACACCTCCACCTCATGGAGGAACTTCTTGTCGCCCTTGGCGGCCTTCTGGGCCTTGTCAACACGGCGCTGGACCATGTCCAGATCCGCCATGATCAGCTCCATGTCGATGGCCTCAATATCCCCTACGGGGTCCACGGGCACATTGGTGCCGGCATCCGCCACCACGTGCATGATATTCTCATCGTCGAAGCAGCGGACCACATGGACGATGGCATCGGTCTCGCGAATATTGGCCAGGAACTTGTTGCCAAGGCCTGCACCCTGACTGGCACCCTTCACCAGACCGGCAATGTCCACGAACTCAATGACCGCCGGGGTCTTTTTGTCCGGCTCATAGATCTCTGCCAGCTTGTCCAGCCGTGCATCTGGCACTGCTACCATGCCCACGTTGGGGTCAATGGTGCAGAAGGGGTAGTTGGCGCTTTCAGCACCAGCGTTGGTGATGGCGTTGAACAGGGTGGACTTGCCAACATTCGGCAGTCCCACGATACCTAATTTCATAAAGCAAATTCTCCTTTTGCTGTTGTTTGGCGTTTTCTAACAGCATATTCTATCATCCTATTGGGAAAAGCGCAAGTAGGGCAGGGAGAAAAGACTATTGCTGATGACGTTGAAACGGCAGCTATATCATCGGGGACAGCCAACCGGTAAGGCTTCGTAGCGCCGCCTACGGCTGCCGACCTTATGGAACATGACCGGCGAAACAGTCTGGTTGGCGTAAAGCTCAATAAAGGTGCAAAGGGCATGACAAAACCCTGTAACCGTTGAGATTACAGGGTTTTGTGTGGCGGAGAAGGAGGGATTCGAACCCTCGAGACCCTTTAGGAGCCTACATGATTTCCAATCATGCGCCCTCGACCAACTAGGCGACTTCTCCATAGCTGTGTCCAGCGCTTTCCGCTATGCACTTGTTGCCTTGAACAGACAGCGATATTATTATAACAGAGACTTTAAAAAAGTCAAGCCCTTTTCTGTATTTCTCTTGAGAAATTTGCGCTTTTTGCCGGAACTCTTGCGGCGAGCGGTTTTGCGCCTGCCAAGAAAGCGACAGATTTTCCACAGCGGTGAGGAAGCGTGTGCGCGGCCACCCCCAAAAGGGTGCTGCGCTATTGAAATCAAAAAGCTTCAGAACAGTTGTAAAGCTCTGAAAATAGACTCAGCAGAGAGAAAAGACTTTTTCTACACGCTGAAGCGGCATGGCAGAACGCCATGCCGCTTCATGATGCTTGAAAACTTACTTGTGGTCAACGGCAGACATGTGACGGATCAGCTCCACCATCTTGTTGGAGTAGCCGCACTCGTTGTCGTACCAGGAAACAACCTTCACGAAGGTGTCGGTCAGAGCGATGCCGGCCTTCTTATCGAAGATGGAGGTGCGGGAGTCACCCAGGAAGTCGGAGGAAACAACATCCTCATCGGTATAACCCAGAACACCCTTCAGCTCACCCTCGGAAGCGTCCTTCATAGCCTGGCAGATCTCTTCATAAGTGGCGGGTTTGGACAGCTTGGCAGTCAGGTCCACAACGGAAACGTCCAGAGTGGGAACACGCATGGACATACCGGTGAGCTTGCCGTTCAACTCGGGAATGACCTTGCCGACAGCCTTGGCAGCGCCGGTGGAGGAGGGGATGATGTTGCCGGTAGCCGCACGGCCGCCGCGCCAATCCTTCAGGGAAGCGCCGTCCAGCAGCTTTTGGGTGGGAGTGACAGAGTGAACGGTGGTCATCAGGCCTTCCACGATGCCGAACTTGTCATTCAGGACCTTGGCAATGGGAGCCAGGCAGTTGGTGGTGCAGGAAGCGTTGGAGACGAAGGTCATGTCGCTGGTATACTTATCCAGGTTGACGCCGCAGACGAACATGGGGGTGTCATCCTTGGAGGGAGCGCCCATGATGACGTGCTTGGCACCAGCGTCGATGTGACCCTGGCAGAGCTCCTTGGTCAGGTGTTTGCCGGTGCACTCGCAGATGTACTCAGCACCCACGGAAGCCCAGGGAATGTCCTTGACCTCCATAGAGGTGAAGACGGGGTACTTCTTGCCGTTGACGATCAGACCGCCGTCATAAGCCTCGACAGTGCCGGGGAACTTGCCGTGAACAGAGTCATACTTGAGCATGTAAGCCATGTACTCGGGGTTCATGAAGGGGTCGTTCAGAGCGACGACCTCAACATCGTCATGAGTCAGGGCAGCGCGGAAAGTGAGACGGCCGATGCGGCCAAAGCCATTGATACCAATCTTCGTGAGCATGGGAAAACTCCTTTCAATATTGAAAAAACTTTAAAAGATTAAAGAATCGTTTGCGCAAACGATTATTTCTTTGCTTTTATTATCTTATCATGGACGATAAAAAATGGCAATCAGCATTTTGCATAACATTCTGAGAGCATATTGGGCAAAATGGCGAGGATTTGGTTGGAATTTGATAAAAAAGCGAAAAAGTAGAAGAAAGGAGCCAAAAAAGACTTGACGTTATATGAAGCGGGGGCGTATACTGTAAAATGCAAATGATTACGCAAACGTAGAAAAATTGCGTAAAGAGGTGAACGATCATGAAGGTGACCATCAGCGATGTGGCAAGGTTGGCAGGTGTTTCCACCGCCACGGTTTCCCACACCATCAACTCGACCCGCTACGTCTCCGGCGAGACCAAGGAGAAGGTCTACCGGGCTATCGCGGAGCTGGGCTACACGCCGGACGCCTCGGCCAGAAGCTTCCGGACCGGAAAGAAAAAAACCATTGGATTTATCGTTCCGGATATTTCCAATAAGTTTTTCGCAACAATGATCGAATCCGTGGAGAATTATCTCTCTGCCCACGGATACCATCTGATCATTGCCAATACAAAGGAGAACCCAGAGCGGGAGGAGACCAATATCCGCCTGCTTTCCGCAGGACTGGTGGACGGGCTGCTCATCGCCAGCACCATGGAGGATTTCAGCCGGTTCGAGTCCCTGATCCCCGCCGGATTCCCGGTGGTGCTGGTGGACCGGACCTTTGACACAAAGCGGTTCCCGTCGGTGAGCGTGTCCAATTTCCAACCGATCTACCGCAGCGTCTGCCGTCTGGCGGGCAAGGGCGACAAGCGGATCGGCATGATCGGCGGCCTGCCCCGGCTGTCCTCTACCAAGGAGCGGATCGCTGCCTATCAGGAGGCGGTGGCGGACTGCGGCCTGCCTCAGGATGACCTGCTGATCCGCTACGGCAACTCTATGGAAAACAGCGCCCAGTCCTGTCTGGATGAGCTGCTGGAGCAGAAGTGTGACGCGCTGGTGGTGGCCCAGGGCCTGATGGCCTCAGAGACGGTGATCTACCTCCACAAGAAGGGCCTTAAGCTGGGAGAGGACATCGATCTGGTCACCTTCGTGGATTACGATTCGGATATCAACTATCTGTATTCCAATCAGATGGACTGCATCATCCAGCCGGTGGAAAAGCTGGGCGAGACTGCCGGCGAACTGATCCTCCGGCGGATCGAAACGCCGGATGCCCCGGCCTTTGAACAGGTGCTGACCTCCACCTATCAGCCCTGCAGCATGTAATAAGAAAACCGTTTATACCCCGTCCCGGACTATTCCGGGGCGGGTTTTTGCCTTGACAGGACCATACGGGTATGTTATGGTTGGAACGTCTCCGGAAAGTGTTTCTGACCGGCGACACCATGCCCGCATACCGTTCTGCCGGTGAGGATGCTCCGAACCGAAAGATGAGGAAGGACAAGATCGCTGTACATTTGTCATCCCCTCTGCTGAACGGCAGGGGGGATGTATTACTTTATTGAGAAGGAGAGACCGCTGTGGAAGCTGTGGAAACGCGGGTGGCCGTCATTGCCATCATTGTCCGGGAGGGCACGCAGGTCGCGGCACTGAATGACCTGCTGCACCAGTACGGACCGTATATCGTGGGCCGCATGGGCGTACCCTACCGGGAGAAGGGCGTGAACATCATCAGCGTGGCCATGGATGCCCCCGGCGACGTCATCTCCGCCCTGTCTGGAAAGCTGGGCCGCTTGGAGGGTGTCACCGCCAAGACCGTCTATGCCCCGGCGGGGAGCGTAGGAAAGGACGAAAAACCATGAACTGGAAGAAAAAAATGTTGGCGCTGGGCCTGTCTCTGGCCCTGACCCTGTCCCTGACTGCCTGCGGCCAGAAGGCCGCCGAACCGGAGCAGCCGGAGGAGCCTGCCCAAACGGAAGAACCGGCGGTCGAAGCGCCGGATGGTACAAAGGCGGACACTGCCCATTTCAGAATTGCCGCCCTGAAAGGCCCTACTGCTATGGGCCTTGTGAAGCTGATGAAGGACAATGATGAAATGACCGGCGCACTGCTGAGCTCTGCCAAACCCTACGAGGGTGAGGTGGGCAATCTTTACACCTTCACGCTGGCCGGCTCTGCCGACGAGGTGACCCCTGCCCTCATCAAGGGGGAGCTGGATATGGCCTGTGTCCCCGCCAATCTTGCCGCCGTGCTGTACGGCAAGACCAACGGTGCCGTGGAGGTGCTGGCGGTGAACACCCTTGGTGTGCTGTATATCGTGGAAAACGGGGAAACGGTGCAGTCTATGGCAGACTTGAAGGGCCAGACCATCGTGGCCGCCGGTAAGGGCAGCACCCCGGAATATGCCCTGCGGTATCTGCTGACGGAAAACGGCATTGACCCGGACAAGGATGTGACCATCGACTGGAAGAGCGAGCACAGCGAGTGCGTGGCGGCGCTGGCCTCCGGACAGGCATCGATTGCCCTGCTGCCTCAGCCTTTTGTCACCGTGGCGCAAAACAAGATCGAGGGCCTGCGGATGGCCTTGGACCTGACGGCGGAGTGGGACAAGCTGGACAACGGTTCTGCACTCATCACCGGTGTCATCGTGGCCCGGCGGGACGTGGTGGAGGCCAACTCCGCTGCTGTGGAGGCCTTTCTGGAGGATTATGCCGACAGCGTGGCGTGGGTGAACGGCAACACTGCTGAAGCTGCCGCCCTCATCGGCGAGTACGGCATTGTAGATACCGCTGTGGCGGAAAAGGCACTGCCCTATTGCAACATCGTCTGTCTCACCGGCAGTGAGATGAAGGACAAGCTTTCCGGCTATCTGAACGTGCTTTCCGAAGCGGAGCCTTCCTCCGTGGGCGGCACTCTGCCTGGGGATGATTTTTACTACGGCGGATAAAAACGGAAAATCCGCGCAGGCAGAGCTACACTTGGCCTATATCTGAATTTACGATAGAAAGGAGCGCCGCCTATGGATAGAAAAACAGACCTCCGCCTGTGGGCGGTGCTTTTCTGGCTGGCGGTCTGGCAGATCGCGGCCATGGCGCTGGCAGCGGTCTATCCCCACGGCGAGCTGCTGTTGGCCTCGCCCGTTGATGTGCTGCTGCGGCTGGGGCAATTGGCCATTACCGCCGCTTTCTGGCGGACGGTGGGCTGGTCCGCCATCCGGATCTTCGGCGGATTCTTACTCGCCACGGTGTTGGCGGTCGCGCTGGCGGCACTGGCGGCGTGGAAACAGTGGCTCCGGGGGCTGATGGCCCCGCTGGTGGCGGCGGTCAAGACGGTGCCGGTGGCGTCCTTCATCATTCTGGCGCTGGTGTGGCTCAACAGCCGGAGCCTGTCCCTGTTCATCTCGGCGCTGATGATGTTCCCGCCGGTGTACCTGAATGTGCTGGAGGGCATCTGCCGCACGGACCGTCAGCTTCTGGAAATGGCCCGGGTGTTCCGGATGCCCTTTTCCCGCCGTGTCCGGTGCATCTTCCTGCCCGCCCTGGCCCCCTACCTTCGATCCGCCTGTCATGTGGCCCTGGGCCTGTGCTGGAAGGCGGGGGTGGCGGCGGAGGTCATTGCGGTGACGGAAAGGTCCGTAGGAGGAATGCTCTATGACGCCAAGGTGTATCTGGAAATTCCGGACCTGTTTTCCTGGACGGTGCTGATCGTGGCGGTGAGCCTGGGCTTTGAAAAGCTGTTCCTGGGGCTTCTGGACCGGGTCACGGACAGGCTTATTGAGTGGGAGGGGCGGCAATGGACCTGATTTTAAAGAATATTTGCAAGGCCTATGACGAAAAAACGGTTTTGGAACAGTTCAGCGCCGTTTTTGCCCCCGGGAAGACCTACGCCATTATGGGCCATTCCGGCAAGGGAAAGACCACCCTGCTCCGGCTGATTTTGGGCCTTGAAAAGCCGGACGCCGGGGAGATCACCGGTGTTCCCCGGCGCATAGCCGCCGTATTCCAGGAAAGCCGCCTGTGCCCGGAACTCACCGCCGGGCAAAACATCGCCCTGGTGCTGCCGCCCCGGCAAGAGGAGGCCATCACCCGGATGCTGGAAGCCCTGGATTTACAGGACTGCGGGAAAACCAAGGCCGCTGACCTCTCCGGGGGCCAGCAGCGCCGGGTGGCCCTGGCCAGAGCTTTACTATATGGCGGGGACCTGCTGGTGCTGGACGAGCCCTTCACCGGCCTGGACGAGGAAACCAAATCCCGGGCGCTGGCCGCCATCCGTGCCGCAAGAGGAAACGCAACGGTCCTCCTGGTCACCCATAACCGGGAGGATGCCGCCGCCCTGGGGGCGGAAATCGTGAATCTATAGCTGAGGAAACTCTGAATAAATCGTCTGCGGCTGAGCGGCGAATCTTTTGCCCCCAGACTGCGGTTTGAAAAATGGGAAATACACAAAGTATTCCCTCATTTTCCAAACCTTG
>OQWM01002820.1_pt1 | contig 11736 bp, 3 predicted proteins | sample 1691531 | NCBI WGS metagenome assembly OQWM01 (sample SAMN03418257, study PRJEB22391) | human gut metagenome | biome: human-gut; feature: organic feature; material: feces | host: Homo sapiens | place: Tanzania | collected 2013-01 | reverse complement strand
TCACCCTTTATTCTTATAAATATTTCTTCTTATCTTCTTTCTGACTCATACATGAAACACTATTACAAATCACACAAGCCCTTCTTTAAATGCTCGCATCATCTCATTCGTCAAACTAAAATCATTCGGCTGAAGTTCAATCTCATCGCGGCTTTTCCATTCAGCAAGTTTCAATTCTGAAGCATCCATATGAATCTGGGTATCTCCATCCACTTCACAATAAAAACCAGCCAACAGATCATCGACAACACCCCAAGGCTGAGATTTATAATACTGAATATTCTTCACACGAATACCAGCTTCTTCCATGACCTCTCGTGCAACAGTCTCTTCCAAAGTTTCACCGATCTCTGTAAATCCGGCGATCAGGGCAAATGGAGTGAATCCCTTACGGTATTTTGTAAGCAGGATCTTATCACCATTTTTAACACCAACAATAACAGCAGGCACAATTCTTGGATAGATCAAGTGACCGCAAGATGGGCATTTTAAAGCACGTTCTGTAGAAGAATGAACAGTCTTGTGTCCACAACATCCACAGAAACGGTTTGTGCGGTACCAGTTATAAAGATGTAAACCAGTGATCGCAGCAAATGTACGGTATTTTGGACCAATCTGTAAATTGCGAAGCTCACGTACGGTATTGAATTCATAATCTTCAGGAATCTCTTCCGGAGCTTCATTTAATAAGAAGTAATTGTCATCATCCACAGAGAAAAGATATGTAAGAGTTTCCGCTGTAACATGAGCATCATTCACAAAATCACTCAGTCTAGGGAATGATAAAAATAGATGTTCCTCATTTAAAAGAGATGGTCTTGCAAGTTTCTTACCATCACCGGTATAGATCATTTCGTCCAGAGAAAACAGATCTTCCTGTCCCATTTCTTCTAAGTCTTCTTTCTTTAATAAACGATGAAGAAGCCCGTCCTGTGTAAAATATAAAATAATGCTGTCAGCATCTGGTTTTTGATCTGGGTGATATTGATTGTTTAGTTTATGTGGATAAATATCTTGTATCATAAGTAATTTAAATTTCCTTTCTTCTATAAATAGTATCAAACAAAAAAAGCACTTTCATCATAACAGAATCAAAAGAAAATGAACAGAAGAAAAATGATATATCATAAATGAAAAAGAAAGTTATGTACGAAATAAAAAAATGACCAATGTTCAATAAATTGTTGACTTTTATCAAAGAAGTGCATATAATAACCAATGATTTAAGGAGGCATGACCTCTATTTAAGTAACAAAAATGCAAGGAAGGAGCAGCTGTGATCATGTTAAAACGAGAATGGCAGAAAATTTCGAAGAACCCCTGGATGATTATCATTTTGATCGCGATCATTACGATTCCTGCAATTTATACATCTGTATTCCTTGGTTCTATGTGGGATCCATACGGAGATGCAGATCAATTACCAGTAGCGGTAGTCAATCACGATAAGAAGGTAAATTATGAGGAAAAAACCTTACAAGTAGGAGATGATCTGGTAAAGAATCTGAAAGATTCAGGATCACTGGATTTTCATTTTGTAAGTGACAAGAAAGCAGAGGAAGGATTGAAGAGTGGAAAATACTATATGATCATTTCCATTCCAGAAAATTTCTCAAAAAATGCAACAACATTAATGGATAAGAATCCAAAACAGATGAAACTGACATACAAGACAAACCCAGGTACGAACTATGTAGCATCCAAGATGGATGACAGTGCTATGGCGAAGATTGAGAAGTCAGTCAGAGAAAAAGTAACAGAAACCTATGTAAAGACCGTATTTGACCAGATCAAGACAGCCGGAAGCGGTTTCCAGAAAGCAGCAGATGGATCTAAAAAGATCGAAAGCGGAGCGAAGAAGCTGAAAGCTGGAAATGATACGATCGAACAGAATTTAAAGAAATTAGCATCCAGCACATTAACATTCCAGAATGGAGCAAAATCACTTTCTGTAGGACTAAAAACATACACAGCAGGTGTAGCCAAAGTTGATAGTGGAGCAAAATCTTTAAAATCAGGAACAAAGACATTGAAAAATGGAGTCGCAGCCCTGCAGACAGGAGCAACTCAGTTATCCAATGGTTCTAAGTCCTTAAAATTAGGGATCTCCCAGTACACAAATGGAGTCAGCACAGCACAGGCTGGAAGCAAACAGCTTGCAGAGAATAATAAAGCATTAAATGCAGGTGTTGAAAAATTATCCAGTGGAAGTAAGGATTTAAAAGATGGAACTGGAACATTATCAGCAGGCCTTAAAAATCTGTTGAGTCAGACAAAAGAAACATCCAATGGACTTGGAACTCAGTTAAAAGAAAATGAAGCTAAGAAAGATGGAATTATAAGCAAACGAAGCAATTTCGATACACAATTAGAAGCATTTAATACAAAATTAAATGAATTAAATCAAATGCTTTCCGCTGGATCAGCCGCATCAGAGACATCAACACAGACAGCAGATAATGAAACAGCGAAGAAGGCAGCAAACAGTGCAGCAAATGCAAAGTCAAGTGTATCTAACTTAAACAGCAAAGTAAGCAAGTTAAAGAATTCATCTGTACTTGATAAATTAAGCGAAGAAGATAAAAAAGCATTATTAGCTGAAATCGATGAGGTAGATAGTGCAGCATCTGATGTCGAAAATAATGTTGATGAAACATATACAAATGCACAGAAAGCAGCAGATACGAAAACAACAGCAAAAACACAGTCTGCAAGTAGTGAACAGCAACTTGCAACGGTGAAAGCATATGTTAGTTCTTTAGCAAAATCATCTAAGCAACTTGCGGAATCATCTCAGACACTTTCTGGATATGAAAAAGCGATGATGAATGGTCTGTATGAAGGCTTAAACGAAGTAAAAACAACATTAGATCGTCAGGGAACAACTCAGGATACAATGGGTATGATCCAGGCGTTAACTCAGTTATCAGAAGGTGCTACAAAAGTACAGACAGGAATGACAACCTTAGAATCCGGAATCAACGACAGCACAAGCGGATTAAAGATTGGAATTGCAAACTATACAGCAGGAGTTGAAAGTCTGAACACAGGACTTACAACATTAACAAACAACTCCAAAGCATTAAATAGCGGAGCAACGCAGTTGAATAGTGGAATTGGTCAGGTAAGCTCAAAACTTCCAACATTTAAGTCAGGAACAGCAAAGCTTTACAAAGGAACAAAAACACTGAAATCAGGAACAGCAGCCTTAGTTGCTAACAACAATACATTAAATAGTGGAGCCGGACAGTTAGCATCTGGAGCTGGACAGATCGCAAGCGGATCAAGCCAGTTAGCCGCAGGATCTACAACTCTTGGAAATGGAATCGGAACACTTCAGAGTGGAAGCAAGACATTAAAAGATTCCTTACAAAAAGGAGCAGATCAGGTTAACAGTATCAAGGCAACCAAGAAGACAAACAAAATGTTTGCCGCACCAGTAAAAGCTAAGAATGTAGAATACTCACACGTTGATAACAACGGTCACGCAATGGCACCATATATGATGTCCGTTGGATTATTCGTAGCATGTATGGCATTTACATTAATGTATCCTTTAATGGAGAAAAACGAAGAAGTCAAGAGTGGACTTCAGTGGTGGTTAAGCAAAGTCACAGTCATGGCAGCAGTATCCATTGCGCAGGCAGTGATCATGGTAGCAGTTCTAATGAAAATCAATGGACTCGAACCACACTACGTAGGAAAAACATTTGGAATGGCCGTCTTAGCATCCATGGCATTTATGTCATTGATCTGCTTCGGCGAGATGTTATTAAACCGTGTCGGAAGTTTCGTCATGTTAGTATTCATGGTCGTACAGTTAGGTGCAGCCGGAGGAACATATCCACTGGATATGGCACCACACTTCTACACAGTATTACACAAATATATGCCATTCAGCTATACAGTACACGCATTCCGTCACACACTATCCATGGATGGACAGATCGGACAGGATATTGCAGTATTCGTAGGAATCTTAGTTGTGTCAACATTAGCAACGATCATCTTCTACCGTTTCAGAATGAAGAAACAGGTTGGAGGAACATTAGATCCTAATGGAGTGCCACAGCATTAGATGCCACAGCATTAGATATAAAAATAATTAAATAAAAACTCTAATGAACAAAAGACTGGGACAGTCAGTTTTGAAGATGTGTATTTATACAATCTTGAAACTGGCTGTCTTGGTCTTTTTATTTTTGCTGTTGTATATAAGAAGAGTGTAAGAAAAATGTGTATAAAATGTGAACAAATACATTGAATAAAGATTAATGCAGGAGTATAATTAAAAAAGTATAGTAATTGCAAATAGGGATAATAAGTTAACAGGGAGGTTTTACTTATGAAGAAGACTAAGATTCCACGGAAAAAAGTACGTGGAAAGAACATGAAGAGATTATTTGCTTGTTTGCTGAGTTTGTCAATGATACCGGCGAATGGGGTAGCGGTATTTGCAGCACAGGAGCAAAATGTATCAACAAAAGCTGTGAAGACAGAAGGAAAACAGGCAATAAAGACAACTAAGGCGGAAGAATCCAATGATAAGAAAGTAAATTTTACAAAGGATAAGATTGAAATTGGTGATTTTGAAGGAATTCAATTTGATAATATTGATCCGGATGATATAGAAGATGTAGAATTTGATATTGCCGAAGAAGATCAGGATAAATTAAAAATCTATAGTGTAGATGGTTGTGAATATATTCCAGAAGTAAAGGGAAATGTTGGAGACAAAGTGAAGGTAGGAGCTACGATCACGAAAAAAGATGGGGATTCAATTACAGTTGAGCCAAAAACGTTTGAAATACTGGCACAAACAGATCCAAATGTAGTTCCAATAAAAACTTACGGTTTATATAAAGCATTATTAAATAAAGATTATCAATCTGTAGATAAAAATAATAACGGGAAAATTGAAAAAAAAGAGTTGGAAAAAGTATTTTATATAAACTTATCAGAAGGCAGTTCGTATGATATGAATGTAAAAAGCGAAGAACTGAATCTTTTGAGTGATGCAACAGAATGTAGAAATGTAGATTTAGATCATGATAAAGCATTAACTAATATTAATTTTGTAAAAAATATGAAAAACTTAGTTAGTGTCAATTTGTGTAACACGGGAATTCAAACAATTGGCGATGCACTGGATCATGTAAAAGATCAATTAGAAGAGTTGAATTTAGGAAATACAAAAGTTTCATTTGATGAAAAAGCAAAATTTTTAAAAGATGAAGTTACAGTACAAGAAGGTACAACGAGTAGCAAAGGGTTTATTAGTCATTTGTTTGATTATGATAATGAGGAAGTTTTTCTAACAGATGATGCTGGTTCTGCATTAACTGCAAAAAGCGATTGGCGTACGATTAATATTTCAGCGGAAAAAGGAAGTGCAGGTAAAACTGGAGAATTAACAATTAAAGATGGCGAAAAATCTAAAAAAATTAAGATTAAGATTATTGGAAAAGATCAAAATGCTCCAGGATTTGCTCAAAATAAAATAGATGATACAATTGGACATTTTATTGAAATTAAAACTAAAGATGGAGCAAATATTGATAGGGACAATGACATATCAGTAGATAATGAAGATGTGGTAAAGGTTGATTCTATTTTTAAAGAAGGGCCAGAAGAAGATATTTATTATTTAGAACCTCAGGGAGTTGGTGCAGCTAAGGTTACAGCTAAGTTTAAAAAAGATGGTGTTACATATACAGATACAATGGAAGTAAATATATCAAAGGCAAAAGATAATATTGTACCATTAAAATCTATTTATACATATGAAGGGCTGTTAACAAAAGATGGAAAATCTGCAGATGAAAACAATGACAAACAAATTGATACTTCTGAGATATTAAACGTAAATGAATTTTATACACGCAAATCAGGAATGACAGATAAGCAATTAGAAGGATTGGATAAAGCTGTAAATTGTACAAAAATGGGTCTGGAAAATAGCAATTCTATCACAGACATTGCTTGGATGAAAAATTTAAAAAAATTAACAAGGGTTGATTTAGGTTATACAGGTGTTAAAGATATTTCTTTCCTAAATGATATAAAAGATCAGATTACATATCTTAATGTAAGTGGTACGAAAGTTCCAGCAGATCAAAGATATCAGTTGATAGATCAAAAGGAAATTACAGTAGAAAAAGGAACCAAGATTGAATTACCATCCAATATTACTAGATTTTTAACAGAAGAAGATAAGATAAAGGTTGACGATGAAACAGTTGCAACTTTTGAAGAAGAAAATGTGCCATCTATCGAAGAGGGAACAGCTTGGGTGATTAAAGCAGAAGGAGAATCAGGACAAGCAGCAAATCTTGTAATTCAAAATGGAAATGACAAGAAAATCATACCAATTCGAATTGTAGACAAGGCAAAAGATGCGATTGGATTTGCTCAGAAAGGCATGATAATAAAGCAACACTCATTTGCGAAAGTTCCAATTAATAATTTAAAGAATGTAGATGAATATTATATTATCACAGAGAGTAACGATAAAAATGCTGAAGAAAATCCAGTTGATATTTTATATACCAGGTGGGGTTACAATGAAGATGAAAAATATAAATATTTTGAACCAGGAAAGAAAACAGGTACAGTTAAACTGGTAGGAAAATTTGAGAAGAATGATGGTACAGTATATGAAGATACAATGACAGTTACTGTTGAAGAAAATAATGATCCCACGGTTTTAGCATTAGAAAATGCTTATACATATTTTGGTTTATTAGATACAGATGGAAAATCTGTTGATACAAATGGTGACGGACAGATTGATGAAAAAGAGATAAAAAATGTAAAACAAATGAACTTATATGAAGCAACAAGGAAAGAATTAAAGTTATTAGAAGCAGCAGAAAATTGCACAGATTTAGATTTGAGTTATAATAGTTCAGTCAGAAATTTAGATTTTATTGATTGCATGAAAAATTTACAAGAATTAGATCTTAGAGGGATTAATAAAATCAAAGATTATTCAAAATTGAGAACAATCAAAAATCAATTAATTTATTTGAATTTGAGTGATTCAAATATTGATGATGAAGAACGATTATCATATGTTTATACAAATGAAATTCCTGTTGGTGCAGGAAATGAAGTTACAAATCCAATTCTTCCTATGGGAATTATTAATGACACAGATACATATGCAATTGAAAATTCAAACGTTGCAGAAGTAGTTGATCGATGGACATATGATGAAGATGGATATAAAGACCAGAGAATCGTAATGATCAAAGGTAAAAAAGGGCAAGAAGGAAAAGAAACAAATCTTGTTATTACAACAGAAGAAGGGGAAACATTAAAGATTCCAGTAAAAGTCACACAAGGATCTATTGTGAATCCACCAGTGGTTACTCCGACGGAGCCAACAAAGCCTGAGGATCCAAAACCAGAAGCACCAAAACCAACCCCAACTCAGCCAACAACAGCTGCACCACAAAAAGTTGAAAAGATCACAGTCACAGCACCATCCAACAAACTTTCCGCAGGAAAGAAAGTAAAATTAACAGCCAATATTTCAAACGATGCAAGCAACAAAAATGTAACATGGACAACAAGCAACAAGAAATACGCAACGGTTGATAAAAATGGTGTTGTAAAATTCAACAAAAAGGCAGCAGGAAAAACAGTTACGATCACGGCATATGCAACAGACGGAAGTGGAAAGAAAGCAACATTCAAGATCAAGATCATGAAAGGAATCGTTAAGAAGATCAAGATCACAGGAAAGAAAACGGTCAAAGCAGGAAAGACACTAAGTCTGAAAGCAAAGGTAACCGCATCCAAAGGAGCCAACAAGAAACTGAAATGGACTAGCAGCAATACAAAATACGCAACAGTATCCGGCTCAGGAAAAGTTAAAGCACTAAAAGCTGGTAAGAAGAAATCAGTGAAGATTACAGCAATGGCAACTGATGGAAGCGGAAAGAAAGCAACTGTAACGATTAAAATTAAATAAAAGCAATTTACAGAAACAAAGAGGAACAGTCAAGATACATTCAAGACTGTTCTTCTTTATATTTGTACAACATGCATAAAAAAATCAATATATGTAATAAAAAATAGTTAAAAAGTATAGAGTGTACGCTGACAGGATGCTATAATAAAAAATAGAACATGAAACAAGCAGCAGAAAGGGGAAATTATGAAAAAAGTAAGACGGACACTTGCGTATGCTTTAGCATTGCTTATGATAGTTACAGGTATTCCAGCTACAGGACCGGTAACAGTTCAGGCAAAGAAACAAGTCAAAGCAAAGTCGATCAAGTTAAGCAAAACGACATACACATTAAAAAAAGGGAAAAAGGTAAAATTAAAAGCAACGATTCTTCCAAAGAAATCAACACAGAAGAAAGTTATATGGTCAACAAACAAAAAGAAAATAGCAACGGTATCAAAATCAGGGGTTGTTAAAGCAAAGAAAAATGGTACCGCAATCATTACAGCAAAGATAAAAGGAACAAGCAAGAAAGCAAAATGTAAGATTATCGTAGGAACACCAGTAAGTTCCGTGAAATTATCTGATACATCAAAACAGCTGGAAGTTGGAAGCAAATTTCAGTTAAAAGCGACGGTTTTACCAGCAAAAGCATCTGTAAGATCAGTCAGCTATCAAACTTCAAATAAAACAATTGCAGAAGTAACACAATCAGGTGTTGTGACAGCAAAAAGTGCTGGATCAGCTGTAATCACAGTTGTTTCAAAAGATGGAACAAACAAGAAAGCAGTATGTAGAATTCAGGTATCAAATAAACAACAGTCTACAACACAAACACCTGTAAAGGATGAACCAAAAGAAGAGCCAAAGGATACCACTGTCAAGACAACAGGGATTTCTTTGAATAAACAATCTCTGACATTTTACTCTAACTCTGCACCACAGCAGTTAGAAGCCTCTGTAAAACCAGAGAATGCAACGAATAAAGGTGTCATCTGGTCAAGTGAAGATGAAAGCATTGCAACAGTTTCAGACAATGGAGTTGTAACACCATCTAAAACAAAAGAAGGAACAACAACGATCACAGCAACAGCTGCAGATAAAAGCGGAGTAAAAGTAACTTGTGAAGTAAAAGTTATTGCCGGAATGCAGGTTACATCTGCACAACAGTTAAGAGAAATTTTAAACGGATCTGAAACATATAAACTCATCCATTTCCAGACAGATGAAAAAGGTGAGATCAATATTCCAGAACCAGATAAGAAAGATAAATTAAAAGACACAGTATTAGAAATTGATGCACCAAATGCAACGATTACAAATTATGCTCAGTTTAAAGAAGTAAAGATTATCAGCATCAGCAAGGATACTTATATCGAACATGCCGATAACACACTGATAATACTAGCAGAAGATTGCCATGTTGTTGTAAAAGAAGATGCAACAATTGAATTACAGGTAAATGATGAGGTGAAATCACTGCTGATTGATAACGGTGGAGAAATTAAAAATGCAGTGATCAAAACTTCTGGAAAAGTAACATTTGAAGGAAAATCTTCTCAGGCAAGCATTCCAGTAACAGTAGACAAAAATGCAACGATTTATACAGCAAGAAGATTGAACATTACAGCAAATGATAAAGTACTTTTAACATTGAAAGCAGGATCAGAGGGAACGGCTGTAAATACAACAAATGAAAAAAATGCGCCAGAAGTAAAAGGGTTAGGAACGATCACAGTACGAATCGAAAATAATGGAAAAGTCGATGAGAAAACAGTCGTTGCAGATCAGACAAATGAAGATGTTGGAGCAGTTACGGTTTCTGCAGTTACAGGAACTGTAGTTGATTCAGATTCAAAAAAATTAAATGATGTCAAAGTATTTTTAGCAGCTTACAGCAAAGATTTTAAGATTGCAGATTTCTCAGAAAGAGATGCAATAAAAACGGCAACAACAAACGAAGATGGTGTTTATAAAATTACGTCTGTAAAAGCAGGGAACTACTATTTGATTTTCAAAAAAGATGGATACTATGAAGCAGTTCAGACATGCATGTTAACAAATAATACGGCAGAAGTGACAACTGCATCAACTGTTTTAACATCAAAAGATGTACAGGTAGAAAAAGGAAGTGTCAGTGGAAAGATCATAGACAGTGTTACAGGGAATCCTGTATCTGGAGTTACAGTTAGAATTAGAGAAGGACAGAACAATGTAACAGGAGAAGAAGCTGCCAAGGAAACAACAACAAATTCAGAAGGTATTTACAAATTTACTGGTCTAAATCCTGGAATCTATACAGTTCAAGTATTAGATTTACGAAGTGATAATCAGAAATATATCAGTACTTCATTTAATATATATATCGAATCAGGAAAAGAATCCGAGAACAATGGAGCTGGACTTTCACCGATCATCGATGATGAACAGGTTCGTTTTGTATTAAGATGGGGGAATAAAGAATCTGGAGCACCATCAGATTTGGATTCTCATATGATAGGACCAAAAGCAACAGGGGCAGGACAGTTCCATACATATTATAGTGATAAAACATATGTGAATGATGAAGATGGTGAAACATATGCAGATTTAGACTTAGATGATACAGAGTGGGAAGGACCTGAAACAACAACGATTTATAAGGGAACACCAGGAGTATATTATTTCTTTGTTCATAATTTCTCAGACTGCGAGGATACAAATTCCAACACATTAGCAACATCACAGGCAAGTGTTCAGGTATATTCAGGAAGCCGTTTAGTACAGACATTTTATATGCCAAATAAGGAAGGAACTGTATGGTCTGTGTGTAGTTATGACTCCCTAACAGGGAATATTACACCGAGTAATGAGATGTCATATGAATCAGAATCTGAGGATGTAGGATCAGATGTGATGTATGGAGATCTTAAGATCACCAATATTCAGAAAAATGATTTTGTAAAGAAAGCAACGATCAATGGAAGCAGGATTAAATTAAGAGTAGCATCAGACGATATAAAGGAACATATAAAAGAAATTATTCCAGAAATCAAATTGAGTGGTGCATCCTATGAAGTAAAATATGACGAATCAGAAGAAGATTGGATCATTGAGATTTCTGACGGAAAAGGCAATCAAAGAACATATAGAATGCAATATTCTATAGATTATGGTAACAAATATATTACTTCATTTGAGGAAAATGAAAATGTAACAGATTATAGTATTTATGATGATGCTGTAGATTTATATATGAAACACACAGACTTATCTAAGAAAGAAGTACTGCAGACAATTATTCCTAAGTTTGAAAGTTCATCTGTAACTTATGAAATTAAATACGATGAAAAGTTAGAGGGATATGTCATTGAGCTGAAAGATTCTGATGGCTCAATAAGAGCTTATGAAATTGATGTTATCTGGGATACAACAGATGTAAGCATCAAATCAATGACAAGCAAAGATGACAGAGTACAAAAGATAGAAGTTGAAGATGATTATATTAATATCTATGGAACAGCAAAGAACTTAGATGAGATCAAAGATACTTTTACTTATGAGTTTGGACCAGCTGTTACGAAACATTCAGAGATTGACATTAACGAAGATGGGGATGGAACCATTACATTGTATTCTGATGATGGAGAAGTACAATATTATATCTATTACTATTATGATTATGGAGATTTTGGAATCGATGGAGTAGAATCGAAAGATTACGATAAAATAGATTTAAGTGATATGAGTGCTGTCAGCATTAGCTATAATGAAATTGGTATTTATGCAAAAAATGTAGG
>OQWM01002819.1_pt1 | contig 11744 bp, 12 predicted proteins | sample 1691531 | NCBI WGS metagenome assembly OQWM01 (sample SAMN03418257, study PRJEB22391) | human gut metagenome | biome: human-gut; feature: organic feature; material: feces | host: Homo sapiens | place: Tanzania | collected 2013-01 | reverse complement strand
GGTTCCAGCTGATCGACTGATCCTCTCTCATGACTTGTTGCCGACAGCGGCGGTCAGAGCGTCAGCGGCCTCCTGGTGGCTCTCGATGTAGTCAGCCAGTTCCTTGAAGGTGTCGTAGGCCTCGGGAACACCTTCGCCCATCAGCTCGGTACGCAGGTTGTTGATGGCGGTGCCGATCTCGGTGGTGACATCGGTGGACTTGGCGCGGGTGGCGATGTCAGCCACGATCTCGGCCAGCTTGGAGGTGAGGGTGGTGCTCTCACCGACATAGACGTTATCGGCGTTGGTCTTGACCAGCAGGTCAGTCAGAACGCCCTCGAGCTTCGCACGCAGAATAGCCTTTTTCGCAATGTTTGCCATGATAATTTTCCTCCTGTTATCTTTCGATTTCGATTTCATAGGTGCCGTTGCCGGCATCGCTGGGGGTCGCGTTCATCACCGGGTACTCTTTCCCGGCGATCTCTGTTACTACGGGTGCTACATCGCCATCACCTCCTATCTGCAAGATGACGGTTTCGGCCTCGGGAGTCCTCGCCCGGGTATCGAACCAAAAGACCGGCCCCTCTTCGGGTTCGGACTCTCCAATGACAATGAGCGGCTGGTCTTTACCCGCCAGCTCAGTGACCGCTTTTTTCGCGGCGTCGGCGGTCGACTGGGCATTCTTGACCGCGCGCCAGATGTTTCCGTGAGCGTTCTCGCTTTCGTCATGCTTCACCAGCGCAGCGTCGATGCTGGACTGCATGACGCTCGGCGAAACGACAGTGCTCGCGTCGATGTTGACCTTGATGTTGGCCTCGTTGGAGATCGAGATAACGGCGTAGACCTCCAGCAGAAAATCGGGGTTTTCCTCCCAGCTGGGGATCTCCACGCCGCGGTCGTCCTGCATGATGAACAGCAGAGAAGCGTCTTCCTGGTAGTCCAGCTTTGCAAAGGCCGCGATCTGGTGGAGGATGTATTTCTCCTCAACATCTCGGTTGGTGATTTGGATGCATACCTTTTTGCCACCCTCAAAGTCTTCGATGCTCGGAACGGCAAAGGTTTGCTTACGGTCGACAACATCGACCGCGCTTTCCAGCTCGGACGGATCAAGAATGCCAGAACCGCCGGCTGCATGAGAGATCGTCAGCGCGTAACCGGCCAGCGACTCGTTCAGCATATCAATGCCGGTTTTTGTGACGACGGAATTATTCCAGCCCATTTACTGCCACCTCCATAGTGCTTTTTTGATATACCCCTACGGGCTTCACGCCGGCGTATGCCGGTATCTTGATGTGCGGGCGACCGACCGCCCCGTGGATTGCCACACCTGCCTCGACCCTTGAATAAAGGCCGGCGCGGTGCGCGGCTGCATAGCCTTTTACGGGGATATGCGGCCGGTCAACGGTTCCGTTGATGCGGACATTGACATCCATCCGCATATAGTTCCCGCAGAAAGCGGAGCCTGTGTAGGCTGTTGCAACGCCCGCAGGATTGATGACATACCGAACTCCATCAAGATGTGAACGGAGGTTCTTGTAGAAGTTCACGCGCTCCAGAACGCGCCTGTGGCGCTCGGAACCGATGTCCTCGTCAGTGGCGTCGATCGTCAGCTTGAAGTAATAGGGCTTTCCGCCGTACTCAAACCATTCGCTGACCTGCGTATTCGGATAAATGGCAGAGATTGCGGTTACAACTGCCGCCTTGGTGCCGAGCCTGCGGTGGACATTCCAGGAGTCTTTCAGCGTTTGCCGCTTTTCCTCCAGGGTATAGTCCGTATCCCACCAATCGACCTTGAAGTCATAGGCCAGAATGTCGAGCAGGTCTTCCGGCAGGCTGTCGATGCGAGAGTAAATAGACAGTCTGCTGATCTCGTCCACGCGGGCGGTCAGCACTTCGGCAACAGCTGCGGCCAGCGCCGCCATGCTCTCGTCATTGGCGAGTACCGCCGGCAGCGCCGAGAGCAGATTTTCCTTTGTGATGCCGTGAGCCTTATTCATCCTCGTAGCCCCCGTTCGTAACGGTGATATTGCCGACCGCTGCGACCTGGGGCGTGGTCTTGTCCGATCCATCACGGAGCGGCGTAAAGGCCGGAGAGGTCAGCGCCACGCGTTTGATGCCGGTCTGCATCAGCAGTCCGATCAACGTAGAGGGGTTGATGTCGCGCCCCAGCTTGCCGCACTGCCAAGCGACATATTCAGAAACAGCCTTGTCTACCGCAGCTTTAACGGCGGCAGAGCTGAGCGAACTGTTCTTCGGCACATAGTAGGTAAAGGCGATGTCATAGCTCACCGTCTGCGGGTCCTTGACGGACACAAAATCAGTGAACGCGCGCACCGTTTCTCCGTTGCAAGCGGCAAGCACAGCATTTTTGATCTCCGTGGTGGCGATGGTTCCGTCATCCATGAGGACATATAGGTCGACCATGCCGGGACTCGGACTGTTTGCGACCACATCGGCAATTTCTGTGCTGACCTGCTTGGCAAAGTAGATATACCCGCCCTTGGAACCGGCACAGCTATATGCGTCCTGGCTGGCGCGCATCAGCTCATAGAACTCGTCGTCAGTCGCTTCATCTGCACCGTCATCGCTGGCGGTGATGTTCTCGCACCGCTCGCAGTAGTCGTACAGGTCAACGATGGTGTTGATCTGCCCGGCTTCATAGCCGTTGCCGACCGCGCCGGAAACCTGGCAGCGGATAGGCACATCGGCGTAGGTGTCGCCGATCTGCACATAGGCATCGACCGTGGTTTCCCAGACCAGCGTGTTGCTGGCGTCGGTAACGCGCGTTCCGGCCGGAATGAGGATCGCCGTGTCCTGCGCTTCGGAAATGTAGAAGCGCTCGGTGCAGATCGCCGCCTGCGCCGCCGGGCGCTGCGTGACATAGAACAGCTCCGCGAGTGCGTCAAGGTTCTCGCCCTCGGCGCGGCTCGGAATGTTCTGGTTGCCGGTGTAGTTGTTGTGGCCGCGCTCCTGGATCACGATACCCGTGACCCACTGAATGAACAGCTTTTCGGGGCTGGCCGGCCGCACGCTGACGCCGGTCATCTTCTCGTAAATGGCGATCATCAGAGCCTCCAGCTCCTCGGTGTCGGTGCTGATGAACTGATATTCCGTGTTTCTGTTACTCATTGATGATGTTCACCTCCACGGTTGGGATAAGCCTGCCCGGGGCGGAAGCATCGCTTTCAAAGGTCACATTCACGACCTCGGCGCGGGGCTCATACTCTTCGATGGCCTCCTTGACCTCGGAGTACATCATCGGCATGGCCACCGGCAGCGGCTTATCCACGAACTTCTGCGGTAGGCCGAACCCGCGATAGAGCGGGCAAGTGCCTTGCCGCGTGGAAAGAATGATTGCGATGTTTTGCAAGACCGATCGGACGGTGTCGGTTTCGTTGAGCCGTACCGAGCCGATGTCGGCCGCAGTCACTTTGTAGCTCATAGCGCACCTCACCCTCTCAAATATTCTTGCAGGCTGACCGAAACGGTCGCGCTGGTGACATTCCCGCGCCCGTCATAGGTCTGCATTTTCATTTTGTGGTCGAGCACAGACCAGCGGTATTTGCCGTAGGCCTTGTTGCCGATCACCAGCGGAACGGCGATGCCGCCGCGCTCATAATTCCAGAGCTTCACGACCTCTGCGATGGGGTCTACTCCGAGATACGCAGAGAGAACGATATCGAAGCTCATTTGGTCGGGATCAAGGCCGGTGAACTCCGTGAGGGCGTGTGTACCGTGCCGCTGGTGGGTCGCATACCGGGCAGACCCCGACCATGTCACATTGTTGATCGTTTCGACGGTACGGTCAGACACCGTGAAAACGATGTCGCCCAAACAGCCGACCATTCCCATGATTAAAAACCTCCCAGCACGAAACCGTCACCGTTGAACATCGGCAGGTACAGACACAGGACGCGGTCATTTACTTTCGGCATCCAGTAGGTCAAATGCGAACCGGGCAGATGATCGTGTGCAGCGTATTCGCTGGCAGAGCCGCCGCCCGTGAAAGTGTCCGTGATGTCGTGGGTGTGCGCCGCGTCCGGCTCGATGTAGAAGTCAGCGCCGTAGTGCTGGATTACGAAGAGCCAGTCGGAAATGATACCCGTGTCCTTGAATTTGACGCGGGCTTTTCTCTTACCGGCGTCAACAGCTGTCACAATGCCGACCTGCACAAGCCGGGAAAGGATATTCTGCTGTTCGTCCATCAGTACCCCTCCAGTGTCTTCCGCAGCTTGATCTGCGTCGTGTAGCCAGAGGAGCCGACCGCGTGTGTGGCCTGCTCCACGATGTACTTGCCATCCCAGGCGCCCCAGCCGGTCAATGCGACCGTAACTCCGGCTACGATATCCGGATTGCCGGGGAGTGTGAATGTGGCGGTTTTCGCGTATTTGTTGTGCAGCCGCAGATACTTTTCGGCTTTGGTCTTTGCCTCAGCCGCGCTCGCCACCTTTGCGGTGATCTCCAACTGCTGGTTGTTTTTGGACTTATCGTTGTAGTCCTCGACCTTGACGGTAGCCTCGATACACTTTCCCGTGCCGGGGTCGGTGTAGCTGACCCGGCAGGAAGCATACTGCGTGCCGGCTGTGCCGGCATTCAGCTTGTGCTTGATATAGCTGCCGCTGCCTCGGGCAATCGTCAGCACAGGCGGCTTTTTCTCATAGTCCTCCTGGTCGAACAGAACGATTAGGTTGTTGGTGGCTTTGAGTGATATGCCGGCTTCCTTGCAGAGCTTGGCAAGAAAGGCGATGTCGCTCTGCTTGTACTGCTCCACACGCGCATAGGACGGGTCGCTGTTGGAGAGATACATACAGGTCATGCCGTTTGCTGCCGCCATCTCGTTTGCGATGCCGGACAGCGTGTAGGCTTCCCATTCCTTGGACTTCTCCGTCTGGCGGATCTGCGCGCTGAACGGAAGCGATGTCGCCTTGATGCTGATGATATTCGGCGGCCCGGAGGCGTCGACGCTGTCCAGCTCGAACTGTCCACAATCCAACACCTTATCCTTGCCGCCGCCAGACCAGTTCTCTCGGACAAAAACGGCGCTGATCTTGAAACCGGCATTGGAAGCGGCGGGAGCATTGCTGCCCCCGCCGGACTCTTGGATATAGGACGAACTCACATAGGCAGTCTTGCCGTTGTAGCTGATTTTCGCCCAGCCGTTCTCAACGCTCTCGACCTGGACTTCCGCGCCGCACACGAGCGCGCCGTACTTGCCATAGCTCGTGCTGGGGCCGGAGCGCACATTCAAGCCGCTTTTGGCTGTGACCTTGTAGGATGTGGCTGACCCCGATGCCTGCGTCTTATAGGACGCAGATAGGCTCCCAGAGGATGCCGCTGCGTCGATGGCGTCAGCGAGCCACTTTTTGAGCCAGATATCATCCCTGTCCTGGAGCTTCAGCTGCAGGTCGTCTGTTTCGTCCGCCTCCTTATCGGTATAGGTGGCCGAGAGAAGATAGGGGCGAATGCTGGTGGAGATGTCTGCGCCTTGAAAGAAAATCTGTGCCGTAACGCGGCGCGCCTGGTTCGGATTGCTCATCCGACCACCTGCTTCCAGGGCGGCATGGCATCATCGACCCGCTCGACGGGATCGGGGAGCTTTAGAACGATGCCAGCCGGAAAGGTGTAGTACCCGAGGTACTGGGGGTTTAGGTTCATCAGCTTGTCGGTGTACGCTACGCTGCCAAGCTGGGAAAAAGCGATACTATCCCACATATCGCCTTGGATCGTGGTATAGGTTTTGCTCATGTGTAGGACCTCCTCGCGGTGTCGATACCGGCCTCTTCCATGATCTCCAGTACGCGCTCGGTGAGCTCGTCACCATACCCGCGCAGAGCCTCGACCGTTTCCGGCGTGGCGTTGCCCTCGATTTGGAAGGTGATTTGCAGGCTGACATCCCCGCCGCCGCGCCCGCCCAGCTCCGCGCCGAAGCCGGAGTCTGCACCTTGGAACGAATTGAGCGCGGAAATGAGCTGCGGGGCAAAAGCGACGAGCTGCAGGTCTTCGGCACTGGCGGCATCTGCGCCGGCGCCAACGGCCGCGGCCATAGCTTCTTCCAACTTTGGCTGCATAGCCTTGGTTTCGTTGATGTAGCCCGCCCAGGTCATGTCGGCCTTTTCCATCATCACGCGAGAGGGAGAATGGATGTCCAGCTTGGCGTCGATGGCGTCAATAGCCGCCTGCGCGATGCTGGAATATGCGGCCTGCACCTGCGGAAGCATACTGTTTGCACCGTTGATGAAGCCCTGGATCGTGGATTTGCCGCTCTCGGCGGCTTCGTTGCCGAGGTCCATGGCTTCGATGTCGGCGGCGAGCTCGGCCTGAAGCTCGTCCATCGTATTCGTGAAGTCCGTCTTCAGGTCTGCGATGCTGCCGGAAACATTCTCCTGCTCTGCCTGTAAGGTCTGCCAGTTGGCAACCATGTCAGCCAGCTGTTCATCGGTCGCTCCGGCCATGCCAGCGACCGCATTGACGCTTTCTGCGCTGCCATCGGCAAAGCTGGCGATCATGTCGCTCAAGCCCTCGATGTCGGCGCTTCGATCGGTAAGGGATTGCAGATTTGCGTTGTAATCCTGCCAGTAGGATATCTGGCTTTCCAGAGCGGAATTGATACTGCCCGCGCTCGTTGCAACGACCGTAGCGGCCGTATCCCAAAGGTCATATTGGCCGGTCACGCTCTGCAGCGCCGCGTCATACGCCTTGGCGTAGGCCTCGGAAAGCGCGTTGACCTGCTCCATGACGCTGTTGACAGCAGAAGAAAGGGCCTCTTGCTGCTGGGCGGCTTCGGCGGTGACTTCGCTGCCATCTTCCGTGGCGCCGGTCAGATTACGAACAGCCTCCTCGGCCAGTTCGATCTCGGACTGCGCCGCCGCGACAGCTTCGGCGTCATCCTCCATTGCCTTGTTGTAGTTCTTGATGGACTTCTCGGCAACGCGAATTTCGTCGTTGGTGTCATAGATGGACCGCTGCAGGTCGTAGTATTCCTGCGAAAGAAAACTTGTGGCGTCGGTGTAGTAGCCATACTGGTCGTAGTAGTCATCCGCCTGCTTCTGCGCCTCCGCATAGAGCTCGTCCATGCGGGTGTAGGTGTCGCTTAATTTCTGCTGGGCGGCTTCCAGATCGTACTGCGCCTTGGTAAGCCCGATGCTGTTTTCCTCCGCCTCGATCAGAACGGCGGAATAGCTGGAATACATGGCGGTGAGCTGGTCCTGGTAGGCCTGCTGCATCGCATTTTGCTTCCATGCTTCGGTGTTGGCGCGCAGAGCTTCCGTGCCGCCGGTGATGGAATTGGTTTCAAGGTCGATGGAGTTTGCCAAATCGGGAACGACCTGGCAGAGCAGCGCAAGAGTGTTGTGGTACTGCTTCTGCTCCTCGGTGGAGAGGCTGGCATAATCGCCCATCTCCTCCAACTTGCTGATGTAGGTGTCCGCAACATTGGCCGCAGCCAAGGTAGATGCCGCGGTTTCCTCATAGGTCGCCTTGGCGTCAGCCATGGTGTCTTCCATGTCGCGGGCAGCCTCGGTCAGCTCCTTCACGGAGGGAATGCCCTCATTCGCCGCAGATACAAAGCCGACTACGGCGGCGGTAACAGCTGCAACACCAGCGGCCACGCCCATGATGATGTTGACTCCGGGGATAGATGCCGTAAGCAGCCCCATCAGCGGGATCACGACCTTGGTGATGGCGACAAAGGCGGTCAGCCCGACCACGACCGCGCCGAGGACCGCCACGAAAGCCGCAGCAGCCTTGACCAGCGCGGGGTGTTCTTTCACAAAGCTGTTGAGCAGGTCAAACAGTTCCGTTCCCAGGCTATACAGGTTTCGCATGACCGGGGTAAACTGTTCGCCCAGGCTGATTTTCAGACCGTCCCATGCGGACTTCATGATCGTCAGCTGGCCGTTCATATTGTCCAGCTTCACGGCGGCCATGCGCTGCGCCGCGCCGGTGCAGTTGTTGATGTTGTTGGTCAGCGATGCGTAGTCCTCGTCGGTGGCATTCAGAATTGCCAGCAGGCCGTTATAGCCGCGCTGCCCGGCGATGGTCATGGCGTTGTTGACGCGCTCCGCCTCGGTCATCTGGTCGAAGTAGACGCGCAGCTCGTCGATGGTATCGCTGAACGATTTCATCGTGCCATCGGCCTTTAGAGCGGAGTAGTCATACTCGCCAAATGCCGCGCCGGTCAATGTGACGCCCTCCAGCAAACCGTTGAAGGTGTTCTTCAGCGCAGTGCCGGCAATACTGCCCTTGACGCCGCTGTTGGCCATCAGGCCAACGGCAACAGCGACATCTTCCACGCTGTACCCCAAAGCGCCGGCGATGGAAGCCGACTGCTTGAAGGTTTCGCCCATGGTGGCAACATCGGTATTGGCGTTGGTCGCTGCCGCCGCCAACACATCAGAGAAGTGCGCCGTATCTGCCGCTGTGAGGCCGAATGCGGTGAGGTTGTCGGTGACGATGTCGGACACCATGGCAAGGTCTTCGCCGCTCGCTGCGGCCAGTTGCAACACGCCATCCATGCCCGAAAGCATCTCCTGCGCGTCCCAGCCCGCCATTGCCATGTAGCCCATAGCGTCAGAGGCTTCCTGCGCTGTGAACTTCGTGGTCGCGCCCAGCTCCTTGGCTTTGTCGGAGAGTTGATCCATTTCCTCGGCGGTGGCGCCGGAGAGGGCCTCGACATTGCTCATGCCCTCCTCGAAGTTGCCCGCTATGGTGACGCACTCCATGTAGGCCTCATAGATCTCGTGCAGCGCCGCCGTAATACCGGCAGCAGCGATGGCCTGCTGGATCGCGCCGAATGCCGCGACGGACTGCTCTCCGAAGTTGGTTGCGCCGCTGGCGGCTTCCTCCTGCTTTGCCTTTAGGTCGCCGATTTGCGCGCTGAGCTTGGAGCTTGCGCCGGTCAGATTGCCGGTATCAACGCCCGCCTCCTTGAGCGCAGAGTCCATTTGCTGGAGCTTCTGGGTCTGCTGCTCCAGGGAGGCGGAAGTCTTGTCGATCTGCTGCTGTTTGGAAAGCAGCTTGTTTTCAAGGGACGAGGAATAGCCCTCGGTTTCCTTGATCTCTTTCTGGATGTTGTCATACTGCTGCTGCAGCGTTGTGAGCTTCTGCCTGGTGGCTTCGACCGCGTTCTGCTGCTTCTGGAACGCAGCGATGTCGGACTGGGTCTTGCTGAGGGCCTGGATCTCCTTCTGCATGGCGGCAACCTGCTGCTGTGCTTTGGAGAAGGTGCTATTGTAGCTGCTGCCCAGCTGGGCGTTGAGCTGAAATAGCATCTCGTATTCTTTTCTGTTTGCCACCGTTCGGCCCTCCTTTGCGATTATTTGTGCTTTCTGGCTTCCTGCTCGTCGCGGAGCACAGCGTTATGGGCTTCGATCCATATACGCAGGTCTTTCAGCGGAAGCGACAGCCAGTAGTAAACGGGGGTGCTATTGGTCTTGGCCAAGATTAAGCATTGCTTGCGGAGCCATAGCCCATCATGGGTTAAGACCCCGACCGCAGCAAAAAAGAGCGCGCCTTATTGCGGATTTTGCGGAAGTCACGCAGCTTCATCGCGGTAAACACATCTGCGCCGACCTTTTCGGTGCAGGCGCGACAGGCCATGCGAACCAGATACTCGCCAGACATCTCGGCCACCACAACAGGCTTGCCGAGAGCCTGAAGCTCGTTCTCGATGGCGATATCGTCTGCGCCGGTCAGCTTTCCGAAGTTGAAAACCAGCTGCTCGAAGGTGCGCCCCTCATAGATAAAGGGCTCGTCGAAATTGTGGACATAGGTATCGGCGTCGATGACGGCCGCTTCGGTTTCTGCGGCGTTGAACTCCGCAGGATTGATGATGACGGTGTCGTTGGTCTTGGTGCTCATGGTGATCTCCTTTCACTCGAAAAAACTGCCCGGGGTAGTTCTGCCGCCCCGGGCTTGAATTGTTTAGTTCATGCCGAGCGCCTTGCGGACGTCAGCCAGGTAATCGGTGCCGTTGACATAGCAGATGAAATTCAGCGGGTCGATCTCGCGGACTTTCTTACCGTCGATGTAGGTCGCCCAATAACGGACAGCGTACTCGCCGGAACCGTTGGAGGGAGATGCAGGGGCGACGGTGCCGCCCTTGTCGCTCTTGGGGATGACGACGCAGATGTGCTTCACCGCACGAACGACGACCTCGCCGGCAACGGTGTCCTCGTCCTGCTGGGCCACGCGCAGGTCGATGGTGTGGCGGCGGGGCTCGGAGAGCTTCACGCTCTGGTCGGTGACGGTGCGGAAATTGAGGCCCAGCGTCATCGCATCGAAGTGGCCGAGAATGACCGCTTCGATATTGCCGGCAATACCGGCGCCGGAGATGGACTGCGTCAGCGCAGTCAGATCGGGCAGCGTGGCCTGTGCCATGCCGACATACTCCACGGAGTCTTCGTAGACCTTAAAGTTGATAATGCTCTGATCCATGTTTCAAACCTCCTTTAGCTCTGCAGGGCGCTGGTGACATAGCTGGCGTCATACTCCAGCACGAAGTCGATCTCCTGCGCGGGAGAAGGCGGCGTCAGATAAACATGGAGTTTGACGATACCGGCCATCAGATTGGTCAGCGGGTTTTCGTCATCCTCCATTTCCACGCGAGCGCCCAGGAGATAGCCCATGCCGACCAGACCGTTGAGCCAGATATTCGCGGTGTCCAGGATCGTGTCGAGCAGGCGGCGGTTCATGGGCTTGTCCAGCTTGCTCCAAAAAGTCTTGACGAGGGAGTTGCCGACCCAGCCGAACATACGGCTGACCGGGATAAAGTAATCCTTGACATCGGTGTTGGAGGGATAGCAGGCGGTGTAGTTGCCCCACGCCACCCAGCCGCTCATGAAGTTCAGCGCGGTAGTCACGCCGATCCCGTTGAGGTAGTTGGCCTGGGCCAGCGTCAGATTGACTTCGGTGCCATCTTCCAGGCAGAGGCCGTCGCACTGCAGTCCCTTATTGGAGGGAGACTCATAGGGGCAACCGCCGTTGTCACTGTCCACCTGCGCCATCAGACCGGCGAGCTGGGTGGATGCGTGGAACTTATAGTCGCCCAGCGTCAGCATCGGCCACGCCAGCACTTCCGTTTCGTCCACAAGATTGTTGTCATTCTTCTGGGTGAGAACATCGGAATAAGTGCGAGCGCCGGCCGCGCCGGTGTCAATGTCGATCAGAGCCTTGGCGGTGAACAGACCGTTGATGCTTCCTGCCTTGGCAGCCATCACAGCGGCCACAGTGGACTGGTGAGAGTAGCCGGGCGCGCACAGCAGGTCGGGAACGACGCCGAGCGTAGTGAGGCACAGCTCCACATTCTCCATGGCGGCAGCAATGTCGGTAGTCGTGACAGCCGCAGCCTTAACCTTGTCATAGGAGATATTCAGCTGCTCGGCATCGTAGGCACTGCCGGCAGACAGCAGCTCGACCACAAGGGCCTCGCCGCTGTAATAGGTGTTGTAGTCGGTGCCGCGCACATAAGCCGAGCCCTCGCCGCCAGCAGCCTTGATAACAAGCGCATCGTTGTCGATGGCTTCGATGGGAAGCTGGACCTTGTGCTCTGCCACCGCGACATCGGCGGCATCGACCGCCTCTTTCGCAGAAGCGATGTCGAGTACATTGCAGAAGATGACTGGCTGGCAAGCGAACAGCTTGAAATGCGAATACATGAATTCGCAGAGCGTGTAGGTTGCCCAGTCATCGGAATAGCCCAGCTTTTCCACAGCCTCGGCCCAGCTGGTGCAGAGGACGGGAGTGCCGGCAGCAGCGGGCTTTTCAGC
>OQWM01002818.1_pt1 | contig 11745 bp, 5 predicted proteins | sample 1691531 | NCBI WGS metagenome assembly OQWM01 (sample SAMN03418257, study PRJEB22391) | human gut metagenome | biome: human-gut; feature: organic feature; material: feces | host: Homo sapiens | place: Tanzania | collected 2013-01 | reverse complement strand
CACGCGGTACCTCACCGCGCCGTCTGCTGCCTGCCACGTCACCTGAATACCGCCGTCGGCCACCTTGGCGCTCACCAGCTTCACATTGGCGGGGGCCACGACTTCACTGGTATGGAGTTTCGCCTTCAACAGAGGCTCGTTGCCGTCTTCATAGATGACGATCTTCTTCCAATCTGCCTCCGAGCCGTCGTAGTACACGTCGGTCAGAGCCTCACACTCTTCGAATGTCCATTTCTGGATGGTCTTTACGCTGGCAGGGATCCGCACACTGGTCAGATTGGTGCAACCCCCGAATACGCCCTCTCCGATTTCTGTCACACTGGCCGGCAGCGTGACGGTCTGCAGGTTTACGCAGCCCGAGAATGCCCAGTTGCCAATCGTTTTTACGCTGTTGGGAATGGTAACAGAGCTTATGGTGGAATTGGAAAATGCGCTCTCCTCGATGGTCACAACGGTGTTGGGAATGATGAACGCACCTGTCGCACCGGCCGCATAGAGCAGGGCATCCTTATCCTTACTATACAAGGCGTCGTCCTGACTGCAATAGGCGGTATTGTCGGCCGCCACAGTGATCGGGCATACGATGAACGAAAATGCATCGACTGCGATCTCCGTCACGCTGGCGGGGATCGTGAGGCGTTCCAGCTTCCAGAGTTGTGCGAAAGCGCGGGTTCGGATGCTCTGCACGCCGTCAGGGATCGTTATCGTCTTCAGGTTCCAGCCCCCTTCAAATGCACCCGCGCCGATCTCCTTGACGCCGGTGGGAATGGTATAGCTGGTGACCCAGTCACTGAAGAACCTGATCAGCTTGGTCTTGCCCGCGTTGAACAGTGCCCCGTCCTCCATCACAAAGGCTCTGTTGTCCTCGGAGATCCGCACGGAGGGCGAACACCACTCAAAGGCAAAGTCTCCAATGGTGGTGAGGCCGCTGCCAAGCGAGAGCTTGTACATCAAGCCACATCCCGCGAAGGCGTTGCTTTCGATGGTCCTTACGCTGTCCGGGATGACCACATCACGAAGGTTGGAATTCATGAATGCCCCCTCGCCAATGGTCGTCAGCGTGTTGGGGAATTCGACCGTTTCCAGATTGTTGCAATCGGAAAATGCATAGCTGCCCACGGTGGTCACGCCGGTCTGGATGACCACGCTCCGGATCTGGTCTCTGAGCTCCAGCCAGGGGTGTTCCTCAGCTTCCCACATGGCCATGGCGCCGGTACCGCTGATGGTCATGGTGCCATCGCTGGTCAGGATCCATCTCACGCTGCTGTCGTTCACGCCGCCTGCGCCGCAGTTGCCGCGGCCCAGATTCTCCGGCTCAGCGTCCACCTTAACGGAAACGCCGGTCGTGTCATAGTCGGGGCTGAGGGTCTTGCCGTCGGAGGCAACGCCCCGCACTGTGTAGGTGTATGTCGCGCCTTCCTCTACATCTCTGTCCGTGTAGCTGGTATTGCGCACCATCGCGATCTCTGTCCATTCGGTGTTGACGGCATCCTTGCGGTAAACCTTGTACCACACGGCATTGGTGGCCTTTTCCCATGTCACTACGACGCCGTCCGCATTGGCTTCCGCTTCGCCCAGCGTCACAACGTCAGGTACAAGGATCTCTGTGCTGCCGTCATAGTGAATGGCCGCATCGGTCAGAGGCGCGTTGTACTCGTCAATGTTGATCCGCTCCCAATCCGCCTTGCTGCCCGCATAGTACACGTCCAGCAACGCGTCACACGCCTCAAACGCGCCCCATTCGATCGTTGTCACCGACTTGGGGATGGTCACGCTGCGCAGCCCGGTGCAGGACGAAAAGGCGGAAGCCGAGATCTTCTTCAAGCCCTCCGGGATCGTCACGCGGTTCAGACTGTGGCAGCCGCTGAATGTGCTACGCCCTATCTCTTTGATGCTGCCAAGGAATGTGAGGGTCTGCAGCTGCTCGCAGTCCTGAAATGCCTCATCCCCGATTTTTTCTACCGAGGCGGGGAGCGTCAGGCTGGTGATGGCAGCTCCGGAAGCAGCGGTATCCCCGATAAACGCAACGCCGTTCGGAATGCTGTATGCGCCGGTAGCCGCGCCTGCATAGCACAGCGTGTCCTTATTTTTGGAATATACCACGCCGTCTTCGCTGCAGTAGGCGGTATTCGCCGCCGCCACGTGGACCGGGTATTTATTATATAAGAACGCACTGGATTCAATCTTCGTTACGCTGGCGGGAATTGTGAGCCCCTCCAGACTGCTGCACTGTCCGAAGGCCTCCTGCCCAATGCGCTGCACCGTGTCGGGGATCACAATGGTTTTCAGATCGTCGCAGCAATCAAACGCGCCATCGCAGATCTCCTCCACGCCGGTGGGGATGGTATAGGCCTCCGCTCTGTCCGTATCCTTCGGTCCTTCGAAATACTGGATCAGCCGCGTCTTCTCCGCATTGAGCAGCGCGTTGTCCTCCAGCACGAGGGCCCGGTTGTCGGCGGAGAGCGTCACAGCGGCTTCGCACCGGTCGAACGCATAGTCCTCCACCGTGGTAAGGCCGCTGCCGAGATGGAGGGTCTTCATCTCCCAGCAGTAACGGAATGCGCTCTCCCCAATGGTCGTCACACTGTCCGGGATGACCACATCGACAATCTTCGTTTCCCAGAATGCACCAGCCCCAATGGTCACGACGCCGTCAGGAATGGTGATCTCGGCAACATTGCTCCAAGCGAACGCATAGTCGCCGATGGCGGTCAGTGTGTCGGGCAGCTCGACCGCAGTCAGGTTGTCGCAATTGTTGAATGTGTTGCTGCCCACGGTGGTGACGCCGGACTCGATGACCACTCTGTTGATCTGGCTGCTAAAATCCCGCCAAGGCGTCTCCTTGTCGCACATGGCGCCGGTTCCGCTGATGGTCAGGGTGCCGTCCTCGCCCAGCACCCATCTTACGCTGTAGTCATCAGAACCGTTTACACCGCAGCCGCCGGAGGGTCCGTCGGTCATAAGGACGGTAATGCCATCGGCGTCAAAGTCCGTGCTGAGGATGCCGTTGGCGTTGACGCCCCGCACCGTGTAGGTGTACAGCTCTCCTATCTTCACATTGGTGTCCGCATAGCTGGTACCCGCCACCGTTGCGATGATCGTCCAATCGGCTTCACCGGCCGCCTTGCGGTACACGTTGTACTGTGCCGCGTTGACCGCCTTCCGCCAGCTCACGGAGATACCGTTTTCGCCGACCTTCGCACCGGTCAGCGTCACCTTGCCGGGAGGGAGGCTGGTCGTGTCGCCGCTGAAGTTAGGATAGAGCGTTGCATTGTGCAGCGCCTCGTTGTTATCCTCAATGGTGACCGCTTCCCATTCCTCTGCGCTGCCTGCATAGTACACGGCTTCCAGCGCATCACATACGGTAAAGGCACTGCTCTCGATCAACGTCACCGTTTTGGGAATGCTCACACTGGTCAGTGCGGTGCAGTTGTCGAACATCATAGCGGGAATCACACTGATACCATCTCCGATGGTGGCCTCAACCAGATTGTTGCAGTAGGCGAACAGTTGATTGCCCATACTCTGAACACTGCCGGGGAGCGTGACGCTCTGCAATTGCCAGCAGTCGAAGAATGCCGCATATCCGATATCGGTCACAGAGCCGGGGATGGTGACATCGGACAGCTTAGCGCCACTGAACGCGGCAGCTCCGATCTCCTCCACGCCGTCAGGGATTTGGAAAGCGCCCTCCACCGCTCCGGCATAGAGCAGAAGTTTCTTGCCCGTGGAATATATGACGCCGTTCTCATCGAAATAGCTGGTATTCCCCTCCGCCACGGTGATCGGACATGTCACTTGAAAAAACGCTTCGGGGGCAATATACGTCACACTGGCCGGAATATCAAGACGCTCCAGTCCTCTGCACCCTTCAAAGGCTCTCGACCCAATAAGCTGCACCGTGTCGGGGATGGTCACATTTTGCAGTGCCGAGCAGCGGTCAAACGCAGACACACCGATCTCTTGAACACCGATGGGGATGTCATAGTGGGTGAGCTCGTTATCGAAGCACTGGATCAGCTTTGCCTTGTCCGCACTGAACAGTATGTTGTTCTGCAAGGAGAAGGAGCGGTTATCGGCAGAAATCGTCACCCTCGCCCTGACCCGTTTGAAGGCGTTGGCCCCGATAGAGGTAAGCCCGCTGCCGAGATGGAGGGTCTGCATCTCCTCGCAGTGCATAAAGGCTTCCTTCCCAATGGTCGTCACGCTGTCAGGAATCACGACATCGACAAGACGGTTCCATCTGAACGCGTCATCGCCGATGGTCGTCACGCCATCAGGAATGGTGATTTGGACAAGACTGTCCCATTCGAAGGCGTACGAATTGATGGCGGTCAATGTGTCGGGCAGCACGGCCTCTGTCAGGTTTTTGCACCCGGAAAATGCAGCGGTGCCCACGGTGGTAACGCCGGACTCGATGACCACTCTGTTGATCTGACTCCTAAATTCCCACCAAGGTGTCTCCTTGTCGCACATGGCGCCGGTTCCGCTGATGGTCAGGGTGCCGTCGCTGGTCAGCACCCATCGTACGCTGCTGTCCTCGACGCCGCCTGCGCCGCAGCTGCCGCTGGCGATCTCTGTCGCTTCCGCTGTTTCAGAGACCTCCGCCGCCTCCGCTGTCTCAGAGACCTCCGCCGCTTCCGCTGTTTCAGAGACCTCCGCCGCCCAAGCTGTGTCGTACAGCCCCAGCGGCAGCAGCGTGGTGATCATCACCAACGCCAGCAGCAAGGATAGTATCCGCTTTTTCATATGCGCTCCCTCTCTTTCGCTTTTTGTGTCTTTTGACACAGTTTACAAATTCATTCTAACACAGTTTCATACAAATGCAACACATATATTGTTTATTTTCGGCAACGGATTCCATAATTTTCCATTTAACGCCACGCGCCACGGAACGACGTCATCTATGCGCCGGCAAGGGGTTCTTATACGGCGGACGGGCCGCCCTGCTCTCTCGCCGGCGATGCCGCCAGTTCCGCAAGTCCGCGGCGGCACAGCACACATCCTGCGGCGCACACCGCCGCCATGACCGCAAGGGCGTACCAGCTTCCCGCCCCACCGCCCAGCAGTCCCAGCGGGTCGTTCATCGCATTGAACGCGGCATGGGCGGCAAAGCCGGGCAGGATGCTCCCCGTGCGGCTGCGGAGGAAGCCGAGGGCCAGCCCCAGCAGGAGGGCATAGACGATCTGGATGGGCGTGCCGTGGATAATGCCGAAAAGTGCGGCCTGCAGCACCACCGCCGTCCAAGGGGGCATGGCGCGCAGCAGTCGGGTCTGGATGATCCCGCGGAACACCAGCTCCTCCGCCAACGGCCCCACGACCACGATGGAAAGCGCTGTGAACAGGCCGGTGGACGCGATAGGCGTCATGTCCGCGTTATAGGCGGTCAGCCATGCCTCCGGCAGCAGAGCCAGCGCCAGATTGATCGCCACGAAAAGGCCCAGCGCGGCAAAGGCGCTGAAGGCCGCCGTCCAGCCGGAGCAGCGGCGCAGACCTGCCGCCTTCCCCAACGGCTTGTGCCGCAGCCGGAACCACAGCAGCAGTACCGCCACAACGAACACGTTGGCGAGCAGCGCCACCGCCGGCGCCCCGGCAAGAAGGCGCTCCGCCGCCAGCTGCGCTGCCTCCGCGACGTCCATCTCCTCGTGCGCAAGCGCTGTCCTGACGGCGACTGCGGCGGTATAGACGACGCCTGTCAGGAACTGCGCCATGATGAAAAACAGCAGGTACAGCAGGGACTTCCCCAGCGCAGCCAGAACGCCTTTTACAGAATACGAGCGTGTGTGTTCCATATACCCTCCTTTTTATCCGCCAATGTACCAAGACCTCTCCTTTTTGTACAATATAGCGGATATGCTCCCACTACGTCCAGCAACCTCAGGTTGCATCGGACATTTGCGGGGTGAAACGGCGCAACCTCAGGTTGTCATCGCAAAACAAACAGTCCACGGCAAAGCCGTGGACTGTTTGTTTTATAGCTTTATGTCGCAGGCCATGCTCATGACGGCGCGGCCGCCCACCCGCACGGTGACGGCGTCGCCCGATGCATACAGGCGGCTGCGGATCTCCGAGGGACGGTGCATATGCTCGCCCTGCAAAAATACGTTCTCCCGCTCCGGCTGTACCATGCCGTGGCGGTAGAGGTAGTAGGTCAATGCGCCGTTGCTGGTGCCGGTGGCGCACTCCTCCGGGATGTCGTACAGCGGCGCATAGTTGCTGCAATAGGCGGTGCAGTCGTCGCCGAGGCAGAACATATGGACGCCGGTGACGTCATACTTCTTGGACAGTGCCGTTACCGCCGCCTCGTTCTGGACGGCGCGCAGCAGGGTGTCGTGATCCCGGACGGGCATCATGATATCGGCAAGGCCGGTGGAGACGATGGCGGGCAGCAGCCCCTCCGGGCAGTCCGCCGGTGTCAGGCCGTAGGCCTCGTACAGCGCCGGCAGCTCCGCCGCCGTCAGCTCCCGGATCCAGCGGGGCGGCGCCATGTCCATCCACACCGTGTCGCCCTGCACCTCGATGGCAAGCTGGGCGGCCTTGGTGTGGGCGGTGACAGTGCCGTCCCCGATGCGCCCCAGCGCCCGCAGCAGGGCAAAGGTGGCAATGGTGGCGTGACCGCACAGCTCCACCTCCCCCGCCGGTGTGAAGTAGCGCAGCGTCACGCTGCCGTCCGGCTCCACGGCGGCAAAGGCGGTCTCGGAGTGCTTGAATTCGGCAGCGATCTGCTGCATCACCCCATCGTCCAGCGGATGCTCCGGCAGCACTACACCGGCCTGATTGCCGCCGAACAGGCGGGCGGAAAAAGCGTCCATCACATAGGCTTCCATAAAAAATACCCCCACAGATTTTTTAATCAAGATAATTATAAACTGTCTTGCCATTCATGACAAGAGTATTTGACAGAACGACTTTTTTTCGTTAGAATAGAATTATATATCCGAAGTGGAAATCAAAAAGAAAGGAACCTCATCCAAAATGCTCAATGAGCGAAGTCTGTTATCACAATTCCTGCATTTCGTAGCCGCTACGGTGGCATCCCTCATGGTTTTCAGCCTGTACTCCATCGTGGACGGGCTGATGGTGGCCAAGGGCGTAGGCGAATACGCCATGGCGGCGGTGAATCTGGCGGTGCCGTTCACCAACGTGCTGTTCTCCATCGGCGTCATCTTCGCCGTCGGCACCAGCACCATCATCGCCATCTATCTGGGGCAAAACCAAGGCGAGAAGGCCAATAGCCTGTTCTCACAGAACACTATGCTGCTGACCTGCATCGGCCTGACCATCACCGTCCTCGTCTTCGTATTTCTGGAGCCGTTCGCCGTGCTGCTGGGCGCAAAGGGCGTAACGTATCAATATACCATCGACTATCTCCGGGGCCTGGCCCCCTTCGCGCTGTGCTTCATCGTCTCCTATAACATGGAGGTGCTGATCAAGACCGACGGCTATCCCCGTCTGGCCATCCTGACGGTCATCACCGGCTGTCTGGCCAACTGTGTGCTGGACTATATCGCTATCTTCGTGCTGGATCTGGGCGTGTGGGGCGCGGCCTTCGCCACGGGACTTTCCCAGCTTCTGACGTGCATCATCTATCTGCGGCACTTCCTGGGCGGACACAACACCTTCCACTTTGTGAAGTTCAGGATGGACTGGGGCATCTACAAGCGGCTGATCCCGCTGGGCTTTGCCGACGGCGTGACGGAGCTGTGCAACGGCGTGATGATCTTCCTGTTCAACCGGGTCATCCTCCGGTGCCTCGGCGACGACGGACTGGTGTGCTACACCATCATCGCCTATGTGAACACCCTCATCATCAACACCATGCTGGGTATCTCCCAGGGCAGCCAGCCGCTGGTCAGCTACCACTATGGCAAGGAGGACGCGGCGGGCTACAAAAAGCTGCTGCGGTACGGCTTTACGGCAGTGGGCATCATGACGGCGGTGATCTTCGCCGGTGTGATGATCTTTGCCCCCCAGATCGCCGGGATCTTCCTCGGCGCGGAAAAGCCGGAGCTGCTGGGCAGCGCGGCCGGCGCACTGCGGCGGTACGGCCTGTGCTACATACTGCTGGGAAGCAACATCCTCATGGGCGGCTTCCTGACGGCGGTGGAACGGCCGAAGGCCGCCATCTCCATCTCCGTAGGCCGCGGACTTGCGTTCCAGGCCGGCGCACTGCTGCTGTTGGCGGCAGCCGTGGGCGGCACGGGCATCTGGTTTGCGCCGGTGATCTCCGAGGCGCTGTGCGCGGTGATGGCCGTGTGGTTCCTCCGGCGGTTCCTGCGGAAAACCGCGGCATAACGAACACAAAAAGTATCCCACGGCACAGCCGTGGGATACTTTTTTGCTCTCTTTCAGGCGCTTTACGCCTGCGCGGCCTTTTCCGCCATCATCTGCCGCACCACCTCGTCGATGCGGTGGGCAACGCGGCGAAAATCCTCCGCCGTATAGCCCTTGGTGGTCATGGCGGCGGTACCGATGCGGACGCCGCTGGTCTGGGACGGCGGGCGCTTGTCGCCGGGTACGCAGTTCTTGTTCAGGGTGATACCGCACCCGTCCAAACGCTCCTGCACCTCCCCGCCGGTCAGGCCGGTGTCCGTCAGATCCAGCAGGAACAGGTGGTTGTCGGTGCCGCCGGTGACCACATGGTAGCCCATGGCTGTGAAGGTCTCCGCCATGGCCTTGCAGTTGGCCACCACGTTGTGGATATAGGTGCGGTAGGCCGGGGTCAGCGCCTCCTCCGCCGCCACCGCCTTACCGGCGATGACGTGCTCCAAGGGGCCGCCCTGCATACCGGGGAACACGGCGCTGTCCACCTTCTTGGCAAGCGCCGGGCGGCAGAAGATCATGCCGCCGCGAGGCCCCCGCAGGGTCTTGTGGGTGGTGGTGGTGATGATATCCGCCAGCCCGAAGGGACTGGGATGCTCTCCCGCCGCCACCAGACCGGCGATGTGGGCCATGTCCACCATGAAATACGCCCCCGCCTCCTTCGCGGCGGCGGCAAAGCGGGCAAAGTCGATGGTACGGCTGTACGCCGACGCGCCGGCAATGATGAGCTTGGGATGCAGCGCAAGCGCCATGCGCTCCATGCCGTCGTAGTCGATAAGACCGTCGCCGTCCACGTCGTAGAAATGGAGGTCGTACAGTTTGCCGGAGAAGTTCACCGGCGAGCCGTGGGTCAGATGTCCGCCGTTGGCAAGACTCATGGACAGCACCGTATCGCCGGGCTGCAGCAGCGCCATATACGCCGCCATATTGGCCGATGAGCCGCTGTGGGGCTGCACGTTCACATGGTAGTCGGTGGCAAAGACCTCCTTCCACTTGGCGATGCAGTACTCCTCCAGCTCGTCCACCACATGGCAGCCGCCGTAGTAGCGGCCCTGATTGCCCATGGCGCGGTGGGCGGGATAGCCCTCGGAATATTTATTGGTCAGGCAGCTTCCCACCGCACGGAGCACGTTCTCGCTGGCAAAATTCTCGCTGGCGATCAGCTCCACGGTGGTCGCCTGCCGCTGTTCCTCCTGTGCGATGAGGTCAAAAACGTGGGATAACATGGCTCTCTCCCCTTCCCTGTTGTGGTTTACACCGTTCCATTATACACCATCTTGTGGTTTGTGCAAGAAGAATTTGCGTCATGGCAGATGGCACGAAAACGTCCGCTTATGTCCGGTACTTTTTTGGAAAAAACGCCAAAATACGCAAATAGGGTTGACATTTGGCGGTGAAAGCGTTATGATGCGCCCAACTTCAGCAAATACAGCGAGGAGGAAAGCAGCATGAAGCGTCGCAGCACTGCCATGATGATGTGCCAGATGTGCATGGGTATGATGTCCATGTGCATGTTTCTGCGCGCCCAAAATGATCGATTGCTTTCCAAAAACTGTTGAACGGCTTGTAAAAGCCGGTGTGTGAACGAGCAGCGGAAGGTCGATCGACCTGCCGCTGTTTTTGTTTTTTCCGGCGCTTGGATGCGCCCCCTTCCGTTTGTTCCGGCGCACCGCAGGGCGTGTGCACAGTCCCGCGGTACGCCGTCAGCAAGATCATACATTCCTTACGACATATCTGAAAAGGAGACATGAAGATGAAACGTACTTATTTCACTCGTCTGGCCGCTCTGGCCCTGACCCTGATCCTGGCCCTGAGCCTGACGGCCTGCGGCGGCAAGGACACCAACACCGACGGTGATAACAGCGGCGATACCAAGACCGCCGTTAAGATCGGCGTACCCAACGACACCACCAACGAGGCCCGCGCCCTGCTGCTGCTGCAGGAGAACGGCATCATCAAGCTGGCCGACGGCGCCGGCATCACCGCCACCAAGAACGACATCGTAGACAACCCCTACAACGTAGAGATCGTGGAGGCTGAGGCCGCCCAACTGCCCAATATGCTGCCTGATCTGGACTACGCGGTCATCAACAGCAACTACGCCATCAACGCGGGTCTGAACCCCGTCAACGACTCCCTGTTCATCGAGGGCAGCGCCTCCGCCTACGCCAACATCCTGGCGGTGAAGGAGGGCAACGAGAACGAGCCCAAGATCCTGGCCCTGAAGGCCGCTCTGGAGAGCAAGCAGGTGGCTGACTACATCGCAGAGAAGTACGCCGGCTCCGTGGTATCCGTGGTGGAGAACCCCACTGACGGCTATGACGCCTCCGTGGACTACGAGGCTCTGAAGGGACAGACCATCACCATCGCCGCCTCCCCCACGCCCCACGCCGAGATCCTGGAGGTCGCCAAGGAGATCCTGGCCGCCAAGGACATCACACTGGATATCAAGGAGTTCACCGACTATCGCCAGCCCAACGAAGTCGTTGAGAGCGGTGAGGTGGACGCCAACTACTTCCAGCACCTGCCCTATCTGGAGGACTTCAACGCCCAGAACGGCACCCACATCGCCTCCATCGCCGCTATCCACGTGGAGCCCATGGGCCTGTACGGCGGCAAGCAGACCACGCTGGATGCGCTGACCACCAAGTAAGTGAGAAAGGAGGGAGACGCCCATGATCGAACTGAAGCACGTCAGCAAAACATTTGATTCCGGCACAGCCGGCGGGGTAGACGCTCTCAAGGACGTCTCCCTCACCATTGAAGACGGCGACATTTACGGCATCATCGGTATGTCCGGCGCCGGTAAGAGCACGCTGGTGCGGTGCATCAACCTGCTGGAGAAGCCTACCAGCGGCGAGATCATCGTCAACGGCCAGCGGCTGGACACCATGACCCCCGCCCAGCTGCGGGCGGCGCGGCGGGAGATCACCATGATCTTCCAGCGGTTCAATCTGCTGATGCAGCGCACCTGCCTGCGTAACGTCTGCTTTCCCATGGAGCTGGCGGGCGTGAAGAAAGCCGAGGCGGAGCAGCGCGCCCGTGAGCTGCTGGAGCTGGTAGGTCTGCCCGACAAGGCGGATTCCTACCCCGCCCAGCTGTCCGGCGGCCAGCAGCAGCGCGTTGCCATCGCCCGCGCACTGGCCACCCACCCCAAGGTACTGCTGTGTGACGAGGCCACCAGCGCGCTGGACCCCAACACCACCCGGCAGATTCTGGAGCTGATCCGGGATATCAACAAGAAGCTGGGCATCACCGTGGTGGTCATCACCCACCAGATGAGCGTGGTGAAGGAGATCTGCACCCACGTTGCCATTCTGGACGAGGGCCGCGTGGCGGAGTCCGGGCTGGTTGGCACGGTGTTCGCTGCGCCTAAGTCTGCGGCGGGGCGGCGGCCTCACTCCACCTCCTCTACCTGTACGT
>OQWM01002817.1_pt1 | contig 11746 bp, 8 predicted proteins | sample 1691531 | NCBI WGS metagenome assembly OQWM01 (sample SAMN03418257, study PRJEB22391) | human gut metagenome | biome: human-gut; feature: organic feature; material: feces | host: Homo sapiens | place: Tanzania | collected 2013-01 | reverse complement strand
TCGGTGCCTTCAAGCATCGTGTCATCTCCTACGTGCTCAACACCAACAAGGCGAATGACATCATCCACGCCCATCTCTTCCGTCCACCTCACGGCTGGATGCGACAGAGCGAGTACTGGTGGCTGCACCGCACCTACAAGGTAATCATGTGGGATGTGGTGACCCGAGATTATTCCAAGTGGATGACGGCAGAAGATGTGGTGAACAATGTGAAGAAATATGCCCGCAACGGCAGCATCATCACCTTCCACGACTCGCTGAAGAGCATCGACAAGCTGAAGACGGCACTTCCACAATCCATAGAGTGGCTGATGGAACAGGGATATGAATTTAAGATTTTTGATTAAATCATCTTTGATTAAAACATTTTGATTAAATCATCTTTGATTAAAACATTCAAAAGACAATGAGCAAGAGAATCAATAGTTATCAGGCTGTAGCCTCTTTCGTAAGAGGATTCTTCGAGGCATACGCACGCGGCATCATGGATGCTGCGGTTGGCGGCGATGACTTCCAGAAGAAGAACGACCCCAAAGAGGTGAAGCAGATGATGCTGGAACACTATGGAGAAGTGAACCAGTACTTCTTCGACATCATGTTCTCTACCCTCGTACGACTCAACTACAAGAGTGCGGAAGAGGCTAACGAGCGCATGCAGAAGAATTTTGAGAGCATGAAGAAGACCGATCCTACCTTCGAGCCAACCATGCTCGACTATCTGCGCATCGCCTGCAAATCGAACCAGCTGTACAAGGCTATGGAAGCTGAATACAAGCGCAACTTCACCTGGCTCCTGCAGGGTAAGTTTACAAGCATAGAGGAGCACGTACGAGATTATACCCATGGTGTACTCATCAGCCTTGCCGACGAACCGATGGCTATCCATCTGCTGGTGCGCATCATCGTGAAAGCATACGCTGCCGGACTGAAATGTGGCAGCAAGGAAGGCACCCAGCAGCAGCTACACATGCCTACCCTGCACGGTATGCTGCTGAACAATGTGAACATCCTCCTGAACGAGGCTCCGCTGAAGGGCGATTCAGAAGATCCTGTCGCTCTCTTCAAGGAGGCGTGCAAGAACCAAGAGGAAAACATCAATGTATTGTTCAATACATTGAATGATGCCATGAAGGAGCTGGCAGAGCAATAAGTTTTCCATAAGATAGAGCCGGAACTTTTATGACTGCACATCAGATAGAGCCGGAACTTTAATGACTGCACATCAGCTGGGCAACGGGCGCACAACACGTGTTGTGCATGCGCATAACAGCTGATATGCAAGCGCACAACAGCTGTTGTGCGGCTGGAGAAGCATATAGTTCCGGCTAGAAACAAATACGATTCGGACAACAAGTAAGTATAGTTCGGACAACTTCTATTATAAACGAGAACGACTTCCAACGCTTATAAGCATTGCTGCCTATAATCGCGGGAAGTCGTTTCTTATATATCATAAGTATCTTACTGCATATCATAAACTACCTCCTGACTTTGACTATGCGTCACCCATCTTAGATTTTTCTATTTTTCGGGGGCAGAATCGTCACATTTGCCCCCATCTAGTATTTTTTGAACATCAAACAAGGGCTTGATAGAGTGTTGGGCAGGAGTCAGCAGCAATGTTTCTTGCCTGACCTTCCCATTATTCGGCATGTTGATTCTGATAGTAGCTATGGTTTTAGCAATTTTCAAAACAGAATCTACACTTTTGATTATCTTTGCGACTATCTACAATTTGCTGTCTTATAGATGGAGAAAAGAAGGAAGAGCCTTATGTTTGCCTTGATGCAAAATACTTGCGCAGTAAAACGGTGGGCAATATAGTAACTTTAAGTTTTTCACCAAAGGCTGCTGCAATGTGGGTTAAGTTTGTTTTAAACGTTAGCGAAATAATACTGATTTATTATGACTTCAAGTAACCATATTAAATATAATATGGTAGGATGACGTATGCCCTATGGGAAATAGTGCAAACAATGAGGAATTGTTGTTTGCACTATCCCGAATAGGGGTAAATTATTCATCTAACCCATGATGAAGCCTGGCTAGCTTGTCGTTCCAAAGCCCAAGATTACCAAGGGTTGTTTTAATCTTGATATAGTCTGGATTATTCTTAATTCCTGTTGCTATGCAAACAGAATACGGTTCCGTTGGCTGACCACTTTGCAAGATGGTTTCTAGACGAGCGTAGAATCTTCTTAATTTGTTATCCACGAGTTCTGCCGGAGTACATTCCTCTGATAACATTTCAAGCCCTTTTTTATTACGAAGTATCGCATCAAATCTTGGCTTCTTGAACTGTAGGTTGTTCAAGTCGTAATAAAAGACGCTATTTTTTCCTTTTTCATCTAGTCCTCTGCAGAGTGCTCCTTGATAATCAATATGCTTTGCTGGTTCATCTATAAAGGGATTTATCAAACTGATTTTTACTGGATCAGTATTGCCCTTTTTGATATTGCAGGTTTTGCAGCAAGGAACAAGATTTCCCCATTCTACCACTTTATCAGGATACAGACTTTTGGGACAGAAATGGTCTATTTCCATGTAGGAGCTATTCTCGCCAAGCACAACTTCTGAATAGGCACACTTATGGTGAGTCATCTCAAGAAGAGCAGTCTTGATGTATGGTTGGTTCCATACCCGCTTGTTGTGATCATCGAGAAATATTCTCGTCAAGTCCTCTTGAACTTCTTCTGATAGTTCTACGGGCTTGGTTGATAGTTTAATATGCCTCATGATAATTTCTTAATTCTCTAATTTGGGCATTTAGCATCTGTGCAATAGTTCCATTTGGATTCACTGCATTAATAAGCTTTTTGTATATAGCTTCTGCTTGCTCAACCTTGTCGTCTGATACAGCTTCATCAAAATCATCCATTTCCTTTTTCAGTTGTTCTGATGTATAGCAGTTATCCACATCCATAATTTCTCCTAGGATTTCCTCCATTTGCCAACCTTCCCAATTGGTGTTTTCTTTACGCTCTGCGATAATACCATTGGTGTCTTTGTCACGCTTTAATACATAGAGGTTTATTCCCTCTATTGATTGTACGATGAGTGGGCTGTGGGTTGATACGATGAATTGGGTGTTTGGAAAGAATTCCGATAAATCATGCAACAGAGAACGCTGCCATTTTGGATGTAGATGGAGATCTATTTCATCTATGATGACAACGGCTGCTTCTTTCAGAGGATTGTCGCTATGTGGATATCTGTCAAACATTCTTTTGCTGAAATCGAATATCCAGGCTAGCATACATTGGTATCCATAGCCTAACTCTTCAAAGCGGTAACTTCCATCAGAGTACTCAAACTCAATATGGTTGTTGAAATCCTTATCCGTAACAAGCTTGAAACCGTTTAGCTCAGGAAACAGCGTGGAACGCTTAAATATGTTTTCCAGCTGTTTTAATCTTTTGCTGGCTCCCACTTTGTTTTGCGCTTTGGCTAGTTCGAGTTGTAGCAACCAGTCTTCGAAGTTTAGCAAGGAAACATTGTCTGAAAATAGAGAGGCCGAAGAATCCTTAAGCGTGGTGTTAAGTCCCGATTTGTCTGCAACACGAGATACTCCGTAAGCATAAATCTTCAGCTGGTCTAACTCTTTTGTAGGATCAACCTGATTTGCATTCGAACTATAAGATAGGCTTGTTGGACTTTCTATTTTATAATGATTTACAGTGTCATAAGTGACTTTTCTGAGCAGATTATGGAATGACGTTTTTGTAATATTATCTTTTCCATATTCTGCGTAGATAAAGTTGCACTCAACCCTATAATCAGCATTTCCCTTATATCTTTCAATAACTTTAGGCTGGTACTTTTCCTCTTTGGATAAATCCTTGGAGATAATTTTGTCACCTAGGCCGACAGCCATGTCAACAAATAGATTTTTTATATCCGGCTGATTGGTATAGTCTGCTTTTACCGGTTCCATATTGGCTATAGCTTTAAGCAGGTTGGTCTTTCCTGTACCATTGTTGCCTAAGAGTACAGTCCATTGGTAAGCTTGGAATTTCCCATTGTTAGTATTATGTACAAATGAGAACACATTTTCACCTTTGAAGCACTTGTAGTCCTTCAAGGCGATTTGTTTAATATAAACTTGTGTCTTTTTTTCCATTTTCTTTTATAGCTTAGTGCATAAATGTTTCTGCAAAGATACATATAAAATCTGAAAGTTACAAGAAAAAGGCAAAAAAGTTTTTGTTTATGTTTCGTAGCAACTCTAATGAATGGTTATCAGCATGAATCCAATGATTATATTTATAAATAATTATCTCTTTCTTGTTACCACTATTACCACATATTGTCTAACTGCGTGATAATAAAAAAGATAAGGTGTGGTAATAAGTGGATTTTATTACCACTTATTACCACTATTACCACGTCTTGTTAATCGTCTTTAAGCTTCTTACAAAAAGAAACTATTTTCTAACTACCAGATACTCAGTGCCAAATCTCGTTTTTTTGCTTTCCAACCCCTCGATATTCTGAAGCTCTCTGCCCAATCTCTGCAGATTCGAAACCTGTAGGGATGAGCCGAATTTCTGCTTCAAAATGTAGAAAATGGCGGCTGCCATCATGTATTCACTCTTTTCTGGGTCATTTGTTGGCTCAAAAACCTCCAGAAAACATTGCTTAATTGGCGAAATCTGCTCAAATTGTCTGTTATATTGCAGGATGTTGGCTGTTTTCTGGGCATTGAAATAGGATTTTTCTCCCCCTGCTCCAGCGACTGCATCGCCTGCGCATAAAGCTGCTCCTAACTTGAATCTATCATTATATTGCGTTCGTTAGCCGAAACTATTGAACAACAACTTTCTTCACTGTACCATCACTATACTTCACGATGTTCAAGCCCTTGGCTGGAGCAGTCAATCGCTGACCATTTACAAAATAGCGAGAGACTTCCTTGGCATCGGTAGAGGTTGTAACCTTATCAATGCCAGTTGCATCGAACTCTACTATATTCTCGAAATAGCCAAATTCTGACGACTTATAATCATCATAAGTTCCTTTTGGTACATAAACCGTACAATTCTTTGCGTCACATCCATTAAATATACGTCCCCCCAGTATTGGTATTTTTTCCGGATATACATAAATGGAGGTTAAGCCACTGCAATCTTGAAAAGCTTCTTTACCTATCGATGTAACACCAGAAGGAATGGTCAAGCTAGTCAAGCCTTTGCAACCTGAAAAAGTTTGGCTGCGTATTGAAGTAACACCGGAAGGGATGGTCAAGCTAGTCAATCCAATGCAATCTTTGAAAGCAGAACTGCCTATTGAAGTAACATTGGAAGGGATGGTCAAGCTAGTCAACCCACTGCATTCTGCAAAAGCTTCTATACCTATTGAAGTAACACTGGATGGGATGGTCAAGCTAATCAATTCCCTGCAATATGCAAAAGCAAAATTGTCTATCGAAGTAACACTAGAAGGGATGGTCAAGCTAGTCAACCCACTGCATTCTGCAAAAGTATAGGCACCTATCGAAGTAATACCGGAAGGGATGGTCAAGCTAGTCAACCCACTGCATCCCATAAAAGCATGAGTGCCTATCGAAGTAACACTGGAAGGGATGGTCAAGCTAGTTAATCCACTGCAACCTGAAAAAGCAGCAGTACTTATTGAAGTAACACCGGAAGGAATGGTCAAGCTAGCCAAACCACTGCAACCACCAAAAGCTGATTCACCTATCGAAGTAACACTGGATGGGATGGTCAAGCTAATCAATTCACTGCAAAATGCAAAAGCAAAATCGCCTATCGAAGTAACACTGGATGGGATGGTCAAGCTAGTCAATCCACTGCAACCATAAAAAGCTGATTCACCTATCGAAGTAACACTGGAAGGGATGGTCAAGCTAGTCAATCCACTGCAACCATAAAAAGCAAAATCACCCAACTCATCATTAGAGGTGGTATAATTGCTGCCATCATAGTGCCAATAATACGAATAGCCACCTTCTACAATTTTAGCATCAGACAAATCTAATATGGATAGTTTTCCGTTTTTTTCTTCCCAAGGATAACCACCACCAGCCATATCAAGGATAAAACTCCAATCCGTACCATTAACTTCACCAACAATCTTCAGATTGGTAATCAGATTCTTCTGGCTTTCACTAATGCTATCAGGTAAAGTACCAGCCTTATCCAGCTTGATTGTTATTTGTTTGGTAATCAAGCTATCATCTGCAGCCTGGATTACCAAGCTCCCAAGCAACACAAATAACACTGTTAAAAACAGCCCTTTAAAAGTAATTGTTCTCATATGCTATTATTTATTAAATTAACGACACAATACCATTATACATTAAACTTTTTAAGCACCTGAGAAACAGAATGTTGCCCAGGGTCTTGCCATATCGAAGAATTCACTCATCTTCGTGTTGCGAAAGAAAACAAGCAAAACCCTGATATGATATGGCAAAGGTACAAATTAAATCTGAGAAAATCACACTTTGGAGGGAAAATTATCGGTTCATGGAGCAATTTGACTCCATATTGCCCTCCCGGTCATTCGGTCATGTTCGTTTCCAGTCATTTTCATTTTCCAATTCCTTCATCCGGCTTCCGGTAATTTTATTTCTTTATCACCTTCAGAACCTGGTCGGCAAGGCTCTCATTCCCTTGATGGTTGGGTGACCGTTCTTCTTGTCTATGTTATGAAGGGCGATGACGGGAACCTGATAGGTCTTGCAGATCTTTCTTACTGATTCGTTGATCTCATCCTTCAGCTCAGAATTTAGAATGAAGTAGATATCTACATTCGGATGGCGCTGACGGAGATCGGAAAGCAACTTCGCCAGGGCAGGACGGAAACAGTAGAGGTCGGCACGCTTCCAGTTGCTGTACTGGTAATTGCCGATAGGGGCATTTGCCCAACTGTCGTTCGTTCCGCCGCAAATCAAGATGATGTCCGGATTGCCCAGCAGGGTAGTGCGGTTGATGAATGAACGGTCGCTGTAATCCTCATCGCGGTAGCCGGTGTTGCAGATGGTGGAACCGGAATAGGAATTGATGTTGCCCATCTTGTAACCACCTTCCTTGATAACCTGCCACCACCAGGTTTGCTCCACCTTGTTGACATCGGTTGCTTTTTGAACCGCAGTGGTGTACCAGGTGGCATATCCCTTTGGGATGAAACCTTCGAAAGTTGAATACGAGTCGCCGAGCACGGCAACGGTCTGCTTCACCTGTGCTAGCAGAGGCATCAGGGCGAACATAAAGAGGCAGACGATAACTGATAATCTTTTCATGACGTTTTTTATATAGTTTGATTTTTTAATGTGATCCTCTTTTGGGATAGGGTTTGAAACCCGATTGCAAAGATACGATATTATTTGTGGATATACAAATTTCCCTTAAGGAAAAAAATAAAAACCCTTAAGGAAAAATTCTCAATCTCTTCTTTCCCTATTTTTCGGGTGTTTTTGCCTGATTTTCTTTCTTAAGAATATTGTTTGCATACGGATGAGGGAAGAAGAAGAGAGATGGGCTAAAGATGAAAAAAATAGTTGTAACTACTTATGTCCATAGTGGTTCTGAGTTATTACATTTTCATTCGCAAAAGACAAAAAAGCATAAATAGTGAATAATATAAGCGGCTTTGTGAAACTTTATCATTACCTTTGTAATTTAAATAGGCTTCTGACAGCATCATAGAACAAATTTCAATTCGAGGCTGTTATGGAGTTGGAAAAAGATAGTGTGGAATTTTAGACAGATAAAAATGGATGAAATTAGTAAACGTGAAGATTCTCTGTTTGAGCATGTGTCAAAGCTGATAGATGAGGCTAGGAAACATGTAAAGACAACTATTGATACCACAATGGTTTACACCTATTATGGAGTCGGCAAATACATTGTTGTGGATGAGCAGCAAGGATATGCTAGAGCCAAATATGGGAAAACTGTGCTAAGAAACTTGTCGAAAAAATTAACTGAAAGATATGGAAAGGGCTGGTCTGTTGAAACTCTTACTGCAGCCCGAAAATTCTATCAGATATACAGCGAAGGAAAAATCGCAAACACTGTTTACGAAATTCAAGAGAATGCAGATATTCATTTCACTCTTTCCTGGTCTCATTATCTCATACTCATGCGTATTGATAATCAAAATGAACGTAATTTTTATGAGATTGAATGCTACAAGCAGAATTGGAGTGTCCGACAATTACAGCGGCAGTACAACTCCAGCCTCTATGAGCGATTGGCACTGAGTCGTAATAAGGATGAAGTGATGAGGCTGGCGCAAGAAGGACAAACTGTAGAAAAGGCAAATGATGTGATAAAAAGCCCACTCACATTAGAGTTTTTGGGATTAAAGCCTGAAGCCGTTTATTCTGAGTCAAAACTCGAAAGTGCAATCATTAGTAAAATTCAAGATTTCTTGCTGGAGTTGGGAAAGGGATTCCTCTTTGAGGCCCGACAGAAGCGATTCACTTTTGATGAACAGAATTTCTATGTTGACTTGGTTCTATACAATCGGCTCCTGCAATGTTATTGCCTTATCGAGTTATTATGTTGTGCACAACATAATAGGTCATATGTTGCGTAGTCAATTATGTTGGCTTCACATCAGAAAAGCTTATCCACAAAGGATTCTTTTGATTTCTACACAACATAATTTTATAAAATTCCTAAACGTTTAATTGTCTGTTTTTTAAATTTCACTATATTTGAGGTGAGTTAATTCATTTATTTTCTAACCCTTAAATATTGTGGTTTATGCTTGAAAATATTATTAGACGCAAATGGTATCTCCAAAAGCATTTAGATGCTCCTCTATTAAAGGAACGAGAGGAATACCTGACGCTTATGTATAAGAAAGGATTGAGCCATTCTTATTTGTTGTCAATAGCAGACTATTTGTTATTGATAGTACAAGAATTGAGATTAACAGACGATGAAAATCGTATGGTTTCCATCCAAGAAATTTCCGAAAAAGCGGAATATTGGGCACATACCATCAAGAATCATCCTATGAAACGTCGTTTTTCTCCTAGCTCTGTAGGCAAGTTTAAGAGTATAGCTTTCAAATGGTTGTCACACATAAGTAGAATGGACTACAGCTATGTTACCACGGATTGCATATTGAACAGATTGTTTTCCAGAAGCCACCACAAGCTACGCTATCTCAATTATCCCTTGAAGGATGAGAGAACATCTCACTTGGAGAAATGGGAAAGAATGGGGGCTGCAACATCAACGCTTCGACAAATCGCCGCATATCACTTGCATGCCATTGACTTGCTTCATCCAAATATGTCGCATAGCATTACTGAGGAGGAACTGTTGTCTGCCGCAGACAAATGGGCTTCCATGGAAAAGAGTGGTAAGGATAGTGTTGATGGACAATATTCAAGAAAGCGTTTCATCAATCATGTGCGTGACTGGCTGATACATTTGGGCATATACATAAGAAAAGCAGACAACTTTCCTTTGAAACCTTTTGTCATGGAATACCTAGACTGGTTAAAGGACGAGAAAGGTTTTTCCTTGAATACTATAGAGGGCCGCTATTCAATGCTCAAGAACTTCATGAGTACGATTTCACCTAGTAGTCTTAAAGACATAACTTCTCAAACGCTAGACGATTATCTCGCAATCCGAAAGAAAGAAAACGGGTGTTGCCGTCGTACCATAGCAGGCATAATATCTGTCCTTCGTAATTTCTTCGCCTATGGTGAAACCAAAGGGTGGAACTCTGAAGTGCTGGCAATGTCGATGAATGCACCGAGGCAGTATCGCCACGATGACGTTCCTTCTTTCGTTCCTTGGGAGGTCGTGCAGAACATTCTTATGGAAAAAAGCACCGCAAGTGGTGTGGGGAAACGAGACTATGCGATTTTTTTGCTGCTGTCCATATACGGTATGAGATGTAGCGAAGTTGCGAATCTCAAACTTAGAGATATTGATTGGCGCAATGAGCAAATCCACCTAAACCATGCGAAAGGGTGCAAGTCTCAGACTCTGCCGCTGATTACCGTAGCAGGAAATGCCATCATCTTCTACCTGAAAGATGTGCGCTATAACCAAGCCAAGGACGAGCACCTTTTCTTGACCATACGTGCCCCACACTCCAAGCTCTCCACCTCTTCCATTTACAAGATGGTGAGGGACGCACTGGTGGTGCGCCAAGTGAACCTACGCCACTATGGTCCGCATTCCTTGCGACATGGTTGTGCCACACATCTTATAAACACAGGGTATAGCCTCAAGGAAATAGCAGACTTGCTTGGACACATGCGCCTTGACACTACAAGAATCTACGCTAAGACCGACATGACTTCACTTCGTGAGGTCGCTGACATGAATTGGGAGGGGTTGTTATGAAAGTGTGTGATTTAGTGGAGGCATATATCGCCTATCGTCGTTCTTTAGGAGAAAAATATCAGTCGCCAGCCGTAATGTTGCGCAGCTTCGCCAGATACATTGGTGAAGACAAGGAATGTATGAGCATCGACGAGAAGACTTGCACGGCATTTTTGTATAGTCCAAACAATACCGTTTCCGCCAGTTGGTTCTTGCGTTACTCTTCATTGAAGTGGATGTTCGAATGGGCAATAGTTCGTGGATACATGCAAGAAGTAGTCCTTCCAAAGGAAAAGCCAAAGGCTCTGGAACATGTTAAGCCGTACATCTACTCAGCGGAGGAGCTAAAGAGAATCTTCGAACTTGCTTTGAGCTATCAGAAAAACAAAAGCAAGACTCCACCAAGATGCGTGCAGGCAATATTGAAGCTCACTTATGTGTTAGGTTTGCGAATCAGTGAGACCATCTCGCTGCAGCTAAAAGACTTGAACTTATGTGAAAAATACCTGGTGATACGAGAGTCGAAGTTCTACAAGTCAAGAATGGTGCCTTTCAACGACCAAGTGGTCTTGTTACTGAACGACTTTCTGGGCTGGCGAAAAGCACAAGGTTGGTCGTCTGATAACGAGACTTTTGTGTTCTTGGACAAGAACATGGACAGATTAAGTATCGACGTGGTTCGGAATGCCTTCGAACGGATAAGGGAGATGGCTGGAATCAAAAGAACTGACGGTTCCCGATACCAACCGAGGCTCCATGACCTGAGACATTCATTTGCCGTGCATCGCCTGACGGAATGGTACCGTTCCGGAAAAGATGTCAATAGACTATTGAACTCACTGTCCACCTATCTTGGACACGATCACATCTCTAACACTTCTGTTTATCTAAGCATGACAGACGATTTGCTTAGCGAGGCTAATAATCTTTTTAACGCATATAGAAATGGGAAAGTCGAAACATGAAAAAGAATCATATTTGGGATATTGGGTAAGAGCTTTTCTTTGCACTTATCTGACCAACATCCGCAACCTCTCGGGAAATACGATGAGAGCATACAGGGACGCAATAAAGCAGCTTGTCTCATTTGTCTGTAAAGACAGACACATCAGAGCAGAGGAGATACTTGTGACGGATATAACTTCAAAGGTTGCAACATCTTTTCTGAACGACATCGAAACAAGCAGAAAGTGTTCCATAAAGACCCGGAATCTACGATTGTCTGCTATCATAGCATTGGCAAAATACATTGCCAGCAACTCTCCCGAACACATAGAGTGGTGTCGAGAAATAAGAAACATACCGGTGAAGAAAGCTCCAAGGACACAGATAACATACTTGGAGAAATCTGAGATGGACGCATTATTGAACACACCTGCAAAAAATACCGAACAAGGATGGAGAGACTACATGCTGCTACTCTT
>OQWM01002815.1_pt1 | contig 11751 bp, 7 predicted proteins | sample 1691531 | NCBI WGS metagenome assembly OQWM01 (sample SAMN03418257, study PRJEB22391) | human gut metagenome | biome: human-gut; feature: organic feature; material: feces | host: Homo sapiens | place: Tanzania | collected 2013-01 | reverse complement strand
ACGAACGGAGAATCATCGGAGGCAAGACGGAGATGTATCGAAACTCTAATGGGAAACCAAGGGAAAGGCGACCCGAACAAAAACTTTTTCTGACCTCATTACTTTTTGTACGCCCAATATACAACTTTGACCCAAGTAAATAGTCGTTAACATTGGCGCGTGATGCCATAGCCCCTTATAGGTAGGGTGTTCAATTATCCTTTCAAAATGCGTTTGATGTCGTTGAGTTTGTTAAGAGCCTCGAGTGGTGTAAGGTTGTTTACATCAAGATTCAGCAATGTGTCGCGAATTTGACTGAGTACGGGGTCATCGAGTTGGAAGAAACTGAGCTGCATGCCCTCTTCGCGCTGCGTGTTGCTTTCGGCACGAGGCACACTTGTTCCTGCTTGAGCACCTGCCTTTTCAAGATCGGCAAGAATGCTTTCGGCACGTTTCACAATGCTTTGTGGCATACCTGCCAAACGAGCCACATGAATACCAAACGAGTGTTCTGACCCTCCGCGTTGCAATTTTCGCAAAAATACCACACGACCATTTACCTCGCGCACCGACACATTCCAGTTCTTGATGCGGGGGAAGAGTTTTTCCATTTCGTTCAACTCATGATAGTGCGTAGCAAAGAGTGTGCGAGCGTGTGCTTTAGGATTTTCATGGATATACTCCACAATAGCCCAAGCAATAGAGATGCCGTCGTAGGTAGATGTGCCACGTCCCAACTCATCAAAGAGCACCAAAGAGCGCTCCGTAAGGTTGTTCATGATGTTTGAGGCTTCGCTCATTTCAACCATAAACGTACTTTCGCCTACCGAGATGTTGTCGCTTGCGCCTACACGGGTAAAAATTTTGTCGACCACGCCAATGTGGGCAGATTCGGCAGGAACAAACGACCCGATTTGTGCCAAAAGGGTAATCAATGCGGTTTGACGCAGCAAGGCACTCTTACCCGCCATGTTAGGACCTGTGACAATGATAATTTGCTGTTTCTTGGTGTCTAATTCTACCGAGTTTGACACATATTCCTCGCCCGGAGGCATAAGGGTTTCGATTACAGGATGTCTGCCTTCGTGTATGTCGAGCGTCAGACTATCGTCAACCACAGGACGCACGTATTGACGTTCGCGTGCTACACACGCCAAACTCTGCAAACAATCGAGTTGGCTTAATGCTGCGGCATCGGTTTGCAGCTGGGTGACATAGCGTGCCACCTCGCGCACCAACTCAGCATAGAGCTGCACTTCGAGTTCGGCAATGCGGTCTTCTGCCCCTAAAATTTTGTCTTCATACTCCTTCAGTTCCTGTGTAATATAGCGCTCGGCTTGTGCCAAAGTTTGTTTTCTAATCCACGTTTCGGGCACCTTGTCTTTATACGTGTTGCGCACTTCGATGTAGTAGCCAAACACATTGTTGAAGCCAATTTTAAGGCTGGGGATGCCCGTAGCGTCACTTTCGCGTTGCTGAATTTTTAGCAAATAGTCTTTGCTCGAAGTTGAAATGTGGCGCAAATCGTCTAACTCCTCGTTCACACCATCGGCAATGACGCCACCTTTATTCACGAGTATGGGCGGATCAAGGCAAATGGTATGCTTAATGCTGTCGCGCAAGGGAGTGAGTGCATCCAGTCGTTCTGCAATTTGTTTAATCGCAGGGCATTCAGCATGTGCGCAAGCATATTTAAGGAGAGCCGTGCTTTCGAGTGCTGCACGCAGTTGTTGCAATTCGCGTGGATTAACGCGTCCCACAGCCACACGACTCACAATGCGCTCCATATCACCAATTTTGGGCAGTTCCATTTCGCACAGTTCGCGGAAGTCGGGATGACGGAAGAAGTGTTCTACACCATCTTGTCTGTCCTCAATGGCTTTTACCTCACGCAGGGGGAAGATGAGCCAACGATGCATCATGCGTGCGCCCATAGGCGTGAGGGTGCGGTCCATTACTTTAAGCAACGAGGTGCCCCCTTCTGCCATAGGTTGTGTGAGTTCGAGGTTGCGTGTGGTGAAGCGATCGAGGCGCACGTAGTGATCTTCCTCAATGCGTCGTAGTGACGTGATATGCGAGGTTTGGGTGTGCTTGGTCATTTCCAAGTAACACATAATGGCACCTGCAGCCACTAAGCCATCTTTAAGGTGGTCAACGCCAAAGCCTTTGAGGTTTTTTACTTGAAAGTGCTTGGTAAGACGTTCGTGGGCAGTTTGTGGGGTAAATGCCCAATCGTCGAGCTCGAACACAAATCCCTTGTTGCCATAAAGTCCCTCATAACGTCCGTGCAAACCGTGTTGCACCAATACCTCTTTTGGCGCAAAACCTGCCAACAGTTTGTCTACATATTCGGCAGTACCTTCTGCCACGAGAAACTCACCCGTAGAAATGTCGAGAAAGGCAATGCCCACTGCCGAAGCACCGAAGTGTACGGCAGCTAAGAAGTTGTTTTCGCGTGCGTTGAGCACATTGTCGGTCATAGCCACACCAGGAGTAACTAACTCTGTAATGCCACGTTTAACTAACTTTTTGGCAAGTTTAGGGTCTTCGAGTTGGTCGCAAATCGCCACACGATAACCTGCACGGATAAGTCGGGGCAAATAGGTGTCGAGCGCGTGGTGCGGAAAGCCCGCCATCTCGGTTGCAGCAGCCTGTCCCTTGTTGTTGCGGCGTGTTAAGGTAATGCCTAATACCTGCGAGGCGGTTACAGCATCCGCATCGTAGGTTTCGTAAAAGTCACCGCAGCGAAACAGCAGCACGGCATCAGGATTTTTTGCCTTGAGGTCGTAAAACTGCTTCATCATAGGGGTAAGATTCTCTGCCATTTCTTTATAAGGGATTATTGGGTTAAAGGGTTATTGAGGGAATAAGGGGAGTGAGGAATATTGGTGGATAATAAGGGGTTGGAAAAATTAGGCGTGTTAGGGGTTATTGATTTAGGAGGTTAAAAAGTAACTTCTTGCCTATTTGCAACTTTAGTAACCTTTTTAACCTCCTAACCTAACGCTGGGTAGTTCTAAAAATTTTGATTTTAAATTTCTAAAATTCTGTTAGACGCTTTGCACCCTCTTGCATGTGTCTTGACATCAGTTTGTTCAGTCACATAGCTCGCTATGCACTTTCGTTCACTCCCCTCCACACACACACACATACGTTAGGGCATAAATCGACTTTTCAGAATAATTAGAACTACCCTGCCTTTGCCCAATAGTACCCCCGCTGAGAATCGAACTCAGATCACTGCTTTAGGAGAGCGGTGTTCTATCCATTGAACTACAAGGGCTCGTTTTGAAAGGCAAATGTACAAAATTATTGCGAAAATGCACCTTCTGTTGTTCCGGAACCCTATAAAAGTACACCATTAATGCATAAAACCTTATAAAGTGTGCAATAATCAAGACACATTTACTAACTTAGCACGCGTTTGAGTAAAATGTGAATAAATCATACAAATATGGAGAAAGCAATAAAGAGTTTTGCTGAGCTAACGGCTCACCTACAACAATTGCCGCAGCGCGTGCGTTTGGCCGTAGTATGCGGTTCGGACGATAGTACACGTGAAGCTGTGACAAAGGCCGTACGACATGGCTTTGCCGAGGCCACCTTTGTAGGACATTGTTCGCAAATTGCTTCCTCCACTAAGTTCGCAATAGAGTCAACAGGTCATGTATGCTTTGTAGAAGCAGCAGACGATACCCAGGCCGCCCAAAAGGCCGTACAAATGGTACGCAAAGGCGAGGCCGACGTATTGGTAAAAGGACTGTTGCATACTGAAACGCTCTTACACGCCGTCTTGAATAAAGAGTGGGGCTTATTGCCCAACGGCAATGTGCTCACTCACATCGCTGTGGCCGAAATGCCTCGTTACGATAAACTCTTCTTCTTCAGCGATGCAGCCGTCATACCTTATCCTACTCACGAGCAACGCCTTAGCCAAGTGGCCTATATGGCGCGCCTACTCCATGCCTTTGGCATAGAAGAGCCACGCATCGCCCTGACTCACTGTGCCGAGACGGTCAATCCTAAGTTTCCGCATACGTTAGGCTATGCTGAGATTTGCCAACGCGCTGCCGAGGGAGAATGGGGCGCGTTGCGCGTTGACGGTCCGCTCGACCTCCGCACTGCTTGCGACCCTGTAGCGCTCCGTGTCAAGGGTATCAACTCTTGCCTTGAAGGGCAAGCCGATGCCGTTATCGTGCCCGACATCGAAGCGGGCAATCTGCTTTACAAAGCCCTCCCCCTATTTGCGCAAGCCAAAGTAGCGGGTTCGTTGCAAGGTACGCTCCGCCCCGTCGTATTGCCCTCACGTGGCGACGATGCCGAAGCCAAATTTAATAGTATCGCGCTTGCAGCGATAAATATTTAGTATCGTTTTGAGTTCTTAGTTTTGAGGTTAAGTAGGTGTTCAAAATTAGTTAGGATTACTTACGTTGTCATACACCTCAAAACTGGAAAAGAAAGAAACAAAAAAGAAATGTTCCACCGTATATTAGTAATCAATCCAGGTTCCACCTCTACGAAGGTGGGCGTCTACATAAACGAGCAGCCACTCTGCGTCAGCACCATTCGCCACACGGTCGAAGAGCTAATGCAGTATGAACAGATAATCGACCAACACGACTTTCGTCAGCAGTTGGTGATAGATTGGCTCAAGGCCAACGACATACCCTTTGAGTTTGATGCTATCATAGGTCGCGGTGGATTGATTAAGCCTATACCCGGTGGCGTATATCGTGTCAATCGTAAGATGGTGTACGAAACGTATTATGCTCTTCGCAAGCACGCTTGCAACTTGGGTTGCATCATTGCCTACGAGCTGGCCAAGCAGCAACAGAATGGTTGTAAAGCCTACATAGCCGACCCCGTGACCGTCGACGAACTTCTGCCCGAAGCCCGTGTGAGCGGTTCGCCCCTCATGCCCCGCTTAGCCATCTGGCATGCCCTCAACCAGCGCGCCATAGCTCGTCGGTATGCGTCAGAGATAGGCAGTCAGTACGAGGACCTCAATCTCATCATCTGCCACCTCGGTGGAGGCATTTCAATCGCAGCCCACCAAAAGGGACGTGCCGTTGATGCAAACAATGCCCTCGATGGCGAAGGTCCTCTCTCGCCTGAACGCGCTGGCACGTTGCCCGCAGCCGACCTCATCCACCTTTGTTACAGTGGTCGCTATACGGAGGACCAATTAAAGAAGCGCGTAGCGGGCCAAGCAGGCCTAATGGCTCATTTAGGCACGACTGACATTCTGCAAATCATGCAACAAGTCGAAGCTGGCGACGCCCACGCCAAGTTGTTGATAGATGCCATGATATTCCACACGGCCAAGGCCATCGCAGCCGAGGGTGCCGTATTTAGCGGACAAGTAGATGCCATTCTCATCACGGGCGGCATGGCGCATTCTAAATATATCACGCAAGGCATTGCTTCAAGAGTGAAGTTTATAGCTCCCGTCCACCTCTTCCCAGGGGAGGACGAAATGGAAGCCCTTGCCCTCAACGCCCTCAGCGTATTACGTGGCGAGTGTGTGGCTAAGGAGTATGAGTAAGACGTATAATCGGCCTCTCCCCCTAACCCCCTCCCCGACCGGGGAGGGGGAATAAGTTACTTTTACTTCTTGAGTTCTCTGCTGGTTTTCAGTTAGAAACGCAGCAAGCAAAGGTAATCTATTCCCCCTCCACAGTCGGGGAGGGGGTTAGGGGGAGAGGCTTTCAATTTGCGCTTTATTAAACCGAGTCTACCCACACGAATCTACATAGACCCCAAATATCTACTATCAAACTCGCAAATTAAGGCATATCATCTTAGAACTATTAGATAAGCCACAATATTCGTCCAAAAAATATTATCTGTGACTTTTTCTTTAATCATAGTGTTAATAAAAACAAATATTTCAATATTACCCCCCCCCGATAACTTGCGTCGTATTAAAAATGGCCCTATATTTGCGACATAAGAACATAAGATGTACGAGATTTAAAATAAATCTGACCGCGATAAATCTAAAAACACTACGATAAAGACATTCCTTAAAAGTTAACCACAGGAAAAACTATTATCACACTTATAGCAAAGATCAGAAAGGCTAACGACACATTATATAACCATCGTTTTGCGAAGCTAACAAAACGTTTTCTTTATTCATTCCCAGCCTTTTTCCTTTGTCATTTATCCGCCTCTTCCTTATTTACGACTCTAAAAGCTATATCGTATAGCCACCACTCTATCCGTATAGCCCTTATTGTATTCCCTTGTGTCTCATCACCCTTAATCGTTGTTACCCATATGAAAGTCCGCATAGCCTTACATACATTAAGAAGCATCTTTGTAGCATTGCTATTTGGCATCATCATCCAAACGGCAAGGGCAGATGGTAAGTATACTGGCGAATACATTGTTACGAACGAAAGTTATGATAACCAACCCGTCATGGTACAAGTCAAGACCAATGCACTATGGGTGGCTACGGGCACATTCAACCTCGAGGCAGAAGTACAAGTCGACCCTCAATGGTCGTTCAACCTGCCTTTCGTCTACTCCCCCTACAACATGGGAAGGCGACGCAAGTGGCGTATCCTCGCACTCCAACCCGAAGTGCGGTGGTGGCCCAAACGTGCTGGTGAAGGACACTTCATCGCAGCTAACTTTACAGCCGTAGGGTTTAACATTGCCTTTCGCGGCACAGAGCGCTATCAAGACCCTAACCATATGGCATGGGGCTTCGGTGCAAGTTATGGTTACGCCCTACCAATGGACAAGAAGCGGAAGTGGTGGGTAGACTTTAGCTTGGGACTTGGATTTGTCAACTACAAATATGATAAATTCCGCAACGGAGGCGACGGCCGCCCCATTGGGCACGGTAGCGGCACATATTGGGGCGTAACTCGCGCTAGCATTGGCATCGCCTACCGTTGGCAGTGGCATCATTACAGAAGGCAGAAAGGAGGTGTGCCATGATACGAAAATCCTTACTTGCGCTTATTCACACTTTCCTAATAAGTCTCGTTGCATGCATACTCCTTGTCGGTTGTGACGCTACGATTCACGAATACCCCGGTGAACTTCAGATAAAGCAAGACTTCGTATTGACGCTTGACTTCGACCTCAACGTTCTACCCTACACTACAATAGAACAAAACCTTACACGCACCACCTCACAAGCACTCCGCGCCCAACAGCAACACAGTGTGCGCTATATCGTCAACGTATATAAGGCCAACGACGAGGGAACGTTCTCTCGCAAGGCCGTAGAACAGATTACCCTTTACGCCCCATCATTAGCCGAGAAGTTGCCTCCCATTCGGCTGCAACTCTTGCCTGGCAAGTATCGCTTCATTACGTGGGCAGACTATGTGTTGAGCAGTAGCAGTAAAGCTACTTATTACGATGCCTCACAATTTGAAGAGATTAAGATGCTACACGACGAAGAAGGGCAATACCAAGGCAATACTCCTTGGCGTGATGCCTTTATCGGTCAAGCCGATGCAGAGGTCGAGCCGCTTGAGAATGGGAGTTTGACGATTGAAATGGAACGTCCTTTGGCTAAGTATCGCTTTATCACGACCGACTTAGAGGAATTTATACAACAAGCCATTGAACGCGAACAAGCTAAGGCGGAAGAGAAAGCACTACAAGATGCCATAGCCGCAGGCAAACTCAATGCAACAGTTGCCGATAGCACTCAACAACACACCGAGGCCATGGGCGATACAAAGGGGAACGCGCGTTCGGTAGACTTGAACAAGTTTCAAGTAAGAATGGTCTACCCGATGTTCGTACCTTGTTCATTCAACGCTTTTACCAACAAGCCAGCCGACTCATGGACGGCACAGCAATATGAGGGCAAGATTACGCAGCTAAGCGAGACGGAGGCTGAGTTGGGGTTCGACTTCGTATTTGTAAATGGCGCAGAGGCCAAGATTACCGTTGGACTCGCCCTTTACGACAGTGACGGTGAACTCATATCGAGTATCGACCCCATCACGTTACCTATCAAGCGTAGCCGATTGACTACAATACGGGGTAAGTTCCTCACCTCTCACGCTAATAGCTCGGTAGGCATCAACCCCAGTTTTGACGGAGAATATAATATAGAAATAAAATAAAAAATAATAACCTTCTGAGAGCAACAGCAATGCTGCTTTCATGTAAACACACAATAAGAAAGATTATGAAAAAGACGAGTTTTTACACCATCCTTGCAGCAAGTGCTGTAATGATGTTGACAGGTTGCTCACAAAGCGACATTATTGAATCACAGACGGGTAAGGAAGCCGTAGTAAGCTTCAACGTAACAACGCCTAATGGCATGCAAACACGTAGTTTTGGCGACGGTAGCACAGCCAAGAAGTTACACTATGCTGTCTATAACAAGGCGGGCAACTTAATCAGTGAATATGGCATTAAAGAAGCTGACTTCGACAACCAACTTCAAACAAGCGTGAGCCTACAACTTGTTAAGGGCGACCAATACTCTGTCGTATTTTGGGCTGACGCAGGAGAGAACTCTCCCTACACAGTTGATTGGGCTAATAAGAAGATGAGTTTAGGCGAGAACGTAGCGGCTAAGGCCAATGACGAGACGCGCGATGCTTTCTATAAGAAGGTGACATTCGTTGTTGTAGGCGATGCCAACCGTACCGTAGAGTTGACCCGTCCCTTTGCACAACTCAACATTGGTACAAACGATATGGCGGCTTCAACCGCTGCAGGTTTCACACCAGGTAAGACACAGGTGACGGTAAGCGGTGTGCCCAACACGCTCGACCTCTTCACGGGCAACGTGAGTGGTAGTACTTCTATCACTTACGAGTATGCACCACTTCCCAATGGTGAAGTATTCCCCGTCACGGGTTATGACTACTTGAGCATGAACTACATCTTGATGGGCGCGGATAAGGCTACGACCGATGTCACCTTCGACTACGATGCTGCAGCTGGCAGTGCAGAACACCAACGCACCTTTGCCGCTGTGCCCATTCAGCGTAACTATCGTACCAATATCTATGGTTCACTGCTCACCAATCAAGAGGACTTCAGCGTAACGATTACTCCTGCATTCGAAAATCCTGCTCATGACGTGAAGATAGTTTCCTCTTCTACCGAATTGGCCACTGAGGCAGGGACGGAAGATGCACACATCATGTTGAAGACGAACGGCACATATACCATGCCCACCACCATTGCCAACGGCGTAACAATCGAAGGCAATGGCGCAGCTACTGTACTGCAAACTCCTGACACGCAATATGCCGCTGGTGCGCAAAACTTGACTTTTAAGAATTTGACGATAAAAGAGAGCAACAATAATTACACAGGCATTATTCACTCTGACAACCTCGTCTATGAGAATTGTGTAATCGAAGGTATGCCGTTTGGCTATGCCACTCACTTGACTTACAACAACTGTACGTTTAAGCAAACCTCAAGCAGCAACTACAACCTTTGGACGTATGCCAGCAATGCCACTTTCAACAACTGTAAGTTTGAGTGCGCAGGTAAAGCAGCCTTGGTGTATCGTGAGAATGGTACTGAATGGTTGACCGTTACTTTCAACAACTGTGAATTTACAGCCTCAGCACCCATTGCTGGCAAGGCTGCCATTGAGATTGACAGCAGCTTAGCTCCCTATGAGGTACACATCAATAACTGCACCGCTACAGGCTTTGGCGTAGGCAACACCAGTGGCAACTCGCTTTGGAACAACAAGAATGCTACAGACGCTTCTAACGCAAAACTGAAAGTTTACGTTGACAATGTGCTGCAGACCTTAAACGTTAAGTAGTGATTATCGCACATTGGGGAGTGGGGGGAAGACCAACCCTCCCCAATGCTTTTAAAAGACCTTTTTATAGCTATTTTTTAGTTTGGAGGTTATGAAGTCACATCACGTTGATAATCAACCAAACGAACCTTATAACCTCCAAACGATAAACTTGCTATTTTCCGAAATAGCCTAATACCAATCATCATGAAAAAGAACTTATTCCTTTCCACCTTAGCCACAGCTGCGGTAATGATGCTGACAGGCTGTTCACAAGAAGAAATTGTACAAGTAAGTGGTGGCGACACCATGGTCAACTTTAGCGTTGAAGCTCCTCAAGGACTGAACGCACGTGCCGTTCGCTTTGGCACAGGTACGACGGCTACTAAGCTGAGCTATGCTGTATACGATAAGGAGGGAAACTTACTCACCGCGCAGGGAGCACCTGCACAAACAGACTTTAATGAATTAAAAGCCAACGTAAGTCTCAAGCTCGTAAAGGGCGACCAATACTCTGTCGTGTTCTGGGCTGACGCAGGCGACGACTCTCCCTATACGGTTGACTGGACTACCAAGAAGATGACCTTTAAGGAGAACACCACTATTAGTGCCAACGACGAGAAGCGTGATGCTTTCTATAACAAGGTGACATTCATCGTTGTAGGCGATGCCAACCGCACTGTTACGCTCACGCGCCCATTTGCTCAGCTCAATATCGGTACGAACGATATGACGCAGTCTTCCGCTGCTGGCTTTACGCCTACTAAAACGCAAGTAACGGTAACGGGAGTACCCAACACGCTTGACCTCTTCTCGGGCAATGTCGAAGGCAGCACCTCGGTAACGTACGTCTACAACGATATGCCTGCTTCTGACGAGGAGTTCCCCGTAACGAATTATCAATACCTGTCAATGAACTACATTCTTACGGGAAGTGATAAGGCGACTACCGACGTTACCTTCGATTACAGCAACGAGGCGAATGCCAACCATAGCCGCACATTTGCCGCTGTGCCTATTCAGCGCAACTATCGCACCAACATCTATGGTTCATTGCTCACCAATACTATTAACTACGACGTCAATATCGAACCTGCCTTTAGGGCCAATCATGATGTCAAGGCACAGCAAGACTTAAACAACCAAGCTGCCATTGCTGGCTCAAGCATCACGTTGCCACAAAACACCGTGCTGAATCTCCCCGACAACATTGCCGACAACGTTAAGATCACGGGTGCTGAAGGTTCAATCCTCGTAGTTGACAACAATGGCGTGACGGGTAATAACCTGCAACTCTCAAACGTGCAAATACAAAAGGACAATACGCAACAGACGACACGTAGCATCAACAATGCGATGATGAACAATTCGCTGATTATCGTATCTGGTAAGAACGTTACGTTCGACAATGTGACTTTCAAAGATGCTAATAAATATCTGTACACCTTTATCACTACCAATGCAGACGTTAATCTCACGATTAAGAATACTGACTTCTCAACGGCTTGTTATTATGGCTACGGTGTCTACATTGCCGATAAAGGCGCACACCTTAACCTTGAAAACTGTGATTTCTCTGCTAAGCTCATGTATGCTATCAATGGCTTTGGTGCAGTCAATGCAAAGGGGTGTACCTTCCGTGGTTGGATATCAGGTTGGCATGACGGTGGCTGGTTTGAGAACTGCACCTTCGACTATGGCAACATCTGGTACCCTTGCGCTATCTGTTACGGCACTACAACATTCAAGGACTGTACGTTTATGAACTATGGTGTAAACCTTGTAACTGATGGTAGTGAAACGGTTGTTACTCCTACTGAAAAATACAAATACACTTACTCTGTATCATGTGGCACGAAGGACATTGACATCGTATTCGACAACTGTCGTTACAACAACGATGCCGAGTTTGGCACTCGAATATTCTATCGCCAAGTAGGCGACGGCAAGCAAGACCCCGCAAGCGTCAACTACAACATCGTAGCCGTTTAAATCTTCCTTTGTGATGTCGA
>OQWM01002813.1_pt1 | contig 11756 bp, 22 predicted proteins | sample 1691531 | NCBI WGS metagenome assembly OQWM01 (sample SAMN03418257, study PRJEB22391) | human gut metagenome | biome: human-gut; feature: organic feature; material: feces | host: Homo sapiens | place: Tanzania | collected 2013-01 | reverse complement strand
GATCAGGATGCCCTGCATCATGCTTCCTCCTGCGGTGCGTCCAGCTCGGTTTCCAGGAAGATCTGACCGTCGGTGATGGAAATGACGTTGGTCGGGATATACGCCGCCACGTCGCCCGCCTGCGTTTCGATGATGGGCAGTGCGGTCAAGGAACCGCCGCCCTTGGCATCGCTGAGCTTCGCCGCGCGTTCCAGCAGACGGCTGTGCAGGTAGAAAACGTCGCCGGGGTAGGCTTCACGTCCCGGGGGACGGCGGATCAGCAGAGAAAGCGCACGGTATGCGACGGCGTGCTTGGACAGGTCATCATAAATAATGAGGACGTGCTTGCCCTGATGCATGAAATATTCGCCCATAGCGCAGCCGGCGTAAGGGGCGATATACTGCAGCGGCGACAGCTCGGACGCCGTGGCGCAAACCACAGTCGTATACGCCATAGCGCCGTTTTTCTCCAGATTCTCGACCAGAGAGGCAACCGTGGAGCGCTTCTGACCGATGGCAACGTAGATGCACAAAACATCCTTGCCCTTCTGGTTCAGGATCGTATCGGTTGCGATCACGGTCTTACCGGTCTGGCGGTCACCGATGATCAGCTCACGCTGACCGCGACCGATGGGGATCATCGAGTCGATCGCCTTGATGCCGGTCTGCAGGGGCTGCTTGACGGGCTGACGATCCAGAATGCCGGGTGCCGGGGATTCGATGGCACGATACTCGGCGGCGTCAATGGGACCCTTGCCGTCAATGGGCTGACCCAGCGCGTTGACAACGCGACCGATCATCCCCTCGCCCACCGGCACGGAAACGACCTTGCCGGTGCGCTTGACGACGCTGCCCTCTTTGATGCCGGAATCATCGCCCAGCAGAACGATGGAAACGCTGTTTTCTTCCAGGTTCTGCGCCATACCGTAGGTGCCGCCGTCAAACTGGACCAGCTCACCTGCCATGCAGTTGTCAAGACCGGCGGCGCGGGCAATGCCGTCGCCGACCATGGTCACAGTGCCGGTTTCAGTCTGCTCGATGGCGTTCTGATAGTATTTAATTTGCGAGCGAATGATTCGGGAAATTTGTTCAGGTTTCAGTTGCACTGTTTGGTTCACCACGCAATCTTTTATTTGCTTTACATCACGACGCCGGCGATCTCATCCCGCATCGTTTCGAGGCGGCGCTGCACGGTGCCGTCCAAGCGCTTGCCATCCATATCCAGCCGCAAACCGCCCAGCACGGACGGATCGACTTTTTCTTTCAGGGTAACGGTCTTGCCGGTCAGCGCCGCCAGCTTTGCCAGCAGCTTTTCGCGGCTGGCATCCTGCAAAGGCACTGCCGAAACCACCGTGACCTCGATTATGCCGTGGTCAGCGTTATACTGCGCACGGTACGCCTGCGCGCAGCCGAAAAGCTCCGGCAGCAGACCTTCCTCGCACAGCAGCTTCATAAAGTTGATCAGGTACGGATGCGCACCCTCAAACGCCGCGTCCAGCAGATCGCAGCGCTCTTTCTTGGGCAGGTTTTCTGCCGTGAGCAAGCGCATATAGTCCGCATTTTCGCCAAAGCAGGTCACAGCGGTTTCCAACTCGCTGAGCAGCTCGTCGGTCAGCTGTTCTTCTTTGGCAAGCTCATACAGGCTGCCGCCGTACCGTTTGGCTGTTTCGGTCACGACGCATCCCCCACATTCTGAATAAATTCGTCAATGAGTGCCTGATGATCCTGCTGTTTGATCTCGCGCTCAACGACCTTGCCGGCGATCTCAACGGCCATACCGCCGATCTCGTTCTTGAGGTCATTGACTGCTTTTTTGCGCTCCTGCGCAATATCCGCCTCGGCAGCGGCGCGGATGTTCGCGGCCTCGGTCTTAGCCTCGCCCACGATCTCCTCCTCACGCTTCTGCGCGCGGCGGGTCGCTTCCCGCAGCATGGCATCGCGCTCGTCCTTGATGGACTGCAGATGCGCCTGATATTCGCTTTCCAGCGCAGCCGCTTTCTGCTTGGCCGCGTCGGCATCGGCGTACATCGTGTCGATCTCGTTCTGGCGGTCGTCGATCATCTTTTTGACCGGCTCAAACAAAAAATGTTTCAGCACGGAAAAGGTGATCAGCATATTGCAAAAGGTAAACAGCGCTGTCCACGGATTGATGCCTACAAAGCTTTCAAAGCCTGTCACTTGCTGTCCCTCCTTTCGTGATGTTCATTTTCCCGATTAGTGGAAAACGAACAGCAGCAGCAAGGAGATGACCAGCGAGTAAATGCCGGTGGATTCGGTAATAGCGCAGCCAAGGATCATATTGGTACGCAGGTCGCCGACCATTTCGGGCTGGCGTGCCATACCTTCCAGAGCTTTGCCGACGGCGTTGCCTTCACCGATAGCAGGACCGATAGCGCCAAAACCAATGGCAATACCGGCACCGATCGCACAGGCGGCTTTTACGATTGCAGTTTCCATATTGAAATCCTCCCAGTTATAAAATACGTTGTTATACTTCTTCCGGCGGCGGGCAGGCATTGCCCACATACACCATTGTCAACAGGCTGAAAACAAGGGCTTGAACCCCGCCGGAGAATACATCAAAATACAGGCTCAGGATGCCGGGGATACCGACCTCCAGATAAGGAACGCCTGTCAGCCCCAAAAGAGAGAGTGCGCCGGTGGCGATAAAAACAATGCCGAAAATTTTCTTTGCCAGCTTTTTGTTTTTAACGCCCGCGACCAGCAGCGCAATGCCGATGACCAGCACCGCTGCGCCGATGACGACGCTTTTGCCCACAAGCCCCAGCAACAAGGCAGAACAGGTTGCCAGCGCGGTGTAGACAAGGCTTGTCAGCACGCTGCCGCCCGCGATGTTGCCGAAATGACGGAACGCCATCGACAGCGGCTGTGCGATCTCGGAAACCAGGTTCATCGGCGTCATGACCACCACAGGCTCGGTAAAGCCCTTGAGCCAGCCCCCGACGCCGTTGCGCTTGATGGAGCAGCTCCAGCACAGCACACTTGTCATGATCGCCCACGTTGCCGTGGTGGAAAGGTCTGCCGTGGCAGAGCGGAAAATACCCGTCATACCGATAAAAGACCCGCATACCGAGGACAGGAACAACGCCCCCATATACGGCGCCCAGTACAGGTTGTGCTTGCCCATGGTGTCGCCCACCATGTCATACAGCATCGTTACGCCTTTTTCTACCAGCACCTGCCTGCGGCCGGGGCGTTTTTCCAGATTGCGCCCCAACACCACCGCTGCCGTACACAGCAGCACCATGACCACAAAGCTGGCGACCGTGGTCTGGGTGATGGTAATGCCCAGCGGCAGGGTCCAGTAAATTTTCGGTCCGTTCATTTTGCAGCTTCACCGCCTTTTGTGTCCTTGCGGAAAAATTCCAAAATTTTTAAGGAAAGCTGGGCGAACAGCAGCGGCAAAATTGCCGGCACCGGCTCGCACAGATCCAAGCGAAAAATAAGGATATACACCGCCAATAAAATCAGCGGGCGTACCACGCTGGAGGCTTGTATCTCCATCTGGGCTTTTTTGGCGTCGCCGGTTTTGGCTGCGCGGTCCATCGCGTTGGACACCGTGATGCTGAGCGCCGCAAAGTTGCCCAATGCCAGCACAAAGCCCACCAGCGCCCCCGCCAGCGTGCGCAGCGTAAACTGCCCTGCCAGCGCATACACGACCAGCATCAGCCCCTCACACACAGCAAGCGCCGCCGCCACACGGGCAATTTCCTGAAAAACCTCCCGTTGTTTCTGCATAGGGCGGCTCCTTTCTGCCTTAGTGGCGGTTGAATGATACCGGGGGCGGGTCAGGTTTCTTAGGGGGCTTCGCCTGCCGATCAATGGCTTTCAGCGAGCTGCGCAGCCCCCCGACCGCCGCCAGCAGACCCACAACAAAGCCTGCCGCTACGACCCAGCCGCCCAAGGCGAACCGACGCTGCAGCCACACAGCCCCCCACAGGCTCAGCACCGGCGGCACTGCCACCGACATACCGAACTGGGTCAGCCAGACCAGATGGCGGGCGATGTCATAGAAGGTTTTCATAACAGCGCGCACCCCGATCCAGACCCAAGATTTATTACCAGTATACACGAAAGTACCGGACTTTTCAACAGGTATTTGCTGTGCAATTCTTATTTTTTGTGCAACTTAACAGATTATTCACATTTGGAAGCAATGTACAAAAAAAGCGTCCGCGCCAAGGCGCGAACGCTCAGACTGTCGATAAACTTAATGGGAATATTGCGAACTTTCGGCTGGTTTGTAGGGAACGGTCTTGACCGTTCCGTGCAATTTTGCGGCAGTCGCCCATTTTCCCGGCGGGGTGGGGTCACCCCGCCCGCGGTTTTGTGGCAATGGCAATATTGCAGGTACTCTGGTTTACCCGCAAATCCCCCCTGCACACAAAAACTGGTCGTATTGCACCAAATTCTGCCCGGTTTCTGCCAAAAACAGGGCAGAAGGTGCATAACCGGCAAGCTTCGGCAGAACGTAGAAAATCCGTAAAAAAATTTTGTAAAAATGCCAAAAAACACTTGCAATTTGCGCGATGCCGTGTTATAATCTTTCTTGGCTGCGAAAGGCTTGTGCAGATAGTTACAAGCGTCCTGCGCAAGCCGCGATATGCGTTGATGCGGGAGGTTGCCTGCGCCGCTTGGCGAAGGGTTTTTCCGCGGAGTATGTCCGATCTTAGAACCGGGCGAAAGAATTACGGAAACAAAGGGATACGTACGTTGCTGCATTCTGCGGCGCGGACCAATGTTCGCTTTTACTTTGTGATGTTTCTTTCCGGGAGAACTGTGCAAACACGGTTCACCGGATTTTGTCATGGGTAAAGGTTGAACACCCGGAAACGTGTGTTGTTTATCGGCTCGCCTAAGGCACAAAATTTTATAGGAGGCGAATGTAATGGCAGTCAAAGAAAAAATCAGAATCCGTCTTAAGAGCTACGATGCATCCCTGATCGATGCAGCGGCACAGAAGATCGTGGAGACCGCAAAGCGCACCGGCGCCCGCGTGTCCGGCCCGATCCCTCTGCCCACCGACAAGGAGATCGTCACGATCCTGCGCGCTGTCCACAAGTACAAGGACAGCCGTGAGCAGTTCGAGACCCGCACCCACAAGCGTCTGATCGACATTCTGAAGCCGTCCAACAAGACGGTCGAGGCTCTGATGAGCCTGCAGCTCCCCGCCGGCGTTGACATCGAGATCAAGCTGTAATCGGAAACTTACCACCACCAAACAAGGCCGGTACGCGCGGCCGTGATCCGCGTACGGCCGGCGGTTTGATGACAAGCCACCCCGAAAGCAGAACCAATCTCGCTGCAAAGCCAACAGCGGAGAGGTCATGTTGGTGAAACCCCACCAACCAATAACCTTTACAGGAGGAAAAACACAATGCAAAAAGGTATCATCGGCAAGAAGCTGGGCATGACCCAGTTGTTCGACGCCAACGGCAAGGTCGTTCCGGTCACCATCATCGAGGCCGGTCCCTGCACCGTCGTCCAGAAGAAGACCGTTGAGTCTGACGGCTATCAGGCTGTTCAGATGGGCTACGGCGAAGTGAGCGCCAAGAAGGTCAACAAGGCCGCCAAGGGTCACTTCGACAAGGCCGACGTCGCCCCCAAGCGTACCCTGCGCGAGTTCCGTTTTGAGGACATCGCCAGCGTCAACGTCGGCGACATCCTCAAGGCTGATGTCTTCGCCGAGGGCGACAAGGTCGACGTCGTCGGCACCAGCAAGGGCAAGGGCTACCAGGGCGTTATCAAGCGCTTCGGTCAGCATCGCCTGCGCGAGACCCACGGCACCGGTCCCGTTGCCCGTCATGCCGGTTCCAACGGTTCCACTTCCACCCCGTCCCGCGTGTTCAAGGGCAAGAAGCTGCCCGGTCACATGGGCGCTGTGCGCGTAACCGTACAGAACCTCAGCGTCGTCAAGGTTGACGCTGAAAACAATCTGATCGCCATCAAGGGTGCTATCCCCGGTCCCAAGGGCTCGGTCGTCACCATCCACGACAGCGTGAAAGCGTAAAGGAGGAAAACACAATGGCAAAGTTTGATGTCGTCGATATGAACGGCAAGAAGGTTTCCACCGTTGAGCTTTCCGACGCCGTGTTCGGGATCACCCCGAACGAGAAGGCTGTCCACGAGGCAGTCGTCAACTTCCTGGCCAACCAGCGCCAGGGCACCCAGAACACCAAGATCCGCAAGGAAGTCCGCGGCGGCGGCAAAAAGCCTTGGCGCCAGAAGGGCACCGGCCACGCACGTCAGGGTTCTATCCGCGCTCCGCAGTGGACCCACGGTGGTGTTGCTCTCGGCCCCAAGCCGCGTGATTACTCTTACACCATCAACAAGAAGGTCAAGCGCCTGGCTCTGCTCAGCGCCCTGTCTGACAAGGCTGCCAACGGCAACCTGATCGTCGTTGACAAGATCGCTGCTGACGAGTTCAAGACCAAGACCGTTGTTGCTTTCCTGGCTGCTGTCGGCGCCGGCAAGAAGAACCTGATCCTCAACGATACCGCTGATGTCAAGTTCGTTGCTTCCGCTGCCAACATCCCCGGTGTCAAGACTGCTGTTGACGGTGTGAACACCTACGACGTTGTGAACGCCGACAAGCTGATCGTCAGCCTGGACGCCGCCAAGAAACTTGAGGAGGTATATGCGTGATGAAGTTCGCACAGGATATCGTTCTCGCCCCCGTCATCACCGAGAACTCCATGGCAGGCATTGCCGATAAGAAGTACACCTTCAAGGTTGCTACCAACGCCACCAAGGTTGAGATTGCTCAGGCAGTCGAAGAGCTGTTCGGCGTGAAGGTTGCTAAGGTCAACACCATCAGCGTCCGCGGCCGTTACCGCCGCCAGGGCATGCATGCTGGTTACACTGCCGCTTCCAAGAAGGCCATCGTTACCCTGAAGCCCGACTCCAAGGAGATCGAGTTCTTCAACAGCATGGTCTAATTGGTTGCCGCCCGGTAAACGCCGGGCGCATGGCCCCGCCGAGGGGCCACATATGGGGATATGACCCCGATAATAAGTCATAAGATCAAAAAGGAGTACCACAATGGCTATCAAAAAGTACAAGCCGACTACCCCGGGCCGCCGCGGCATGACTGTTACTGACTACAGCGTGCTGAGCAAGGTTGCACCCGAGCGCAGCCTGCTGGAGCCCAACAAGAAGCATGCCGGCCGCAACAACACCGGCAAGATCACCGTTCGCCATCACGGCGGCGGCAACCGCACCAAGTACCGCGTGATCGATTTCAAGCGCAACAAGTTCGGCGTTCCCGCAACGGTCAAGACCCTTGAGTATGACCCGAACCGCTCCGCTTTCATCGCTCTCGTTGAGTACGAAGACGGCGCCAAGAGCTACATTCTGGCTCCGGACGGCCTGAAGGTTGGCGATAAGGTCATGGCTGGCCCCACCGCCGATATCAAGCCGGGCAACGCTCTGCCGTTTGAGAACATCCCCGTCGGTACCATGATCCACAACATCGAGCTCTACCCGGGCAAGGGCGGCCAGCTGGTCCGCTCCGCTGGTGTTATGGCTCAGCTGATGGCTAAGGAGAACGGTTATGCACTGGTTCGCCTGCCTTCCGGCGAGATGCGCAACATCCCCGTTAACTGCATCGCCACCATCGGTGTTGTTTCCAACCTCGACCACGAGAACGTCAACCTGGGCAAGGCTGGCCGCAAGCGCCACATGGGCGTCCGTCCCGGCAGCCGTGGTACCGTCATGAACCCCTGCGACCATCCCCACGGTGGTGGCGAGGGCCGCGCACCTGTTGGTCACTCCGGTCCTATGACTCCCTGGGGCAAGCCCGCTCTGGGTCTCAAGACTCGCAAGCATCATAAGCGCTCCGATAAGCTGATCGTGAAGCGTGCAGGTAAGTAAGAGAGGAGTTTAAGACAATGGGTAGAAGCATTAAAAAAGGACCTTTCGTCCAGGCTGCTCTTATGAAGCACGTTGAAGCGATGAACGCTTCCGGCAAGAAGCAGGTCATCAAGACCTGGAGCCGCGCCTCCACGATCTTCCCCGAATTCGTTGGTCACACTTTTGCCGTCCACGACGGCCGCAAGCACGTGCCTGTGTATGTGACTGAGGACATGGTTGGCCACAAGCTGGGTGAGTTCGTTCCCACCCGTACCTTCAAGGGCCACACTGGTAATTCTAAGTAATAGAGGGAGGAACACAACATGGAAGCTCGGGCAATTCTTCGTTATGCCCGCATTAGTCCTCGTAAGGTGTCTATCGTTATGGACCTGATCCGTAACAAGCCCCTGGACGAAGCGCTGGCAATCCTGCAGTACACCCCGAAGGCAGCTTGTGAGCCCCTTCTGAAGCTGGTGAAGTCTGCAGCCGCTAATGCGGAAAACAACTTCAATATGGACAAGAACAACCTCTACGTCGCCGAGTGCTACGTTTGCCCCGGCCCGACGCTGAAGCGCATGATGCCTCGTGCACAGGGCCGCGGCTACCGCATCCTGAAGCGCACCAGCCACATGACCGTTGTTCTGAAAGAGAAAGAGTAAGGAGGGAAAACAATGGGCCAGAAAGTAAATCCGCACGGCATTCGTGTCGGCGTTATTAAAGACTGGGACAGCCGCTGGTTTGCCTCCAAGAAGGATTTCAGCGATAACCTCGTCGAGGATCACAAGATCCGCACTGAGCTGAAGGCTCAGCTGAAGGACGCTGGCGTCCCCAAGATCGAGATCGAGCGCACTGTGGATCCTTCCACTTCCGCTCCTCGCGTTACCGTTAACATCTACTGCGCTAAGCCCGGTATGGTCATCGGCAAGGGCGGCGAAGAGCGCATCGCCCTGCAGAACAAGCTGACCAAGGAGTATGGCAAGACCGTTATCGTCAATGTCATCGAGGTGAAGAGCCCCTCCACCAACGCACAGCTGGTTGCTGAGGACATCGCTCGTCAGCTGGAGAACCGCGTCACCTTCCGTCGTGCTATGAAGCAGTGCATGCGCAATGCCATGAGCCCCCGCGATCGCGCAACCGTTCCCGCAAAGGGCATCAAGGCAATGTGCTCCGGCCGTCTGGGCGGCGCTGATATCGCCCGCACCGAGAGCTACCACGAGGGCACCATCCCCCTGCAGACCCTGCGCGCCGACATCGACTACGGCTTTGCAGAGGCTGCTACCACCTACGGCCGCATCGGCGTTAAGGTGTGGATCTACAAGGGCGAGGTCCTCAAGAGCGCGAAGACCGCTCCTAAGAAGGAAGGAGGCAACAAGTAATGTTACTGCCTAAGCGTGTTAAGTACCGCCGCGTTCAGCGCGGCCGCATGACCGGCAAGGCTACCCGCGGCAACGTGGTGTGCCAGGGTCAGTACGGCCTTGTTGCTCTGGAGCCGGCATGGATCTCCTCCAAGCAGATCGAGGCTGCCCGTGTTGCCATGACTCGTTACATCAAGCGTGGCGGCAAGGTTTGGATCAAGATCTTCCCCGATAAGCCCGTGACTGAAAAGCCCGCTGAGACCCGCATGGGCTCCGGTAAGGGCTCTCCCGAATACTGGGTCGCAGTCGTGAAGCCCGGCCGCGTGATGTTCGAGCTGGCAGATGTCGATGAGGCAACTGCTCGCGAGGCTCTGCGTCTGGCTATGCACAAGCTGCCCATCAAGTGCAAATTTGTTGTCCGTGAGGACTCCGTGAAGGAGGATGGCACCAATGAAGGCTAATGAACTCCGCGAAATGCAGACCGCAGAGCTGACCAGCAAGCTGGCAGATCTGAAGGCTGAGCTGTTTAACCTGCGCTTCCAGCATGCCATCAACCAGCTGGAGAACCCCGGCCGCATCGAAGCAGTCAAGAAGGACATCGCCCGCGTGATGACCGTTCTGGCTGAGAAGCAGTAAGGAGGTTAAACGATGGAAGAACGTAATCTGAGAAAGACCCGCGTCGGCGTTGTCGTGTCCGACAAGATGGATAAGACCATCGTGGTTGCCGTTAAGGATAGCGTGCAGCACCCCCTGTACAAGAAGATCCTGAAGCGTACCGTGAAGTTCAAGGCTCGTGACGAGCAGAACGAGTGCGGTATCGGTGACCGTGTTGAGATCATGGAGTGCCGCCCCCTGAGCAAGGATGTGCGCTGGCGCCTGGTCCGTATCGTTGAGAAGGCAAAGTAATCTTTGCCCGCTGCTTTGAACAGTTTGAAAGGAGATATCTGATATGGTTCAGATGCAAACTTATCTCAAAGTTGCCGACAACACCGGTGCCAAGGAGCTGATGTGCTTCCGTGTGCTGGGCGGCACCCGCAAGAGATACGCAAACATTGGTGACGTCGTGGTCTGCTCTGTCAAGAAGGCAGCCCCCGGCGGCTCCGTTAAGAAGGGCGACGTCGTCAAGGCTGTCATCGTGCGCAGCAAGCATGGCGTGCGCCGCGACGACGGTTCCTACATCCGTTTTGATGAGAACGCCGCCGTTATCGTTATGGCCGACAAGAACCCCAAGGGTACCCGTATCTTTGGACCTGTTGCTCGCGAGCTGCGTGATGCCGGCTACACCAAGATCCTGAGCCTGGCTCCGGAATCGCTGTAAGGAGGTTTTAAAAATGAATAATCTTCATGTTAAAACCGGCGACAACGTGATGATCATCAGCGGCAAGGACAAGGGCCACACTGGTAAGGTCCTGCAGGTCAGCCCCGCTGAAGGCAAGGTCATCGTTGAAGGCCAGAACATGGTTACCAAGCACGTCAAGCCCCGCCGTCAGGGCGAGCAGGGCGGCATCGTTAAGGCCGAGGGCGCTATCTACGCTTCCAAGGTCATGCCCGTCTGCCCCAAGTGCGGCAAGGCCGTGCGTGTGGGCCACGTTGAGAAGGACGGCAAGATGGTTCGCGTCTGCAAGAAGTGCGGCGCTGAGCTGTAAGAAAGGAGTAAGGAACAATGGCTCGTTTGAAAGAACAGTATGTCAATGAAATTGCTCCTGCTCTGAACTCCAAGTTCGGTTACAAGAGCGTTATGCAGATCCCCAAGCTGGACAAGGTCGTCATCAACGTTGCCTGCGGCGAAGCCAAGGAAAACGAGAAGATCCTGGAAGCAGTTATGAAGGATCTGGGCCAGATCACCGGCCAGAAGGCAGTCGTCTGCCGTGCCAAGAAGAGCGTTGCTAACTTCAAGCTGCGTCAGGGCACCCCCATCGGCTGCAAGGTCACCCTGCGTGGTGAGCGTATGTACGAGTTCGTGGATCGCTTCTTCAACGTGGCTCTGCCCCGTGTGCGCGACTTCCGCGGCATCAACGGCAACGGCTTTGACGGCCGCGGCAACTTTGCCTGCGGCATCAAGGAGCAGATCATCTTCCCCGAGATCGAATTCGAGAAGGTCGATGCAGTCCGCGGCATGGATGTCTGCTTCGTCACCACCGCAAAGACTGACGAGGAGGGCAAGGAGCTGCTGAAGGCTCTGGGCGCTCCGTTCGCAGAGAACAACTAAGGGAGGAGATTTGTAAAATGGCTAAACTGTCTATGAAGCTGAAGCAGTCTCGTCCTGCTAAGTTCTCTACCCGTGCATACACCCGCTGCCGCATCTGCGGCCGTCCCCACTCCGTGCTGCGCAAGTACGGCGTGTGCCGTGTGTGCTTCCGTGAGCTGGCCTACAAGGGCGAGATCCCGGGCGTGAAGAAGGCTTCCTGGTAATTTACCAGAGGGCTGGATAGAATGTCGGATATCCGCCCCGGGGCAAACAACTTGTTTCGGGGCGGTATCATTATAAAACAAATGAGAGCTAATCTAAGGAGGTTAGTGGCAAATGCAGATTACTGATCCTATCGCGGA
>OQWM01002812.1_pt1 | contig 11758 bp, 10 predicted proteins | sample 1691531 | NCBI WGS metagenome assembly OQWM01 (sample SAMN03418257, study PRJEB22391) | human gut metagenome | biome: human-gut; feature: organic feature; material: feces | host: Homo sapiens | place: Tanzania | collected 2013-01 | reverse complement strand
CTTGGACTTTCACTTTCACACTTTTCGACTTCCCTAATGAACCCTCAGTACTACCCTAAGTACCCTGAGGTTGACCCACCATAGACCATTTGCCTTGGAAGTCAAGTTCTGTCGACGACCTCGACTTCTTCCAAATCCTTAATCTCCCATTCCTTTCTGCTACACTAATGTTCCTCTTACTTCTATAGAAGTTTCAACTTGGACTTTCACTTTCACACTTTTCGACTTCCCTAATGAACCCTCAGTACTACCCTAAGTCACTGGTACTTAGTCACTCATAGACCACTTACCTTGACTTATCACTTCTCTCAAAACTTCGACCTCTTCAAATTCCCTATTCTCCCCTTCCATTCTGCTTAACTACACTCCCTCTTACTCCCATTACACGCTCGCCCTAATCCAAACACTTTCACAAAACCGACTTTCCTAATGAACCCTCCTATCACACCCTAAGTCACTGGTACTTGATGAGTCATAGACAATTCCTTAAGGCACTCCAGTCTTCGGACTCTAAGCAAAATCGCACATCTCCCAAACCCATCGCCGAGGCACTTCCACACAACGCACCCTCAAACTCTCCCAAACCTATTTTCATCGTGAGTGTAACACCACTTAGGGTTATAACCCTAACCCTAGGGTTTCCCCAGTTTCCACGTTTAACCCTAGCTCCACTCAAATCCTCCAAAACCTATGAATCTGATGCTAAAACATGCTGTTACTGCTAACGCCCACACAAACTTTCCTCGCCTCGTTTCGCTCACCCAGGCGGAGTTGCACTTTCCTATTTCACCGTCGTAATCTCCTTCCCTAAGGCTATCTCCACACGCAGTATGGAGACAAGTGATGTGCAAACGAAATGCTAATGTCGATTCTCTCTTCGACCCTTCTCGAGTCCCAACTGCCCTATAGGTGCCCTAAGGGTACTTAACCCTGTGAGTAATGTTTTGAAGTTACATGGTGGAAAAGTGGAAGAGTGGCGCGTATCTTCAAAGACGAAGTAGCGATGTTGAGTTGTCTCATCGCTTCAATTCTTCGCTCTCACTCCACACCTCACCAAACGCGGGCCTCATTGCTCATCACTGCAAACAAAAAAAGCCCTCGAAACGAGGGCTTTTTGAGATTTCGTTATCTTGAAACTTTCATATTGCAAATCACGCTTTGCGCGCCGATTGAAAATTCGTCTTTCGGCACACCGACAAAGTCTTTTCCGAAAATGTCGAAGATATTTCCCGACAAACCGAATTCCGGAAGCTTGCCCGTGATCCTGCCGTCTTCAACGAGATAAGCAAGCTGCACAGGAGATGCGAATTCGCCTTCGTTGGTGGTGTCGCCTCCGCTCATCATGCCGACGTAAACGGCTTTTTGGCCGTGCAAAAGTTCTTTTATCGTCTTGTCTGAACGCTTCGGAACGAGGTTCGGCGCGCCGAGTGTAGGCACGTCGTCGTAGCCTCCGCCGGCACATGCAGTGTTCTGCATGCCGAAAGTGTCGGCGGTTTTTTTGTCTGCGTAACCGCATTTTATCACGCCGTTTTCGATGAAATCGAACTTGTCGCCGGGGAGAGTGCTTCCCTCTGTATCGAAGAAAATGTCGCCCACCGACTGCTCGAGATCGGTGCCCAAAGTGAAATCGTCCGAAAACGCTTTTTGTCCCATTTTGTCCGCAAAAATGCTTGCGCCGTGTCCGAGCTGTTTGCCGTTAAGGGCCTCGAGGATTTTGCCGCCGACTTCGCCAAAGCCTACCACCACCGGCACTTTTTCGCCTTCAGGAAGCTCGGCGGGTTTTTCGAACGCGCAAAGCTCGTCGTCAAAGGTGGCGGCGATTTTTTCCACGTCAAATTCTCTGCCCATTGCCGAAACGCCGCCGTCGAAAACGGCCACGCTGTCGCGGTGTTTGTAAATTATGCTGACGACGTAGTAAGCGTCGGTGTCTTCATAGTCCAGACCTGCGTCGTTTTTGAGGCTATAATTCGTTTCAATCCATTTGATTTTGTTGGAAAAAACGAATTGCGGGTGTTTTTCGGTCATAACGGCAAGCAGTTTTTCACCGAACTCCACAACTTCTTTGTCGGCGTAATCCGCCTTTCTCGCGTCGCGTTTTCTGACTTTGTTTTTTTCAGGTTCGAACTTGTATTCTATCTTCTTTGCAAGGTTCTTTTCCGCCGCATTAAACAGCTCGTCCGACGGCTCGCCGATGGTGCCGGCAATGCCGATGTAGCAGCCGTCATAAACTCTTGCGCCGCTCTTGACGATGTTTTTTATGCGCACGCTGTCCACTGCGCCCTGCGTTACGTTCAAGCAAACTTCGTGTTTGAAAATTCTGTATAATTCCTTAATCATAATGCGCCTCCTACAAAACCTGAATTCCGTTCACTCTCATGTACGGACCGCCGAAACCGACAGGCAACGGGAACTGTTCCATTTTGCCGCAACCGCCGACAGCGAAGGATAAATACTCCGTTTTGTCACTTAAACCGTCGATTTGGCCAAGTGTGTGCATAACGTTGCCGGAAATGACTGACACTTTCACAGGTTCTGCGATTTTGCCGTCTCTGATCATATAGGCCTTGGTCGGAGCAATCGTGAAGGTGCTCATGCCGCTGCCGTGCGAGATGTCTTTTATGTAAATACCTTTTTTGACGCCGGCAAAAAGCTCCTCGACGGTGCTGGTCCCCGGAAGGATAAACGTGTCTGTCATTCTGACGATAGGTTCGAATTCAAAGTTGATGGCTCTGGCGTTTCCGGTGAGGTTTTCGCCGAGGTCGGAAGCGGTGTACGCGCTGTGCAGTCTGCCCGACAAAATGCCGTTTTTGATGATGTAGTTATATTTTGCTTTGGTGCCTTCGTCGTCGTACGGAACGTAGCCGCTGCCCTCGTAAATGCCGGTATCGACGATGCTCAGAATGTCGCTGCCGACGCGGCTGCCGAGCGCCCATTCCTTTATCATGGTTTCGTCGCCGATCATAAAGTCGGCTTCGCTCTTATGTCCGAAGCTTTCGTGCGTGAAAACGCCGGTGGCGATAGGCGCAAGTATGCAGGTGTATTCGCCCTTCTCGACGGGCACTGCCTTTTCGGCGTATTCTCTGGTGTCCTTGATTTCCGCGGCGATTTTGCCTTCCTGTCCCAAAACGTCGTCGAATTTCACGCCCGTTTTCTGCCAGCTCATTTGCTGCGGAAGTCCGTTTACGACCAACATTCCGAACGCGAAAACCGCCACGGTCTGATAGTCGAATTTGATGTCCGTGCCCTTTGACGAAACGATGTGTTTTTCGGTATGCTTGTCCAGATAGAAAAGCCTCGTCATCGGCATATCGTCGCATTTAAGCTCCGGCAGATATTTTTCGGCAAGAGCCACCTTGTCTTCCACGGGGATTTTGGATACGTCGGCGGACGCAAACTTAAAATCTTCGCCCACGTTGACTTCAAAAAGCTTTACGGTCGGGTTTTCGAGGATATTCTCGTTCGGGCAAGCCATTTTTGCAAGGTTGTCGATTTCGGCCTGTACCCCGTCCAGATTGCTGGTTGCCGAATAGAACCAACGCTTTCCGTCGTAAACCCTTATAAAAGCGCCCCTGTCGGTTTTGACTTTGTTTTGAATCATTTGCGAATTTTCATACACCAGCCCGGTGGAAAAAACGCTCTCCACCCTGACGTCGGTGTATAAACCTTCAGGAAATTTGTACATGGTTACCTCCTATTTTTCGGTTAGTAGTATGTCGTAGTTGACGGTTTCGTAAAACATTTTTCTGACCTCGGACGGGTTTTCGGTCTGCCCCAAAATCCACATCAGTTTCGTCAGCGCGGCCTCCTGCGTCATGTCGAACGCTTCCAGAAAACCCAGCTCGGATTTTGCCTCGGTGCCCACCTTGTAGATACTCATGTCGCTCCCCTCGGATTGCACCTGAGTGCTCATGACGCATATCTTGCCCTTGGCGCGCCATTTTTTGATGATTTCGTAGAAGTTGTAGTAATTCCCGACGGGTATCCCGCCCGTGCCGTAGCTCGAAACCACAACGGCGTCGTTATACATAAAGTAGCTGTTCAGAATTTCGCTTTGCATGCCTGGCGTCAACTTGATAAGGCCGACTTTCGGGTTTAACGTGTCGTAAAATCGCGGTTTAAGTGCTTTTTCGGTTTTTATATACTGCAACACCTTGCCGTCGCGGACGGTTGCCAGAAACGGAAAATCGATGCTGGAAAAAGCGTCGTAGCTTTTGGTTCTCGTCTTTTTCGCCCTGGTGCCCGCAATCACTTTGCCGTCGAAAACCAGCGTAACGTCTGCCGCTGCCGCGGACGAAGCGTACACGAACGCGTCGTACAAATTTGCCTTTGCGTCGGTTTCTTCCCTGTTTATCGGGCGCTGACTGCCCGTGATGACGATAGGCTTCGGGGAGTGCTGAACCATGTAGCTTAAAACGCCTGCAGTGTAGGCCATCGTGTCCGTTCCGTGGCAAATGACGAAGCCGTCGTAGCGATCGTAATTGTTCTTTATCGCAGCCACGATCGTCAGCCAGTTGTCGGGACTCATGTTCGTGCTGTCGATGTTCATCGCCTGCAAGGCCTCGACCTCGCATACCGAGCGGACTTTCGGAACGTATTTCAAAAGCTCCTCAGGGCTCAAAAGCGGTTGAAGTCCGTCGTCTTTTTCGACGGAAGCAATGGTTCCGCCGGTGGTTATCATCAAAATCTTTTTCATTTTCTGCACTTCCATTTTATCGAAAAAACATTCCTTTGTCAGCAAATTTCGGATTGCAACTTGGCAACCTCGGGTTGCTTACCAAAATATTTTATACTATATCCTCTCAAAAATCAACATATTTCAAAAAAAGCCTTGCGTTTTTCGGGCAAACCGTTGCAAGCCGACGAAAAATGTGGCAAAATAAAAACGTAAAGGAGATAACCATGAAAAAATTTTTAGTCATAGCTTTCACCGCAATCACGATATTTTGTCTGACCGCGTGCGGCGGTTCGGACAATCCCGATAGTCGCCCATCCCCGGACGACGCTTACGTTCCCGATCCGAGCCTCGTTTATACGGCCGAATTTCTGGTTTCGTGCCAGCAAACCGACGACGCTTACGACGATTTTTATTATAATTCCGATTTTCACTGCGCCATTCCGGGACTGAAACAAAAGTTCATTCCTCAGGGCGTTGCTTACGACGAATTCACCTCCTCCACCTTCCTCACCGGGTATTTCGACGGGGGCGAAAATTCCGTAATATTCGTTATGGACAAAAACGGCAATTTCGTCAAGGAAATCATCTTGTCGTTCGAGAACAAAGCCTACACCGGCCACTCCGGCGGCATAGCCGTCAGCGAAAAGCACGTTTACGTTTCAAACGGCAAAAAGCTGTATCATCTTTCAAAACAACAAATTTTGGACGGCGCGGCGCATCAGGAACTGTCGTTCGACGGATTCGTAAAGGTTGACGTTAACGCAAGCTACGTCAGCTACTCGGACGGACATCTTTACGTCGGCGAATTCGAATACGCCAAAAACGACTACAACACCGATCCTACCCACCGTGTAACGCTTGCCTCGGGAAAGACCAACACCGCCCTCACTTTGGAGCTTGAATTGAACGAAAACACGGTTTACGGCTTTGAAAACGCCGTTTCAAGCGGCGATACTGTCGCTTACACAAGGGCTTTCAGCCACACCGAACGTATTCAGGGCTTCGACTTTTCAAAGGATTCGGACCTCGTCGTTCTCAGCCAGAGCTACGGCAGAAAAAACGACAGCAGGCTTTATTTCCATAAGCCGTCAAAGTCCGATGAAGCGAAAATCACCGTCGGCGGCGCGGAAATTCCGCTCGTCGTTCTCTCCGAAGACACTCTTGAAAAAACAGTGGTCTGCCCTCCGATGACGGAAGACATCGACATAGCCGGCGGCAAAGTTTACGTCTGTTTCGAATCCGCCGCCTACAAATACTACGAGGGTGCCAACGCCTTCAACAAGGCCAAGAACCCTATAGACAGCATCTTCGTTTACACGATTTAATCAACACAAAACCGCCAAGTGTCTGAAACGGGCGGTTTTTTTATACAAAAAATGGAAAAGTTTTTGAAAATTTATATTTACAAACTGTATTTCGGTATGTTACAATAGATTTAATATGACGGCAAATTGCCAAAAAATTAGGAGGAAATTATTTTGACAGATTCCAAAGCTTTAGCATTCGTAAACTTTTACGCTGCCATGGGAACTCTCGAAACCTACTGCAAACTCGACAAAGAGGCCAGAGAGCTCGCAAAACAAAAAAACATCGCCATCCGTTTTAAAATTAAAGGTGGCCCTGACGGCGTTTTGGCATTCAAGGACGGCGACGTTACCGCCAGACCTTACAAAAAAGGCGACAAATTCGACATCGGCCTGAGCTTCCCGAGCTGCGACGATTTCAACAAGATGGTTGCCGGCGGCAAAGCCTCCGTTTTGCCTACCAAAGGTCTCACCAAAATCAAATTCGTTTTGGACAAACAGAGCCCGTTCAACGTTCTCACCGACAAAATGGCCAAAATCATGCGCCAGACCGAATTCAAAAACGATGAAGAACGCAAGCTTTCCGTGCTTTTGACCTTCAGCGCAATGGGCGCGGCAATCGCCGAAATCGGCAACCACGATCCTAAGGGCATGGTCGCAAACAAACACTGGGCAGACGGCGAAGCGGCAATGATCATTCCGGGCGTTGCAGAACAATATATTCTCAAGAAAAACGGCGTGCTGACCTTCCATCGCGAACCGGCCAAGAACCCGAGAGCGAAATTCGAATTCCGCAACATCGAAGTTACCAAGGGCGTCATCGACGGCGCTTTGGACGCTATGACTTGCATCGGCACCGGCGACATCGCCATGTCAGGTATGTGCTTTATGTTGGACGATCTCAACAAATGCCTTAACCTCGTCCCAGAATATCTTGCATAACGATAACGGAGGAATCAATTATGGAAAAACACCCTATCTATACACACGAAAAATCTCAACAAGAATTTGCACGCGCGGTTAAATATATCCCGGCAGGCGTTTACGGCCACCTCGGTCCTTCCGAAGGCTGCATGATTCCGGTCACCGAATGGCCGCTTTTCGGCGAAAGAGCCAAAGGCAGCGAATTTTGGGACGTTGACGGCAACCGCTACATCGACTATATGTGTGCATACGGCCCTAACGTTTTGGGTTACAACGATCCTGACGTCGACGCCGCCGCTCGCGCTCAATACGAAAAATGCAACTGCACCACTTCCCCGTCGCCGGCAATGGTTGACTTCGCAGAAACTCTGTGCAGAGTCGCCGACCGTGACTGGGCTTTCTTCGCCAAAAACGGCAACGACGTAACTCAATTTGCAATGATGATCAGCCGCGCATACACCGGCCGCAAAAAACTTATCCTCGTCAAAGGTTACTATCACGGCGTTTCTCCGTGGACTCAGAACGAAGCTTGCCCGGGCACTTTGCACGAAGACGTCTGCAACAACCTCATGGTTACTTTCAACGATATCGAAGGTCTTAAAAAGGTCGTCAGAGAAAACAAAGGCGAAATCGCAGCTTTCATCGCAACCCCGTACATGCACGGCAACTTCACCGACAACATTCTGCCTGAACCGGGTTACTGGCAAGCAGTCAGAAAAATTTGCGACGAAGAAGGCATCGTTCTCGTCATCGACGACGTAAGATGCGGCTTCCGTCTCGACCTCAGGGGCAGCGACCGTTACTACGGCTTCGACGCAGACCTCATCTGCTTCTGCAAAGCTCTCGCCAACGGCTACAACGTAAGCGCACTTTGCGGCAAACAAAAATTCCGCGGCGCGGCTTCCTCCATCAGCTACACCGGCAGCTACTGGATGAGCGCGGCTCCGTTTGCGGCAGGCAAAGCTTGCTTGGAAAAAATGGAAAAACTCGGCGGCCCGAAAGTTTTGAAAGAAAAAGGCGAAAAACTTATGGCCGGCTTCAAAAAAGCAGCCGACAAATGGGGCTTCGACCTCGTCGTTTCCGGCGAACCGAGCCTGTTCTATCTGAGAGTGGCGGATCCTGATCAAAACTTCTTCCTGCATCAGGAATGGATTTGCGAATGCGTCAAACGCGGCTTATTCCTCGCATCTCACCACAACCACTTCATCAACTACAGCCTTACCGACGAGCTTATCGAAGAAAGCATTCAGATTGCCGACGAAGCGTTTGAAGCTGTCAGAAAGAATCATCCTATCGGCTAAACGAAAAACAAAAAGGCTTCCCGAGCGGGAAGCCTTATTTTTTTGTTTGTTTCAGAATATGCGTTTTATTTGTCGTTTTCGTCCGCGTTATCGCCGCTATCTGCGATGTTTGCCCTTTTTGCGTACTCTTTTTCAGCGTGCGTCAGATGGAATATCGCAGTTATAAAATAGACGACGCCCCACGCTATAAGAAGAACGCCCGACACCAGAAGCAGCACGTCCAGAAGCTTCGCCGCATAGCCCGCCACGAGCAACGCGCCCAGCACCAGAAGCACTATCGTCCCCATAAATTCCACGGGCGACGTTTTAACTTTTCTTCTGTGCTTGACGAAATCAACCAAACCTACGCTTCCCGCCATAAGCATGCCGATGCCCACCACGAGAGACGCCACCTCGAAAAGCGTCCATACTCCCACGATAACCAGAGCTCCTACCACCATTTCGATGATTCCTTCCCAAAGCTTAACCTTTCGTATCACGTCGCCGACGCCGATCAAAAACATCAACGCGCCCAAAACGGTGAGCAAAATTTGAAATACGCCGGTTTTGAAGACGGCAAAAAGTATGCCGACTCCGATAACAACCAACGATTTTATGATGTTGTTGGTGAAAATCTGAGCAGATTTTGTCTGTTGCATCTTTCGTTCCTCCGCCATATTTTTTATTTTACTTGCTTTTATACGGCCAAATCAAGCGTCAGCCGTTGTTTTTAACCAAAACGTCGTGCGCGCCGCCCTCGACTATGCTGGTGCTGCTAACGAGCGTAAGCTTGGCTTTCTGTTGCAGTTCTTTTATTGTGATTGCGCCGCAGTTGCACATTGCGCTTTTGATTTTAGACGCGGTAACCGGCACGTTGTCGTGCAGACGGCCTGCGTACGGAACGTAGCTGTCCACCCCCTCAACGAAAGCATGGCCGCCTTTGCCGCCGAGGTCGTAGCGTTGCCAGTTTCTGGCCCTTGCGCTGCCCTCGCCCCAGTATTCCTTCATATAGTTTCCGTTTATCAGCACTTTTTCGGTAGGGCTTTCGTCGAAACGGCTGAAATATCTGCCTAGCATGCAGAAGTCTGCGCCCATTGCTAGCGCCAGAGTGATATGATAATCCAGAACTATGCCGCCGTCGGAGCAAATCGGAACGTAAATTCCCGTCTTTTCAAAGTAAGCGTCCCTTGCTTTTGCCACGTCTATAACCGCAGAAGCCTGCCCTCTGCCTATGCCTTTTGTTTCGCGGGTTATGCAGATGCTTCCCCCGCCGATGCCGACTTTGACGAAATCCGCGCCCGCTTTTGCAAGGAAGTCGAAGCCTTCCGCGTCAACCACGTTTCCTGCGCCGATTTTGACGGTTTCGCCGTATTTTTCTCTGACGAAATCGATGACGCGCTTTTGCCACTCGGTAAAGCCTTCGCTGCTGTCTATGCACAAAACGTCGGCTCCCGCGTCCACGAGCGCAGGGATACGTTTTTCATAGTCGCGGGTGTTGACGCCTGCGCCCACGATGAAGCGTTTTTTGTCGTCCAGAAGCTCGTTAGGGTTCTCTTTATGTTGGTCGTAGTCCTTTCTGAACACGAAATAGCAAAGCTTTCCGTCCTTGTCAACGATCGGCAGAGCGTTCAGCTTGTGATCCCAGATTATGTCGTTCGCTTCGGTAAGCGACACCGTGTCCGGCGCGGTGATAAGCTTTTCGAGCGGAGTCATAAACTCCGAAACCTTTTCTTCACCCGTCATGCGGCTCAAGCGGTAATCGCGGCTGGTAACTATGCCCAGAAGCTTGCCGTGCGGAGTTCCGTCGTCGGTAACGGCAATGGTGCTGTGGCCGAGGTGCTCCTTGAGCGCAACCACGTCCGTGACGGTCTGGTCGGCGCGGATGTTTGAGTCGCTGGTAACGAAGCCCGCCTTGTAGCTTTTGACTTTTCTGACCATTTCCGCTTCCGCCTCGATCGTCTGATTGCCGTAAATGAAGCTGATGCCGCCCTCTTTTGCAAGCGCCACCGCCATTTTGTCGTCGGAAACCGATTGCATTATGGCCGAAACCATCGGAACGTTCAATTTGATTTTAGGTTCTTCGCCCTTTTTGAATTTGACGAGCGGGGTTTCCAGAGAAACCTTTTCCGGTGTGCAATTTGCGTCGCTGTATCCCGGAACCAGCAAATATTCGCTGAAAGTTCTGGACGGTTCTTCAAAAAAAGTTGCCATAACGTGCTCTCCTTAAAATTGAAATTTTTTCTATTTTATCTTTTATCTTCCTTGTTGTAAAGCAAATTGCAGTGTTTTTCGACATTTTTCTTTGAAAAATGCGACAGAGCAAAAGTCTGTCGCAAAATCAGGCTATTCGAAGATCATTCTCACGATGTTGCTGACGCCCTCCATCGTGAAAAATCTGGACACGACGTACAAAGCCTTGTACTTAAACCCGATGAAATAGGTGTACTTGCCGAAACGTTTTTTGGACAAAACTTTGCATATGCCTTTTGCCGCCTTATTTATCGGCATGCGCCTGTCCTTCGGATTGACCGGTCGCGCCGTGCGTTTTTCGCCGTATTCCTCGCCTCGGCTGAGCCTGTCGCCGTAACGAGCGGACGAAGTGAAATTGCAATGATGATGCTTGCCGAAGTCCGTAACCGCGTCGCCCATGGTTATGGAGCAAACCTCCACGTCGCTGCCGTAAAGCTCTTGCCTCATTCCGACAGTGAAAGCGGAAACGGCGGCCTTGGTCGTGGTGTACATGGTTCTGAACGGCTGCACGCCCAAACTTGCTATAGAACTCATATTGACTATTTTAAACGGCTGTTTTTCGTGCATTAAAGCCGCTTTCGTGCAATATACGACGCTCATCAAGTTGACCTTGACAATTTCGTCCAAATACTTTTGATCCAAAAATTCCACCGCGCCGGTAAGCCCTTCGCCAACGTTATTGAGAAGCAAATCTATATGCCCGTGCGCCGCGTAAATGCGGTCGAAAAGCTTACGCACCGCTTCGCCGTCCGAAACGTCGCAGGCAAAATTAAGCACTCCGTCGTCTTCTATGTGTCTTGCCACTCGTATGACAGTGTTGCTCTTTTGAAGTCTGTCGGCAACGGCTTTGCCTATGCCCTTGGTTGCGCCGGTTATAACAACCGTCTTATTTTCAAGTTCTCTCATTTTCTCCTTGATCTTCCGCCGAAAGCTCAACCGTTTTTTTCAGCTTTCTGATTTCGGCGAAGCGTTTGATTTTTTCGGATAATTTTTCGTCGAAGTCCGAGCTTTTTGCCCGCCACTTCCACCAGCCCGATTCGGACGGGTGATTCATTCGCCCCTCCGATCCGAGATTCATATAATCCTGCAACGGAACCACGGCAAGGTTTGCCCTGGATTTCATTGCCAGTTCTATCATAGCCTCCGCAGGCGTTTTGTAAACGGCGTTTTTGCCCAAAATCATTTTCATAAGAGGCAAATCGTCGTCAAAATAACCGGTAAGCTTTGAAAAAAGCTGCTTTTCCTTATCGGTTGCGGTTTTGAACCAACCGATAAAGATCGGAAGAGCACACGTCTGAACTCCAGTCACGTGGCCTTATCTCGTA
>OQWM01002810.1_pt1 | contig 11760 bp, 3 predicted proteins | sample 1691531 | NCBI WGS metagenome assembly OQWM01 (sample SAMN03418257, study PRJEB22391) | human gut metagenome | biome: human-gut; feature: organic feature; material: feces | host: Homo sapiens | place: Tanzania | collected 2013-01 | reverse complement strand
AACTATGAATAAGAGAACGCTTATAACGTTTCTATGCTTCTCGGCTATCACACCGATGATGGCACAGGATATAAAGGGAAAGATTGTTGATGAGAAGGGCGAACCTTTGGCATTTGCCAATGTAGTGCTTTTGAACAGACAGGATTCTGCTTTCGTGAAAGGTGTTGTAAGCGGTGAGGATGGACATTTTGCCATCGATTCGGCTTGCAACAATGGAATAATAAAGGTTACATCTGTAGGATACAAGACTGCATGGAAGGATTGTACAGGCGAGAATGCCGGTGTGATAAAGATGGTGGCAGACAGCAAGGTGCTTGGAGAAGTGGTGGTGAAGTCGTCGCTGCCTAAGACCATACTTAAGAATGGCGGTATGACAACAACCGTTGCTGGGTCTGTTCTTGAAAAGGCAGGAACAATGGAGCATCTGCTCGACCGCATACCTAACGTGTCTGCACAAAACGGCAACATCAATGTGTTTGGTCGTGGCGAGCCTATCATCTATATCAACGGACGACAGATGAGGGACAGAAGTGAACTCGACCGTTTGAGTTCGGACAACATCAAGTCGGTGGAGGTAATCGCCAATCCTGGCGCTCGTTATGCTGCAAGCACGAAAGCTGTTATACGTATCACCACAAAGAAGATACGGGGCGACGGTTTCGGATTTGACGCTACGACGGAAGGATCGTACGACGAGAAAAAGAACGCGGGAGGATATGCCCGTCTGAATTTGTACTATCACAGAAACGGATTGGAGCTTGGCGCTTACGCCTATAGCTCAAAACAATCGTCGCCAGACGAGAAGGACTTGCAGCAGATGACCTATCTCGACAAGACATTGAACCAACAGGACAGAACTCGTTGGAAGAACAAAACCGAGACTTTTAGTTCTCGCTTGAATGCCAGTTATCAGTTTGACGGCAACAATTCGTTGGGAGCAAGTATTAGTTTCTTGCGCAATCCTAAACTGCAAACAGACGGAAAGACGGAAGGATCTGTGCTGAGAGATGAAGTATTGACGGAGACCACCACTTATATCAGATCGGAGTTTGGGCAGAATAGCAACTGGTCAAGTAATGTTTATTATGTAGGTAAAGTTGGTAAATTGGGTATTGACTTCAATACCGACTGGTTTTGGTCTAAAGGAAATAATAAAAACAATATAGATGAGCATTATCAGGAGGTAAACTCGGAAATACAAAACCAACTTGTAAGCAGTACCACTTCAAAGTACAACCGATTGATTGCTTCCAAAATGGTGCTCTCTTATCCGCTTTTTGGTGGTGATTTGTCGGTAGGAGGCGAGTATTCGTTCACAAACCGCAATACCAACTACGCCATAATCCCGAACACTCTTGCCGACAATGTAATAGACCGCATAAAGGAAGGCATGGCTTCTGCGTTCATAACCTATAATCGCGACTTCGGCAAGCTGAACATGGAAGCGGGTTTGAGATACGAGAATGTGGACTTCAAATATTATGACGATGGTCATTATATGGCGGAGCAAAGCAAGACTTATGGCGAGTGGTTTCCGTCTCTCAGCATTTCGATGCCAATCGGCAATGTACAGATGCAGCTGAGCTATGCAGCCGACATTGACCGACCTAACTACTGGGTATTAAGGAGTGGTGTGCAGTATAGCAATCACTATACATACGAGACCGGTAACCCGTTTCTTGTCTCAGAGATTTCAAGAAATACAAGTTACGACCTTGCCTACAAATGGCTGACTTTCAACCTGACTTATGAGCATGTATCCGATCCGATTTATCAGACAGTAGAGATGTATAAGGACAATGCCACCATCGGATTGATGAGGATGATAAACGGCAAATCGTACAATAATGTGACTTCTACGCTCAACCTGCAGCCCACTTTCGGCATCTGGCATCCTATGTTGTCAGCAATGGTCGAGAAGCAATGGTTTGAGTTGGAGACAAGAGACGGACGCTATCTGAACAAGCCGGTGGCGATGTTCCGATTCAACAACACCTTCGATACGAAATGGGCGATGTTCTCCGTTATGATGACTTATATTACAAAGGGATATGAGGAGAACCATTACATATACAAGCCGATGTTCAACACCGACCTGTCTATATACAAAGGTTTCATGAAAGACTGCCTGACTCTGCAACTTTATGTCAGCGACGTGTTCGGCACGAACGACAGTCACATTATAGGTAAGTACGGCAAACTGAAGGAAACTATCTTCGATGAGTTCTCAACAAGCAAGATATCACTTACCGTACGCTACAAGTTCAATACTACGAGAAGCAAGTATAAGGGTACGGGTGCAGGAGACAGTCAGAAGAACAGAATGTAAAGAAGGATAAGAATTAGAAGAATAAGGATAGAAGAAACCTTATTGCAGCTGGAAGATAGCTAATTGTGACTGGAATAAAGGCTGATAGATATCGCCTCGAAAAGCGACATCTATCAGCCTTTATTCTGCTTATAATGTGAGTATTACGAGGATGCTGACAGATATGATGGATTATTTCTATCAGACATATATTTCTGTCAGACTTGGTGCTGCGGAGGCCGGAAACCTCCGCTACGGATAGCTGCGAAACCGCTTATCTTCTGCGCAGCATCACTGGCACATCGCTGTCGGAGAGCTGCTTTCTCTCGCCCTTGCCGAAGCATACTGTCTTTGCAGCTCCGTCTGTAGCCTTGGTCTTAAGCGGAGCGTTGTAGCCGCTGACGCGGTTGAGACTGAAGAAGATGAACTCGTCGTTGTTCACACCCTCCATCACGCCGTCGAAGTAGTTGTTGTCGAGCGAGAAGCCCGAGTACTTGCTGTTGCCGTTGGCGTCGAGCAGGAAGCGGTAGCCGCTGCTTACGTATTCGATGTTCACATTGCCCGTGCGATAGTCAACATACCACTTGAAGCGCAGCGTCTGCTGGTTGCCCTGACCGTCGTAGTCGGTCTCGTATCCCGTGCCGTTGATGGCGTCGGAGCGGTACTGCACGAAGGTGAAGTCGGCGTCGCACTTGGTCTGCTCGCGCTCGCCGTCCTCGTTGTAGTACTCGTTGATGATTGTTCCCTCCCATGTGCCGCTGAGCGTCTGCGCAAGGTCAAGAGCATAGTCGGTAGCGTCGTAGTAAGGCTTGTCGTACCAGTCGTAACCGTCATACCAGTCTTCTTCGCAACTGGTGAAGGTGAACGGCAATGCTGCCATAACCAGGAGGGTGAGGTAAGTGCTAAATCGTTTCATAATATCCGATATTTTATAGTTTCACGTTTTGTTTATGAAGTAGGGCGGCATTGCGTCTAACTTTCACTTGCAAAATTATACAAAAAAATCCCTACCTGCAAGTGAAAAACCATATTCGCAGGTAGGGATTTTCCTATTTCGTTTATACATTCGTTCTACGCACGGCGTCGCAGAACAGAAGTGTTAGTCGCGGCGGAAGATGTCGCGTGTGTATACCTTCTCGGCAACGTCGTCGAGGCAAGCGTCATAGCGGTTGGCGATGATGGCATGGCTCTGCGCCTTGAAGGCTTCGAGGTCGTTCACCACGCGGCTGCCAAAGAACGTTGTGCCGTCTTCGAGTGTCGGCTCATAGATTATCACCTGTGCGCCCTTTGCCTTGATGCGCTTCATGATACCCTGGATAGCCGACTGGCGGAAGTTGTCGGAGTTCGACTTCATGGTGAGTCGGTAAACGCCGATGACACATGCGTTCACCTCTGCGCCGTACTGGTTGTTCTCGCTGTAGCTGTACCAGCCAGCCTTGCGCAGAACGGCGTCGGCGATGTAGTCCTTGCGTGTGCGGTTGCTCTCTACGATGGCCTCGATGAGGTTTTCGGGCACGTCAGCATAGTTGGCGAGCAGCTGCTTGGTGTCCTTCGGCAGGCAGTAGCCGCCGTAGCCGAACGACGGGTTGTTATAGTGGGTGCCGATGCGCGGGTCGAGACCTACGCCGTCGATGATTGCCTTTGTGTCGAGACCCTTCATCTCGGCGTATGTGTCGAGCTCGTTGAAGTAGCTAACGCGCAGCGCCAGATAGGTGTTGGCGAAGAGCTTCACAGCCTCAGCCTCCTTCATACCCATGAAGAGCGTGTCGATGTTCTCCTTCAGAGCGCCTTCCTGCAGCAATGCGGCGAAGGTCTTTGCAGCCTCCTTCATGCGCTCCACATCGGTTATGGTACGGATTGCTTCGTTCTCCTCTGCGTAGCTCTCGCCATCAATCAGCTTCGGGTAGCCCACGATGATGCGGCTCGGGTAGAGATTGTCATAGAGAGCCTTACTCTCGCGCAGGAACTCTGGCGAGAAGAGCAGGTTGAGCTGCTTTACGCCCTTCTTAGCGTACTTAAGGTAGAGGCTGCGTGTGTAGCCCACGGGGATGGTGCTCTTGATGACCATAACGGCGTCGGGGTTCACCTCAAGCACGAGGTCGATAACCTCCTCTACGTGCGTCGTGTCGAAGTAGTTCTTCACGGGGTCGTAGTTGGTAGGAGCGGCTATCACCACGAAGTCGGCATCCTTATACGCTGCCTTGCCGTCGAGAGTGGCTATAAGGTTCAGCTGTTTCTCTGCCAGATACTTCTCTATATATTCGTCCTGTATAGGAGATATGCGGTTGTTCAGTTTCTCTACCTTCTCGGGTATCACGTCTACGGCTGTCACATGGTGGTGCTGCGAAAGGAGTGTTGCTATACTCAGTCCGACATAGCCTGTGCCGGCTACAGCAATCTTTATGTCCTTAAAATCTTTCATCGCTATATATTATAATGTGATATTCTTTATGATGTGGGCAAAGATACAAATTAAAGTTGAGAGTTGAAAATTTTCAACTCTCAACTTTTACACTATCTTGTCAATGAGAACTTCATGCTCAGTCCGAAGTCTTGTGTTGTTGTCGGATACGAGCTCGACGAGAGCAGCGGAGTGTTGGTCTGTCGGTCGTAGTAGAAGCTCATGGTGAGCAGTCGCGACACGGTGTAGTCGGCAGAGAAGGCGAGCTTGAACGCCGTGTTGCCGCTGTTAGCCGACGAAGTCATCGTGGCGATGTCGCGGCTTATCGACGCCTGCTTGCGCAGACTCAGGTCGAGACGCAGCTTCAGGTCGTTGTTCACACCGTTTGAGGAGCGTGTGCGGCTCGGCGACGAGTTGTTGCTTGCGCTGTTGCGCTTCGACTTCACCTTGCGGTGCTTGTTGCTGCCGCCACCTCCGAAGAGGTTGAAGTTGTTAATGGTATAGCCGGCGCCAATCACCCAGTCGTTAGACGACGACTCGTTCACCTGCACCGAAGTCATGCTCAGACTCAGCACGCGCGTCTTGCGATACTCCGCCTTAACGGTCAGGTTGTTGTTCAGCGTGACGTCGATGCCAAGCAGCGGCGAGAACGACTCGTTGATGCTCACCGTCGACACGTTGTACATAGAGTTCGGTGTAGGCATGCCGGTGGTGGCGTCGGTGATGAAGCCGAGTCCGCCCATGTACTCCATGAACGTGCTGTACGACGAGTAGGAGCCTACGGCGTATACGCTCTTGTATGCGTGGTTGATGTTGACGCTCTTGAACACGTCGCGGAACCACGGTAGCTTCGACAGTCCGCTGTACTTGATAGTCCAGTTGGGCAGCAGATGGGCAAGCGTCGGGAATATCGACATCTGTGTGCCCATGTTGGTGTAGGCTGCAAGGAACGCAGGCACCATCACGTCTGAGCTGTACTTGTTGACGCCGCCGTTAGCCGCGTCGAACTTCTTGCCTGCAAGCTGCGATCCGGCAGGATATACCGCACCGGCATACTGTGCCTCGACGCGCTTGCGGAAGCCTTCGAGCGAGTTGCAGAAGCGCTCGAACGATGCCGACTTGTAGCCGTTCTTCGCGCTGCCAGAGCCTTCGAACGCGCTGCGCAGCGAGAGCGTTGTCATGGTGAACGTTCCGCTCTGTGTGGTCGGGTTGCCAGCGTACATATACTGCACCTGGCGTGCCGTTGTCTTGGCGCGCGACGCCGTGAGGTCGATCTTCAGATTGCGCACAGGCTCGAGCGTAGCCCTCAGCTGCAAGTCTTCGGTCTGGTTGGTCGTAGCCGGCGTAGCGAGCGAGTCTGCCATCATCAGCCATCCGTTCTCGCGAGCCTTGTCTACATACGAGTCGCCCACGAAGCCAAACGCAAAGTCCAAGCCCGGCGACAGCGGTCCGTAGCCCGAACCCTGTCCGAACATGTTGCCTACCATCGGCTTGAAGCCCGGTATCGACATGGCGTACTGGTTGCGGTAGCTCAGACTCACGTTGCGCACCATCATCAGCACACGAGCCACGCTCTGCGCCGCACGGTACCACTTCTGGTTCTCAAGCGGTTCCTTTGCTATCACCGAAACCTTTATCTTCGTTGCCGAGTCCACCTTATTTAATATAAGGATGTTGTTGTCGTCAACACGCTTGTACTTCAGCTGGAACACTCTGCCTGCCTCCGTACGTCCGCTTACTATGATGCGCTTCGTGCGTTTGCCGTGGTTCACCTTGATAGTGGTGTCGGGCATGAGCGTTATCTCCTTCTCGAAGCCCTTCTTCTTCTTTGCCAGCAAGTCGCGCGGGTTGGAGTCGTTTGCGAACGGCGGCTTCTTCTTCGTCTTCTGATTGCCGTCGGCTGCACCCTTCTCTTTTGCTTCAGCCTCGCGCTTCTTCTTCGCCTCCTCGCGTTTCTTCTTCTTTGCCTCCTCCGCCTTGCGGCGGTTTGCGGCAGAGTTGTCCTTCTTGAAACGGTCGTTGGTCTTCTTCAGGAACGGCACATGGTTGTAGAGTTTCTCCATGTTGAACTGTCCGTTGATGTTTATCTGGCGGTTGTTGGCGATGGTGTTGCCAAGCGAAGTGCCGTCTTCGAGATCAGAACCGCGCATCCAGTTGTACGTAGCGTTGTACGATCCGTCGGCTGTTATCCAGTCGAACACCGGAATGAGATTAATAGGCAGCTTGTACGACGCCTGGAACGACTGGTTATACTTCAACGGTCTGCCCAAATGCTTGATGGATGTCCACACAGAGTCCTTCCAAGCCGTGTAGCTATCGGGATAGAGGTCCTTGTTTACGGGTGTGTAAGGCTCCTCTATCTCTGCGTTCGTGGCGCTCTGGAAGTTCATGTGCAGGTTCTTCGTGAGGTCCCAGCGCAGGTTAAACTCGCGGTTCCACAAGAACTGTGACGAGAACGTGAGCGGCAGCTTCTGGTTCTCGGTCGACTCCATGTCGCGCTCCTGCAACTCATAGTAGTTGCGCGTGATGTCGGTGTTGAACGCCACGTTCTGCGGCAGCCAGTTCAGTCCGAACTTCTTCGGGAAATCGAGCCACTTCGAACGGCTCTTCACCTTCTTGAACGGCTCCCAAGCCTTGTATATAGGCGACCACGAATAGCTGAACGCACCGCGCCAGTTGTCCTCGCGCTCGTAGATAGTAGTCTCGCCGGTGGTGTAGCTGTGGCTGTGACTGTACGAGAACGAGAAGTTGGCAGGGTCGTACGGCATCGGGTGGCGCTTGTTCTGTATGCCAACACGCACGTTCGACAGCGAGAAGTTGGTCTGCGTAACCTTTGTCACGGCGATGCTTTCTATCGAATCGCGCTCGTGCTTAGAGCCAGCCGCTTCGAGAGCGTCGTCGAGTTCCATATCCGTATCGAGCGGATTGTATTTGGGCGATGTCTTCTCCTTAGTAACCGAGTAGTAGAGCGGCGCCGTAACCTTCGCCTTGTCGGGGAAGAACTTGCCAAGCTCCACGTTAGCCGTCACGGTGTAGTTGGAGTAGTTGTCGGTAGAACGCTGTGCTACGCCTTCCTCCAGTCCGCCGAAGCCTGCCGAACTATATTTGCCCTGCACGTTGACGGTGCCGAGGTCGGAGAGTTGCAGGTTGAGCGTGCCCTGTGCAGCCCAGCCGCCCGAGTTGTTGAACTCCTTCAGTCGAAGCTCATTCACCCAGACCTCACCACTCTTCACTTCGCCCGAGTTGTTGCGCACACCGATGACCATAGTCTTCACCTCTCCGAGCGTAGGATTACCCATCACCGAGATGCGGTTCTTAGGTTGGTCGGGGTCGTACGCCGAGTAGAGTCGGTTGTACGAAGCCTGTCCGTTTGCCTTGGCTTTGTTGCGCTCCTTCTTCAAGCCGGTGAGCTTGGAGAGGGCGATGTCGAGCATGTTCTCCTCGGGCCATACGGCGCGGGCGTCGGCAGCCGAGAAGCGTCCGTATTTGCCGGGCTCGGTGAGCTTCAGCGGAATCTCGTACTCGTAGAAGTTGCTCTTGTAGTCGGAGCCGAGACGTATGAACACAGACAGCTGTCCGTCCTCAAGATTCGTCTGGTTGGGCTGGAAAGCGTTGGCGTGAACGAACATCTGCAGACGCTTGTACTGTCTGAGGTCGAGCGTTGTGTTCTTGTACACCGCCTTCGCCTCGCCGGTGCCGAGCGTGGTGACGCTCATCGAGAGTGCCTGCTCGTTGTTCTCCACAAGCTGTGGCTGCGTGGGGTCCTGTCCGCGCTTGATGCCCGGCGGCAGGATATAGTTGACCGGCTGCTTGTCGTTGTTCTCCTCGATGTTCACGGCACTCACCACAAGTTTGCCCGAAGTGGAAGCCGAGTTGTCGAGGTTCTGCTCGTAGACACGCCACTCGCCACGCACGAGGTCGAGCGTTCCGAAGCGCAGCACGATAGGATGCTTGAAGCCTGTGAGGAACATACGCATGAAGCGCATCGAGGTGAAGTCGTTGATTGCGCCGAACTTCTTCTCATAGTCGCGCAACGGTATGCGGAACTGGTACCAGTTGACCGTCTCTGTCTTGTTGTTGCGCAACTGGTGGGTGTCCTCGCGCTTGTCCACGATGTAGTTCTTGCCCACCTCGAGGTCTTCGGGGCGGATAGACACGCGATACTGGAAGAACTTCTCGTACTCGTTGAGCGTGTAGTCCTGGTTGATGTCCTCCACGTCAGGCGTCGACTTGTACGATGTGTCGTAGCTCTCGGTGCGCGAGTCGTTGTCGGGCGAGTTACCCTGCGGGTTGTTTATGTACTTGTAGCGGCGCAGGATAGGCGCCTTCATCTTGTCGTAGTCGGAACCGCGGAAGTAGTGGTAGTTGTCGCCTGCGGGGTCAGCCCAGATAGAGTCCCACACGGCAGGATTCACCTTGCCCTGCACCTCTCTGAGGAAGTCCTGATAGCTCTCCCACTTCTGCTCCTCCTCGTCGTTGAGTCCGTTGAAGCCCACGTCCTGCAGCGCACGCGAACCCTTCGACGTAGCGAAGGCGTACACGACGGTAGCCTGATTGGGCACCTTACCCCACTGCGTAGTGGTGAAGTTCTGCGAGCCGTCTACGGGCATGCCGCTCTCGTAGAACTTCTTGCCGTCGCGCAGGATATCCTCGCTCATCTCGCCGAGGTTGATGTAGAAGTCGCCGCCGTAGTCGGCTGCCACGCCCTGCTCGCGTGTGTAGATGAACGGGTCGAGCATCCAGAACTCGATGTACTCGATGTTAGCTGCCTCGAAGTCGTTGGTGTCGAGCTTTCGCATCATGCCGCCCCAGCGTTTCTGCGGGTTGTTGAGTGTGCCGTCGGGGTTGAGGTCAGGGTCGAAGTTGTACGGACCGCGCTCGTTCGGGTAGTAAGCGAGGTTAAGTATGTTGAGCATCGACGAGTTGCCGTTGTATGCGCTCTGGTCGCGGTTGGGGAACAGCTCGCTTACGTAGAACTCGCGAACGTAATGGTTAGACAGCTGGTCGAGATCGCTCTTGATGTGGCTCGGCGTGAGCGACGAAGAGCGGCGTGTGAAGAGCGGGTCGATGGTGTACCACGCCAGACGCGAGCGGTTGAAGCCCGAGCGTAGCGTAGACTTGTCGCCCGACTCGGGGAACATCGACGGCACCGACGAGATTATCCACGACGTAGGTGTAGACACGTCGATGGTGTTCTTGGTGTTCTCGAAGTCGTCGATGTACGAGGCGTTGTCCTGCGTGCCGCTGCTCTGTCCGGCTATGAGTTGCGCGAACTCGCCCGAGAACGAGATGCTCGACGGCTGCGTAAGATGCAGGAAGGGCAGCTTGTCGAGCATGTTCGTGAGCCACTGGCTCTGCTTCTTCCAGTTGATGTTCAAGCCCCAGATAGTGTTGCTGAGCGGCTCCGATCCCATGTTCACCTTGTTGGTGAGCGCCTGTTCGGAGAGATGCTGGAACGTACCCGAGAGCTGGAAGTCCTTAGAGAAGTCGTACTCCCAGTTCATGCCGAACATCGTCTTGCGCTCCTGTCCGTAGTCGGTATTGCTTTCGAGCGACACGTTCACGGCGGTGCCGGCGTCGATGATGCTCTGGTTGAGGATGGTCACCTCGCCGCCCGAGTAGTCGACAGAGTAGTCGGTGCCTTCGGCGAGCGTGACGCCGCCTGCCGTAACTACCACCGAGCCTTGCGGAATGTTGTATGCGCCAAGCGAGATTACGTTAGCAGATGTGCCGCGGAACTGTCCCATGAGCACGTACTTGTCCTTCTCAGCTATCTGCTTCGCAACGGTTTTCGTAGAGTCGTAAAGCTCGGTGAAGGCGTACTTCTCAGCCTTGTCTGCCGCCACGCCGTTCTTCAGAAGCGTCTCGTACATATAGCTGCCGAACGGTTCGGCAACGGGGAAGAACACTCGACCGTTCGTAACGGTGTAGCCCTCCACGTAGTCGAAGTAGCCGTTGGGATGCGCCTTGTTGTTGTTGTCGAGTCGGTCGGCTCCGAGGAACTTTATGAGTGTCTGGTTCTTCACCTGCGGCTCGGGTATGTATGTGAGGTAGACACCGGCGGTGTCGCTCTGGAACTTCACGTCGAGGCGGAACTTCTCCTTCTCTACCGACGAGGCGAGGTAGTAGACGTTCTTCATCATCAAGCCCCAGTTGCCCTGATGCGGATTGTTGCTGGTGTTCTTCAGCGCCTTCACGTAGAGCGCCTTGTTAGAGTCGGTGATGTCCGACGCGAACTCGCCCACCTGATACGTCACGCCGCCGTATGTGTACTCGTAAGCCACGGCGAGCACCTGGTCGGTCTGCAGCGATGTCTTCAGCGAGACGTAGCCCAGCGCCTTGTTCACGGTGTACTCAGACGAGTTGAGCAGGCGCGCGCGCTCCAGCTTCTCGTAGTCGGCTCCGCCCACGAAGCCGGGTATTCCGTCGAGCACGGTAGAGGTCTGGTCGATGTCGCGTGCTGCGGCGTACTGCGATGTCATGGCTGCATACTCCGAGTTGGCGGCGTTGGCAGGCACGGGCTGTCCTGTCACGCTCCAGAGGCTGTTAGACACGCGGTTGTTCTCGCCCAAGTCGGTGAGGGCGATGATGTTACGGGTGTTGGATGTGTTGCCCGACTTGTTCGTCACCCACACCTCCACGCGGTTGATCGTCACGCCCGACGTGAGGTTGGGCAGCGAGCGCATCGACTCGTCATAGCGGTCGTGGAAGTATTGCGCAAGGAAGAAGTGGCGGTTCTCCTCGTAGTTGGCGGCGTCTATCTCGAACGGCGTGAACTGCTTGCCGCCCTTCGACGACACCGATTTCGACGACGACTTCTTCTGCGAGGCTACGAGCTGCAGCTTGAGCTTGCCAAACTGCAGGTCGGTGCGCAGACCGAAGAGCGAAGATGCTCCGCGTACGAGCGACGAGTTGGAGGGGAACGACACGTTGCCTGCCTCGATGAGCTTCACTATCTCGTCTTCCTTGCCGTCGTACTTCAGCTTGAGGCTCTGCGCGTCGAAGTCGAACGTAGCGTCGGTGTTGTAGTTGAGGTTCATGTTCACCTTGT
>OQWM01002809.1_pt1 | contig 11762 bp, 9 predicted proteins | sample 1691531 | NCBI WGS metagenome assembly OQWM01 (sample SAMN03418257, study PRJEB22391) | human gut metagenome | biome: human-gut; feature: organic feature; material: feces | host: Homo sapiens | place: Tanzania | collected 2013-01 | reverse complement strand
ATGGCTCCGGCCGTTCCCGACAAAGTCAAGCGCATCGGCATGATACTCGGTGCTGCCGCCCTCGGCGGGGGTGGTCTCCGGCTGGGGCGTCTCGGTGGCAGCGGGCTGCTCGGCGGGCGTTTCCGTAGGCTGCTCGGCCGGTTGTTCGGCGGGCTGCTCGGGCAGGCTTTCCGCAGGCTCTTCCACGATCACGCTGTCGGCGGGCGTCTCGGGCACCGAGACAGCGGCATCGGGGTCGGCGGTGGGGGTGTACACGTCTGTCTTTTCCGGGGTCTGGGTGGTGGAGCTTACCGTGCCCTCACCGCCCAGCACCGCCGCGATCATCTCTTTGGCCTTTGCCACAGAGCTTTCGTCCGGCTTCATGACATAGAGCTTCTGCCCCTTGGCAGAGTAGCACTTGGTGCTGCTGCCGGAGGAACCGGTAACGGTGTAGCTTTCAATGTTCCACTCTGCAAAATCGCTCAGCTGCATCCGTACCAGCGCACTGATCTGGTTCTGGGAAAGGCTGGTAACAAAGCAATCGGCGGCAGAATCCATGATCTTGGAAAATCCCATCAGCAGCGCCGGGGACTTGATCTTGTTCAGCATGGCATCGATCACCTTCATCTGGTTGATGCCACGCTGCACATCGCCGGTCTTGAAGGCGTGGCGCTCGCGGGCAAAGGCCAGCGCGGCCTTGCCGTCCAGATGGTTCCAGCCCTCGGCAAAAGTGGTGGGGTCATAGTAGCCGGGGCTGCCCACCGAGGTGAACGCCTGATCGGAGTACACGTCCACACCACCCAGCGCATCGATAATGTTGATAAATCCTGCAAAATTGATGCGGATGTAGTGCTGCACATCCACCCCATACAGGTTGCCAAGGGTGTCCATGCTGGTCTGCACGCCGTAAAGGCCGGCGTGGGTCAGCTTATCCTTGCTGTTTGTTCCGGCAAGGTCCACATAGTAATCGCGCGGGGTGTTGATCAGCACCACCTGCTTGGTAACAGGGTTCACGGCGGCAAGGATATTTACATCGCTGCGGGCTTTTTCGGTCAGTTCGCCGCGGGTATCCACACCGCTCAGGTACACCACAAAGGGCTCCTTTGTGATCTTTTTCGCCTCGGCGTCGCTCAAAAAGCCGTTGGTCATATCACCCAGCGCCGTCAGACCCTGCTGCGCCCACACGCAGCCCAGTGCCATGGCAGCGCACAGCACCACCGAGAACACCCGGGACACCGTGCCTGCAGTTTTGTACTCCTGACAGCGCTTGACCAGCAGCCACAGCAGCACAAGCAGTGCCGCCAGCACCACCAGATACAGCACCGGCAGCATTTGGGTACGCCACAGCTGCACCAGCGCCAGAACGCTTAAAATTGCCTGTACGATCAGCAAGATCTTCCCTCGTTTCGGGGGCAGGTACGCCCCATTTTCCCCGGACGCAGTGCTGCGCGGGGTGTTTTGCTGCGGGCGGCGGGGCGGCGGAGCGGATTGCTCCGGCGGCAGCTCCGAGAAAAACGCGGCGCTGTCCACCTCCACGGTGGCGTCCTGCTGCTCAGCCTTGTGCAAAAGACGGTGCAGGGAGCGGCCGTCCTCCTTGCGGGAATGCTCGTTTTCGTCCAACATGAGAATACTCCTTTTTTAGCCCACCGGAACGATGGTCAGCACGGCGCGGGCGGGCAGGCAGGTGGCAGTCTGATCCTCCGCCGACAGCCAGCCAAAGCCCTCGCAGATGTGATCCGGGCAGGGCGATTCAATAAACCGCGCTCTGCCGTCCTTTACCTCTATATGCACCGTATAATAACCGGTGTCCACACTGTAAGTCTCGTCCTTTTCCAGCGGAATGTCCAGCACGGTATTCGTGTCGCCGTAAATCAGCTGGGCAGCCAGTTTTCCGCCGGTAGCGTTGTGGCTGCGCACAGCCAGCAGCACCGCTGCGATGGCCAGCACCACCACTGCAAACAGGATATTGGTCAAAAGCTTTTTGTTCTTCATGGCTTACTGCTCCCCGGGCTTGAGCTGCTCCAGCTCAGCCAGCCAGAGGGTGGCGCAGGCGTCGCTGGGCATGCGCCAGTCGCCCCGGGGCGAAAGGGTCACACTGCCCACCTTGGGGCCGTCCGGCAGGCAGCTGCGCTTGAACTGCTGGGCAAAAAAGCGCCAATAGAAGTTGCGCAGCCACTTGTACAGCACAGCATCCGTATACTCTGCCCTGCCCGCAAAGGCAGCCTTTGCCAGCCGGTAAATTTTTGCCGGGCCAAAGCCGCAGCGCAGCACATAATACAGGTAAAAATCGTGCAGCTCGTAGGGGCCCACTAAATCCTCGGTAATCTGTGCAATTTCGCCATCCTTGGCGGGCAGCAGTTCCGGCGAGACCGGGGTGGCCAGAATATCCAGCAGCACATCGTGCAAAGCGGCGGTAGCAGCAGTCTCGGCTTCGTACTGCACCAGATAGCGCACCAGCGTTTTGGGCACACCGGCATTCACGCCGTACATGCTCATGTGGTCGCCGTTGTAGGTAGCCCAGCCCAGCGCCAGCTCCGAAAGGTCGCCCGTGCCCACCACAAGGCCGCCGGTGCGGTTGGCAAGATCCATCAGCTCCAGCGTGCGCACACGCGCCTGCCCGTTTTCAAAGGTGACGTCCAGCACATTTTCGTCCTGCCCGATATCCGCAAAGTGACTGCGCACAGTGTCGGCAATGCGGATTTCCTGAAAGCTTACGCCCAGCTCCCCGCACAAGATTTCAGCGTTGCTGCGGGTGCGCTTGGTGGTGCCAAAGCAGGGCATGGTCACTGCCAGCACATCGGCGGCAGGGCGGTGCAGCTGCTTCATGGCACGCACCGCCACCAACAAGGCAAGGCAACTGTCCAAGCCACCGGAAATACCAATAACCGCCGTTTTTGCGTGGGCATGCTCCAGCCGCTTGGCAAGGCCGTCGGCCTGCATCTTCAAAATCAGCTCGCACCGGGCGGCGCGGCGCTGCGGGTCGCCGGGCACAAAGGGCGCGGGGTCGATGCTGCGGGTCAGCACCGTTTCCTCCGGTGCAAGATCAAATTCTACCGTGACATAGCCCTCGGCACTGTGCTCAAAGCTGGTGTTGCGGGCGCGCTCGGCCTCCATGCGCTGGCAGTCCAGCTCGGTCTCGGCATAGTCGCCCACAAAGGGCGCAGTCTCGGCCAGAATGCTGCCGTCCTCGGCGATGAGGTCGTGCCCGGCAAACACCATGTCGGTGGTGCTTTCGCCGTGCCCTGCCGAGGCGTACAGGTAGCCGCACAGCAGCCGGGCAGACTGGTTTGCCACCAGTGCGCGGCGGTACTCCGCCTTGCCCACGGTCTCATCGCTGGCAGAAAGGTTTGCAATCACGGTAGCGCCCGCCAGCGCGTGGAAGGTGGAGGGCGGCAGCGCGCTCCACAGATCCTCGCACAGCTCCACGCCCAGCACAAAGCTGGGCATCTGGCGGCAGCGGAACAGCAGCGACGTGCCAAAGGGCACCTGCTGCCCGCAGACGGTCACCGTCTGCACCTCGGTGCTGCCGGGGGTGAACTGCCGCTTTTCGTAAAACTCGCCGTAGTTGGGCAGATAGGTCTTGGGCACGATGCCCAGCAGCTGCCCGCGGCACAGCACGGCAGCGCAGTTGTACAGCTTGCCGTGCACCAGCAGCGGCAAGCCCACCAGCACTACGGTGTCCAGCGTGCGGGTCTGCGCAAGCAGCCATTCCAGCGCATCCAGTGCGCCCTGCTGCAAAGTGCGCTGCAAAAACAAATCGCCGCAGGTGTAGCCGGTAAGGCAAAACTCCGGGAATACCGCCAGTTTTACCCCGCGCTGCGCGGCAGCTTGCAGCTGATTCAGGATCTGCTGCGCGTTATAGGTGCAGTCTGCCACCCGCAGCGCGGGCGAAAAGGCAGCCGCCTTTAAAAAACCATCTTTCATAAGAGGATTTCACATCCTGTCTGTTTCAATGTTGTCATGGTGACCCATGTTGACCATAGTATACCACAAACCGCATAAAACGGAAAGTAACAGACTGGTAAAAGAAGTGTGAACGCGCCCTCTCAGGCGCTCCCGCGCCAGATTCCCCCTTTTGTCACCTACGGTGACATCTTCCCCCGGCCGGGGGAAGTCTTTCCTCAAAGGGGGAGCCAAGCCGTAAAGTTCATCACTAAAGTGTCAGATGTAATGACGAAGTATATGGGCGTGCTCTTGCCTCTCCCTTTGGGAGAGGTGGCATCGCCGCAGGCGATGACGGAGAGGGCGCACGCCGTTAACCTCGATGCTAAAGTTCCGATGCAACGAGAAACTTTCCGGCATTGCCAAAAGGCGCCCCCTTGGGGGAGCTGGCGAGCGCAGCGAGACTGAAGGGGTAAAAAAACACCCCCGCAGGCTTACGCCCACGGGGGTGTCATTATGCTGTTATGTTCCCTGCACCCCTAAAGGCACAGTCACGCAAGCATAGTCTCTAGTCAGTTGAGACTGATTAGAAGCTGAACACGGTCTTGTCGCCGTAAGTGTCGTTGACGACGTTCTTAGCGGTGCCGAAGCCCAGGTTGTAGATAGCAGCCAGGTTGCCGACAACGTTCAGAGCGCAGTTCACAACACCCAGAGCACCCTGAGCAGCCTTGGTGGTCCAAGGAGCGGTGCTGGAAGCAGTGTAGTTAGCAGCCCAGATCTTGCTGAACTGAGTGCCGAAGCCGATCATGCCGTCGCCGGGCTTCCAAGTGCCGCTGAACATAGCGCCGATGGTGTTGTCCAGGAAACCAGCAACATAGTGGTTACCAACGATGGTCACCATGTTCTTGCTGAAGTTCTGCCACTCCTTAGAGGTCATGACAGGGGCCAGGTAATCAGCAACGCTACCGCCCATAACATAGGTCATCTCGTTCTCAGACACAGCAGAGAAGTTTGCAGGCATCATCATAATGAATTACTCCCTTCAAAAATAGAAAAATATTTTCGAACCGGTGTTCCCGGCTCAATCCTTACTAGGATGGCAATAATATACCACACTTTCCAGAAATGTTCAAGTGCTTTTTTGAAAAAAGTGTAAAAACTGTGAAACACAGTCCCGGCTTTTGTAGCAAATATGCACTGTTCATGCGGCTTTTTCTGCTGTGACAGATTTTTTCGCCAAACTGTGAAAAATAAACTACCAGAACCATAAGGCGGTGCAACACAATGAAAACAATTGTTTTTGTGGATGAATTGCTGCTGGTAAATTTTGCTGCGGCCGCTGCGCTGCTGCTCAGCACAGGGCTTTTGTGCGGACACAGCTGCACTGGATTGCGTCTGTGCGCTGGCAGTGCAGCCGCTGCTGCAAGCACCCTTGCCCTGCTGGCTCCACCGTGGCCCACTCCACTGGCAGCACTGTATAAAATAGCCAGCTGTTGCGGAGTTGTGGCACTGTGCTACGGCGTGCCCGGGGCACGCAGCTTTGCCCGACTGTGCGGGTGGTATGTAATACTGAATGGCCTGCTGTGTGGCGCAGTGGTGCTGCCCGGAGTGCAGGCCAACAATCTGAGTGTACTTTTGCCGGTGCGTCCCGGGCGGCTTTTGCTCTGCTGTGCCGCAGTGTACGCGCTGCTGCGCGGGCTGCTGGCGGTGTTTGGCCGCCCGCAGCGGGGTTGCTTTGCCGCCGTGCTGCACTTGGTGGGCACAGCCGTACCTGTACAGGCCTACCACGACACCGGCTTTACCCTGCAAGACCCCCTTGCCAGGCGGCGGGTGGTTCTGGTGCAGTATCCGTTGGTGCGCAGTCAGCTATCCGTACCGCTGCGTACTTACTTAGACAGCTGGTTTGCTGTTAGCGCCGCCCCACCCCCGGAACTAGGAGTGCAGTTTGTACCCTGTGCCGCTGTTACCGGCCACTGCCTGCTACCCGCTGTGCCCGCAGCGCTGTGCCTTGGACAGCGCCGCGTGTCCGGCTTGCTGGCAGCTTTTTGCGCCCCGGACACCCCCACCGGCACATGGACACTGTTGCTGGGGGATGACGTTGCGGAGGAGGTGGGGGTGTAGGAGAGTACCCCCTCAGTCAAAGCCTGCGGCTTTGACAGCTCCCCCAAGGGGACGCCTTTTGGCACTGCCGCAAAGTTTCCCGCCACCACGAAAAGCCGTCCCCTTGGGGAAGGTGGCTTGACGCGCAGCGGCAAGACGGAAGGGGTTCACCCCTTCATCGTTTACGCCAGCGCACCCTTATCCAGCCATTTGCCCCGCGCCATGCGCAGCAAAAACAGGGCGCCGCGGGTGCAAAGCTCGGCGCACATGGCTGCCCATACGCCCACCAGCCCAAAGCGGGGAGCCAGCAGGACAGCCAAGGTCAGCCGCACGCCCCACATACTGATAAGGTTCAGCACAAAGCAGCCGGTGCTGTCGCCCGCGCCCTGCATGGAGCCGCTGGCCACGATGCTGGCCCCGAACATCGGCTCGGCAAAGGCTTCGATGCGCAGCACCCGTGCGCCCAGCGCGATGACGGCGGCGTCGGCGGTGAAGATGCCCATCAGCTGCGGGGCAAACACATACAGTCCCACGCCGGTAAGCGCCATGATGCCCATGCCCATGGCGGTGCACAGCCATGCAAAGCGCTTGGCCATGTCCCGGCGGTTTGCGCCCACAGCCTGTCCCACCAGCGCAAGGGCGGCGTCCTGAATGCCGTAGCCCGCCATGTAGCACAGGCTCTCGGCGCTGACGCCCAGACTGTTGGCGGCAATGGCGGTCGTGCCCAGCCCGGACACGATGCGCACCAGCAGCACCTGTGCCGAGGACAGGGCGGCACGCTCTGCCGCCAGCGGTGCGCCCACCTTCCATACGTTATGCAGGCAGGCGCGGGTAATGCGCCACGCGCCGGGCTTGCGGATGCACAGCGGGCCGTCCCGCAGCAGCAGAACGCCCAGCGCCAGCGTGCCGCCCACAGCGTTGGCAAGGGCTGTGCCCAGCGCCGCGCCCGGCACGCCCCAGCCCAGACCCCAGACCGTGAGGTTCTGGCCGAACACCGTCATTTCCCGGGTGGGGTTGATGAGGAAAAAGTTGAAGAGGATGTCCAGCACGCAGGTGAACACGCTGATCAAGCCGGGGGTCAGGGCATCACCGGTGGAGCGCAGCATGGCGGCGTAGGTGCCCATAGCCATGACAAAGGGCAGGGAAGCCGACCAGATTGCAAAATAGGCCGAGGCATTTGCCTGCAATGCGGTGTCTGCGCCCAGCCACCCGGGCAGAAACCGGCTGATGCCCACGCCAAAGGCGGCAGCGGCAAGACCCACCACTAAATTGAACAGCATGGACTGCCGCAGCACGCCCCGGGCGTCCTGCTGGCGGTCTGCGCCCAGATACTGCGCCACCTGAATGGAAAACGCCATGCACAGCCCCGCCAGCATCCCGTGCAGCAGCCATGTGCTGGAACTGACAATGCCAATGGAGGCGGTTGCGGCGGCGCCGATATGCCCCACCATGGCCGCGTCGATGTACTCCATGGCGGTAACTACGATCTGCTGCAAAATGGAAGGAATGCTCAGCGTCAGCGCCACCTGTGCGGTGTGGCGCAGCGGCACCTGCTCGCCCTGCCGCATCCGGGCAGAGAGCTGCTCAAGGGTAATGGACATGGGACCTCCTGCGTTGCGGGTGAAAATACAGACTAATACACTATTATAAAGGGCGGCGGGAAAAAAGTCAATCCGCAGCGAATTTTGCCGCCGGGATTGATTTTTGGTCTAGGGCGTGATACACTCACAACGTACTATACAGAAAGAAAGAGGAATGTTATCTTATGATCCAAATGCTGACCTCTGTTGTTGTAAAGAAAGAGGAATATTATCCTATACTTCAAATGCTTACCTCTGTCATCGGGCAGAGGGGCGTGGATGCCATGGCATTTTTGCTGGCGTTTGCCCTGACCGCCCTGACGGATTCCATTTTCCGCGATAAACTGCCCCACGACCACGGCCGCGCTTTTGCGGTGAACGGCGAGCTTTCCAAGGGCAAGGCACGGGGCTCCGGGTTGATCTTTGTGCTGTGTATCGCGCTGGTGTCGCTGGCGTTTCTGCCCTTCACCACCGAGTATGTGGTGTATAATGTGCTGCTGATCGCTTCCATGCTCTCCGGCTATCTGGACGATGCCGCCGAGACCGCGTGGAACGAGTACAAAAAGGGCATCATTGATTTTGTCATTGCGGTGCTGGCGGGCGTCACCTACCTGAACTTCAACGGCTGCGGGGTGCACTTTTTGCAGTGGAGTTTCACGCTGCCCTACGCGGTGTATCTGCTGCTCATCGTCATCCTCATCTGGGCAAGCATCAACGTGGTCAACTGCACCGACGGCGTGGACGGCCTTTCTGCCAGTCTGGCAGTGGTGACCATCGGCACCTACCTGCTGGCGTATAAGACTGAACTTGGCACCTACGCCACCGCCGGTGTGGTGTTCATCGGTGCGCTGCTGGCCTACCTGTGGCTCAACGCCAAGCCCTCCAGCCTGCTGATGGGCGACGCCGGCAGCCGCGCCATGGGCTTTTTCATCGCCATGCTGTCCCTCAAGTGCGGGCATCCCTTCGCCTTCCTGCTGGCGGCTATCGTGTTCATCGCGGACGGCAGTCTGGGCATTTTGAAGATCAGCCTGAAGCGTTTTCTGCACATCTGGATCCTGAAAAACACCCTGACCCCTCTCCACGACCATGTGCGCAAGCGCAAGGGCTGGAGCGACGAGCAGGTGGTAGCCCGCTGGCTCATTCTGCAGTGCGTGGCTTCGGCTCTGCTGCTGCTCCTTGTGCGGGGGTAAACAGCACGCTATAAAACTAAAGATAAACGGGGCTGCTGCACATCGTTTTAGCCGAAAGTGCAGCAGTCATTTTCAAAATCAAACGTATAACCAGATAATTCAAAAAAGCATGTGCATCATAAATCTATCGAAAAATTCTGATTTTCGAAAAAATTTGTTGCACATGCTTTTGTTTTGGGTATTGATACTGCTTGATTCTTACGCTTGTTCGTACAAAAATAGAGGCTGTCGCATGTGCAACAGCCCTTTTTAGTTTCTATCATTACCCTTCCGCTCCGGAGGCCTACCATATTGCAGCATTTACCCGGGCAACAAAAATGTAAAAACAAGAATGGGCGAAAGAATATTGACTGCGGCATGGATCACCCAGCCATACAAAATGCTTCCACGGGCTTTTTTTAACGAAAGCCATCCTAAGGCATAGCCTATTCCGCCCGTCAGGGATACGATGAGGAACATGGCGAGGAGATTCTTGTCTGGCAACGCAAGGATGTGAACCATGCCAAAAATGAGAGCTTGCAGGGCGTTTCCTATGGTTTCTCCCCATTTATTGCACAACCGTTTGCAGAGAAACCCACGAAAGAGAATTTCTTCCGATAAGGAAGTCTGAACGACAGCCCAGATCAAGATGACTGTAAATGTTTCGATGCTCCAACCGGTTTGTCGAAATGCGTCCACTGTAAATCCTTGATAATTCAAATTGCCAGATCGATAGAGCCACAGATAGGGTAAAAATAGTACCACTAAAAATCCCACAAGGATACAAAACATGATCTTCAAAGGTGGGGTGGGAGCAGTTTTGAGCCCCAGCCATTTGAAAAAACCGGTGGCCCTTTTCTGTGTCAGAAGATACCACACAAAAGGAATACTTAGAAAAATCAAAAGCTGTAAAACTGCACTTATGATCTGGTTAAGCAAAATCATACCATTCCTCTTTTCGTTGGGGCTATTTGGCAACAGCCCCGTTGTTTTCTATCTGATAGTCGAGACTGGGGGAGTTTTACACCCCGGCCTTTTTGCACGCCGCCTGCACCACATGGCCTACCAGCACCGAGGTGGTCACGGTGCCCACGCCGCCGGGCACGGGGGTGATGGCGTCCACTACCGGCTCTGCGGCGGCAAACTGCACGTCACCGCAGAGCTTGCCCTCCTCGTTCACATGGATGCCCACGTCCACGACGGTCTGGCCTGCCCGCAGGCAGTCCGCGCCCACAGCGGCCATTTTGCCCATGGCGACCACCACGATGTCCGCCTGTCGGCACACTTCCGGCAGGTTCCGGGTGCGGGAGTTGCACAGGGTGACGGTGGCGTTTTCCCGGTCCAGCATCATGGCGGCGGGTTTGCCCACCACAAGGCTGCGCCCCACCACCACGGCACGCTTGCCGGAAAGGGGGACGTTGTAATACTTCAAAATTTCCATGCACGCCTGCGCGGTGCAGGGGGCATAGCCCAGATCGGTGTTGGTGAACACCCCGGCCAGCGAACCGTCCGTGATGCCGTCGATGTCCTTTTCCGGGCGAAGGGCGGCGCGGACGGTGCGGTCATCGAACTGCTTGGGCAGCGGGCGGAACAAAAGACAGCCGTGGATGCCGTCGTCGGTGTTCACCTCGTCCAGTACCCGGAGCAGCTGCTCCTGTGTGGCGTCGGCGGGCAGCACGAACTGCTTGACGGCGACCCCCACCTTGCCGCAGCGGGTCATCACGCCCCGCTCGTAGGAGAGGTCATCCTCCCGCTCGCCCACACGCACCACGGCCAGCGTGGGGGTGATGCCCTTGGCTTTCAGCTGCTCGCAGAGCGCCGCGTTGCGCTCGTTCATGGCGGCCACGACCGGCGCACCCTTTAAAATCGTTGCCATATACTTTCCCTCATTTATGATATTATTTGTTGCGGAGTTTCCCGCTGACGGCGCGGAATATTTCGTCTGCCCGGGGCACGAACTCTGCCAGCAATGCGTCTGCCCGGGCGTCCAGTGCGGCGGCATGGGTGCGGTCTGCCATCAGCTTGGTGTTGATGAACACATTCAGGCTTGCGGCCTGCAAAGCGGCCTTGCACAGCACGGCGGCGCACCCTGCGTCCGATACCGCCAGCACGCTGCCTTTGGCGGCGTACTGCTCCGCCAGCGCAATGCCCTCGGCGCACTTTTCCATAATTTGCAGCGGCACGGCGCTTGCACCGTCCAGTGCGGCTTCCAGCACAGCAGCCTTGTGCGCGGCCTGCTCCGGGGTGTCCTTGGGCAGACCGTAGGCCGCAGCCAGCGGCGCAAAGGCATCGGCATCGGCCTGCACCAGCGCTTCCAGCTCCAGCCGCAGGGCTTCGGCCCGGGCGTTCAGTGCCTGAATCTCCGCTTCCACGGCGGCGTACTTCTTTTTACCGGTGGTCAGGCAGCCCACCATGTTGCCCAGCGCCGTGCCGAGCGCGGCAACGAGAGCCGATGCGCCGCCGCCGCCGGGAGCCGGGGCATTGGAGGCCAGGACCTCTACAAACTTGCGGCAGGTTTCCATGGTCATATCCATAGGGGGTTACTCCTTTTTTCTTATAATGGTACGCAAAGAACGCGCAGACGGCGGGGGCCGCCTGCGCGAAATTTTGGATTAGAACAGGCCGCTGATCTTGCCGTCCTCGTCCACATCGATGCGCTCGGCAGCGGGGACCTTGGGAAGACCGGGCATGGTCATGATCTCACCGGTCAGGGCAACCAGGAAGCCGGCACCGGCGGAAACCTTGACGTTCCGGACGGTTACGGTGAAGCCGGTAGGCGCACCCAGCTTGGTCTGATCGTCAGAGAAGGAATACTGGGTCTTGGCCATGCAGATGGGCATCTTGTCGTAGCCCAGCTCGGTCAGGGTCTTGATCTGCTTCTCGGCATTGGCGGTGAAGGTCACGCCGTCGCCGTGGTAGATCTTCTTGACAATGGCCTCGATCTTGTCCTTAATGGGCAGATCCACATCGTAAGAGAAGGTGAAGTCATTGGGCTGATCGCACAGACGGATGACTTCCTTGGCCAGCTCTACGCCGCCTTCGCCGCCCTTGC
>OQWM01002807.1_pt1 | contig 11770 bp, 10 predicted proteins | sample 1691531 | NCBI WGS metagenome assembly OQWM01 (sample SAMN03418257, study PRJEB22391) | human gut metagenome | biome: human-gut; feature: organic feature; material: feces | host: Homo sapiens | place: Tanzania | collected 2013-01 | reverse complement strand
GATGAACTTCTCCAAGCCCACGGTCTTCAGGTGACGGATGGCGGTCTCCTCCGCCTTGGCCTTGGGGATGTGCTTGACGGTCATGGGGGCCAGTGTGCAGTTGTCCAGCACGGATTTGTTGTTGAACAGGTTGAAGCCCTGGAACACCATGCCGATCTTCTGCCGCAGGGCATTCAGATTCACGGAGAGGTCCATCAGGTCCTGGCCGTCAAACCAGATGTGGTCGGAATCGGCCTCTTCCAGTAGGTTGATGCAGCGCAGCAGGGTGGATTTGCCGGAGCCGGAGGCGCCGATGATGCACACCACCTCGCCCTGATGGATCTCAAGGTCGATCCCTTTCAAAACGTGGAGGGCACCGAAGGATTTTTCCAGCTGTTCAATTTTAATAATGGTATTGTTTTCCATGCGCTCACCTCAGTTGGAACTGGGAATGCCCCAGTCAGGCACGCCGCCCGCCGTGTTCCTGCCGTCAGAGCCGCCCTCCAGCTTCCGGGCGATAGCCTTGAGCAGCAGAGAGGACAGATAGGTCAGGATCAGGTACACAATGGCGGCGATGAGATAGCATTCCGTGCCCTTATAATAGATACCGGCCACCGACTTGGTCATGAACATCAGGTCGGACACGCCCACAACGCAAAGGACGGAGGAATCCTTGATGTTGATGATGAATTCATTTCCGATGGCTGGGATGGAGTTCTTGATAGCCTGGGGAAATACCACCCGGGTCATAGCCTGCCAGTGGGTCATGCCCAAGGAGCGGGCGGCCTCCATCTGTCCGGCATCGATGGCCATGATGCCGCCCCGGAGCACCTCCGCCAGGTAAGCCGTGGAGTTCAGGGAGACAGTGACAAGGCCCGCCAGAAACAGCGGCCAGATGCGGTTGATGTCGGAAACGCTCATGCCGGTCCGCTTGAACAGGCTGAACACCGCATTGTAGAGGATCAGGGACTGCACCATCATGGGCGTGCCCCGGATGACGAAGATGTAGAAGCTGGCGAATTTATTGGCGATGAGCTTCAGGAGCTTGATAAAGTCCTTGTCCCGCTTGTCCGGCTCCTGGATGCGGAGGAACACCATCAGCAGAGACAGCACAAAGGCAATGGCCGTGCCGAAGAGGGCCAGCCGCACCGTGTAGGAGATGCCGGTAACAAAGAGGGACCGCTGGTTGTAGGCCATGTAGACCATGGTGGACAACGTCTCTGTGGGGTTGCTCTCTGCATAGATGGCTGCATGGACGATGTAGGCCAGCTTCAGCACCACCCGGTCAACAGCGAATAACCCGCAGGCGATGGCCAGCAGATAGGAAAAGTAGCGGCTGGCCCGGACAACAGCCGGCCGCTTCATCACCGTTGCCCCATAGGTCTTCCAGTGGGTCCACTTGACCAGCAGAGCGATCAAACTGACGGTGATAAATCCATAGCAAACGGCAGCCAGAGCCATCCCCAAAGTGCCGCCAGCGGCCAGGAAGCTGTAGGGTGTGGGAGCGGAGTACCACAGACTCAGTCCTGCAAGGGCCAGCAGGCTCCCGCCCAGATATACGTACCGGTGGTCCCGGGCGATAAAGCCCGGCTGCCGGACTTCGGCAGAATAGTTCATAATTCTCTCTCCTTATACGGTGCTCATTCCTGTATCCCCGCCGCCTGTCCAGCGGCGGGGCGCGTGCCTGATATGATGTCCCGGCGGCAGCCGGGCTTTATCGCCGGGGCCGGACGCTTCGCTTACTGGGGCTGGTTCGCTACGGCGGTCTCCCACATAGTAAGACGGGTCTCGTTGTCAATGGTTGCCAGAACTTCGTTGACCTGCTCCAGCAGATCCGTGTCGGACTTCCGCAGGCCCACGCAGGAGCCCTTGGCGGGCAGCTCGAAGCCATTGCCATCCGTAAAGGAAACCAAACGGAAGTCCGGGTTGGAGGCCAGGTAACCGGGGGCGGATTCCTGGTTGATGACGATGGCGTCGCAGGACCCCTGCTGCAACCGGGACATCATATCAGGCACACTGCCCACAGGGCTGAGGTGGTCCACGCCTTCGATCTGGTCGATCACGTCATCCAGTGCGGTCCCCTGCTGGCCCAGCACGGCGGCGCCGGAAAAGTCCTGAATGGAGGTGGCGTTCACATAGGGAGAATCCGCCAGAACCATCATGCTGTAATTGGTTTCCTTATAAGGCTCGGAGAAGTTGATGGACTCACGGCGCTCGGCGGTATCCATCATACCGGCGATGATGGCGTCGATCTGGCCCTGATTCAAGGCGTCGATGAGGCCGTCCCAGCTGAGCTTGACGATCACCAGTTCCTTGCCCAGCTGATCTGCGATGATCTTGGCGATCTGCACGTCATAGCCCTCGGCATAAGCGCCGGGTACGTTTTCAACGGGGTAGTTGGTGTCGCTGGCTTCGCTCTCCTGCCAGTTGCTGGGGGCGTAGGCGCACTCCATGCCCACCCGGAACTCGCCGCCCTCCGGGGCGGTCTGGCTTTCCGCTGCGGCGGACTGCTGTGTGTCCTCCTGGGCCGGGGTACTGTCCGCCGGGGCGCCGCAGGCGGTGAGGGCCAGCAGGCTCACGGCTGCCAGCAGGGATGCGGTCAATCTTCTGAGGTTCATAATCATCTTTCCTTTCTGAGTTGGTGTTGATATAAAACAGGAAGCCTGTTTTTTACTTATCAGCACCACCGGGGCAGTAAAAAAGTCGTAAATGCTTTTGTGAAGCATTTACGACTAAATCTGCAAATCCAACTGGCCTTCCGCCTGCCGGTTTCCTCGATAGCGCTCCACATACGTGACAGTCCGGCAGATCTTATCTGACGAACCAGCAGAAACCGATACAGGAACCGATCTCCACTTCGGCGGCATCCCCTTTCCCGCTTGTCCCGGATCTCTGCTCCGTTTGGACAAGGGTACTTTTGTCAGCCGCGCCTCTATCTGACCCAATGTGATTGGGTGTGTGAAATTGTTGAAGTGAAAAATACTCTCTTTCTTTTCCAATGTCAAGAGGGTTTTCCCTCACTTTTCTGATTCTCTCAAATCTTTTTCTGTATATCCTACCTTTCTTGTTTGTTTTAACAATATCTGCACGGAACTCAAAGCCGCCATCCTTGCGGGACAGTGGTCCAACGCAGCCGCTTGGCTTGGTAAGCGCCAGTCTTTCCCATGTGGGTATGGGGGGTCCCCCCTATCCGGTAGCCAGCGGGGAAATCATACCACTGCGATCTCGGATAGCGCGGGTTTCTCGCAGCACAGCTGACAGATACGCCCTGCTCTTACAGGGCTTCCCTCTTGAGATCGGTCTCTTTCAGTTCCTTTTGCGGGAGGGGATTTTTGCCCGCAGGCTTTCCAGGCGGTTCAGGGCATTCAGAAGCGTCTCGTCCTTCTTGGCAAAGTGGAAGCGGATCAGATGATTCACCGGCTCGCGGAAGAAGCTGGAGCCGGGCACTGCTCCGACGCCTACCAGCCGGGCCAGATCCTCGCAGAATTTCAGATCGCTGTCATAGCCGAATTCGGAAATGTCCAGCAGGACATAATACGCCCCCTCCGGATCGTTGTGGATGATGTGCAGATCATCCAGTCCATTGAGGAACAGCTCCTTCTTGTGGGTATATTTGGCCAGCAGATCATCGTAGTAATCCTGTCCGAATTTCAGCCCCGGGATCACAGCCTCCTGCAAGGGGGCCGCCGCGCCGACGGTCAGGAAATCATGCACCTTTTTCGCGCGGTCGATGATCTCCGGCGGGGCGATGATGTACCCCAAGCGCCAGCCGGTGATGGAATAGGTCTTGGAGAGGGACGAGCAGGAAATGGTCCGCTCCCACATTCCCGGCAACGCGGCAAAATAGGTATGTCTGTGAGGGGCGTAGACGATGTGCTCATAGACCTCGTCGGTGATGACATACACATCGTACTTGGCGGCCAGCGCCGCGATGGTCTCCAGCTCTTCGCGGGTAAAGACCTTACCGCAGGGATTGGAGGGATTGCAGAGCACCAGTGCCTTGGGGTGCTGGCGGAAGGCATCCTCCAGTACATTGGGATCAAACCGAAAATCAGGCGGCGTCAGCGGCACATAGATGGGCTCCGCGCCGGAAAGGATGGTGTCCGCGCCGTAGTTCTCATAGAACGGGGAGAAAATCACAACTTTGTCGCCGGGATTGGTCACGGTCATCATAGCGGCCATCATGGCTTCCGTACTGCCGCAGGTGGTGACGATCTCGCTGTTGGGGTCGATGGTGCGGCCCATATAACGGGACTGCTTGGCGGCCAGCGCCTCCCGGAAGTCCTGTGCGCCCCAGGTGATGGAATACTGGTGATAGCCTTCGTAGGCCACCTGAGCCAGACGGTCAAGGATCTCCTTTGGGGGGTCAAAATCCGGAAAGCCCTGAGACAGGTTTACCGCATCGTATTGAAGGGATATGCGCGTCATCCGGCGAATGACGGAGTCGGTAAAGCTGGCGGTTCGTTCAGAAAGGCTCTGCATGGTCGGTGTCTCCTTTGATATAAGATTTTTGGTCGTTGAGAATGTGCAGCGGGTCTAAGGCATCCTTGATCGCGTTCATCGCGGCGAGGTTCTCCGCCGCCGTCTCCCGCAGAAAATATCGCCGCTTGGAAAGACCGATGCCATGCTCGCCGGAGGCCACGCCGCCAAGCCGATAGGCCTCTGCATAGGCGGCGTCCATATTGGTGTGCAGCTCCCGCTGCCAGGTATCCTCATCACGGCTGCCGCGGACAACGCACAGATGCACGTTGCCGTCCCCGGCATGGCCGAAGCTGATCATCCGCATGCCGGAGGAGGCTTCCAATTCGTTGATGAAGCGGATGAAATCCGCCGTATGGCTGATGGGTACTACAATATCCACCGGCTCCTGTTCCGAAACGGCTTCTACCGCTTTGACCAATGCGCCCCGGACCTTCCAGATGTCCGCCGCCTGTGCCGGGTCGGTGAGTACGATGTAATCCAGCGCGCCGTTTTCCAGTGCCAGCTCACGCACCCGCGCGGCGTTGGCCTCCACCTCGCTCTGGTGACCGTCAAAGGTCAGAAGAATATAGGAGCCTGCATCGGGACGGGGATAGCGCACACCGGAGAAGTCCTCGCCCAGAGCCACGACCTTCCGTTCCATGAACTCCACCGCGGTGGGGTTCGCATTCGCACGCAGGATCGTCAGCACGCTTCGGATACCGGTATTCAAATCGGGATAAGGAACCAGAACGCTGACGGCAGTCTCCGGCTTTGGCAGCAGCCGCAGCACACATTTTGTGAGGACGGCAAGCGTCCCCTCGGAGCCGATCAGCAGATGCTTGAGGGATAGACCGCTGGCATCCTTGACCTGCTTGCCGCCCACCTGCAAAACCGTCCCGTCCGCCAAGACGGCCTCCAGTCCCCTCACATAGTCGCGGGTGACGCCGTACTTTACCGCCCGCATCCCGCCGGCATTGGTGCTGATGTTGCCGCCGATGCTGGACGCCTTCTCGCCGGGGTCCGGCGGGTAAAAGAGGCCGCGCCGCTCCACATACGCCTGCACCTCCTGCAAAAGGATGCCCGGCTCTACGGTGATCGTCATGGTGTCCTCATCCAATTCCAGCACCCGATTCATGCGGGAAAGGTCAAGGATGATGCCGCCCTTGACAGGTACCGTGGAGCCCACCAGATTGGTTCCCGCGCCACGAGGGGTGACCGGAACGTGGTTCTCATGGGCATAGCGCAGTACGCTGCTGACCTCCTGCGTGTTCAACGGAAATACCAGCGCCTCCGCCGTGCCTCTACGCCGTCCCAGAGCATCGCTGAGATATTTTTCCTCAATTCCGCGGAAGATAAGCCTGTCCGCATCCTGTATGATCGTTTTCAATGCTGTTTCCAATGTCTGCACGGGGCATTCCTCCAACTCTTTAAATTGCTATGCCGTGATCCCGGCAGTCTTCCCATGATGCACACAGCTGGGATCAGCGATATTCCAGCAGCTTCAGCAGATCACGGGTGATCTTCTCGTCTGACAAACGGACCTGCGGCTCCAGTGTTGGAGAAAAGGGCGATGGGCAGAACGGCGCGCCGATCCGCAAAATGGGCGCCTTCAGTGCATCAAAGGCATCCTCCGCCACCGTGGCGGCAATTTCTCCGCCAAAGCCGCCCTGCTTGATGGACTCGTGCAGGATACACAGACGGTGGGTTTTCCGCACAGAGCGCAGCACGGCTTCACGATCCCAGGGCAGCAGGGAGATCAGGTCGATGACTTCCGCGCTGTATCCCCTTTTTTCCAGTGCGTCTGCAGCAGCGCGGGCATGCTTCATTCCAATGGAATAGGAAACGATGGTCACGTCCGCGCCTTCCCGCTCCACCCGCGCTTTCCCCAGCTCGTAGGGAACCTCGTCCGCAAGCTCCGGCACTTCGCCGCTCTCCTTCAGCAGTGTCTTATTCTCAAAATAGATCACCGGGTCATCCGAGCGGATAGCGGCGATCAGGGTCATCTTGGCATCGTAGGGATTGGAGGGCGAGACGACCTTTAAACCCGGAATATGCGTGAACCATGCCTCCACCGACTGCGTATGCTGGGCGGCGCCATTGGTCAGCTGTCCATCCGGTGCCCGCAGCACAATGGGCATTCTGGCCTGACCGCCGAACATGAACCGCGCCTTTGCCATCTGGTTGAACACCTCATCCATTGCGACGCTGAGGAAATCCGCATAGTGCATATCCACCACCGGACGGGCGCCTGCCAGCGCTGCGCCCACACCGCCGCCGACGATGAACGTCTCAGAGATCGGCGTGTCGATCACACGGTCGGGAAACTGGCGGGCCAGATCCTTGAACTGGCCGAAAATACCGCCCTGCCGCGCAATATCCTCTCCCATGACAAACACAGCGGGATCTTCTTCCATTGTCACAGCCATTGCCTCCAGGGTTGCCTGTGCAAAAGTTATCGTACGCACAAAATTTCCCTCCTGTCAGTCCGCATAGAGATATTTCCGGTAATCGGCGGCATCCGGGTAGGGGCTCTCCAGCGCAAAGCGCTTTGCGTCCGCAATGTGCTGTACGCACGCCGCGTCTGCTTCATCCAGCTCCGCCTCGGTAAAGTGCAGGCTTCGCACGGCTTTTTCCCGGAAACGCTTCAGTGGGTCTGTCTCGCGGAAGATACGCATGGTTTCGTCATGATCCCGGTACACCTCCGGGTCTCCTACGAAATGTCCCTCGATCCGATAGGTCCGCGCTTCCAGCAGAGTCGGTCCCTCACCGCGGCGGGCACGGTCCACCGCCTCCTGCGCCGCGGCGTATACCGCGAGGACATCCTGTCCGTCCACCGTTACGCCTGGGATCTGATAGCCTGCGGCCCGCTGGGAAATGTACTCCAGATTGCAGGTGGTGCGATAGGGCGTCGTGGAGGCCCAATGGTTCATCTCGTTGACGAAAACTACCGGGAGCTTCCACGCGGACGCTGCATTCAGCGCCTCATGGAAGGTGCCGCGATTTGCCGCGCCGTCGCCGAAAAACACCACGGACACCTTGTCATTATGAAATATCCTGCGATTTGCCAGTGCCGCGCCTACCGCCAGATTATACCCGCCGCCTACAACGCCGTTGGCGCCCAGCATTCCGACGGAAAAATCCGCAATGTGCATGGAGCCGCCTCTGCCGTGGCAAAGGCCGGTCTCCTTACCGTAAATCTCCGCCATCATCCGGTCAATATCCGCGCCCTTGGCAATGCAGTGTCCATGCCCACGGTGCGTGGATTCGATCAGATCATCCTGCCGCAGGGCTGCGCAGACACCGGTGGCAATGGCTTCTTCCCCAATGTACAGATGCACAAATCCGGGAAGCTCCTTGTTCAGATAGTCCCGCTTCACGCTTTCCTCAAAGCAGTGGATCAGCTTCATCGTGCGGTAAAGCGCCGCAGCCTTTTCCTTGGAGATTTGAATTTCCGGCATGTTCAAGCATTCCTTTCTGTCCTTACCGGGTCGTTTCCGCTTTTCAGCCAACATCCAGTTCCCACGCAGGCAGGAAGAAGCCGGCGAACTCGTTATTGAAAATATCGATCGTCTTTTGGGACTGGTATGCCTCCACGATCCGCAGATAGACAGGATTTTCCGCATCCTCTGTGCGGGCGGCGATCAGTCCGAAATAGCTGTTGTCCGTATAATCGCTTTCTTTGTACAGTGCTTCATCCGCAGTCAGGCCGCTGTCCAGCGCATAGTTGCCGTTGATGACCGCCAGCGTCACGTCAGGCAGTGTGGAATACACCAGATTGGCATCTACCTCCACAAACTCGACCTGCACCTGATAGCTCGTAATGTCCGCAATGGTGGGAGATGCGCCGGCAGCGGGATCAAGCTCCAGAATTCCGGCGGATTCCAGCAGCTTCAGGGCGCGGCCCTCGTTAGTCGCATCGTTGGGGATCGCGATCTTGTCGCCGTCCTTCAGCTCAGAGAGATCGTTGATTTTATCGGAATAGACATTCATCGCCACAACATAGGTGTCGCCAATGGCAGTGATGTCATAGCCATAGTTGGCAATCTCATTTTCCAGGAAAGCGTGATGCTGGAAGGCGTTCAGATCAATATCGCCGCTGTTCAGGGCGTCGTTAGGCAGAGAGAAATTTGAGAACTGGACAAATTCCAGATGGATTCCCTCCTGCGCCAGTTCCTCTGCGGCGGGCGCCCAAATGTCCTCGTTAAAGGTGCCGGTGAGACCGATGCGGACCGTGACATCCTGACTGGCTGCGGCGGAAGGATCGTCAGCAGGCGCGGCGGTGCTGTCTTTGGCCGCACCGCAGGCGGTCAGGGAAAGAGTCAGTAAAATGGCCGTAAAAGCAGAGAAAATACGATTCATAAAAAAAGTCCTCCTGATTTGTAATATGTTGTTTCGTTAGTGCGTATTGCGTTTTGCAATGGTATTGCCAATGATCTGGATAACAGAGACCATCAGGACCAGAATCACCACGGTAACGTAGATGATGTCCATCCGGTTCCGCTGCTGCCCGTAAATATAGGCGTAGTTGCCCAAGCCTCCGGCGCCGACTGCACCGGCCATGGCCGTCAGCCCGATCAAGCTGATCAGCGTGATCGTTGTGCCGCGGGCGATTCCGGCAATGCTTTCCCGCCAGTAGACATGGAGAATGATCTCAAAATTGCTGTTGCCCATGGCCTGCGCAGCTTCGACCAAGCCGGGGTCCACCTCCCACAGGGAGGCCTCGATCTGCCGCGCAAAGAACGGAGTTGTTCCAAACACCAGCGGCACGATCGCGCCCCGCACACCAATCGCGGTCCCCACCAGCAGCCGGGTCAGCGGCAGCAGACAGAAAAGCAAAATGATAAACGGGATCGATCGGAACAGGTTAATGAGCTTGTCCAGCACCTGATAGACTGCCGGATTCGGCAGAATTCCATTTCGCCGGGTCACCGTCAAAACCGTACCGAGAAGCACGCCCAGGAAAAAGGAAATCAGGCCCGCCGCCAGAACCATCTGCAGCGTTTCCAGAATACTCTGCTGCAATACCGGGAAGGAATCGGCCACATTGGGCAGGCAGGTCTCAAGCCACTCTTGCATCCTTCAACACCTCCACTCCTACATTCTTTTCGATCAGATATGCGATCGCCGCTGTGATCCTTTCCCGTGCGCCGCTGATGATGGCAACCGTGCCGCCGATCGGCGCGCCCTGTACGCTCTCTATATTGGCAAAGATGATATTGATATCGATCTCAAACTGTCTGGAAGCGGAAGAGATCAGTGCCTCTGAGGTATTTCGCTCCGTATAGGAAAGCCGCACGATCAATTCTCCCGGCTTGAGCTGCGTGATGGGCGCATTTTCCGCAATCAGCTCTTCGATCTTTTGCAGATTGGAGGTGGTTCGGATAAAATTCTGTGTGACCGTCTGCTTTGGCGAAACAAAAATGGAAAAAATGTCGCCCTGTTCAACAACGCTGCCGTGCTCCATCACCGCGACCCGGCTGCAGATCTCCTTGACCACAGCCATCTCGTGGGTGATCAGCACGATCGTGATGCCAAGCGTTTCATTCAAGTGCTTCAGGAGGTGCAGAATGGATCGTGTGGTCTGCGGGTCCAATGCAGACGTGGCCTCGTCGCACAGCAGCACATTGGGATCATTGGCCAATGCTCTCGCAATGGCAACGCGCTGCTTTTGCCCGCCGGACAGCTGGCTGGGGTAGGCGTTCGCCTTATCGCCAATCCCCACAAGCTCCAGCAGATGCGCGACCTTGTCCGCCGTTTCTTTCCTGCTCAGACCGCTGCCGCGCATGGAGTAGGCTACATTTCCGGCGACAGTGCGGGACGGCATTAAATTAAAATGCTGAAAGATCATGCCGATTTTTTTCCGTGCCTGCCGCAGCTCCCGTGCGGATAAAGCGGTCAGGTCCTTGTCGTCCACCGTGACCGTGCCGGCAGTAGGCCGCTCCAGAAGATTGATACATCGGACAAGTGTGGACTTCCCTGCTCCGGAAAAGCCGATGATCCCGAAAATCTCGCCCTTATCGATAGACAGGGAAACATCCCGCACAGCGTGGACCTCCTGCTGCCCTTTTCCGAAATCCTTGGAGACGTGTGTCAGTTCAATCAAATCGATTCCTCCTTCTAACTAACAAAAAAAGCGGGGAGCTCAAAAGCTCCCCGCTTCAAATGCGTCAATAACTCTGCATATTATGATCCACAGAGACACATTCGACCCCGGATGTTCCGGAAAGGCAGCAAATGAGCGCACAAATGCATGGGCATCGGCATAGCCATGTCCATGTACATGCAGATCAGCATTCGAGAACTCAGATTAAACATAGCTGCCGCTCCTTTCCTTTAACATACCGTTTTTGTTGGTTGTATAATACTGCCAATTTCTTTTGGAGTCAATCAAAACCTTATCAGTTTCATCAAGTTTATCATTTTTTCCAAATCTCAATTTCTGCCCGGCAAAAATTTAAACACTTTGTCCCGCTTACTTCACAGCTTGGCCGACCCGTATCTCCAGAACCAGCTGATCTGCACGCCCAAGCTCCGCCCTTTGCGGCAGGTGCCTCTGCCGCTCAGTCCAGCGCCGCCAGCGGCTGTCAGGACAGTCCGCGCTCACTTTTCTCGCCGAAGTCCTATCAGAAAAAGGAGAAAGATGCTTGGCGCGGCTCCGTTTTTTCTCCGGCGGTGTTTGACAACGCCCTTCCCTGCGGTATAATAACCGTATTGTAAGCTTGCCGGAAACGGCGCAGTTTAAAGGAAGGATGACGCGCTATGACCATGGATACCAAAGCTCTGCTGGCGGAGGCGGAAGCCCTGAAGCCCCAGCTTCTGACGGATCGCCGGACCCTGCACAGGGACCCGGAGGTGGGCCCCTCCCTGCCCCGCACCGCCGCCTATGTGACGGAACGGCTGACGGCGCTGGGGTATACGCCCCGCCCGCTGGCCGGGGGCGTGGTGGCGGACATCATCGGTGAAGATACCGGCCGGTGCGTGCTGCTCCGGGCGGATATGGACGCTCTCCTGGTCCGGGAGGCCACGGGGCTGGATTTCCAGTCGGAAAACGGCGCCATGCACGCCTGCGGCCACGATATGCACGCCGCCATGCTGTTAAGTGCCGCCGCTTTACTCAAGCGGCACCAGGCGGACTTGAAGGGCACGGTGCGGCTGGTGTTCCAGCCGGATGAGGAGGGCTTCACCGGGGCCAAGTCCATGCTGGCGGCCGGGGTCCTGAAGGACGCGCCGACGCCCAAAGCGGCGCTGGCCCTCCACGTCAACTCCGGCACCCCCTCCGGCATGGTACTCTGCGGCCGGGGGACGTTCATGGCAGGCTGCACCCTGTTCC
>OQWM01002805.1_pt1 | contig 11775 bp, 20 predicted proteins | sample 1691531 | NCBI WGS metagenome assembly OQWM01 (sample SAMN03418257, study PRJEB22391) | human gut metagenome | biome: human-gut; feature: organic feature; material: feces | host: Homo sapiens | place: Tanzania | collected 2013-01 | reverse complement strand
GCTGCCGCTTAAAACACTGCTACTTTTTGGAACGGCGACAACGCTATACAGAACGCTGAACGCAACAGGAAACGTTACCGTGGTATCTCGGTTTGCTACGTCGCTATTTCCCCACTGCAAATTGAAACCGCTCTCCGTGAGCGTAGAAAGGAAAAAATATGAACGATAAACGTGTAAATCAATATCTCATTTTGCCTGACAATGGGCAGAGAAAAGACACAAAACTCGCCGTCGAATATAGCGAGGAACAAATTGCCGAATATCTCAAACAAGGCTACGTTATCGTAGGCAACGATGATTTTAACAAGCTCATCGGCAACAGCGACGGCGAGTATCTCATTGCTGATGACGGCTCAGTATATCCTAAGCCAGCACCTACAGATGCAGAGCTGCTGGCGGCTGCAAAGCAGCAAAAACTCGCCGAAATCAGTCAATGGACGGCGGCCAACATCACGGGCGGTTTTATTAGCAGTGCCAGCGGCGAGCCGGTACGTTATGACAGTGACGTAGATACGCAGCTGACCATGCAAGGCATTGCTCTTAATGTAAATTCAGAACAATTCGCTGAAAAATATTCCATCGGTTGCCCGGTTCGTGGTTATAAAGACGGAGAAAAAGAAAAGACAATCCAATACCTTAGTGCTAGTCAGGTGTTACAGTGGTTAGCTGACTTAAGCATACATATAGGAGATTGCAAACAAGAAGGCTGGAAAAAACAGTCTGAAGTAGAAGCTTGCAAAACTGTTTTTGAACTCAACAATATAGAATTGTAAGAGGTGATAGCGGTGTTTAAAGTTGATGACAACAATATCAGAATGATTAGAGGTGATAGCGGTGTTTTCAACATCAGCATTACCGATATTAATGGAAGGAATGTTGAACTGACTGACAGCGATGTATTAACATTTACGCTCCGACGCACAGCACGTAATTCGACTATCGTTCTGCAAAAAGTTATTGTTAATGGTGAGCTTGATATTAAGCCAGCAGATACTGAAGGGTTGGCGTTTGGAGCTTATGTATATGACGTTGAGCTTCGCCGTGCTAATGGCTACGTTGATACCGTAATTCCGCCACATGAGTTTCTCTTAATGGAGGAGGTGACATACTAATGAGGTTACATGGTACGCTGACGGCTGCGAAAGGTGAGCTGCATGGCAATTTGTCACCGAACAAAGGTAACCTACATGGGATGTTGTCAGCACGGAGTGTCAGTGCTGATATTTATGATGGAGCTTATACGGTACATTCCGAAGCTCATGAAGTGCAGATATTGCCGACGGCAAACAAACAATTAACAAAAAATATTACTGTCGAAAAAATTCCATATTTTGAAACATCCAATTTATCCGACGGAATTACAATCTATATCGGAAGCGAAAGAGAGGTTGAGGTAAATTATGGCTGAAAAAAATATATCTAAAATCGTTTACGGCGGCAAGACATTAATTGATCTGACCGCCGATACCGTTACCGCTGAAAAAATTTTAAAAGGTGTTACCGCCCACGATAAGAGCGGCGCTGTCATTACAGGCGCATGCACATACAACGCCGATACATCCGACGCAACGGCGGCAGGTGCGGAAATCCTCAGCGGAAAAACAGCCTACGTGAACGGAGTGAAAATCACTGGTGAAATGAAAAACAACGGTGCTGTCAGTGGCGAAATCAGCAAGAAGGCTGACGAATACACTGTACCAATCGGCTATCATGACGGCGCAGGCAAAGTTAAAATCAGCGCAACAGAGCAGGCTAAAATCATTGCGACAAACATCAGAGCAGGTGTAAGCATCTTAGGCGTAACAGGCAACATGAGCGGTGCTGAGGATGTTAAAGCGCAATCTAAAACAGTTACCCCTAAGACAACAGCGCAGACTGTATTGCCGGATAGCACACAAGGTTTTAATTATTTGTCGCAGGTTACTGTCAACGCAATCCCCTACAACGAAAGCGACAATGCCCAAGGCGGAAAGACTGTAACCATAGGCTAAGGAGTGCAGAAAAATGGCAGTGAATAAGATTATATACGGCGGTAATACGCTCGTCGATTTGACAAGCGATACCGTCACTGCCAACGATTTGGCAGAGGGAATCACAGCGACGGCAGCAGACGGCAACAAGGTTGTAGGCTTGATGCAAAAAGGCGAGATAGCCACCAACAGCGAGATTGACAACGCTCTTGCCTTAGCAGGGACAGGTACAATCCCTAGCGGTGGCGTTGTCAGCATTGCACAGGGCGGCACAGGCGCAACCACGGCGGCACAGGCAAGAGCTAATCTTGGAGCTGTTGCGGCAGGTGATTTAGCAAGCGTCGCTACGAGCGGTAATTACAATGACCTGCAAAACAAGCCTACAATACCGTCAACGGCTAACACAAAGCTAACAGGCACAACAACGGCGGAAACGCTTACTGTTACGGGGACGCTCAACATCCCCGGCGGCAAGATATGGATAGGGTGACAATATGGCTAAACTATACATCCAAAAAACAGGCGGTACGGCGGTAGGTTGCAACATCTATAACACAGCCGCCGAAGCAGGTGACAAAGCATTAAGAGTCGGTAGCGGCTATGTTGCGCTAAAGCCTATCACTGACGCAAACGCTACGGTAGGACGTGTCAGTGTAGACGGCGTGACGTATGCAATCGCTACACAGCACACAGCGGCTGTCAGCGTGCCGTACACCGAAAAATATTGGACTGATGCTGGCGATTATATGTTTACTGTCCCTAGCGGCGTATCTCGTATGCGTGTCGCTGTATGTGGCGGTGGAGCTGGTAAAGGTGGCTTAAACGGCAACGGCAAAGACGGCGGCAATACGTCAGCGTTCGGCGTTACTGCAACAGGTGGTTATGGAGCTGGCGTGGCATGGAGCAAAGGTGACGGCGGCACTCCTAATGGTCATGCGTCTAAAGGCAACAGCATAACAGACGGCTTTTTAATGTCATTTGACATAAACAAGGGTACATACGGCAGAGGTGGACAATATGGCGGCTCTGGCGGCTATGACTCGCAGTATGTCAGCGTTACCGCTGGGCAAAGCTATGCTATAACTGTAGGCGGTGCTGGTGGTACAAACGGTACAGGCGGTTTTGTCCTGATAGCCTACGGAGGTGATATTTGATATGGCAAAATTAGTAGATTTAGACGGTCTTGCGTATTTTTACAGTAAAATCAAGGCAATGCTTGCCGATAAACTGGGTAAAAACGATGTTGCAACGGTGGCAACGTCGGGCAGCTATAATGACCTTAGCGACAAGCCAACCATACCAAGTGCATACACGTTGCCGACGGCATCAAGTACGGTTATGGGTGGCGTAAAAATTGGCAGTAATATAAGCGCGTCAGACGGTACAATCAGTCTTAACAAAAGCAACGTGACCAGTGCCTTAGGGTATACTCCCCCTACAAGTGATACAGTTTATAATAATGCTACTACAACAACAGCAGGACTTATGAGTGTATCTGATAAAGTGAAACTTAATAATATAGCTGATAACGCCAATAATTATATACATCCGCCAACACATCCTGCAAGTATGATTACTGGTCTTGCAGACGTAGCCAAAAGCGGTAGCTATAATGACCTTGCGGATAAGCCGACAATACCAGCGTCGGCTACGGTGGATAGCGAACTGTCATCTACATCGGTTAACCCAGTACAAAACAAGGTTATAAACGCTGCACTCAACAGTAAGGCAGACAGCAGTGCATTGAGTGCGTATCTGCCGTTAAGCGGTGGGGCGTGTACAGGCAGTGTGAGCGCACCTAATTTTCAGACGGGAGCAGACGCAAGCAGTTTTTTTCAGTGTCAAAGATTTCGTGGCGAGGGTAATGCTGATACGTATTATCATGCAGTCGACTTCGGTTATTCCGGGCACGATAGTGTCGACTTTTATGAATATAGTGCGAGCTGGAACTTTTATCAATGTACAACAGGTACAAAATCTGGAGCTGTTCTGGTCGGCAATATCAACGGAAACGGATGGAATGGTGGAGCACGTCTGACAGGCGCACCGACAGCACCTACGGCAACCGCAGGAACAAACACTACGCAGATAGCGACAACCGCTTTCGTGCAGACTGCCGTTAGCGGAAAAGCTAATACATCAGACCTAGCCGACTTTGTAACAACATCCGGACAAAACACTTGGCGAGCGCTGCAGACATTTAATTTGGCAACGCTTGGTTATGAGCAATATACCACACCTAACAGTAGCACATCATCCGTCAGCCCATCTACGTCAGCTGCGTCCTATTATGCAACAGGAGCGTTTACTCTTAACCTGAGTACGCTCTCTGCACTGCTCGGAAGTAATCAGTCGACAGTGTTTACAGCCTATATCACTGCTGGCGGTGATTATGCTCTGTCCATCACCAATGGCGGCACGGTTAAATATATCGGAGAGGCATCGGATGTGGCTATCACCAGCGCAGGTCTGCTGCTCAACATCCTTATGACTAAGGACAATTCTGGCACCCTAACCAGCATCGTACAGGCATCCAAGTTGTCCTAGAGGTGATATTATGGGACTTAATCGTATGTTTATGGGCAAGAAGGCTGAAAGTGGCAGTGTGCAAGAGAATGTATTCATTATGACTATGGGAACTAAAAGTGGTCAGTATGGATATAATAACAATAGTGGTTACTATGGTGAAGTTACAGGGGATGTTACGCATGACGGCAGAGCCGTTACTCTTGTTATTCTGTCTTATTATGGTGGTTGGCTTGATATAGCCTTTAAGGAAGAAGGCGTGACGAGTGGCAGCCGTAATATTAGTCTTAACATCACTCCGCTTGAAACAGGCGTTACTCAATCACTTGCTGTTGGTAAAATATCGTGGCAAGGTACTGCAACTGGCTTTTACACCTACGTGCAACGTGTGCCGTCAAATATTTCAAGTATGTTTACTGCCGCCAACGTAGGAAAGAAATTTAAAGTCGAAATAGTATTTAATTAAGAGGTGATTTTGATGAATACATACACGTATAAGGCTAACAGCTATGATAACTTGTATGACCTTTCGGAAGCACTAGGCAAAGACGGTATCTTCATTCCGCTGTCTATCTCCGAGGATGCACTTAAAGACTTAGGTGTCACTGTGACTACCGAGGAAGAAAGCATTGAAAGTATTAAAGAACATAAGATTCTTACTCTTAAAATTCAGCGTGATAATGCAGAAGTAGAACCCATTGAATACAAGGGTAATCTTTATGATTACGATGAGAAAGCAAGGGATAGAATTAATGCAGCTATTATTGCGTTGGAACTACAAGGAGAAGAAACTACAATAGATTGGACCACGGCCGATAATGCTGATACGCCAGTAACGGCTAATGATTTAAAGATGATTATTGCTGCTGTAGCAGTGCGCTCAAACAAACTGCATACTGCATATCGTGTAGCAAAAGAAAAAGTTGAGGAAGCAACTACGGCAGCAGATGTAGAAACTGTGACGCTTGAAATTTAATTTATAGGAGTGTAGTGAAATGGTAGAACAATCTTTGGATGCTGCGTTAAACTCTATTATTAACGTTATATCCGGTTGCGTAATAACGCTACTTATTACGATGTACAAACAAAAGAAAAAACAAAATGATGCTTTAAAAGCAGGATTGCAAGCTTTATTACGTGACAGAATTATCCAGGCTTATAATCATTATGTCCAGGATAAAGGTTGGATACCAATCTATGCAAAAGAAAGCATTGATGCCTGCTATAAGAGTTACGAGGCGCTGGGGGACAATGGCGTTATAGACAACCTTATGCAGCAGATTAACGAATTGCAGAACTATCCGCCGAAGAATCGAGGTGAAGAAGATGCGTAAGTTGCTTAATATGCTTAAAAAAGATGATAACACGTTGAGCGTCGGCAGACTATGTGCTGTGCTGGCGTTTATCTTGTTTAGCGTAATTTCTCTTTACCTTGCGTTTTTTGTAAAAACGTGGGGTAATTATGAAGCTTTTGCTATGGCGTGTGTATCTTTTATGTTGGCACAGCTTGGAAACAAGTACGTTGAAACAAAGATGATTAAGGTGAAGAACGAGGAGTAAAACCATGAGCGATTGGAATAAGAGCCTTGCAAGAGAAATTGCAAAAGGATTGATTAATACAGGTATTGAGGGCGGTTATGACAGTGTGGCAAAAAGCACTGCATATGATTATCCGTCAATCGGTGTGTCACAATGGGAAGGCAACAGAGCCAACGAGCTTTTGAGAGCTATCCCCGGCGGTGCAGAGTATGCAGACCGCACTTACATTGATATTAAAGCAAGTGGCGAACTGCCGATGCTGAAAGAGCTTTTAAAAAGCGAAGCAGGACAGCAAGCTCAATTAGAACAGTTGGCGCGTGACTGCCTGCAATACGTCGATGTGCTGTTACAAGTGCCAACGTTGGACGATACACGTTGTTTGATTTACGCAGGAATGTGGTGTCCTACATCTACCTGGGTAGTTAAACGTTTCCTGGCTAACAGATATATGCACGTCGACTTGCGCAGTCTGGAAGCACTCTATAAACTGTTTAAGGACTACTACTGGATTGCAGCAGATGTTGGAGAGTTATACAGAGCAGGTTACGCCAATAGAGCGGAAGCTACGTATCAGTACGTCGCCGGCATTGATTTAACTACACCATATGGTATTCCTGCCTATGGCAAAGCAGGAAACGGAAGATGATTTAAAGCTCATGCTTTAGATACAGTCACCGACAAGAGGCTTTAGTTATTCCCTCTCCTATACGCGTAGCATTTTCTGGTATTTTTATTTGCGTAACAGCCGGTGACACATTCTACAATGATTGGGGGTGATACAATGGAAGAACTGAAAGCGTTCGTTATTGACAAGAAATTTGTTGTTGGTTTAGTTGCAGGTTTTGTACTTGGTGCGTTGCATCATTATTTTGCTCTTTAAAATATCCTGAATCTCTATCTTACAAGTAGGCTATGAGTTAACGATTTTGGACAAAAATCACACACAAATTGCATCGCCTATAAGCGTTTTTAAAACAGTGCCGCTTATGATTTATCGTGTCGGCATCTAAAATCGCTTGTAGGCGAAATTTGTGCGTCTGACGAGGTTTATTATATTTTACAAATATAAATATTTATATGAGGTAATAATGGAAAATGAAATGTCCGGCAAGATTAAAATTATTATCATTGGCGCTGTCGCTGTGCTTATTCTTGGGTGCGTTTTTTGTGCCGCAACCCGCTTCGGCTGGTTCGCCGCAGGAAACGGACGAGGTGACGGAATACGTTCTGACAGAAAGCCAATATCAGAAGTTAAGCAACAACTTAACGGAGCTGAAACAAATCAACGAGAATTACAGAAAACTGCTGACGCAATCGAAGGGACAGTTGGGAACATCAGACAAGAAGTTAGCGGAGCTAGAGAAGAAGTCGGACGAGCTGAACAGTCTTTGTCTGACGCTGAAAATCAAAGTCAAAGAGCAACAGAACTTATTGATGAGTGCCAATCAATCCTTAGCGGAGCTAGAAAAAGAACACAACTTAGAAAAGAAGCGCATTAAAAAACAGCGTAATATAGCATACATAATAGCAGGATGTGCACTGTATGCTGCAATGAAGAATTAAAGCTTTCTGTATAATGCAGGACGCTTTTATTTTACTTAAATTGTTTAGTGACTGCCTGTTTGTTGGTGTGATATAATATATCAAATAGATATATTATATGAGGTGATAGGATGAATGATAACGAAAATGTTAAGCAGGAAGTTTTGCCTGCTGGTATGGTAACTATGTTGTTTGCTGAAAACAAAAGAATTATTGATAAGCAGTTTTATATCATGGCTGGAATGTTGTTCGCTAACATTGGTCTGATTTCACTGCTTGCTTATGTTTTGAAAAGGTGATCTAATGAAAGAACTGCAAAAGAGCGTAAGAGCCTGGTTGACAGAAAGTTCCAGACGCTCATTTTATGCAGTGCTTCAGGAAGCGAAAATAACGCCTAGGCAAATGAAAATCTGTGAGATGAAATTTGTTGACGGCAAAATGAATTACCAAATCGCAATGGAACTGAACATCTCTACTAAAACTGTTGACAGAGAAATAAGCACTGCGTATAAGGCTATTAATCGAGTGCTTTCTAAATGAAGTAATCCCCATTAAGAGAAGTGTAAAAGCTTTTCTTAATGGGGATTATTTTTTTTGCTCATTTTTTGCTGTCTGAATCGTGTCTAAATTATGTCCGAATATATAGGAAAATGTGTCTTTAGCTTTAGGGATTGTTTTTATTGCTACCACTTAAAATATAGGTGAGGTGATAAAGATGTACGGAAATTATTACAATCCTTATGGAGCTACACAGCAGATGCAGCAGAGGTTAGCTAATCTGCAACAGCAACAACAAATGTATCAACAACCAATGCCGACAATGATGCCACCTGTACAGCCGAACGTTTATCAGCCTGTACAGCAAATTAAAGGCAGACCTGTTACAAGTATTGAAGAAGCCAAAGCAGCTCAGGTTGACCTTGACGGAAGCAGTACATATTTCCCGGCTCCTGCCGAAGGAAAGGTTTATGAAAAGCTTATAGGCATGGACGGCTTACCTGTGTTTAGGGTATATACCTTGCAGGAAGGCGGAGCGCAAAAGCAACCTGTATATGCTGACAATAATGTTGTTATAGCATTGCAACGAAGAATTGAAAAGCTCGAAGAACAGATTGGAGGAATGACGAATGATGAACATATTTCAGATGATGCAGATGGTTCAGCAGGCAGGAAACCCAATGGGACTAATGCAGCAGTTCGCAGGACAAAATCCGCTAATGAGTAGGGCAATGCAGATGGGGCAAGGTAAGTCACCTGAACAGATTCAAAATATTGTAAGGAATCTTGCCAAACAAAAAGGCATGAATGATGAACAGCTTAATCAGTTTTTAAATCAATTTGGCTTAAAGCTTCAATAGGCGCGCAATGAAGCTTTGCATATATTTTTCGGAGGTGAAAAAATTATGGAAGGTACAAACATTGTTCCTGTAATGGATATGAATCGAAACAACAACTATGGTGACTGCTGGGGCGGCGGTATGTGGTTTATGTGGATTATTGTCCTGTTCGCTCTTATGGGTGGCTGGGGTGGCAACTGGAATAACCGTGGCAACCTGGGTGCTGAAATCTTTGCGAATGGCAGTATGACACGTGATCAGATTGCCGACCAATTTTCTGCGCAGGATATTAAAGACGGTATTCGTGGCGTTCAGAATGGCTTGTGTGATGGTTTTTACGCTCAGAACAGTACTATGCTGAATGGTTTTAACGGTGTTCAGCGTGATATTATGCAGACTGGTTATCAGCTTGGCAGCGAGATTGCACAAAATCGTTTCGCCGCTCAGCAATGCTGCTGCGAGCAAAAACAAGCTATTGCTTCTCTTGGTTACGAAACTAACCGCAACATCGATGCAGTACGTTACGAAAATGCTCAAAACACTTGCGCTATCGTAAACGCTGTGAAAGAGGATGGCGAAAAGACCAGGGCAATTATGGTAGCTAACCAAATTCAAGACCTGCGCGACAAGCTGGCAGACCGTGACAGAGATTTGCAGACCGCTAACTTCCAATTAAGTCAGCAGGCACAGAGTGCAAACCTTATCGGTACTTTGCGTCCGTTCCCGCAGCCTGCGTATATAACTGCTAGCCCGTATCAGAGCGTAGCTGCTAACGTGGCTGGTGCTTGTGGCTGTGCTTACAATGTAGGCTGATAATAAATTATGTGCATTAACTGCACTGTATTAGGGACGGTGCAAGCCGTCCCTATTGCTTTAAAAAACAATAAAATTTAAAGGTGTTGAAAAAATACCGTGATTGCATAAAGAGGTGAAAAAAATGATTTGCTACGAAAAATCTTCTTTGAACGCTGCGGCTGTTGCTGCTCAGTCTGTTGCAGCTAATGCTTTTGTTAGCTTTCCTATAAATAATCTTCTGACTGGCGTTGCTATCAAACATCCTGCTGGCAGCTCTAGTGTTAGCCTTATTCGTGGTTTGTACCTTGTTAGCGTAAATGCTGATATTATTCCTGCTGCTGCTGGCAATGTTGGCTTGCAGCTTCTGAGCACTACAGAAAGCACATCTTCTGTGATTAATGGTGCGGAAAGTATTGTTACTGGTACTGCTGACACGGCTGTGAATATTTCCTTTACAACGCTGATTCGTGTTCGTCCTTCTTGCTGCGCTGTAAATAATACAACTAGCTTGCAGGTACAGGCAACGGCAGCGGCAACTATCAACAGGGCAGCTATCAGCGTGGTTAAACTTGCGTAAGGGGGTGTAGTTATGCACTCCTATAAAGACTATTGGAACAAAATTATAGGTGATGATACAAAAGAGAGGGCAATGGAAGAAATTATTTGCAGTGCATTAGAAAAGCTTAAGATGCATTGTCCAGACCTTTTTTATCGCACGTTGTATGACTTGCACTGTGTAGCTTATGGTCCTCATTTTGATGAAGCACTTGCAAAGCTTGCAGTTAGCAAGATGCAGAACACGGATGGCACTAATGGTGAGCATTGGACGTATGAGCAGACCAATCAACTAGCAGAGCAACATAATATTAAGCATAAAGCTGATTGGTATTATGTGCTGAACATGGTGTATAGTGATTATGGCGCAGCGTTTAGCGGCGATACCGGAACACTTGTCAAGATTGCTAAAGCTTATATGTGTGATCCTGATGCTCCTAGCGGAAAAGTTCTTGACTTATGGGTAGCTCAAATGAGAGCAAAGGAAAGACAATAATTTTCTAATTGCTAAAATAATAAAAATGGTATATTATATATATGCTGGTAATAGTTCACGTCTTTCATTAAGTGTCTAGCCAACATTGTAGATGTGTTCTAGTTATGGAAAAAGGCATCTGCGTTTGCGCAAGTGTCTTTTTCTATTTAAGAGTTTGAATTTGTTTCCATTTCGGTATCTCAATTATCTTCTTATTGCATACGGCTACAAATAAGCAGGTTTAGTCAGCCTGCTTTTTTGCTTGTGAGTTCCAAATGAGTTCCAAAATAAAAGCAACTAAAAAAATGAAAAAAATAAGCGCAAAGATATTCACAGCGCAACAGAAAACCGCTTGTAAAAAAGTAGTTGATTTAGTAGAATCAATATAGAGCATTGTAAATAAAAACCGCTAAACCCTAGTGTTCATGGGATTTAGCGGTTCTTCTTTTAACTAAATGAGTTCAAAATGAGTTTCAAAAATTAAGTTTCGCTATTTTTTGTCGAGTTATCCACAGTTAAACCCTCTAATTTGTCTACGGCTTTTCTATTGGCTTCTGGCATCATGTGAGCGTAAAATTCAAAGGTTGTGTTTTTGTCTGCGTGACCAATCTGTTTAGCGACTGCCAGAATATCTCCGGTAGCTGCGTAAAGCATTGAAGCATAGCTGTGCCGGAGAATGTGAGGACTAATTCTTGGCAAGCCTAACTTAGTGCAGTGATATTGCATATATGTTCTGATAGCCGACGGTTTTATGCCGTCAAAGATATAATCTTCTGGTTTAGCCTTATAAAGCGTGCCTATATAGTCTATGATTTGATTATAGAGGTATTTCGGTATTTCAACATCACGCACGGAGCTTTTTGTCTTGGGTGTGCTAATGACAAATTCATCTTTATTGTGTATCCTCATAAGCGACTTATCGACGTGAATTTTATAGGGAGATATATCTTCGATTTTTAGTGCCATAACTTCACCTATTCGCAAGCCTGCCCAAAAGATGATATTGAACAGCACTCTATGTGACGCTATCTTAATA
>OQWM01002799.1_pt1 | contig 11790 bp, 7 predicted proteins | sample 1691531 | NCBI WGS metagenome assembly OQWM01 (sample SAMN03418257, study PRJEB22391) | human gut metagenome | biome: human-gut; feature: organic feature; material: feces | host: Homo sapiens | place: Tanzania | collected 2013-01 | reverse complement strand
CGACAAAGCCATAGAGGTATATAAAAAGGCTCTTGCGGCGGTGGACAGCACCGACGAGGTAACCCTTATCCTTTGTAAAGCCTACAGAGGTATAAGTCTTTATGCGGTCGGTACCACCTGTAAGGTTGATACCTGCATCCACCTTCTGACCTGTGCGGAAGAGTTCGTCTTCCCAACTATCGGGGTTGTATTTGCGAGTAATGCCACTGTTAAAGCGACCTGTAGCAGGGTCGATAAGGTCGGCACCATCTGCATTCCACATATTATAGATAGAAGGAATACCACCATTTTGGTCGTCGAAGAGGGCAGCCGAAGCAGCACCAATAGCTTGTTCTTCAGTTGCACCCTGCTTCATAAAGTTGTTCTTGAGGCTTTCCCAAGAGAGTTCAACGAAGCGTTCGGGCGACTTGATTACATCGTAAGTAGGCAACCAACGTCCGCTAACCGAATATTTCACGTCAGCACCGATAGAGAGCTTGCCTGCTTTACCTTTCTTAGTTGAGATAATGATTACACCGTTAGCACCGCGCGAACCATAAAGGGCAGTAGCAGTAGCGTCCTTCATAAGGTCGAGGCTCTCGATGTCCTTAGGGTCAATGCTTGAGAGGTCGCCTGCGTAAGGCATACCATCTACCACGATGAGAGGAGAGGCTGCGGCATTTACTGAACCGATACCACGCATCACAATGCTTGAGTTAGCACCCGGGTTACCGTCGCTCTGCATAATCTGCACACCCGCAACTTCACCAGCGAGGGCTGAGGTAACTTCGGTAGTAGCCTTGTTCTCAACCACGTCACCTTTAATCTTGGCAGCAGCACCTGTAAACGAAGCCTTTGTAGCTTTACCATAAGCCACTACGTATGCTTCGCCAAGTGTCTGTTCGTTGTCTTTGAGTGTTACCTGCATATTGGCAGACACGCTGACGGTTTGAGTTCCCATACCGAAGTAGCTAAAGGTAATCTGCTTAGCGTTAGAAGGTATGTTCTTCAAACTGAAGTTACCGTTGGCGTCGGTCTTGGTTTTAATTTGTGAACCTTTTACATGTACAGTTGCGCCGGCTATCGGTGCGCCGTTGGTGTCGAGCACACGACCAGTCACGCGCTTCTGGGCTGAAGCAGTGGCTGCAGTCATCAGCAGCGCTGCTCCCATGAGCACTAACTTTTTGTTCATAATCTAACCGTTTTTTATTTTAATGTTTGTTTGTATCGTGTAAATATGCGAACGGGAGTTTAGTGTTGTGTTGTATTTACTTTTATTCTCCCTGATCTAACAGAATGACGAAAAAGAAAGCTATTCTGTTGTTTTTGGTTGCATTTTGTTGAGAAAAACACATCAAATAAAGATTTTTGTCTTCTCTACGGCTGCAAATATATGTATAAAATTTAATACGCAAATAAAAAAAGATGATTTTTTTTAAAGTTTTGCGTGATTTTTTTGAGGAAAGCGTTATTTTTGTAAGATAAATGTGCATTTGTTGCGCAAAAAGTAAGATAGAGTGCATAAGAAAAGACATAGATTGCATGAAACGAAGTGTTTAGTTTTTATAAAATTTGCGTTTGGTATGGGGCTTGATGATAATCATACCTATAATAGATATATATAGGGGTGATTTTAAAAATTCTCACCCTCTTTTCAAATGCGAATTCTTATAAAAAGTATCATGGTATGATATGATTGTTTCGAAAGCATGATACGATCATATCAAAGCATGATACGACTGTACATGTTAAGTTCCAAATCTAAGTATCACAATTGTAAAAGGACATATAGTCGCTTACATCGTTCGTTGTAGCTATGTGTCTTCATAATTAAATCAGAAGATGGTGAATGAAATATTTGGTTTCGCTGCTGCAGCATGAAATTTAACAAAGTGTTCTCCAATATTCGTGGTAAAACATGTACTGCTGTAATAGATGCAGTGATAGCTGGTGAAACCAACCCCGAAAAGTTGTTAGAACTTTGTACGCATTGGAAACTCAAGTCAACGAAAGAGGAGATCGCTTTGGCTGTAGAGGGAAAGTTCACCGAGCATCACATATTCATGGTTAGAGCAATCCGTACCATAGACCACCTTGACAAGGAAATCGAACGAAGGATGCAACCATTAGAGGAACGCATCAGACAACTTTGCGAAATTCCAGGAATGTCTACGAAGTCTTTGCGAGAATTCCTTTTTCAATGAATTGTAAAATAGATTAAGAGTCGTATTTTTGTCGAAAGTTGCGATGAAAAGGCGCTTTTTTAGAGTTATTCAGCTTTTCATTTAATGTTATTTGTGTTAATAGAAGTGTCCGATTGGTACCAATCGGACAACTAATTGGGGGCAATCGGACACATAGTACAAGCAATCGGACACTTTAAACGTTCGTGATGATATACTTTTGCAAATAAATTTTAACGAAAACATGTTTAATATGAAAAAGAAACGACTTCATTTTTTGGCAAGGGCAGCAATGACGTTGCTACTTGTCATGTTCGCCACCATTGGTGCGAGGGCGGACGAGGGGACGCTTTCGGGTAGCGGAACTGCTGCCGACCCCTATTTAATTGGCAGTGACGCTGATTGGGAAACCTTTGTCAGCTATATTAACGACAAAGGAGGCCAGTATCGCTACAGTTACTATAAGCTTACTGCCGACATTCATGTTACCTCAATGGTCGGAAAGAATGATGACACCAATGCTTTTAAAGGTGTCTTTGATGGTAATGGCCATACAATGACGCTCAATCTGACAACTGATGGTAGCTCGAACTTCTTCGCTCCATTTCGTTATGTAGGTGGAAGTACTTTCAAACGATTACACATTGCGGGTAAGATTACTTCGAATAGTTATTACGTAGCAAGTCTTGTGGGTCATCACAGATGGGGTACACTGAATATCTACAATTGTTGGAGCAGTGTGGATATTGTATGCACTAAAAAAACCGATAATTCATTCAATGCAGGATTTGTAGGCTATAGTTATGATAGTAATATCAACATCAACAATTGCCGCTTTGATGGTAGTTTGCAAGGAGCTGATGCTGACGGGTGTTCTGGATTTGTTGGCCAACGTAATTCTAACAGCAGTTCGATGAAAATCAGCAATTGTCTCTTTGCCCCAACACAGCTGACTGTTGCTACGAATAATAGCAATACCTTTGCATACAATAGTTATGTCATTACCAACAGTTATTATACTAAGCTTTTAGGTAAAGCACAAGGCACTGCAGTTGGCACTATGGCAGATAGTGAGCTACTCAATAGCCTTGGTAAGGGTTGGGAAAAGAGGGAAAATAAAATAGTCCCTGTCTTTGACATCAAAAACCTAAGTACTGGTAGCATTGAGTGCAACACATTCTGGGCCTATACAGGCGAAGAAGTCACTGTGACTCCTACGGTGAAGGATATGGACGGCAACACGGTGTCGTCTGAAAATTACAGCGTTAGTTTCTCGCCCAGTCCAGTAAAGGAAGTGGGCCGATACACAATGACCGTAACAAGCAATACCGCCAATGGCTATAGCGGTACGCTGACTCATCAGTTTGAAGTTGCTCAGAATATAAGCGGTATGGGAACGCAAGAAGATCCCTACCTTATCACGTCTGCTGAGGATTGGAACCTCTTTGCGAAATCGGTAGAAGGTGGTATCGATTATTATGGAAAGTACGTTAAACTAACCAACAATATTACCATTTCAACCATGGTGGGCGTTTGTGATGAAAGTGGTGACAGACCCTTTAGAGGTATCTTCGAAGGCGATAATCACACGCTTACCGCCAATATCACAAGCACAGCCACCGATGATAATAAAAACAATCAAGGTGTGGCTCCGTTCCATCTTATAAAACAAGCAACTATTCAAAACCTAACCGTTGCAGGCAACATAACATCTGCCAGCAAATATGCTGCAGGTTTGGTAGGTTGGGTAGATGGTGGTGATTATAATCGTTCATACATCAAAAATTGTGTAGTTAAAGCAACCATTACCACCAGTGCTGACTGTGCTGGAGGTTTTGTTGGTAACATTTGCTATAGCGATCGAAATTACTTATATTTTACCAATAGTGTATTTGCTGGTAAAATCATCAACACGAGTAGCGACGATCGTCGCAGAGCGGGCGGTTTTTGTGGATATGGTTATGGTGATAGTTACTTTGAAAACTGTCTGGAGAATGGTACCTATACCAATGTTACTTACATGAATCCAAGGAATGCTCATGGTATTTTTTCTAATGATAAAGTTAATAGCCTTTATTACGTCAACAAAATAGCAGTAAATAATAAGTACATCGCTAAAGAATATGGTTGCTACCAAGTGGCGAATACGGCTCCAGCTGATGAATTATATTTGAAACGCGAAATTAAGGGCTATCAATTTTATCAGTCTGTTTGGATTACAGGGCTAAACGATAGCTATCCATATAATAATGGCGAAGAAGTGAGCTTGGCCTATGAGCTGAAGACGAATAGCGGCAAATTGACCAAGGATACAGACTATACGGTGACGCTTTCGCCCAACGCACCAGCAGCTGCTGGCGATTATACGATTAGCTTTACGGCTAAAGAGGGTAATAGTGGTGGTTACGCGGGAACCACAACACGCACTTTCTGTGTCATGGATGGTGAAAATTTGGATGGCTATGTATTTAATACAGAAGGCGAAGGTGAGAGTAAGGTGTACCTCATCAATGATGAGCGCGACTTAGAGCGTTTGGCTGCCTATGTGAATAGTGGCCACGATGCTACAGGCAAAACCTTTAAACAGAATGCCGATATTACTTTAACCGCTGCGCATACATCTATCGGTGGATACTTTGAAGGGAATAACAGATATTTTAAGGGTACTTATGATGGCAATAACAAGACAATTAGCAATTTAACTGTCAACGCGCCTAACAGTAACTATCAAGGTCTCTTTGGATATACTTCCAAAGCAGTGATTAAGAATGTGACACTCGCTAATTGTAATATTACGGGTAAACAATATACGGGTGGTATTGTAGGTTATGCGTCGACGTCCACCGCCATTGAGAATTGCCATGTTAATGGTAATATCAATGCAACGGCGAGCGATGCAAGCGAACATGGTGGTATTGTTGGATCTGCCACAGCAACAAGTATCACGAATTGTACCGTAACCGGAACCATTTCAACCTCAGTCAGCAATGACAATTATGGTGGTATCGTAGGCGCTGCGAATTATGATGTTGTCATAACTTCGTGCGAAAATGCTGCCAAGATATCAGGTGACGGACAAAAACATGGTGGTATCGTAGGTCGGGATAACAATGGTAGTAATAAATTTAAGTACTGTTTAAATACAGGTGTGGTTAAAGGCAATCAATACGTGGGTGCCATTGCTGGTGAGAGGTATTCTCCAAGCAATTTTGACCATTGCTACTATTCAAATCAAAGTACTATAAAGGCGTTCGGCACTTCTTCAGGCTCTAATAACTACACTGGACATGGAGAAGTAGCGTACGTTGTCACTTTAGGTGAGAATATCAGTAAAATTGAATTTGCAGAACAAACTGTTATCACGAGTGCACTCAGTGGTAAAAAGTATTATGCAAAAGGTGACTGGACATTGACCTTGACACCTAATCAAACCGATGTGACATTTGTATCGTATGCTTGTGAGGGTGGTACGCTTTCTGACTTAACAACTGCTGACGGTACACACAAGTTGACTATAACGGACAAAGATGTGACTATCTCAGCTCTTGTAAGCAACAATGATGCTACTGACGTCAATGGCGTTACGATTGCTGCCATACCCGACATGCGTTGGTTGGGTAATGTGGGTGTTGTCCCCACTATCACGATGACCAACGGTGAAACTTCGCTTGTTTTAGGCACTGACTATATTGTAGAGGGTAGCAATAACACGGCTATTGGCGAGGCTACAATCACAATAAAGGGTATCAACAACTACAAGGGTACGACAACTAAAAAATTCAATATCGTTGACTTCCCACTTCAGGATGCTTCAGCAGCTAATAGTGCTACAAACCCCTATTTGATTACAACCGCTGAGGATTTGGAGGCATTAGCAAGCATTGTCAATACGAAGGCACGTCTGGATGGATACTACAAGCAGAGTGCTGATATCACTCTGTCCGATGAACATACAGCTATCGGAAATAGTAGTAATACACCATTCAAGGGTATCTACGACGGTGACAATAAAGTCATCAAAGGCTTGTTGATCAACCAAGCAGAGGGAACATACCAAGGTTTGTTTGGCAGAGCATATAAAGCAACTATTCAAAATGTAATTATCGAAAATTGCGATATTACTGCAAAAGATTATGTAGGAGGCATCTGTGGACATGCAAGTGAAACGACTATATCTAATTGTAAAGTTAGTGGAGCTATTAAGACAGCAGATGGGGTTGATGGAATGTATCATGGCGGTATTGCTGGGTACATCAATGATAAATCCATAAGCAGTTGCGTTAACACGGCCAGCGTTAAGGGTAATAATTCCAAAGGCCAATATTATGGTGGCATTGTTGGCTTTTCAAGTTATACAAGAGTAACCGATTGTTTTAATGCTGGAATTGTACAAGGTACTTCGTTTGTAGGCTCTATTGTAGGAAAGAATAATTCTACTTCAACATTAAGAGATAACTATCACACTACAACTACGACTGGTGGCGTCGGTGCTAATGGTGTTGCTACGGGTACAGACCAAACGGGTGCTACAACAGTAGCAAAGATAACGGCTACAGAGGGTGTAACATTAACACTGCCTACTACACCTACTTACGTATGGAACAATGAAAATCTATACGGAAGTGGCGTTGTTGTAACACTTGATTGCACCGTACCCGAAGGTAAATATTGGGATCACTATACAGTAAATAATGGTAAGATTAGCAATGCTGGTACTAAAGAAGGCACACACACCCTGACAGACTTCACTGACGATGTTGTCATTTCTGCTACGTATGCCAGTGAACTTACTGACATAGCTACCGCAGGTGTTACTATTGCTGATATAGAGGATTTGACCTATAATGGCAAAGAGCAACATCCTAGCCCCGTTGTTACATTGAATTCGAACGCACTTGAGGCGGGATCTAACTATCAGGTAACCTATAGCGAAGGATGTACCAATGTAGGTACTTATACAATCAAGGTTGAAGGTATTGGCCGTTACAGTGGAACGTTAACTAAGACCTTTAATATTGTGCCTTATGATATCAGTGGTTGCGATATAAAAGTTGAAAACAAGCCCTATACAGGCGATGTTATCAATGTGACACCTACCGTAAAGTATGGGTCTATTACGTTGGCCCAAGGTGCGGAAAAAGATTATACCTTTGTGACCAATCCCACCACTGTTAAGGAGGGTGGTGATTATACGTTGACAGTTACGGGTAAGGGTAACTATGCTGGTATGAAGGAGATGCCATTCAATGTGTACTATCCAGTACCTAATAACATTCGTTGTACAAATATTGCTGCAACAACTGCTACTGTGACTTGGGACAAATCTGCTGTTGCTAAGAAATGGATAGTGGAGTACAGCACTGATAAGACCTTTGAAAGTGTAGAGCGTATTGATGTAAACGAGAGTACTGCTACATTAGCCTCTCTCTCAGCTGATCAAGTGTACTACGTTCGTGTGAAGGCTGTCTATGGAACCGATCAAGAGAGTGATTGGAGCGTCGTTTGCAGCGTTGAACCTACCACGAAGTTATTGGTTGGTTCGGGCAATTATACATCTGATTTCTTGCCCTTCCATAATTGGTACCATTATGGTCTGACACAACAAATCTATACTGCTAAAGAACTTGGAAACAAGGCTGGTAGCATTATGGCGTTAGACTTCTTCAGAACAGATGACAAAGAAGAGTGCAACAACACAATTGAAATCTATCTGGTCAAGACAGATAAGACGGCATTTACTAATTCATCTGATTGGATTTCAGTAACGGAGGCGGAGAAAGTGTATGATGGTAAGATGCAGTTCGAAAGTAATCAATGGACTACCATCGAACTTACTAAGCCATTTGACTATGATGGTGTTAGCAATCTTGCTTTAATCGTTTACGATAAAAATGTGAAAGGAGATAGCTACGGATCCGGTCGTAATTTCAGAACCTTTAAAGGCAATGACAATCAAACGTTGTATTTTAGAAGTGACAGCGAAGATCCCACTATCAGACCTACCAGCACTGGAAATCGTAGTAAAGAAAAGAATGAACTGCGCATTCGCATGGCCGATAAGGTTACGATGAATGGTTTGGGTATTATGTCATACGCAAGTGACAACGTGCTCGACTTCTCTAACATCAGCGACCTTACGGCTCACTACGCAAGCGGCTTTGCTGCTACGGCTAACAATGCTGGCGTGCTGACAATGACGCAAGTTGAAACAACACCTGCTGGTGAGGGCTTAATGTTGAAGGGTGCTGCTAACGAGACCTTCTATGTGCCCGCTCTCTTTAATCTTACGCCTGAAGCGCTGACTGGTAATAACCTTAAGGGCCTCACGAAGATTACTGAAGTTGAGACGACAGAGGGTGATAAAACCAACTTCATTCTCTCTCAACAGAAGGGTGTGATAGCTTGGTATCCTTTGGCTGCTAAGTATGCTTTGAAGGCACACAGTGCTTACTTGCAATTGCTCACCAACGATGTCTTTACGGGTGACGGTACACGCGCTATCAGCATGGAATTTGAAGACGGTGTAACGACTGGCTTCATTCAGATAGCAACTGACGACGTTGAAGACGGTGACTGGTATGGCATCGACGGCATTAAGTTCAATCAAAAGCCTACTCAGAGAGGTGTTTACATTAATAATGGCCGCAAGGTAATCGTTAAGTAACAAATGAATATGAAGAAAAGATATATTAGTCCTACCTCTCAGGTAGTATTGCTCGATATGCAGCAGATGTTGGCTTCAAGTCCTGGTAGTGGAGTAGATGGCAGTGTAACTGCCCCAGGCGATAGCCAACTCTCACGAGAGTATGAAGGCTTTGGTGCCAGCGAATATTGGGATACTTCGGAGGATTAATCCTCGTGTATAAATAAGAAGAGTGTGTGTCGTAAACAAGCATCTTGTTCGTGACACACACTCTTTTTTGTTGTTTGTAATATGAGACAATCTAATGAGTAAATTGCAGTTTCTCTGCCTAATTGCAGTTTGAAAGTGTTAAGTAGACTCTATTTAACTGAAGTTTCGGATTTAGCCCGCCCTTGCTAAATCCGAAACATCAGTTAGTACTATCTGTGAACCGTTGCCTTAAAAATCCAGACGCAGGACGCGTCGCCCCCCCATTAGTGTTAGCGTTTGGTGGTAGCGTTTGGTGCTAGCGCTTAATGCTTGAGCAGCAGCTTGAGTCCTTTCGCATATTTACGTGTTACCGGACAACAATATACCTTCTGCACGTCACCGGGCACAACTCGCTACGCCATCTGCCCATCACGCCACTCGCGGGGCGTCATGCCCATGCGGTCGCTGAATATCTTGTACAACTGGCTGCGCGATGTAAAGCCACAAGCCGACGATACGCTCTCGTTGGTGTACTCGGGGTGGGCCTTGATGTAGTCCTGAGCCTCCTTAAAACGTATGTCGCTCAACCAAATGCGGAAGGTGGTGTGCAAATACTGGTCGAAATAGATGCTGAGGGTGTGGCGCACCACACCTATGCTCTGTGAGAGTTTGACCATGTTGACGGTGGTGTCGCGAAAGTTCTTTTCGGCACACCATGCAGCAAGGGCAGCCTCAACAACACGCACCATTTCGGGTGACAACTGCTCGGGTGCTTTGTTTGATGCTGACTCATCAGCGTTGCCATCTGCCATTGGCTGTGAGACGTCGGCGTTATCATCAGCGGCTACATCGGTCAGCACCTCGTCAATGGGGGCAAGGTTGTAGCCCATGGCCACAAAACTCAGGTTGAAGATGATGGTGGAGAGCAGCATGGCCGGCCCTACAACAAAAAGCAGCGGGCGCCACATGATGGCAGCCACAATCGTGAGTGAGATGCAGCAAAACAGCAGGTAGCCCGACCACGTGTAGCGCACATAGGGCATGATGTCGCCCCCCGTTTCGGCTTCTACCCTACTCCTGTTGCGACGGATCTCGCAGAGGGGTATGACAATGCTCATGAGCACGGACACAAAAAAGAGGGTGTGTAACACCATTTGCGTAGAAGGCATGTACAGGCTGTTGCGCGTCGACCACCCGCTGTTAAATGTAACGAGTGTGACTACAAACATTAGGGCAAACAACAAGTCGTAGCGACGGCGACGACGCTTTTCGCACTCCATATTGAGTACGGAATGGGCCACCAGGAAGCCGACGGGGGTGTAGAACAGTATGTTTACTATCAAGCCGGCATCGTCGCTGTGGGCCCTGAAGCCACAGGCCATTTGCAGGGCGTAATGTGTCACCAACAGCACATCGGCGGCCACGAGCGACCAGCGCGACTTTTCGTACTGACGGTTGACTACGGACATCTGAAAGCGTGATACGACAAGCAAGAGTACTTGCATGGCAAACACTAACAGACAGGTGTATTGTAAGAGATATAAGGATGACATTTGTTGATTATTATTGACACGTTGGCGGAACAAAAATTAGTTAATAATTGATGTATGAAAAGTTGTACATATCGTTGATTTTGTGTAATTTGAGTAGTACTCAATCTATTAATTCTAAATCTTCGTATGCACAATTTTTGCGCAATATTCGCTAAAATTTTTGAGATATGCAAACGTTTCTCCAAAAAAACTTGGTCAACGAACATGGTAATATTTCTTGTCGAGGAGTAGTACTCCGTTTCTCTGACTTGGAGGTTGTTGCCCTAAATCTTACAGCCGAGGCATTAAGCATTGGCTGGTAGTTTAAGGCAGCATAGCCATTACTAAAAATTAGGGTGTCCAGTTCAACGTTCTCGTTTTTGATATTGATTTAACAACTTAATATCTTGATTATTAACCGGAATACTATTTTTAGGTGTAATTTTAACAAATAAGAAGTATTGCTAATTCATTAGATCAATATGTTTTAAAGAGATTTGATTATCAGTACTTTAGAACTTGTATCATATCTTTTTTAAACTAAAAGCTGGAACATCAAACAGGACACTCTATTTATTTTTTTCATCATTGTCCAAAAGTGAACAAGAATACTCTGATAGATTAGTTATTATTCAATTGGCACAACATACATCTCGCCCTTTTCAAGTACTGCAAGTTCTTGAGATATATGTGATGGTATGACAAGTTTACGAAGTAGGACCTTGTTAGTACCATCTTCAATGACGATGATGTAAATACATTTGGCTAAATCCTTTTTGCTTTTTAATTTTAGATTACCAGAGAAGGCTTTAAGTGTTGCCTCATTCGGTAGAATTCGCAAGAAAGATTTTTTCTGAGTATTGAGTTTTTTATCGCACCAATCTAACACATCCTCTAGTTTCAAAGTATTTATATACTGAATATCAGAGTCGTTGAATCTTTTTCTCCTTTTGTTATTAACATAAGCAGAACCTCCCACTACACCAGCTATTGCAGCGAGAACTGAAATAATTATTTTAACTGTATTCTCCATATCTTTAGTCTTCTACAGGAACTTTATATAAATTTCCTTTATTAAGATGCTTTTTTATATCTTCGCCAAAGCCTTTTTCAGAACCGATGAACTGAATACCTTTTACTTGATTACCACTTTTTATGACACCAAGTGTTCCATTGTCTTTGTTTCGATGATGAATTGGTGCAGTATGTACTTTCCCTTTCTTCTCGAGATCTTCGACAACTTTTTTTACTTCTGGCGTTGGGG
>OQWM01002798.1_pt1 | contig 11791 bp, 7 predicted proteins | sample 1691531 | NCBI WGS metagenome assembly OQWM01 (sample SAMN03418257, study PRJEB22391) | human gut metagenome | biome: human-gut; feature: organic feature; material: feces | host: Homo sapiens | place: Tanzania | collected 2013-01 | reverse complement strand
TTCAGAGCCTCTTCCACATTGCCGTACCAAACATGGGGATTCTTGCCGTATTTTTCCGCAATCTCTCCGAGCGTCTCGCCTCTCTTCACCTTGTGGGTTTTCTGCTTTTTCTTGCTCGTCTTGTCGGTTTTATCTGTCTTTCTGTCCACTTTCTTATCGGAGTAGACCTTCAGATCCTGACCTGCGGCAATATTGTTGCCCTTGATGTTGTTCCATTTGCGCAGATCGTCGACCGTCACGCCATATTTCGTAGCAATCTGCCCGAGCGTCTCACCCCTTTTCACCTTGTGGGTCTGCTCTGCCGCTTCATTGTCGCGGCTGCGCGATGATGTCGACGTTTTGCCGTCGGCTTTGAGTTTCAGCTTGTCGCCCACACGGATATTGTCCGACTTCAAGTCGTTCCATTCACGAAGGTTGGCAACCGAGACACCATATTTATCGGCGATAGCCGACAGATTCTCACCCGACTTCACTGTGTGGACTGCAGGAGCGGCAGGCGTGTCGTTTTTCTTCTTGACAGCCTTCTTGGCATCAACCACAAGCACCTGTCCAGCCATAATGTTGTCCGACTTCAAGTCGTTCCACTCACGGATATCGGCGATTGTCACGCCATACTGTCCGGCAATCGAAGCCAACGTCTCGCCACGCTGCACCTTGTGACGTTCAGGATTGCGCGGAGCTGTTGTCGTGGTCGTTGTTTCTTTCTTTTTCTTCTCAGGAGCTGCCACTGGAGTTGTTTCAGCCACAACGGTTTCCTCTACGTCAACCGTTTCTTCCTCTTCGGTTTCGGGCTGCTCAACACGCACCTTCTTGTAGGTGTTGATTTTCAGCGTCTGTCCGCGTTTCAGCCTGCTGCTGCGCAGACCGTTCCATTTCTTTATCGACGACACCGACACGCCGTATTTGCGCGCCACCATCGAGATTGTCTCGTTGCGTCTCACCTTGTGATACTTCACCACAAGTTTCGTTGTCGTCTCGCCATCGTCGTTGCTGACTGTAGACGGATTGACAGGCTCCACCACATCGCGGCGGGCATAGAGCGCAGCATTGTGGGCCACGATGCTGTCCTCGCTGACGATGTAGCTGTAGATTTGCTGCGACGGCAGCGTAAGCGCATACGGACGGATGTCGCCCGGAATCTCATCCTTACGGTATTGGGGGTTAAGCACGCGGAGCTCCTCCATCGGGATGTTGAGCACCGCCGATATCTGCTCGAAATGCACTCGCTTGTTCACGTGGATTGTGTCGGTAAGAATAGGCCGACGTGCAAGCGACTTTCCGAGGTTGTGGTCCTTGTAATAAGTCATCACATAGTTTGCCGCGATAAACGCAGGCACATATCCGCGCGTTTCCTGCGGCAGATAGAAATATATGTCCCAGAAATCCTTCTTCTTGTCTGCTGTTCCTCCGGCGCGGCGCAAAGCCTTGTTCACATTGCCCGGACCGCAGTTGTAGGAAGCGATGGCAAGCGACCAGTCGCCATAGATGTTGTAAAGTTGCTTAAGGTATTTTGCAGCCATTTCCGATGAGCGGATAGGGTCGCGGCGCTCGTCGATGATGGAGCTTACCTCCAGCCCCAAGCCCTTGGCGGTGGTCAGCATAAACTGCCACAGACCGGTGGCGCCCACGCGCGACACAGCGTCGGGATTCAGCGCCGACTCAATCACCGGCAGATATTTCAGTTCCAAAGGGATGCCCTCTTTCTCGAGAGCCTGCTCGAAAAACGGCATATAATAAAGACTCAGGCCGAGCATTTCCTCCACCAGCTGGCGCCGGCGTTGCGTGTACATATTGATGTAGCTGCGCACCACCCCGTTGTAGGGCATCTCGATGACTGTGGGCATCTTTTTCAGCCGGGCAATGTAATCATTGTCAGACGTAGGCACATCGCTGAGGTTGGCTCCCGAACGGTCAACCACAGCGTAGTTCTGAAGATACCAGTTTTTCATCAGTTCCTGTGTGTCGGTCTCAAAACTTTGTGGATAGACGATGGTGCTGTCCTGAATGTTCTCTTTCAGCGAAAGCACGGTAGGCCGGGCAAACGACGTCAACGCCGCGCCGGCAATCAGGCACAATGCCAATATTTGTTTCTTCATCTGTTTCCTTTCCGTTTTAGCGGTTCAACTTTTAAAAAGTGAAAGCACAGCCCACTCCAAAAGAAGGTTTCGTGTCGCTCTGCTCAATCGATGGGTAAATGCTCATCGAGAGGTCAGGCGAAATGTCGAAATGCGACAGCGAAGCGTCGACATAGGCATCAATAAGACAGACGGCATAAAGTCCGACCATGCCGATGATACACAGGTCGCGGTTGCGGCGATAGAAGTCTTTTTTCGACTTCAGTGCCTTCGTAAGCCACGTTTTGTCGATGTCCTCCTCCTTTGTGGTGGATGGATAGAAATCCATATAACTTTTCGTGTTCGGATCGCTGTCCATGATGTCTCTGTAGGCTTTCGTATAGTCAGAGAGCATCCTGTTGTTCCATGATGTGGCGTATGCCAGACCGACGTATCCACCCACCACTATCGGCACTTTCCAATAGCGGCGGTTGTAAATCTGCCCCAGACCCGGACAGAGGGCTGAAAGCCACAGCGCGCGGTTGGGGTCGGGATTGAATATGCGCTTCACGCCTATCGGCGACGGCACAGAGTCGGCGGCTGCCACAAGAGTGGAGTCAGCAGCCATGTCAGTGCGGACAAGAGGCTCGGTTATCGACATCGAGTCGACAGGAACCACAGCATCGGGAGTATCCGTCCCATCAACGGGCGCCATCCCTCGACCATCCGGCTGACTTTCATCAGCAAAGATAGGAAATGAGAATGAGAAAGCCAAGCATAGCGCCAATGCTATACTTTTTTTTAATATTTCGTTGCCTGTGAACGCGGCTTTTGACAAAAATTTCAATTTTGTTACTAAATTTTCTAATCCAAGTTACCTTTTACGCGGTCAAAGATAGTAATTAATCTGGCAAGTTCTTCCTCATTCTTGAAAGGAAATGCTATTTTTCCCTTACCTTGCTTGTCGCAGGAGAACTGCACTTTGGTCTGAAACGCCGACGACAGGTGCTTCTTCAAGCTCTCAAACTCCTTTGAGATGCTCGCCGAAGCCGCCTTCTTCGGAGCTTCTGTAGCCGAGGCCTCGTTGTATTCCTTTGCAAGCTCCTCTACCTGGCGCACCGACAAGCCTTTTTTCAGTATTTCGTTGTAAAGGCGCAGTTGCAGTTTCGGATTCTCCACCGCCAGAAGCGCACGGGCATGACCCATGTCAACGCGGCGGTCGCGCAGACCGAGCTGCACCTCTGCCGGCAGTTTGAGCAGGCGCAGGAAGTTGGCTATCGTGGCGCGTTTCTTTCCTATACGCGTCGACAGCTGCTCCTGGGTGAGCCTATATTGGTCGATGAGTTTCTTAAACGTCAGCGCCACCTCTATCGCATTCAGATCCTCGCGCTGAATGTTTTCGATGAGCGCCATCTCCGTCAGCTCGCTGTCGTTGGCTGTACGGATATATGCCGGCACCGTTGTCAGTCCGGCTTTCTTGGCGGCGCGATAACGGCGTTCGCCCGAAATTATCTGATATTGGTCTGCGCCGAGTTTGCGCAGCGTGAGCGGCTGTATGATTCCCAGCTCGCGTATCGAAGAGGCAAGCTCTTCAAGCGACTCCTCGTCAAACCATGCACGCGGCTGTTCGGGGTTTGGAGAAATCTGCGACAGTTCAATCTCATTGATAGCCGACGAACCGCTGGTCTGGATGTTGTCCATCGAAATCAGCGAGTCGAGTCCACGGCCGAGTCCCATAAGTTTCTTTGACATAGCGGTTACTGTTTGTTGCGTTTGAGTAATTCTTTGGCGAGCTGCATGTGGCTTGTGGCGCCACGGCTTGTCGAATCATAAAGGATGGCTGGAAGCCCGTGGCTCGGAGCTTCCGACAGACGGGTGTTGCGTGGAATCACAGTGTCAAACACCATATCGCCGAAATGCCCTTTCAGCTCGTCGAAAATCTGGTTGGCGAGGCGCAGACGCGCGTCGTACATCGTCAGGAGGAAGCCCTCGATTTCAAGTTGCGGATTGAGCTTCGATTTGATGATGCGTATCGTGTTGAGCAGTTTGCTGATGCCTTCCAATGCGAAATATTCCGCCTGCACGGGAATTATCACCGAGTCTGACGCCGTGAGCGCGTTGACCGTGATGAGTCCGAGCGACGGAGAACAGTCGATGATCAGGTAGTCGTAGTTGTCTCTCACCTCTTCGAGCAGTCCCTTGAGCACCCGCTCGCGGTTCTGCTTGTTGATGAGCTCCAGCTCCGCGCCCACAAGGTCGATGCGCGAGCCCACAAGGTCGAGTTTGTCCACACACGTGCTGCATTCGGCGCCGCGCAGAGGATAGCCGTCGACAAGACACTCATAAATCGATGAAGACATTTGTTTCGGATCTACGCCCAGTCCCGACGTGGCATTGGCCTGCGGGTCGGCATCGATGATGAGCACCCGCTTGCCAAGCGTGGCGAGCGAGGCTGCAAGATTGATGGATGTGGTTGTTTTTCCGACGCCACCTTTCTGGTTGGCGATAGCAATAATTTTACCCATAGTCTATTCGTTTTACGAATGCAAAGGAATTACTTTTCATTTCAACGGCAAAACGAAAAACGGAAAAACTGCCGGAATTGTTGATAACTTGCCCTTTTTGTTAATAACTCCATTGTTCCACGCATTATCGGACAAGTTGTTAACAAGTTATGCCATGTGGAACATTTTCTAAACACCGCTAAAAAAAGCAATACGCCCCGCAGCCTGCGGGACGTATTGTCTTTTCTTCAGTCTGTCAAGCCGTGTGCCGACAGTCAGAAAATACAATTATAGATGTAGCGCACGTTGACTCCGTCTTCGCCCGACGGCTCAACGCTGACAAACCGTCCTGCTCCGCCGTCCTTACCCGCCAGTTTAAAGTTGCGTGTGTCGCCATTGACGCCGTCGCTGACGAAGCCGAGACCGGTGATTTTCTTGCACAACTCATCCATAAACTTGTCACGCTGGTTGGCAAACTGCGGTCCTACCGACACAACCGCTTCCGCCATCATTGGTACAGACGACTTGTTGAACTCATAGCCCACGATATTCTCGTAGTTGTACCAATACCCATACTCAATCTCCTTAATCGGCGATGTGATGCCGTCGGTAAACGTGATTGAAGCCTCCACGCTGCCAAGCATTCCAAGCTGGCGCGTTACGCAGAGCACCGACTGGTAACTGTAGTTGGACGCTTCGCCGGTGATGTCGGTCACTCCCGACGCTATCAGGTCGGCGGCAGTGACGCCTGCCTTCACTCCGAAAAAGCTGTCATTAGATTCGTTTATTTGTTTTTCAGCGAAGTTCCTACAGCATAAGGATGAGCAGCTGCGCGATAATCACGCGCACAAACATGCCCAAAGGATAGACGGTGGCATAGCTCACCGCCGGCGCGTCGCCCTTAATGTTGTCGGAGGCATAAGTGAGCGCCATCGGGTTGGCCATGGCGCCGCAAAGCATGCCGCACGTCTCCCCGAAGTTGAATTTGAACCACCGCATCGCCATTATGCCTACGATGATTGTCGGCACAACGGTAAGCACTACTCCGAGCGAAATCCAGGCAAGTCCCTGCGGCCCGACAAGCGTGTCGAAGAAATGCGCGCCGGAGTCGAGGCCGAGACAGGCAAGATACATCGACAAGCCTATGCCGCGGAGCATCAGATTGGCAGAACGCGTGGTGTAGGTGACCATGTGCAGACGCGGTCCGTAGCGGCCCATCAGCAGTCCTGCCACAATCGGTCCGCCGGCAAGTCCGAGACGCACAGGCACGTCGGTCGACGGCAGGCTGATTGGAATCATTCCCAATGCGAGTCCGAGGAAGATGCCCACAAAAATCACCGCAAGGTTCGGCTCATTGAGCGAGCCGGCACGGTTGCCTATAAGCTTCTCGGCATTCTCTATGTCGGAAGCGTTGCCCACCATCGTGAGCCGGTCGCCCATCTGCAACACGAGGTCGGGGGTGGCAAGAAGCATCACGCCGCTGCGTAGCACACGCGACACCGTGACGCCGAACGTGTTGCGCAAACGCAACGAGCCAAGACGCTTGCCGTTGATTTCCGGACGCGACACGATGATGTGGCGCGACACGAACTGACGGTCAAGCTTGTTCCAATTCACGTGGTGGTTCCAGTCGCGGTTCTCGCGCTCGCCGAAAAGGATTGTGAGTGCCTCCACGTCTTTCTCCGTAGTGACAACGAGTATGCGGTCGCCTTCCTCAAGTGTGACACGCGACGTGGGCATTATCAGTTCTTTGGCGCGCCACAGACGGGAAATGATGAACTGCGACGTCGACGACCGCTGCACATCACCGATTGCATAGTGGAAGATTGCCGGATTCTTGATTACGAACGTGGCGATAAACGTATGGTCGGAATGATTTGCCTCGCGCTCCTTCAAGTCGCCGGGGCGGGTGAAGAACTTGCGCAGAACGATGATGGCGAAAATCACGCCCACCACACCGAGCGGATAGGTGACGGCACAACCGAGGGCTGCCGTTTCTGCCGGAAGCCCAAGCTGCACAAGCGTCTGCTGGGCTGCGGCAAGCGCGGGGGTATTGGTCGTGGCTCCGCACAGCACGCCTGTCATGTCGCCGATGCCGTATCCAAGTCCGAGGCTCATCGCCACGGCGGTGAGCGTGCCGAGCAGAATCAGCACCAGTCCGGCGAGGTTCATCTTCAGTCCGCCTTGCTGGAACGCGCTGAAGAAACCCGGTCCCACTTGCAGACCGAGGGCGTAGACAAACAACACCAATCCGAAACTTTCTGCATAGTTGAGCATCTGATGGTCGATCGACAAGCCGAGATAACCGGCAAAAATGCCCATAAAAAACACGAATGTGACACCGAGCGAAATACCAGCCACACGAATGCGGCCGAGCGCCAGTCCTGAGAATATGATAAGAGCCATCACGACAACAGCCTGTATTGCCGAATGCTCAAAAAGCACACTGTTTATCCATTCCATGCCACAAAGGTACGACAATTCATCCAATTTGTAATAATTATTTAGACTTGGAGAGCCGCAGACTCCTTAATTATTGTGTGGCGGGCAAACGTTTTGGCAAAAGATTCATCGTTTGGAAGGGCTGCGACCGCACCAATGAATGCCAGGCATATATAAAAAAATAATCCGACTAATCTCTCGATCCGTCGGATTCCTTAACCTATGATTCACTTATTTGTTGTTGTTGCTTTTTCTTATAACAATAACGCAAAGATTTAGTTCATATTGTATGCTGATAAAAATTTTTTTATCGGATAGGATGATATTCTACAAACGCCTCCATTGCCTCATAGGATGCAAGGCCAAGACTGCTGTAAAGTTGAGCAGTGGCACGGTTGCGGTCTTCTGCACGCTGCCAGAACAAGCGGTCGTCATCGCCAAGGAACGGAGCGTTCTCCATCTGCGACTGGTGCTTAAGGATGGTGTTGCGTTTGAAGCGGAGCTGCTCTGGGCTCATAGGAACTGCCATTTCGATGTGGTCGATTTCCCATTCTGCCCATGCGCCGCGGTACATCCAGATGCGGCATTCTTTCATCCATTCTGCGCCATCGTCAAGAAGTTCGTCAATAGCGGCGAGAACAGCGTCGGTGCAGACACGGTGAGTGCCATGAGGGTCGGCAAGGTCGCCAGCCACGAAAATCTGATGAGGCTTGACTGAAGAAATCAAATCTTTCACGATTTTCACGTCGCGCTCAGAGAGGTCGCCCTTCTTGATTGTACCCGTTTCGTAGAACGGCAGGTCAAGGTGGTGTACGTTCTCTGGCTTAACACCCATCCAGTTGCAGGCTGTTTTTGCCTCCGCACGGCGGATGCGGCCCTTGAGCATACGGAGATCGAGAGAGTCAACGTCGCCAGGATGTTTTGCGGCGAGGAACTTCTTGATTTCCTCTGATTTCTGATTATAAAGTTCGGTGTCGAGACCGAATTCTTTCTTGATTTGATCCATAACGAGGATGTAGCGGAACATATCCTCATCACCCACTGCGATGTTGCCCGAAGTTTCGTAAGCCACATGCACATCGTGCTTCTGGTCAACGAGGCGCTTCAGCGTGCCGCCCATAGAGATTACGTCGTCGTCTGGGTGCGGGCTGAACACAATCACACGCTTTGGATATGGTTTGGCGCGCTCCGGACGGTCGGTGTCGTCTGCGTCGGGCTTGCCGCCTGGCCATCCTGTGATGGTGTGCTGAATGTCGTTAAACACCTTGATGTTCACGTTGTATGCCGAGCCAAACTGTGCTGCCAGTTCGTTCAAGCCATACTCGTTATAGTCGTTGCTTGTAAGTTTCAAAATTGGTTTGCCTGTCTTCTCGCAAAGCCATGCGATGGCGCGGCGGATCATCTTGTTGTTCCAATCGCACGAAGTAACAAGCCATGGGTGGCAGATGCGGGTGAGACGCTCTGCTGCCGACAAGTCGACAACAACTTTGGCGTTGCGGTGCATCTGAAGGAATGACGCTGGCACTGTCTCGGATGCTTTGTCCTCAACGGCTGCTTTCACAATCTTGGCCTGGTTTTCGCCCCATGCCATTGCAAGCACTTTCTTTGCTGCAAGGATGTTGCCGATGCCGAGGGTGATTGCTGTGGCAGGGGCCACCTCAAGGTCGTATGCGCTCAACACGCTGCGGCGTATAACGCTGTCGATGAGGGTCATGCGGCATGCTGAAGAGAATTGCGAACCCGGAGCGTTGAAAGCCAAGTTGCCGGCAACACCGATTTCGCAAAGCACGAGGTCAAGACCTCCGCATGCGTCGATTTCTGCCTCATAAGCGCGGCAGCCTTCGTAAAGGTCGGCCTTTTCCACTTCCTGGTTGAATGAGTGCACATTCTCTGGCTTGATGTTGACCTTGCTGAGGAGCAAGTTGTTCAAGCGGTCGAGCGTTGAAGGTGCGCCAGCTTCTGTTGGATAGAACTCAAACAGGTTGAAAACCACAACATCCGCGAAATCAACCTTCTTGTTCTCGTAACGGTTGATGAGCTCCGTATACACCGGAAGCACGCTGTTGCCTGTGCCTAACGCAATAACACATTTGCCCTTCTTTTCGACATTCTTTTTGATTGTCTCAACAACCTCGTCAGCAAGCGATTTCACGCCACCGTCGGCTGTTTCAGAGATTTGGGTAAACACTTTCTCTTCCCGGCACAAAGATGCATATTCAATCTTGTTTTCCGGTGCATAGTATCTCTTTGGAACGAGATCCAGTTTGATTTGTGAACTTAAATTAGTTTTCATTTTTTAAGACCTGTTTTCGGTTGATGCAAAGGTATATGTTCTATCAAAAACAACAAACGTTTTTCATAATGATTAACGTTTAATATCTTATTTTTTGGTTTATGCCGGTTATTTTACCGTACAAAAGTAGTGATATTCTGCGTAATCTCAAAAATAATGCCTACTTTTGTGCAAAAATTCTAACATAAATTTTAAAGATATGCGTCTAATTATCGAACCTGATTATGCAAAGGTATCTGAATGGGCTGCCAACTATGTTGCTTCACGCATCAACGAGGCCAACCCTACTGCCGAGAAACCTTTTGTTTTGGGATGCCCTACAGGCAGCTCTCCACTCGGAATGTACAAACACTTGATTAAGCTCAACAAGGCTGGAAAAGTGTCGTTTGAGCATGTTGTAACTTTCAACATGGACGAGTACTGCGGTCTGCCGGAAGAACACCCGGAAAGCTACCATTCTTTCATGAGGAACAACTTCTTCAGCCACATCAACATCAAGAAAGAGAACGTAAACATTCTCAACGGCAATGCCGAAGACCTCGACGCTGAATGCCGTCGCTACGAGGAGAAGATTGCCAGCTACGGCGGCATCGACCTGTTCCTCGGCGGCGTTGGTCCTGACGGACACATCGCATTCAACGAACCGGGATCATCCCTCTCTTCTCGCACTCGCCAGAAGACGTTGACTCTCGACACGAAGATTGCAAACTCCCGCTTCTTCGACGGCGACATCAACAAGGTGCCTTCAACTGCTTTGACTGTAGGCGTCGGCACTGTCACTTCTGCCAAGAGCGTGCTCCTCATCGTTAACGGATACAACAAGGCCCGCGCATTGCAGCAGGGCGTTGAAGGTGCGGTTTCACAAATGTGGACAATCACTGCTCTCCAGCTCCACCAGAAGGCTATCATCGTTGCCGATGAGTCTGCAACAATGGAATTGAAGGTGGGCACATACCGCTACTTCAAGGATATCGAAGGTAAGAACCTCGATCCTGCATCTTTGTTGAAATAACAAACCACAGCATCACCCCCAAAGCGGACACCATCTCGGCGTCCGCTTTTTTTGTCTGAAAATTTTCCATTTCGTTCAGTCCGCACGAGCAAACGTCTGACTTTTCAGCCACAAAACACACAATGCAACAGCATCACAGACATTTACATTTACCGTGCCGTCAAAAAAAACCAACCTTTCTATTGCTATTTTGAATGCCAATCATTAAATTTGTAGTCTACTAACGTAAGAACCATAGCCATGGAAGAATTTACATTTCTATCAAATTGGTTGTTGTGGCTGATTGCCGCAGCCATTCTTGTGATTGTCGAACTCATTACAAACACTTTCGCCGCATTCTGCCTTGTGGGCGGATGCGCACTGGCTCTCGCCACGTCGCTTATCGGTTTCGGCATCGAGGCGCAGCTGACTGCCGCAGCCATAGGCACCGTGCTGTCGTTCATCGCCTTCAAGCCGTTGATAAAACGTCAGGCGGAGGCGCGCAGGCACCGCGACTGTCTCAGCAACATGGATGCCTTGATAGGCAGGACAACGACGGTGACCGAAGCAATCGGCGTCAATACCCCCGGACGTGTGCGCATCGACGGTGACAACTGGCAGGCTGTCAGCGCCGACGCGTCGCCAATCGACGTCGGGACAAAGGTGCGTGTGACTGGCTACGACAGCATCATTCTCACCGTGGTGCGCGAAGAGGAATAACTACTTAATCTTTATTTATATGGAATCATTGATTTTTCTCGGACTCGCCATTTTAATTGTGGTGATTCTCGTAATGGCTGGCGTAAAAGTCGTGCCTCAATCGGAAACGCGCGTAATCGAACGCCTCGGACGCTTCCACAGCGTGTTGCCTCCAGGACTCAACATCATCTGGCCTTTCATCGACAAGCCTAAGACAATCTACACCCGGCGTGTGGAGACGGGACTCGGCGGACGCACCATAGTGCGCATGACTGCCACTTCTTCTATCGACTTGCGCGAACAGGTCTACGACTTCCCTTCGCAACAGGTGATCACGAAGGACAACGTAACAACCGAAATCAACGCGCTGCTATATTTTCAGGTTGTCGACCCTAAAAAATCAGTATACGAAATCGACAATCTGCCGAACGCTATTGAAAAGCTGACGCAGACGTCGCTCCGAAACGTCATCGGCGAACTCGAGCTCGACGAGACTCTGACTTCACGCGACACCATAAACTCACGCCTTCAGGCAATCCTCGACGAGGCTACAAACAAATGGGGCGTGAAGGTGAACCGCGTTGAACTGCAGGACATCACTCCTCCGGGAAGCGTGCGGGAGGCGATGGAGAAACAGATGCAGGCTGAACGCAACAGACGTGCGGAAATTCTTAAAGCCGAGGGAGAGAAGAAGTCGCTCATCCTCCGTTCCGAAGGTGAGCGCGAGTCGCGCATCAACCAGGCGGAGGCGGCAAAGCAGTCGGAAATCCTTAAAGCTGAGGGCGAATCGCGCGCCAAGATGCTGCAG
>OQWM01002796.1_pt1 | contig 11794 bp, 8 predicted proteins | sample 1691531 | NCBI WGS metagenome assembly OQWM01 (sample SAMN03418257, study PRJEB22391) | human gut metagenome | biome: human-gut; feature: organic feature; material: feces | host: Homo sapiens | place: Tanzania | collected 2013-01 | reverse complement strand
AAAAATAAAATGTGGGACCTTAAATTAAAGTAGCTAATAATCTTTTCTTCATTGTCTTTTCTCCTTTCCATTTTTATGTTGGAATAGATTCCAATATCTATATTGTATATATTAACATACAATCTTACTACTTACAAGTAGATAAAACAAAAATAGGGACACCTGCTTTTAACAAGTATCCCTATAATCTATCAATTATCTGATAGTTCTCTATTCATTTTCATATTCAGTATTCTTTGTGTTCCCCGTACCGAGGTCTAATGCAACAACAACGGTTACTTTCTTCACAAGGCTCTTTTCTTTGTGATTTTCGCCTATTTTTTTGAAACTGAAAAACTCCACAAAGTGCGTAAATTCAAGGATTTCTACATATTCTTCCTTTGTAGCAACACCACAGTCTCCACATGTGAGCTGTGACTAAATTGGTCAACGGCGCAGACTTTTTCGACTTCGTAGCCTTGTTCTGATAGTACTTTTAAATCTCTGGCTAGTGTTGCTGGATCGCAGCTTACATATACGATTCGTTTGGGTGCCATTTTGACCATTGTTTCTAACAGTTTACTATCGCATCCTTTTCTTGGTGGGTCAACGACGATCGTGTCTGCATAGACTCCATTTTTCTCGTATTCTCTTGGAAGTACTTCTTCTGCTTTTCCTACGAAGAATTCTGCATTATCAAAGCCGTTCATCTTCGCATTTAATCTTGCATCATCAATGGCTTCTTTGACAATTTCTACTCCATAAACTTTCTTTGCTTTCTGAGCCAGGAATAAGGAAATAGTTCCGATTCCGCAGTAGAGGTCCCATACGGTTTCTTCGCCTTTTAAGTCTGCGTATTCCATAGCTTTTTCGTATAATACTTTTGTCTGTGTTGGATTGACCTGGAAGAAAGATAGTGGTCCGATCTGGTATTTTACATTGCCGATATAATCATAAATGTATGGTTTGCCATATACTTCTTCGATCTTGCTTCCCAAGATCCTGTTTGTTTTTTCTTTGTTAATGTTAACACAGATGCTTGTCATTCCTTCGATTTCTGTTAAGGAATCTACGAGCATTTCTAAGTTTCTCAGATTCTTCTTGCTTCCATTCACAACAAGACAGACCATGATCTCGCCTGTTTTGAATCCGACTCTTGTTACAATGTGCCGGACCAATCCTTTGTGTGTCTTTTCGTCATAGGCTGTAATATTGTTTTTCTTCATGTAGTCCAAGACTTTTAATAAAATCTGTTCGTTCACCGGATGCTGGATCATACAGTGTGTGCAATCAATAATATGATGCGTCCTTCCTGCATAAAATCCAGTGATAAGGTTTCCTTCTTTATCATATCCGACTGGAAACTGGGCTTTGTTTCGATAGTAAAATGGTTCTTCCATCCCAAGGATCGGTTCCATTTTTTCTTCGATATTTTCTAAACCACCGATTCTTTCTAAGCAGTTTTTCACTTTATTAAATTTATATTCTAACTGCTTTTCATAAGCTAAATGCTGTAATGTACATCCTCCGCACTGTCTTGCCTTGGGACAGCGTGGATGAACTCTGTCTTTGGATGCTTCTATGACTTCTTCTACTCTTGCGAAGCCGTAATTTTTCTTTGTTTTGATGATCTTTGCACGAACTTTGTCTCCGATGACTGCATCTTTTAAAAAGAGGGCATAACCATCTATATGGCCGATGCCCTCTCCTTCGTTCCCAATGTCATCGATATAGAGTTCTACGATCTGATTTTTCTTAAATTCCATACGCACCTCAGTATCTTTTTCTTGGTTAAACTGTTGTATTGATCCTATTTCATTATAATTCTTTTAGATAGATGTCTTACGGATTCTTGTATCTAATAAACGCTGGAATCCTGACCATTCCTGATCTTCTTTTTGTTTCTCCATGATCTCTGCAAATGTTTCCATCTTCGCGTCTAGATTATCTGCCTGACTTAGAGCAATTGCTTCTAATAATGCAGGTTTCTTTGGAGAACCAAATTCTAATTCTCCGTGATGTGCTAACATACAGTGTTTTACTTCATTTGCAAGTTTTGGTGGAAACCCTGGGATCTCACGGATCAGGCGGTCTAATTTGATCGCTCCCATCACGATGTGTCCAACTAACTGGCCTTCATCTGTGTAGTCATTCTCTGGAAAGCTTGATAATTCTTCAACTTTCCCCATATCATGCCATAATGCACACATTACGATCAGATCTCTGTTTAACTGTGGATACAGACTTGCATAGCTTTCACAAACTTTCGCTACAGATAAACTGTGCTCTAAAAGTCCTCCGATATACCCATGGTGTACGCTTTTTGCTGCAGAATGTACTTTGAATTCTCTTGCAAAGTTTTTATCCTCAATAAAGATCTTCTCTGCTAACTGTTTTAAATACTGGTTCTTTGTCTTGCTGATCATTGCAAGGAGCTCTTTGAACATCCCATCAATATCCTTCTTGGTACTTGGCATGTAATCTGCCATGTCAAACTCGCCTTCCTGAGCTTTACGGATCTGTTGGATGTTTAACTGGTTAGAACCCTGATAACTTGTTACCTGTCCTCTAACTAAAATGTAGTCCATCGCCTCGAAATGTCCGATCGCATTGGTAAGTTCCCATACCTTTCCGTCGATCATTCCTGTTTTATCCTGTAGTGTCAGGGAATAATATGATTTTCCAAATTTGGATGTTCCCGGTGATTTTGTCTTACATAAATAAATCTCGGAAACCTGATCTCCTTCGTGCAAATCACTAATATATCTCATTGCTTTGTGCCTTTCTAAATTCGTTCTTCGCCAGCCAACTCTCCTGGCGATTTTTAAATCCTCTATTTTTTACCTATGTTATTATGCCACAGTTTAGTTGTAAAATCTAGTGAAATTTACTTATTATGAACGTCATGATTTCAAAAGGTACAAAACTGTCTATGAATTTACATTTTCCGCATTCAAATATGCCTGCTTATAGAAAAATTCCTGTGAATTTAGTGGTGTATCCTGATTTTTAGGGATTTTGTAATTTCCATTGTGATCTTCTTCTCTTGCTTTTACATTATCACTTAACATTGTGATAAACATCTCAATCAGCTGCATTTTAATATCTGTATTGTAGATCGGTGCAGCTACCTCGACCCTTCTTAATGTGTTTCTTGTCATAAAGTCTGCTGATGCTATATAAACTTTTTCTCTGCCCTTCGTTCCAAAAATATAGATTCTTGAATGTTCTAAGTATCTTCCAACAATACTTCTTACTTGAATATTATCTGTTTCACCCTTTACTCCCGGAATCAGGCAACAGATTCCTCGAATGACCATGTCAATCTTCACACCTGCTTTGGATGCTTTGATCAGTTTCTCCATGATCTTTTTGTCTGTTAAGGAGTTCATTTTTAATCCAATATAAGCTGGTTCTCCAGCTTTTGCATGTTCAATTTCCCGATCGATCATATGGATCACTTTATTCTGCAGACAGTGTGGAGCTACTAACAGATGATCTGTTTCTTCCACAGTTTCTCCCATAGATAACGCCTGAAAGACTTCCGCAGCCTCCAACGCAATATCGACATTTGCTGTCATCAAGGAAAGATCTGTATAAAGTCTGCTTGTCTTTTCATTATAGTTCCCTGTTCCGATCTGTGTAATATAAGATACTTTTCCTTTTTTCTTTCTTGTGATCAGACATAATTTAGAATGTACTTTATAACCATCTAATCCATAGATCACGCGGCATCCTGCATTTTCTAACTGTCTGGACCATTCAATATTATTTTCTTCATCAAATCTAGCTTTTAATTCTACAAGGATCGTAACATCTTTTCCATTTTCTGCTGCTTCGATCAAGGATTCTATGATCTTGCTCTGTTTTGCTACTCGATATAATGTCATTTTGATTGAAACAACATCTTTATCTTCTGCCGCTTCCTGAAGCATTTTTAGAAATGGACGCATACTTTCATATGGATAAGAGAGTAATTTATCTTCTTTTTCGATCTGATCCATAATTGGCATTTCTTCTTTAAATTGTGGTGATCTTTGAGGAACTCTCTTCTCAAAAAACAAGTCCGTTTCTCTTCTTAAAATATCCTGTATATTAAATACAAAAGACAGATCCAACGGTGTCTGTGTATAGAATACATATTTTCTTTCAAGTTCCAGATAGTCACATAAAAGATCAATGATCTCTCCATCCATCTCTCTTGATAATTCCATTCGGACTGGTGCTAATTTCTTTCTTTTCTTGATCAGTTCCACCATAAAATCACGGTAATCAAGATCTTCATCATACATGGAATCTGCGTCAATATCTGCATTTCTTGTAATTCGGATCAATGTTTTTGCTTTGACATGGTATCCTTTGAAGATCCTTGGCACATAGTGAAGAATCATTTCTTCCGATAACATATAAGCATCTTTTCCAGGAATATTGATCAGCCTGTCAAATGTTTCATTTCCACATGGGATAATTCCTAATTTTTCTTTTCCATTTTTAGTTTCTAACACAGCAACTGCGTAGATTTCTTTATTCTTTAAAAAAGGAAATGGCTGTCTTTTTCCTATGATCGTAGGAGAGATCAATGGTGCGATCTCTGCTTGAAAATAAGCTCTTAAATATTCGCTTTCTTTTTTAGATATTTTTTGAAAATTTACCAGATGGATATTATGTTCTTTCAAAGAATCCATCATTTCTTCATATACAATGTCTTTTCTTCTATTTAATTTCTGTACCTGTGGAATGATCGCATCAATCTGTTCCTGTGGTGTCATCTTTGTCTTATTTTCTTTCATGTTCTTATCAAGTAACATCTGGTCGATCAATGATCCAACTCTTACCATAAAGAATTCGTCTAAATTACTCTGATAAATGGATGCAAATGTTAATCGTTCACATAGTGGTACTTCTTTATTCTCAGCCTCTTCTAATACGCATTCGTTAAACTTAAGCCAGGACAGTTCCCGGTTCATAAAAATCTTCTGCTGTGTTTTCATCTTTTCCTCCAAATCTTTATACGATGTAATCTCTATTGTACTGGTCGAATGTAAAATCATACTGCTTTTTATGTTAAGTTCTTGTAAATTAACGTCTGGAATTCCCATTTTCCCTATGTTTACAGCCAAAACAATCTGTGTTAAACTCATTAGTGAGTTGCAATAATTTAATGTAAATGAGGAATTTTTCATGAATCAGAAAGTACTACAAACACTTGAATTTGATAAGATTATAAATATTTTAACAGGATACGCGACAACCGAACTTGGTAAGTTGATGTGTGCCAATTTAAAACCAATGACTGAAGAAGCTGATATCTTAAACGCTCAGGATCAGACACAGGATGCATTGACACGTATCTATAAACGTGGAAATGTGTCTTTTTTTGGAGTAAGTGATCTTTCCCCTTCTCTTGCCCGCCTGAAGATGGGAGGTACGCTTGGAACTGGGGAACTTCTGGATATCGCTCGTGTTCTGGAAGCTGTAAAGAATGCAGTTTCTTACGGTGTTCGCACGGAAGACGACCTTGAAGCAGATTCTCTCGACGAGCTTTTTGAAAGCCTTGTTCCTTTAGATGATCTTCTGCACGAGATCCGCCGCTGTATCATTTCTGAAGAGGAGATCAGTGACGATGCTTCTTCTACTTTAAAACATATCCGTCGTGCGATGAAACAGACAAACCAGAAGATTCATACACAGTTAACTACTCTGGTAAGCTCTGCATCCAATCAGGATAAATTGCAGGATGCGATCGTTACAATGCGAAATGGGCGTTACTGCATACCAGTCAAACAAGAATACAGAAGTTCATTCCAAGGTATGATCCATGATCAGTCTGCTTCTGGAAATACGCTGTTTATCGAACCAATGTCTGTTGTAACATTAAATAATGAGTTAAAAGAATTAGAAGGAAAAGAACAGTCTGAGATTGAGCATATTCTTTCTATATTAAGTGAGCAGGCTTCTTATGGTGTTGATGATCTTGCACATAACCAGAAGACTCTTGTATTGTTAGACTTCATTTTTGCAAAGGCAAAATATGCGAAGGATATTGATGCATCCAAACCTATTTTCCGTGAAGATGGGATCATCAATATCAAACAGGGATGCCATCCTTTACTAGACCGCAAAAAAGTCGTTCCGATCAACGTATCTCTTGGCAAAGATTTCTCCATGCTGATCGTGACTGGACCGAATACGGGTGGTAAAACTGTATCTTTAAAAACAGTTGGGTTATTATCTTTGATGGGGCAGGCAGGTCTTCATATTCCTGCATTCCAAGGATCTTCTCTTGGAATTTTCCGTGAAATTTTTGCAGATATCGGAGATGAGCAGAGTATTGAGCAAAACTTAAGTACCTTCTCTTCTCATATGACCAATATTGTATCGATCGTTCAGCAAGCTCATCGAGATTCTTTGGTATTACTCGATGAATTATGTGGTGGTACTGATCCAATCGAAGGTGCCGCACTTGCGATCTCTATTTTAAGTGATCTGCACGGACGTGGAATTAAAACAATGGCGACAACCCATTACAGTGAACTTAAAATGTTCGCCCTTTCCACCGATGATATCGAAAATGCTTCCTGCGAATTTGATGTGGAAACGCTTTCTCCAACATACCGTCTGATGATCGGTATCCCTGGAAAAAGTAATGCGTTTGCAATTTCCCGCAAATTAGGATTGGATGAACATATCATCGAAGGTGCTGCCGATCAGATTGATGAATCTGTCAAAGATTTTGAAACGATCTTAGCTGACCTTGAAAAGAGTAAACAGACGATTGAAAAAGAACAGGAAGAGATCCTTGAATACCGTAAGGAAATCGAAACTCTCCGTAAAAGTTTAAAATCTCGTCAGGATAATATCAAAGAAAAACGTGATAAGATGCTTCGCGACGCCCGTGAAGAAGCTCACAATATCATCTCTGAGGCGAAAGAAGTTGCAGATTCTACGATCCGTGAATATAACAAATTAAAGAAACAAAACAAGAATCAAGATGCAAATAAGAAGATGGAACATATGCGAAGTGATCTTCGCGGCCGTATGACAAAATTAGAAGGTCAAATGGCTTACAAATCCAAGAAAAAGAACAAGAAACGTCACGAGGCGAATGATTTCCATGTTGGTGATGAAGTTTATGTAACAAGTCTTTCCCTTGCCGGAACTGTTTCCACGCTCCCAAATGCCAAAGGTGATCTGTATGTTCAGATGGGTATGATGCGTTCTCTTGTTAACATCAAAGACCTTGAGATCACAAAGACGGCCAAAGATGTAAAACGTGAGAATCAAAGAAATGAAAGCCGTAACCGAGGACGTACTGCGATCAACAAATCCGCTTCCATCCGACCTGAGATCAATGTTATGGGTATGACGGTTGACGAAGCGATCGCACAGCTTGATAAGTATATCGATGATGCGTGTCTTGCCAACTTAGCACAGATCACTGTTGTCCATGGAAAAGGAACTGGTGCTTTACGTAAAGGACTTCATAATTACTTTAAACAGTTGAAGAAACAAAAACGTATCTCTGGTTACCGTGATGGTGAATACGGTGAAGGTGATCTTGGTGTAACTGTTGTTATACTGTAAAGAGGATATAACGAAGGAGATTTTATGACTTATTACGATATCTTATTTAGCTTTTTTATATATGGGTTTCTTGGTTGGTGTTCTGAAGTCGCTTTTGCAGCTTTTAAACAACATTCCTTTGTAAACCGTGGATTTCTAAATGGTCCGATCTGTCCGATCTATGGAATTGGAGTGACGGTTGTCGTTGCTTCTCTTCAGCCTTACGTCGGGAACTTGATCTTGCTTTATATTACCTCCACCATTCTCGTTACTTTTCTTGAATGGCTGACAGGTTTTCTTCTTGAAAAGATGTTTCATCACAGATGGTGGGATTATTCTGAAATGCCATTGAATATCGGCGGCTATGTATGTCCTTTATTTTCTGCAATTTGGGGCGTTGCTTGTGTATTGATCGTGAAACTTATCTATCCTTTTACGGATAAACTAGTTTCTTTTCTCCCAATATGGCTTGGAAAATTTCTGCTTGTTTTATTAAGCATTGCCCTTCTGGCTGATATTTGTATTACAGTTCAAGGTATTTTGAAATTCAACAAACGTCTTGCTCTTATGGAGGATATCGCAAAAGAACTGCGTAATATTTCCGATCAGATCGGTGAAAATATCTACGATAGTATGATGGATAGTCTGGAGGCTCAAGATCGGCTAAAAGCTCGTGCTGATGTTATTCGTGAAAGAGTCGGTGAAGCCAGACAAGAGAATACGGAAGAAGTCAGAGCTCGTATGGATTCTTTAAAACAGCGAGCTGAGGAACTTCGTGCCGGATACGAAAAGATGGCAAAACTTCCTACATTTACATCACGCCGTATTCTACGTGCATTCCCTAAGATGATGCCTCGTGAACATGTGCGAGAATTTGGGCAGTTACGACGCATCCTGAAGAAAAAAAGAGATGAATTGAAAAAAAGATAAACAAGTTTTTATCTATAAAAATGTCAGGTACATTTAAGTTTCTCGAAAACTTAGATGTATCTGACATTTTTTCTTTGCCATCTCCTGACATTATAAAAAACTAATTTGTGAATGTATTAAGAATATAATCAACGTCCGTCGTCTTCTTTAATTCTTCCAGAATCTCTTCTTCTGTCACTGCTTCTGTGATCTGTCCAAGAATCTCTAAATGTTCATCTCCAACTCCAGCAATTCCAATGACAAGCTGTGCTGTTCCGCCATTAAATTCAACCCCATCTGGATACTGCATCACAATAATTCCACTTCTCTTGACATCTCTCTTTGCATCTTCTGTTCCGTGTGGAATTGCAAGTCCTAATCCCATGTATACAGATGCTTCTTCATTTCTTCGGATCATTGCTGGAATATAATCATCATCTACATATCCAAGATCTCTTAAAAGTTCCCCTGCTGCCACGATCGCTTCTTCCATACTTACCGTTGGAAGTCCCAGTTTAATTCCTTCTCTTACCAAAATCGTACCTTCTTTCGCTGGTACTTCTGGTGTTATTTCTACAACTGATGTTACTGTTTCTTCCTTTTTATTTTTTTTCTTATTCTTGAAAAAGAATCCCATAATTATCTCCCTTCTAAATCCAATTTTTATTCCATTATTTTTTATCTATCTCTATTATAGCAATGAAATTTTTTAGCGTCTATTTTTCGTAGTGCTAATTTTTTCAGTAAATTTTGTGTCATTATTTTGTTTTCTTCCGCCACGCCCTTTTATCAATTTATATTGCTTCTTTTTATAGATCATTCTTTAACATATAAAAATCCTTCATATGTATTTTGTGAACTCTCATCTTCTGGAATAATTTCTAATGTTATCCTCTTGTAACCATCTCCTTCTTTTCTCCGATAGGTGATCGTTACAAATTTCTTTTTATTTGCAAATTGCTTTTTCAGATATTCAATCTTTGTCTTCTTAAGATATTTCATCAAATCATCTGAATGAATAAGCCGTATATCTTCAAAATTGTGAAACCATTCTGACAGAGCTCCTATGGAATCTTGTTTCTTTTTATTCTTGGTTTCTTCCCAATTTAAAATCTTATAACGGTCTTTTTCCAGATTGATTCGGAGAATTTGTGTATACAATCTGTAAAGAGCTAAATAGGAAGCGGGCTGTCCCTGACGGTCTACTCCATTTTTCTTGTAATACATCGCTTTTTCTTCATACATACGAATATCAGCAACATCTGATATCTCTTTCATGGAATCCCATTGGCATTCACTGCTTGAAACATATCCATAGGAAATCGAAAGCTCCTTGATCCGGTTACATCTCCAGTACTTGATATCTCCATCAAATTGCCGTCTGATCCATTCAAACTGTTCTCTTTTCACAAATAGAATTGCTGCAAATTCATCTCCACCCATTCTATAAACTTTTCCATATTTATCAAACCTGGTCTTCATGCAAGATGCTGCTATACAGATCAATTCATCTCCCGCTGCATGTCCTTGTCTGTCATTGATGATCTTTAGTCCATTCACATCCATGGAAACATAAATAAATTGAGAATCCATGCGTATCTCTGAAATGTCTTCGTCATATGCTTTTCGATTAAAACATCCTGTCATCTTATCGGTATTCGACATTTCTGAAATAGAGGAAAGCATCACAGATTGTTCCTTATTCTTTTTATTAACTTTCGACAATCTTAGTACCATAAATAGAATACCGACTGCTGCAATACTTAAATATACAACCATGATCAATATTGCGATCAAATTGCTCTTGTTGTCTACCGCAATGCAATATGTAACACCAACGATATATTTCTGTGTTTTCTTTAAAATATAATAGTTCTTTTCTCCGTCAACACGAATGATTCCCGATGTAATCTTCTCCTTCGCAACCTTCTTTCTCTGCTTGCGAAGCCCCATATCATCTAATTTCACTCCTATCTTTGAAGTATCTGTAGCCCCGTAGATTCTGCCTGTTTCCTTATCCACTACATATAAAGCAATTCCTTTATATACCGGTATGTCTGCTATAATATTCCTTACTTCACTTTGTTTATTTCTCTCTATAATCTCAATTGTCTGATCTAACAACACTTTGGATGTTTTATATACATTCTTACTATTTACAATATAAAGAATTCCTGCTTCCAAAAATACTGCTGTCACGATCGTACCTATCAGCAGACAGAAAATCTTCAACGTCTTATGTTTTATTTTTTTCTTTTTGTTGTACATGCATTTCCCCTTATTTTACATTATTATACATTATTATTTAGACCAAGACACTCTATCATTCTCCCCTTGATATTCGAATACTCCATCATTCTTTTCTTCTAATGCTTTGATCATATGATATGTATATTCATTATATGGGGTTGGAATCCCCAATTCTTTCCCCATTCTCATCATCGCACCAGAGAACATATCAATCTCTGTGTGGCGACCAGAATCAATATCCTGTAATGTCGAGTATCTTGCAGATGCTTTGACTGCACTCCCCCGTCCAGACTTTGCATTGATCGTGCTTAAGTCGATTCCTTTCGCTTTAGCAACTGCTTCAACTTCTGCTCTTAATCCTTCTCGGATCGCTGCCATATGTTCACTATCTTCATAGCATCCAACTCCAACTCCTAAAATTGCCTGTGGCAGATTATTGCAGACATTTAATTTGAATTTGCCCCAGATTTCTGCTTGAATATCATCTGTGATGATCCAGTGGAGACCTGTATTTTCAAAAATATCATTGACTGCTTTTACTCGTTCACTTTCGTATGGTTGTTGTAGTTCTCCAAAATAAATCCCTACTGTTGTTTCTGGATCAAAATGATATCCATCTTCTTTCTTCTGTGATGCTACTTTGATAAAGGAGTATAAAATATGTGCTTTATCAATTTTCTCTGCTATGATCTCTTCACTGTCAACTCCGTTCATCAGACTCATGACCGTTGTATTTTCTCCTACGATCGTCTGAATATCCTTTAATGCCCCTCTCAGACTTCCGTATTTTAAAGATACGATCAGAAGATCCACATTGTGTGCTTCTTCTGGAGTCCACACTTGCGGTGTGTATTTTGTTCCATTGATCATTAATCCTTGGTTTTTGAGGCGTTCATTTCTCTCACCATCTGCTACAACTCCCAGTGTAATCTTTTTATTATTTGACAGTCCCCAGATGACGTAAGAACCTACGGCACCTGCTCCAAGAACTGCTACTTTTTTGATGTTCATTGTTTTTTGAGTTCCTCCTGATCGTCGTTTTTTGATTGTTATTTTTATTTTAACATTTTTGGAGTGTCTTTTGGGTATATTC
>OQWM01002794.1_pt1 | contig 11796 bp, 9 predicted proteins | sample 1691531 | NCBI WGS metagenome assembly OQWM01 (sample SAMN03418257, study PRJEB22391) | human gut metagenome | biome: human-gut; feature: organic feature; material: feces | host: Homo sapiens | place: Tanzania | collected 2013-01 | reverse complement strand
CGAAAACAGCACGGACGAGCCGAACTGCATGGAAAGGTCGTTTACAGAAAGCATATAAAAACTCCGTTCAAAGTAGTGCTCCCAGTATAAACGCTCCCGCTGCGGCTGTCAATGCCGCGCGGCGTTTGTTGACTTTTGAGCCGATTTATTATATCCTTATATGGTTAATCCATATATTCCGGGAGCTTCCCTATGATCGATACCCTGAACCAAAAACAGGAGAGAGCCTTCTCTCTTATTATAATACTCATCCTGCTGGCGTATTTTGCGGCGTTCGCTATCGTGAACTTCGCAGGCTTTGCGCATTTCTCCACTGCCGATATGTATGAGGACACTCTCGTTGCCCGCCTGATGTGGGAGCAGAAAACGCTGTTCCCGGCAAACTACATCTTCGGCAACCAGTATTACGTTATCGCGACGCCGGTCTTCGCGGCGCTGTTCTACGGCCTTACCGGCAGCATGAACACCGCGATGGCGCTTGCGACGACGCTGATGTCGCTGCTGATAGTGCTTTCGCTCGGCTGGATGATAAAGCCGTACATAAAGAGCCGCTCCACACGGCTCGCGATGCTGCTCGCGCTTGCCGCCGCGGTATATGTGCCGAGAATTCTTGAAGCGGATGAGGGGCAGCTGTTCTTCGTTATGGCAAGCTATTACGCCTGCTATCTTATAACGTTCTTCTTCCTTGCGGGCGACTATGTCCGCGCGCTGGCCGGTAAGCCGACGCGCTGCTACCGCATTCCATACATGCACTATCATGGACAGGTCATCAGCTCGAACTCGCCGGTCTCCGGCGCGTTCCGCAGCTGGTCGGCGGCAGAAGAGGCGCTGATGATGGAGCGCCAGCTCGACGCCGCGGCGGAAAAGCTCGGCATGGACCGCCTTGCGATTCGCCTCAAGAATGTGGCGCGCAGCGGGGAAGAGGACAAGAAACTCCACCTGTCGCTCGAAGACATCCGCATCGGCGATGCGATCACACTCGGCAGCGAAAAGTTCGGCTGGGACAAGCTGAAAGCTGAGGACGCGGCGTTCAACGCCTCTCAGCAGCGCTACCGCAGGGGCGTCGGCATCGGGATCGGCGGTCACGGCAATACATACTTCCCGCGCTTCAATGACTACGGCGAGGGCAGCATCAGCTTAAATGCCGACGGCTCGATGCAGGCGAATTTCACCCTGCACGACCACGGCTGCGGCACGGTGACGGCGATGCGCATGATCGCCGCCGAGGTGCTGAAAGTGCCCGAGGATAAGATTTACATGACCGAGGGCGACACCGCGGTCACGCCCATCGACTACGGCTGCTTTGCCAGCCGCACGACCTATGTGGTCGGCCGCGCCGTGCAGGATGCGGCGAACGCCCTGAGAAAGAAGATGCTGCACGCGGCATCGGAGCTTTTAGACGTTCCCGAGGATGAGCTGTTCTTAAACGACAGCCATATTCTTCGCGTGGGGCAGGACGAGCCGCTTCTTTCGTTTGCAGAGCTTGCCAAAAAGAGTATGCACACCCACGCCGGCAACCTGACAGCCTACGCAAGCTATTCGAACGTGACGAACCCCGGCGTGACGGGCGCGCACTTCGCCCATGTCGAGGTCGACACCTGGACGGGCTTTACAAAGGTGCTCGACTATCTCGCCGTGCACGATATCGGTCAGGCCATCAACCCCGGCCTGTGCGAGGCGCAGATCCAGGGCGCGGTGCAGATGGGCTGCGGCGCTGCGCTGCGCGAAAAGATGACCATGCAGAAGGACGGCCGCTGCACGGAGAGTTTGTCCAAATATCATCTGTTCCTTGCAAACGACCTGCCGAACATCCGCGTGGAGCTTTTGCAGGACGGACGCTCGAAGGAGGGACCGTTCGGCGCGAAATCCATCGGCGAGGTCTGCTATGTGCCGGTCGCTCCGGCGGTGTGCGGCGCGGTGAACGACGCGCTGCACGCGAACCTCTCGGTGCTGCCGTATGATCCCGACTGTATTCTCAAATATCTGGCGGAGGTGAGAGAGAACCATGACGCTTAATTTTATTGTAAACGGAAAGCCCGTCACGCTCGAGACCGAGCCTGACCGCCGCCTGCTCGACATCCTGCGCGAGGACCTGCACCTCACGGGTACGAAGGAAGGCTGCGCGGAGGGCGAATGCGGCGCGTGCACGGTGCTGCTCGACGGCGAAGCCGTCCACTCCTGCCTGACCGCCGCCATCCAGCTCGAAGGCCGCGAGGTCACGACGATCGAAGGCCTTGCCGAAATGGGCGCTCTCGACATCATCCAGACCTGCTTTGTCGAAGAGCTTGCCATCCAGTGCGGCTACTGCACGCCCGGCATGATCATGTCTGCCGAGGCGCTGCTGCGCAAAAATCCTGACCCGACGGAAGATGAAATTCGTCTGGCGCTCTCCGGCAATATTTGCCGGTGCAGCGGCTATGTCCAGATCGTGCGCGCGGTCAAGCGCGCCGCGAAGGAGAGGAGGGAAGCGCAGTGCAGAGCTTAACGCCCAAAACGCTTGCCGAGCTCGCGCAGGCGCTTTCCGCCGCCACGGAAAAGGCGAAGATCATCGCAGGCGGCACAGACTTTATCATCAAGGAGCGCGCGGGCAAGTTCACGCCCGACCTTTTGATCTACCCCGGCTTCATTCCCGAGCTGAACACCGTCACGAAAGAAAACGGCGTACTGCGCATCGGCGCGGCCGTGCCGATGAACGGCATCACCGCCGCACTCAAGGACGACAAGGCGTTCTGCGCCATCGCGGACGCGGCGTCCGGCGTCGGCTCGCCGCAGATCCGCGCCAAGGGCACGATGGCGGGCAACCTCTGCAACGCCTCGCCCGCGGGCGACATGCTTCCGGTCTCGTGGCTGTATGATGCGCAGCTTGAGCTGATGAACGCCGACGGCACGGCGAGCGTGACGCCGGTGAACGGCTTTATCACCGGCCCGCAGAAGACGATCTTGCGGCCGGATCAGGCCGTCACGGCCATTCTGATCGTCTTAAAGCAGTTTGAGGGCTTTGTCAGCGCGTTCCATAAGATCGGTTCGCGCGAGCGCGTGTCCATCTCCCGCGAGGGACTGGCCGCCGCTGTTAAGCTGGACGAAAGCGGTAAGGTCGAACAGGCGAGACTTTCTCTCGGCGCGGTCGGCGGCACGCCGATCCGCGTGACGGACGCAGAGGAGTATATGCGCGGCCGCGTGCTCGATGAAAAGCTCGTCGAAGAGATCACGCCGATGGTCGCCGAGACCATCCACAACAACTGCCGCCCGGCAAACCGCCTCTATAAGACTGAGGCCGCCCGCGGCCTGACGGCGGATACCTTCGCCAAGCTGATGAGCCGCCTGTAACGCGAAAAACAGCATAGAAAAAGGACGCATCCGGTCGGATGCGTCCTTTTTCATTTGCGATTGTATGTTACGCGCGCTCGGCCTCTTCGATGACCTTGAGAAGCGAGCCGTCCTTGATGACCTGATAGGACTTTTCGATGTCGATGCTGAGGTTGCGGTCGGCATCGTAGTAGGGGACGGTCTTGCGGTAAGCGTCCTTGAGAGGACCGGTGACCTTGCCGAGCTTGAGCAGGTTGTCAGCGCGCTGGTCGCGGCGCATTTCGACGGCCTGAGCGGCGTGCATCAGCTCCATGCCGAGCATGTAGCGCAGGTTGTCGACGATGCGGAGAGAACGCATACCGGCGAGCGGCAGGTTGCTGGCGTGATCCTCGATGCCGTTGGCGAAGGAAGTGATGTCGAGCGTCGTCGTGTTGGCGAGCCAGCGGTTCTCGGCATCGAGCGCGGCGAAGGTCTTCTGCATCGTGGAGAACGCGATGGTCTTGACCTCGTGCGGCGTCAGGAAGCGGTTGAGACCCGTGAAGCCCGGGTCGACGATCTTGTAGAGGCGGTTCGTAATGGCGTGGGACATGTGGCACAGCGCCGCGGCCAGCATGTCGACGCCGAGAGAGAGGGTCGTTACCTCAAAGTTCGGGCTGACGGATGTGGTTCCCTCCTCATAGAGGATGCAGGGATTATCGTCCGTGCGGTTGATCTGGAGTTCGAGGATCTTCTTGACGTACTCAAGAGAATCGTAGACAGAGCCGTTGATGGCCGCGCCGCAGCGGAAGGAGAGGGGGTCCTGCAGCGCACGCTTGGAATCGGGGTGCTCAAGATAGCTGCCCTCAAGGAAGCGGCGGCACTCTGCGGCGCAGTGGATCTGACCGGGCAGGCCACGCACCTCGTTCACGCGCTCGCCGAGCGGCTGGAGGCCGCCGTTGAGACCTTCGAGGTGCAGGCAGTAGATGGCGTCGCTCAGCTTGATGAGCTCTTCGACCTCCTTGACGAGCAGGACCACCATGGATTCGCCCTGCGCGTTCGAGGAGACGATGGAAAGGCCGTCCTTCGGGCCGAGGATCGCGGGCTCGATGCCCTCGGCGCGCATGGCGTCGATCGCGGGAATGATCTCGCCGTGATACTCGACCTCGCCCTGGCCGATCATGGCCTGACCGATCATGCTCATCGTGCTCACGTCACCCTCGCCGACGGCGCCGCGGCGCATGGCGCGGGGATGGATGCCGCGATTTAAGAACTCCTCATACATTTTAAGAATGTTCGAGGCGATACCCGTGCGGCCGCAGAGGGCGGTGTTGAGGCGGATGCACATCATCGCGCGCACTTCTTCGACGCTTGCAAACGGCGCAACGCCGAGGGAGTGGCTGTTGATGAGGTTGCGGTTGTACTGCTCGAAAAAGTCCTGGCTGAATTCGCGGTCCTTGTTCCAGCCCACGCCGTGGTTCAGACCGTAGACGGGCTTGCCGTCAGCCGCCATGTCAAAAAGCACCTGGCGGGACTTGTCGACGAGGGGAACAACCTCAGGGTCAATCTGCACGGGGCGGCGGTCATAAACGACGGAGTAAAGATCCTCCAGCGTCAGGTCTTTTCCGTTTAAGATCAGAGTTTCGCTCATTTTGTAAAAACCTCCTTGCGGTAAATAAAACAAATTGTTGTCACTTTGATTGTTTATATTATAATAGTGAGCCGTCAAAACAGCGTTGAAAATTATGAAAGAAAAAAATTTACCCCGTTCAAACGATTCAACGTTTTTCCAACTTTACTGTGCTATAGTATCGACATCACGGGAAAAGCAGCGGATTTTGCGGAAAGGAAGACGCAGAAGATGTGTATCCCGTATCAAAACCGTGCGGAGAGACGGCAGATCACTCCGCAGCGAAACAACAGGAGGAGAAAATGCTTACACTGATTGACAATATTACTATTGTCCTGTGCGTGGTCGGCATCTTCGCCATCAGCGTCTTCATGAGCAAGAAGAACACTGATATGGAAGCCTACTATCACGCAAACAAGGCTCTGCCTTGGTCTCTCGCGGTCGGTACGATCGCTGCATCCTGGTACGGCGGCAACGGTACGATCGGTACGGTCGGCTATGTTACCACCATGGGCCTTTCCGCATTCTTTATCTGGTCCATCGGCGCGCACCTTGTGCGTTTCCCGCTGGCTCTGTGGGTTGCTCCCCGCATTTCCGTCAAGGTCAACTCCACGATGACCGAGCTGCTCGACCGTTTCTACGGCCGCATTGCTTCCTTTATCGGCGCGATCGTCCTGCTGGCGACCTGCCTCTCCATCTCTGAGATCGGCGCCTGCGGTTACGTCGGTGTTGCTGCGTGGAACATGAACAAGTTCCTTGCTGCGGCCATCGTCATTGCCATTTCCATCGGCCTTTCCTGCGTTGGCGGCCTGCTCGGCGTCGCCATCACCGATATGATCTTCTTCTTCCTGATGATCGTATCTGTCGCTTTTGTCTTCCCCAGCGCGTTCTATGGTGTGGGCGGCTTCGCTGCTCTCGACGAGATCTTCAGCACGGTTGATCCCGCGATGATGACCCCGTTCGGCGGCATCCCCCTGGGCCGTGCCATCGTGCTGATCCTCATCTGCATCAACGTCTATAAGGACCCCGCGTTCTATCAGCGCTTCACCGCTTCCAACGGTCCCAAGACCGGTAAGCGCGCGATGCTGACCTGCTTCTCCATCTGGCTGAGCATGGACGTTTGCCTGATGTTCACCGCTATCGTCATCCGCGCGATGGATCCCGCGCTGACCGTCCAGCCCGAGGTTGCTTACATGCAGCTCGTTCTCAGCGGTCTGCCTCCCGTTGGCCGCGGCCTGTTCGTCTTCGCGATGCTCGGCGCCATCATCTCCACGATGGATACCTACTATCTGGTCGGCGGCGAGATCGTGTCCAACGATATCATCGGCGTCCTGCGAAAAAAGCCCCTTACCGACAAGCAATCCATCTTCATTTCCCGTATTGCCTGTGTGGTGTTCGGCGTGATCGGCCTGAGCGTTGCGTTCAAGTTCAAGCTGGTCTATGATGCGATGATCCTTGTCACGAGTCTCTCCATGTCTGCGCTGTTCGTTCCCATGATGGCTGCCATCATGTACGATGGCAAGAAGACCAACATGTCCGGCCTCTGCTCCATGATCGTTGGTATCCTCTCTTGGCTTTGGTTTGACTTTAACCCCCTCAGCATTGAAGCCCTCGGCGGTAACGTCGATCCGATGCTCGTGTCTCTGCCTATTTCTTTCGTAGCGTTCCTCATTGGCAACCAGTTCGGTAAGGTTCTCAACACCGGCTTTGCCAAGCCCGACGGCGTGAACCTTGAGAAGGGCATGATCATGACCTCCTCCGGCCCCGTCAGCGAGGAAGAGTACAAGAAGGAGATCAAAGTCGAGTGGCTCGGCATCGACGGCGCTCTGTGCCTTGTCTATGTGGCGCTGGCCGCGTTCTACAGCTTCGGCATCATCAACCGTATCGACTGGATCATCGGTTGGGTCGCCCCGCTGGTTGCCGGTATCTCCACCACCGCAATCTTCCTGCGCTATCTGTATCAGGTCTTCACCTTCGGTAAGACTCCCGCTCAGAAGAAGTAATTCAAATGCTCCAAGAGAAGGCAGACCTTTCCGGGTTTGCCTTCTCTTGCTCTATCGTTCGCTGATCTGGCGGGCGATAGGGCAGGTCATTCCCTTAAAAGCGGGCCGAAAGCGGCTCCTTAAAAAATTTTTATTGATAGCGTTGAAAGATAAACGCAAATTCAACGATGGCGTGTTATACTGCCATCATCACAACGGAGGCGCAGAAGTTCCTCCCTCCGGAATTTGAGAGGTGCAATATGTCTGAAGTAGATCACATCAAAAACGTCACCATCGTCGGCATCGGCACGCAGGGGTCGATGATCGCTTTCCGCAACGCGCTCTACGGCAAGAACGTGACCGGTTACAGCCGCACGCAGCCGTCGATCGACACCTGCAAGAATAAGATCGACAAGTGGCTCACCCATTTCATCGAAGAGGGCAAGCTGACGAAGGACGAAGCGGACGCCGTCCGCGACCGCATCCATTACGCGACGACGCTCGAAGAGGCCTGCAAGGACGCTGACCTCGTCGTTGAGAACGTGCCGGAGAAGATCGAAGTCAAGCAGGCGGTCTTCAAGCAGCTCGACGAGGTCTGCCCGAAGCACTGCTATCTGAACTCGAACACCTCCTCGCTCCTGATGAGCGATATCTATAAGGATGTGAGCGACGAGCGCAAGGCCATGACCTTCTCCGTCGACCACGACGACCCCATCCGCAACAGCTATCTGGAGATGATGTGGAACCCCAGCACGTCTGAGGAGACGAAGAAGGCCGCTATCGCGCACTATCACACCCTCGGCTTTGAGCCCGTCATCACCGAGCGTGAGATCAAGGGCTACTCCATCAACCGCGTGTGGCGCGCTGTCAAGCGCGAGTGCCTGTACCTGTGGGCCAACGGCTATGTCACCGACGTCGCCGAGTTCGACCGCGGCTGGATGACCGAGTGGCACAGCAACATCGGCCCGTTCAAGCTGATGGACCTCATTGGCCTTCAGACCATCTACAACATCGAAAATTCCTACTACGCCGCCAGCGGCGATGAGCGCGACAAGCCGCCCGCAAAGCTCAAGGAAATGATCGACGCGGGCCACCTCGGCATGAAGACCGGCCAGGGCTTCTACTCCGGCTACGACACCGAGGCCGGCAACCTGGACGTCGGCAAGAAGTAAGCAGGGGAGAGGTCCATGAAACTCACGGATCACCAGCAGAAAATGCTGGACGGCGCGTTCGGCAAGGGTAAGGCCATGGCCATGCAGATCCAGATCGGCGTGGGCAAGTGCTTTGATGCGGAGCGCCTGGTTCCCGTCAGCCGCGCGCACGTATCCCTCAGCGCGCAGGAGGCCGACATCTGGTTTGCGGGCAAGCTCCTGGACGCGGGGGCTTCCTGCGCCATCGCGCCGACTGTCAACCCCGGCTATTCCGTCGACTATTTTCGTTCTCGGCTGACTGATGCCGCCGTCGAAAACATGCGAAAGACCGAGCGTATCTACCGCGGCCTCGGCGCGCGTTTGACGTACTGCTGCACGCCGTATCTTGCCGATAACGTCCCGTCGTATGGCGAGATCATCGCCTTTTCCGAGACGAACGCTACGATCTATGCCAACGCTGTTCTCGGCGCGCGCACGAACCGCGAGAGCGCGGCCAGCGCCCTCTGCGCTGCCGTGACAGGCTACGCGCCCGAATACGGGATGCTTCTGCAGGAGAACCGCTTCGCCGACGTCGCCGTCCGCGTGGACGCGAAGATGGAGTCGGACTTTGACTACGCCGTCCTCGGCCTTTGCGGAAAGAAGATCGGCAAGGGTATTCCAGTGTTCCTTGGCCTTCCCGAGAAGATCAGCACCGAGGCGCTCATCGCGCTCGGCGCGGAGCTGAACGTTTCGGGCAGCTACGACCTCTACCACATTCCAAATGTCACGGCGGAGGCCGCGCACGGGTTCGACCTTTTTGGCGGCAAAGCGCCGAAAAGGGAGGTCACCATCACACAGTCTGACTTGGAGCAGACGCTTGAGGCGTTCTCTCCCTCGGCGGACGGCAGCATCGAATACTGCATTCTTGGCTGCCCGCACTACACGTATGCGCAGATCGAAGAAGTCGAGCGACTGCTCGGCGGCGAGAAGGCGAAGGCCGACATCCATATCCTGACGTCCGCCGCCATCAAGCGCGAGGCGAAAGAAAGCGGCCTCGAGGACCGGCTTCTGGACCTTGGCGCGGACCTGATCGCCGACACCTGCGTGGACGAGGCATGCTGCTGGGGCTATCTTGCCGGAAAGCCCGGCGTGACGGATTCGCCCAAGGGCGCATACTACATGGAAACGGCGGGCATCCGCATGGCTGTGCGCGACACGGCCACCTGCATCCGCTGGGCAAAGCAGGGGAGGGTGTGCTGATGAAAAAGACATTTTCCTGCCGCCAGATCGCCGCGGGCAAGGTGAGAGGCGAGGTGCTCACCTGCACCGACCAGATCCTCTTTTACCACACCGACCCGAAGACCGGCGTCGTGACCGAAGTCGGCCACGCGCTCGAGGGCGTGAGCGTCAAGGATAAGATTCTCGTCTTTCCGGGCGGGAAGGGCAGCTCCGTCGTGCAGATGGACGGGCTCTACAAGCTTGAACTCAACGGCGCCGCGCCGCTTGGCTTTATTGTGCGCGAGCCCGACACCGTGCTCGTCTCCACGGCCATCATCATGGAGATCCCGATGGTCGACCGCGTGGAGGACGAATTTTACAATGCAGTAAAAACCGGAGATCAAATCGAGATCAACGCCAGTGAAGAACTGGCTGCGGTCACGATGCTTAAACATAACGACTGAATGAAAATTACGAAAGGACAAGCAGTATGGACACTTTGATTTTGAACGGCCACGACCTGACTTTGCAGGACGTTTATGACGTCGCCTACGACGGCCGCAAGGTCGAGATCGCAGCCGATGCCTACGCGCGCCTCGCCAAGGGCCGCGAGATCATGCAGGAGCTCTCCAAGGGCGGCAAGGCCATTTACGGCTTCAACCGCGGCGTCGGCCAGAACAAGGACGTCACCATCGACGAGGACTTCATGGAGACGCAGAACCGCATGATGCTGCGCTCCCACTCCCTCGGCCTTCCGCCGTTCAACACGGACGAGGAAGTGCGCGCGATGATGGTCATCCGCCTCAACAACATGCTTATCGGCGCATCCTGCGCTTCCGATGACCTGGCGAACAGCTACCGCGACTTCCTGAACCACGGCATCACGCCGCGCATCCCGCGCCGCGGCGCCGTCGGCGAGGCAGACATCACCACCATCACCCACATCGGCCTTGCCTTCATCGGCGAGGAGGACGTCAACTACAAGGGCAAGGTCGTGAGCGCCAAGGAAGCTATGGAGAAGGAGGGTCTCAAGCCCCTGCATCTCCAGCTCAAGGACACGCACACCATCATGCTCTCCAACAGCCAGGGCGAGGGCACCGCGGCCATCCTTGTTCACGAGGTCGAGAATCTCGTCAAGATGTCCGACCGCATCTTCTGCCTCGATTATGAAGGCCTCAACGGCAACATCGAGCCGATGCGCGAGGACGTGAACGAGCTGCGCGGCCTGCCCGGCCAGATCCGCTGCGCCGCCCGCTGCCGCGAGGATCTTGAGGGCAGCTACCTTTACAGCGACAACCGTCCCGAGCACGCGCTGCAGGACCCGCTGACTTTCCGCGGCGGCTTTATCATCACGGGCGCGGTCGAGGATGCGCTGGACTACGTCAAGAAGTTCCTGAGCATCCAGATCAACTCCCCCTCGGACAACCCCTGCATCATGCTCGACAAGAAGGACGTCTTCGTCAACTCGAACTTCGAGACGACGTCGCTCGTCATCGGCGTCGAGATGCTGGCTATCGCGCTGGCGCACCTGTCCCGCGCGGTCAACTACCGTCTGATCCGCATGTGCATGCCCGAGTTCACACACCTGCCGCGCTTCCTTGCCCCGCGCAACGGCAGCGCCCACGGCTATGACGAGGTGCAGAATGTGCTCTCCTGCCTCGATGCGGAGAACCGCTATCTCACGACCCCGTCGTCCGTCGACTTCTATCCCATGCAGGGCTCCATTGAGGACCACGCGAGCAATCTGCCGCTGGCTGTGACCAAGTGCCGCCAGATGGTCGACAACCTGCGTTACCTCGTCGGTATGGAGGCGCTGTTCGCCTCTCAGGCCGTCGATCTGCGTAAGAGCGACGGCAACGGCGACTACGTCCACCTCGGCAAGGGTACGCAGAAGGCCTACGATGTGCTGCGAGCCGTCGTTCCCGAGATGAAGAGCAACCGCAGCGTCTATGACGACATCAACAAGGCCTATCAGCTCGTGCTGGAAGAGAAGTTCCTCGCCGACGGCGAATAAAAACTTAATGCCATAGAACCTTCAACATAGGAAAGGGCCGGTCATGTACGTGACCGGCCTTCCCGTGTTTCGGATTTGAGGCTTGTAATCAAGGCATGTATGAAGTAGAATAAAGAAAACGTGAAAGAAAGTGGAGGTTTGTGCGTCTTCCATAGCAGCATCCTCCGCTTTTGCCTGTTTTGACGCATCCGGACCGCAGAGAGCGCTATTCTATCATGCCAACGCACGGAGGTTCCGACATGAACAAATACCTGTCGCAGGAAGAGAAAAACACGCTGAAGCTGGAGTTTGCCTATCAGGGGCAGAGCTTCGGCATGATCGGCGGCTACTGTGAAGAGGGCTTTCCGCTGTACTATGCCAACGAGGATATGGCGGTCCGAAACGGAGTTTTGCGATTCGAGCTCCTTCTGCCGGTGCAGAAAATCGCTCATATCCGTGCAGACGCTCAAAATCGCGAGCCGCCCGTCCTCGGCGCGCACGACCTTACCCTTGTCCACCGTCCAGAACCACGAGCCGTCCCTGCGCGGCATGCGATATGTC
>OQWM01002792.1_pt1 | contig 11797 bp, 11 predicted proteins | sample 1691531 | NCBI WGS metagenome assembly OQWM01 (sample SAMN03418257, study PRJEB22391) | human gut metagenome | biome: human-gut; feature: organic feature; material: feces | host: Homo sapiens | place: Tanzania | collected 2013-01 | reverse complement strand
TGGCTTGCAGATAAAGAGTACCGTTTCCGGATATGATGATATATTAGATCGAATATGGAAAGTATGAGCAAAAGAATACCTCTATATTGGATTAACCCAAGATTCCGTCTGAACTTTCCATCCTTTAGTGTAGAATGGCATCTTTGTGATACATGCGATTTTGAACTGAATGAATTATATGACAAGGAAATTTTATATACTAATAAAACTAAGTTTGAGACAAAGTATAAAGAGGGTTTTGCCCCAGAGGTTGCATGAGCTGAAATCGATTTCTCTGCCAGAAATCTACGTAGGACCTCTTTGACAGAATGTTGTGCGAACGCAAGAAATAAAATACCAGAGAAATTATATCTGCCATACAACTGGTTAGTGACATTAACCAGTACAACACTCTGCAAACTATTTATCGCGAACATCGTGCATCCAAACTTGACGTGATCCCATCTTCAAAGAGAAGTTGGCCCTATCTCTGATATGGTAGAACCATCGGTGGCTGTAAAATGAGGGCTTCAATGAAATAATGGATTGTATTGACATTAAATTTTATTATATTGTAAATATATCAGACATGTCTTTTGTTATCATTGTAAAGTTACTATACTTGCATTATACAAAATGGTAATATAGAGGACTCTTATGTGGCTTTGCATGATTTTTATGGTTTTGCCTATGAGGATGGTGCTGTTGGGCTTGCGACAGGGTGTTTAGGGTGAGCAGAGGATTATCTCTGTCGGTTGTTTGGAGGATAACAAAGCACTTGAAGCCCGTGAAGGGGTTTCTACATGGTTAGACCATAGAGACCCACGGGATGGACGAAATGGCTTTGTTCGCCTCGAAAATGCTCAATGTAAACAGGAAGCAAAGGGTTCTACCTCGGCAGAGTTGAGGCAAAAAGGCATATTGTCGGTTTGTGGTTGTAGAAGGGTGTTTTGCCAGCCATGATGGTGGCAGTTTCTCGTCGAGTTTTCGATAGTTTCTCGTCCGAGAGTCGTTCTTCTTTCGTCCGTCTCTCGTTCGTTTTTTGCTTGTTCCTCGTTCGGTCCTCGTTCGGTCTTCGATAGACTAACGACTAAGCAACGAGAGACGAACGAGAGACGAACGAGGACCTAACGAGAAGTCAACGAGAACCGAACGAGAAGCGATCGAGAAACCGTGGGCTGTCTGTTGTGACCTGATGACATGAAAATTTGTTGTTTTTGTAAACATAAGTAGTATTTTTAGTTGTTGAGATATTTGTTTGATTTTTAGGTTTAAAGGTTTCTTTCTTGTTTTTAGAAATCATCCTCGGCTTGAAACACAAAGATACAACATGACACCCCCGGAATGCAAGAGTTTTGGCACTATTTATATCTGGATTTAGTTATATTTAACCAAAACCAGTATTGGTTTAACATAATTTACAATATCAGTATATTTACTATCGCCAAAAGCGAGTTGTTTAAACCCATTTTTTAAGTTTGGAAGTTGATTTTAGTTGAGCGTATAATGTTATCAGTCCCAAGCGTTACAGTTACAATATTACAGTTTCCAAAAAGCAAAAGCAAGGGCTTCATTTGACTTTCTGGCGAAACAGAGCTGTGGGGTATTATCGCATGATTTTCTTGCCGGCTGCTACCCAACCGAGATAGCCGGAATCGAGCTCAATGACGCGATAGCCATGACGGACAAGAATTTGGGCGGCACGCTTGCTTCGCTTGCCACTGCGACAGTTGATGGCGATGGTCTTGCTGAGGGGAAGGGTTGCGGTGGCGCGTTGCTCAAAGTCGGGGTTGAGAACGTCGATGTTGATGGCGCGGTCTATATGACCTGCGGCAAACTCTTCAGACGTGCGCACGTCAAGACGGATGACTGTTGTGTCGGCAATAGCCTGTTCGTAGGCTTCTACCGTCAGACTCTTGAAAGCCTGGCTTTGGGCGTTGCCGGTGATGGTCGTCAGAACCATGGCGGCGAGGGATAGTATCTTTCTTTTCATTGTTTATTTTGTTTTGTTATCTTCGTGAGTGCGATGTGCTGCCTTTCCAGATGGTTTGAGGATAGCGTCCTTTACTATCAACGGTGAGTCTTACATCGCCGGTGTCATCGGTGGAACGCAGAATGACTAATGCTGTTCCGTGGTAGAGGTGGCGCCGGTTGCCGACATGAACTTCATCGGACTGCAAATCGCCGTTGTCTGTGGCAACAATCTCTGCCGGACCTTCTACCTTAAACACCAATGGGTCGTTGACATCCCACACCCGACGTCCTTGGCGGTCAACGGCTGTGATGCGCAGATGTTGCAGGTCTTTTCCGTCTGCTTTCCACTGGCTGTTGTCGGCTTCTATCTGTAAGGCTGTCGCCGCTCCTGTGGTTTCTATCCTGTGGCGCGCCACTATCTTTCCGTTGTTGCGGGCAACAGCCTCCAGGCGCCCTCGCTGATAGACGATACCTCGCCAGAAGATGCGGTTGCGCTGAGTGGGCAATAGGGTGTTGCGCTTCCTGCCTAATGACTTTCCGTTGAGCAGCAGTTCTACTTCCTCGGCATTGGTATAGGTGTAGAGTGAGAGGGTGTCGCCTGCTGTCCTGTTCCAATGATCTGATAATTGGTCAACAGCCACATTGATGCCGTTCCATTCTTCGCTCTGCTGCGCATGATCCAGGATGGCGATGTGAACAGTGGGTTCGGTGGTAAACATGCTCTTGACGAGATATGCCAATGGCTTGGGTTGCAAGGAGATGTCGAACACCCCTTGGTTCCATCCCTTGACGGGCCACCCCATGCTTTCGCCAAGGTAGTCGATAGCACCCCAATATGCCAGTCCGACCACCCAATCGTGGTTCATGCCGAAAAAGTTGGTGCCAATCATCGAGGTGTTGGCCTCGCTTTGATAGAAGATATGGTCGGGATATCGCTTGCGGTCTCCAGGGAAGTACTGGTATCTGTAGTTGTAGGAGGCGATGTCTGTTGCGATAGCCAACGGTGCCGGCAACGAATCGGTTTCGAGACTCCTATAGCGTGGATGCATGGCTACGGTGGTGGGACGTGTGGTGTCGTAACGGTGCAGCAGGGTTCGCATGAGGCGGTAGGCGGTAACACCCCAATCGTTGAAGGGTAGGTCGGACCGCTGTTGCAGTTCGTTGCCTAAGCTCCACATGACGACGGAGGGGTGGTTGCGGTCGCGCTGCACCCATTCTGTGATGTCGTTCTGCCATAGGTTCTGCCAGGACGTGCGTCCTCCGGCAAACTGTTGCAGCCATTTGTCGTACAGTTCGTTGACCACGATGATTCCGTATTTGTCGCAGAGGTTCAGAAACTCTTCGCTATATGGATTATGGGCGGTACGGACGTGGTTGTAGCCAAACGACTTCATCAGTTGCAGACGCTTTTCAATGGCGCGAGGGTAGGCTGCCGCTCCCAATGCGCCGAGTGTATGGTGATTGGCAAAGCCCTTGAGCAGCACTTTCTTTCCGTTGATGCGCAGTCCGTATTGTGGAGAAAACGCGATGGTTCTCACGCCGAAGGACTGCGATACCTGGTCGAGGGGCTGGTGCTGACGGTTGTAGATCGTGACGATGGCGGTGTAAAGGTACGGACTTTCACACGACCAGAGCTGTGGATGCTGAAGGGTTATCGTGTCCAACGGATATTCACGCTGTCGCCAGCGTGGCGAGTAGTGCAGGGGTTGTTCGTGTTGGGCAACGGTCTGTCCGGTCTGGTCAACGATCGTTACTCCGACGGTCAGGGGTTCTGCCTTTCTTTTGTTGAACAGCTCCGCTTGAATACACACCTGTCGGTTGTCAACGGTTGTGATGAATAAAGGGTGGCGTGCAAAATGCGTGTCTTTATTGCTGATAATCAAGCGCACGTCACGATAGAGGCCGCCACCGGTGTACCATCGTGAATTGTCGGGAGACTGGGTGTCTGCCCTGACGAGTATTTCGTTTTCCTGACCGAAGATCAGCTTGTCGGTGATGTCGGTTTCAAAACCGAGATAGCCGTAGTCTGTGCCTCCTATCCGTTGTCCGTTGAGATAGACATCGCCCACGAGCATGATGCCTTCAACATCGAGCACGATGCGCCTGTTTTTCCAACTGTTGTCTGGGGTGACGGTACGCCTGTACCAACCAACAGCCATCTCCTTGAATCCTCTGCTGCTGAGTCGGCTCTTGGTATTGTTGGCAGCATCTTTTTTGTTGACCTTCTCGTCTTGTTGCGGAGCAACCCATGGTTGCGAGATCTGGAAATCGTGGGGCAGATGAACCACTTCCATGCTCTTGTCTTTCAACTCATCGGTGTGGGCCACATCGCCTCTGTAAAACTGCCAGTTGCGCGACAGGGAAATGGTGTCGCGTACGGCGGCTTGAAGCGGTTGAAACAGTAGTCCGCCTGCCATGATCAACGTTAAAGACTTTGTTTTAATAGATTTAGGAAATGGCATAATGCTTAGGCGGTTATGAATTACAGATCATGATATGACGGTGGCAACGATACGTCGTGATCCGCCATGATTGCGAAATTCACAGAGATAGATGCCCTGCCATGTTCCAAGGTTGAGTCTGCCGTGAGTGATGGGAATAGACAGGCTCACGCCGAAGAGCGATGATTTGGCATGGGCAGGCATGTCGTCAGCACCTTCGAATACATGTTGGTAGTATGACTCGTTTTCTTTTACAACATGATTGAGAATCTCTTCCATGTCCGTTCTCACATCAGGATCGGCATTCTCGTTGATAGAGAGTGCACACGAGGTGTGCTGTACGAAGAGGTTGAGGAGTCCGGTTTCGGGCAACGGTGCGGTGAGGTTTGCCAGTATCTCGTTGGTCACCAGATGGCACCCCCTGCGTTTGGGGGCAAGGGAAAAGGTGGTTTGCTGTATCATGATGGCGTATTGTTGTTGTCAGTGGGTAAAACAGGTTTGTGTCTCACTATCTTATAGCCGATGGAAGCAATGAAGATGCTCATCAACGGGCTAAGGATATTGAAGAAACAATAGGGCAGATAGGTGAACGTGGCAACACCCAATACCGTGGCCTGCGTCATGCCGCAGGTGTTCCAAGGCACGAGGACGGAAGTGACGGTAACGGCATCTTCCGTCGTGCGACTCAACAGGCAGCGCTCGTAACCCTGACGGTCATAGATGTCCTTAAACATATTTCCCGTCAGCAGGATACACAGATACTGATCTGCCACCGCAAGATTCATCATCATTCCGGTGCAGGCTGTTGATGCTACCATGGTGGTGCGTCCCTTCACCAAATGAACAAAAAGGCGTGTGATGCCGCCTACCATGCCACCTGCCGACATGGCACCTCCGAAGCACATGGCGCAGATGATGAGCCAGATGGTGTCCATCATGCCAGCCATTCCGCGTGTGGAGACGAGTTCTGTCAGCACGGGTATGTCGTCAGCCACAGACGTACTGCCGTAAACGCTTTTCATGGCAGCTTTGAAGAGTGACGGGTCGATGTCGCGAAACACATCGGTCTGGAAGATAAGACCGAAGATGATGGCTGTCAAGGTGGAGAGAAACAGCGTGATCAATGGCGGCCATCGGCGTGCTATCATCACACCGGTCAGTACAGGGACTGCCAGAAGCCATGGGGTGATATGGAAACGCTGTTCCAAAGCGGCAGTAAACGACATGATGTTCTGACTGTCGTTGGTGGTACACAGAATACCGCCTATGGTAAAGAGTATCAGCGCAATGGTCAAGGAAGGAATGGTGGTGATCAGCATGTATCGGATGTGGCGGAACAAGGGAACGCCCATGCTTCCAGACGCCAATACAGTGGTTTCGGAAAGGGGCGAAATCTTATCGCCGAAATAGGCGCCGCTGATGATGGCTCCGGCAATCCATCCGTCGCTAAATCCCTGTGCGCGTCCGATGCCCATCAGGGCTATTCCGATGGTGGCAATGGTGGTCCACGAACTACCCGTCATAAGGCTTACCAAGGCACAGATGACGCAGGCAGAAGCGAGGAAAATATCGGGATGGATAAGCTGTATTCCGTAGCTGATGAGCGTAGGGACAACGCCGCTGACCATCCATGCGCCACTTAACGCACCAATGAACAGCAGGATGGTGAGGGCACTTGCCACACTTGCCACATTTTTCGTGATGGCTTTCTCAAAACTTGCCCACGGCACATGAAGGAATACCATTCCGATGAGTACGCAAAGCGCCGATACAGAGAGTAGTGTGATTTGGCTTGCTCCTTCGAGAGAATCGCTGCCAAACGACCGGATGGTAAAGGTCAGCATGACCACCAATACAATAAGCGGCAGTATAGACAGAAAGACCGATGGTCGTTTTTTGAGCGTCAATTCCTTTTTCTTCTTTTCCAATTTTATTAGAATTATAGGGGTGATGGATGTCGTTTGTCCGATGTCAGGATGCCGATGGCTGATCTAAACGTCCTGAGAGGAAGAATCTTCTGGTTCGCGCGAAATAGAGCAATACTCCCAGCGCATGAGTGACTGATACGGTCCAGAATGCGGTAGCGTAGCCTAAGTGCTCGGCAATGGCTCCGCCAGCGATAATGCCTATGCCGACGCCTACGTCCCACGAGATGAGTATGGTGGAGTTTGCCGTACCTCGCTCGTTGTGGTGTGCCATGGAGATTATCATATTCTGGAAGGCAGGCCACAGGTGTCCGTTACCTAATCCGATGAGTATGGCTGAGCCGTAATAGCCGACCATGTCAGGACAGGCGACGAAGATGGTGTATCCTGCCAGCGAGAGGAGCATGCCCTCTGTCGCATTTTGTGTGAGTTTGCCTTGGCGTAGCGCCTTGCTCCCTTGTAGTCGCGACATTATCAGACCGATGGAACAGAGCAGAAACCACGTACCTGTTCCTCCTGTCATTCCCAAGACCTGTTTGCCGTAGATCGCCAGATAGTTGCTCAGTACGCCAAAACAGAATCCGAAGAATATCATGTTGAACCCCAGCATCCAGCCACGTGCCAGAAAGAATCTGTCGAGGGAGATGCGCTTAGGTTCCTGGGTGACGGTAGTGGGCTTTAGCCGAACTGTCGCATCCACCATCCAACCGAATGTCGCTATGATCAAAGCCATCCAAAACAGCAATTCGAAATTGTGGGTCTCGGCATAGATATAAATGGCAAATGTAGGTGCGATGGCCATGGCGAGATTATTGCTCAGGCCATAATAGCCCACGCCTTCATTACGTCGTGAGGAAGGGAGCACATCGATGGCTACCGTTGAATTGGCAACCGTGAGTGCACCAAAGGGTCCTCCGTGTAATGTTCTGACCAATGCAAACATCAACAAGGTTCCTGCAGCCAGATATCCTGCAAAGAAGATGGAGAATGCGGCAAAGCATACCATGAGCACCTTCTTTCGGGGAAACGTATCAACAAAATAACCGCTGAATGGCCGGAAGAGTAATGCCGTAACGGTATATCCCGAAAGCACCAGTCCTATCACGTCTTTCGTAGCTCCGAAAGTTTCGCTGAGATAGAGTGGCAGGAGAGGTGTCAGGAGATAGAAGGCAAAGAACAGCGAGAAATTGGCTGTCATGACCTTCACGTAATTGGCATTCCACAGTCTTTCCATGGGCATCGGGTTTTATTGTACGTACTGCCGTAATGCAGCGATAAGTTCGTTGTTCTCGCTCTTCAGTCCGATGGTCACACGCAGACAGTTATGACATAGTGTGATGCGTGATCTGTTGCGTACAATAATTCCATGATCGACCAGATAGTCATAGATAGACTGTGCATCGGTCATGCGAGCCAGAAAGAAGTTGGCATCTGACGGAAATACCTGTTGGCAAACCGGCAATTCGAGGAATGCTTTCATCATGCGAACTCTCTCGTCGAGAATACTTTTCACCCATCTATCCACGTCATAGGGGTTGGCAAGGGCTTCCATCGCCTCTGCCTGTGTCAGCCGGTTGATATTATAGGGGTATTTCACCTTATTAAATAAATCGATGATTTCCTTGCTGGCAAATGCCATGCCCAAGCGGATTGCTGCCAATGCCCATGCCTTGCTCATGGTGTTGAGCACAATGAGGTTGGGGTGGGTTGCCAGTTCGCTACGGAACGACTGCTGGCGTGAGAAATCGATGTACGCCTCATCGATGATGACAATACCCTGGAAGCGTTCTACGACATGGAGCATCTCCTGTCTGTCGAGTGAGTTTCCTGTAGGATTGTTGGGCGAACAGAACCATATCAGTTTGGTGTGCTCGTCGCAAGCCTGCAATATTTGATCGGCCTGAAACTGAAAACTCTCGTTGAGCGTCACTGTGCGATATTCCACATTATTGATATCTGCGCACACGCGGTACATGCCGTATGTAGGTTCGATGGCCACCACGTTGTCGCGTCCCGGTTCGCAGAAGATGCGGTAAGGCAGGTCGATAGCTTCGTCGCTACCGTTACCGAGAAAAATATGCTCAGGAGCGACACCCTTGACCTTGGACAGCGCCACTTTGAGTTCTCGCTGGAGTGGGTCGGGGTATCTGTTATTGTCGGTCATGCTGTACGGATTCTCGTTGGCATCGAGAAAGACGTGAGCCTGCTTGCCAGAGTATTCGTCGCGGGCAGAGCTATAAGGTGCGAGTTTCCAAATATTTGGTCTTACCAGTTGTTCAAGTTGTTTCATGCTTTAAGCGATTTTATTCTAACTGTCATTGCGTTACGGTGAGCATCAAGCTGTTCGGCTTCTGCCATGAGTTCCACGGCGCGGCCAATTTCCCTGATGCCTTGTTCTGTAAGGTGTTGGAAGGTGATTTTACGGCAGTAGCTGTCGAGATTCACGCCGCTGTAGGCTGTTGCATAGCCATGAGTGGGGAGTGTGTGGTTGGTGCCGCTTGCATAGTCTCCTGCACTCTCGCAGGCATATTTCCCGAGGAAGACACTTCCTGCATTGATGACCTTTTCTGCCAAGGCCTCATAGTCCTCAACCTGCAAAATGAGGTGTTCCGGTGCATAGGCATTAGACAGTTTCATGGCCTCATCGAGATCGCTTACCAAGACATAGTTGCTGTTTTCCAACGCTTTTGCTGCCATTTCCTTGCGTGGCAATGCTTGCAGTTGGCTATTAACCTCCTCTTGTATTTCATGGAGTTTCTCCTCAGAGGTGGTGATGAGCAACACCTGTGAGTCGATTCCGTGTTCTGCCTGAGACAGCAGGTCTGCTGCTACGAATGTTGCATTGGCCTGGTGGTCGGCAATGACGCATACTTCCGACGGTCCAGCGGGCATGTCGATAGCCACCTCGTCGAGACTAACCTGTTGTTTGGCAGCCATGACGTATTGGTTTCCCGGTCCAAAAATCTTATAGACTTTCGGTACGCTTTCCGTTCCGTATGCCATGGCACCTATGGCCTGTACGCCTCCAGCCTTGAAGATTCTGTTGACGCCAGCCACCTGTGCGGCATAGAGAATGGCAGGATTCACCTTGCCTTCGCTGTTTGGCGGGGTGCAGAGTACGATTTCGCTGCATCCTGCAATTTTTGCAGGAGTAGCCAGCATGAGAACTGTGGAGAAGAGTGGGGCAGTACCCCCAGGAATATACAATCCGACTTTTTCGATCGCCACACTTTTTTGCCAGCATGTCACGCCTTGACGCGTTTCAATGGGTTTCCCTTCAAACTTTTGTGCTGCATGAAAGGCATGAATGTTTTCGTGTGCCAAAATGATGGCAGCTTTCAGTTTATCATCCAACAGATGTTCTGCCTCGTCCATCTCCTGTGCTGAAACAGCCAAAGAATGGAGTGTTACGTGGTCAAACTGCGCCTCGTACTTCTTGACAGCCTCATCGCCATGCTCTTTGATGTCGTTGAGCACCCCAGTCACCGTGGCATGTAGTTTGGAGAGGTCCAGATGTGGACGCTGGATAATTTCTTTCCATTCGTTTTGTTGCGGGTATCGATAAGTTCTCATAGCTTAAATTCCTTCCGTTATGTTATTTCCTTTTTTAATAGCATAGAGTAGAGCAATTACCTTGCTCTACTCTTGTGGGGTTAACCTGTAATTGACAGGATAAGTGATAAAGAAGCGTTTGTCTTTCGCTTAAAGTATCATTTTTTCAATAGGAGTCACGAGAATGCCCTGTGCACCCATTTCTTTCAGTTTGCCGATAATCTCCCAGAAACGCTTTTGGTCGAGTACGGTATGTACGGAGCACCAGTCGTCGTCGGCCAATGGAATGATAGTAGGACTCTTCAGTCCTGGCAATACGCTGATGATTTCCTGTAGTCTTGCCTTGGGGGCATTCATGCGCACGTACTTCTTGTCTTCTGCGTCTTTGACGGCCTTAAAGCGGAAGAGCATCTGTTCGAGTATTTCGCGCTTCTTCTGACTCATATTCTTGTTGCCGATGAGTAATGCCTCGCTCTGCATGACCACTTCCACCTCACTCAGGTTGTTGCTGACCAATGTGGATCCGCTGCTGACGATGTCGAAGATACCATCAGCCAAACCGATTCCCGGACTGATTTCTACGGAACCTGTGATGACGTGGATTTCGGCGTTGATGTTGTGCTGCTCCATGAAATGTTGCAGGATATTAGGATAGGATGTGGCAATTTTCTTGCCGTTGAACCATGCCAACCCCTGATAATTGATGTCTTTAGGAATGGCCAGTGAAAGTCTGCATTTGGAGAATCCCAAGCGTGAGATGATTTCAGCATCTTCGCCACGTTCTACAAATTCGTTTTCACCTACTACGCCAATGTCAGCAACACCACTTGCAACGCTCTGTGGAATATCGTCGTCGCGCAAGTAGAGCACTTCTAAGGGGAAATTCTGTGATTGTACCAATAGGGTGCGTCGTCCTGAACTGACTTTGATATCTGCTTCTGCGAGCAGATTCATCGTGTCGTCAAACAGACGACCTTTGGATTGTACTGCAATTCTCAACATATAAAAATCTATTTCTAATGATTTCCTTTGCAAAAGTACGCAATTCTGGTAATATTTCCAAAAAATTGATTACTTTTGCAACGAAATTTTAATAAATTGATGCGAAAGAGAATATATATACACGTTTTTGCTCTCTTGCTTTTGTGTGCTGCATGCAAGCACCAACAGGAAGAACCTCAACTCACACCTTGGGGAGAGGAGCAAGATTCGTTGTCGGCAGATTTTGACTTGGAGCAGATTGTGGGTAATGGCGAAATGATTGTTTTGACCATGACGGGTCCAGAGACCTATTATGATTATCATGGTCATTATCTTGGAACTCAATACCTGCTGTGTCAACGCTTTGCGGAAAAGATTGGAGTGGGACTGCGCGTCGAGGTCTGTCGGGATTCGGCAGAGATGGTGCGCCGCATCAAGGATGGTGAAGCCGATGTGGCGCTGTTCGCAGGACGAGACGCCTCAATAAACTTCACAGCAGCGGCAATATTCTTGTCCGCATCAAACAAATCGGAATGAGCCAGTCCGAGATGGTTTGCTGTTGACGGCATGATCTGCATCAGACCACAGGCACCTGCCCATGAACGCGCTTGCGAGTCGAATGTTGACTCTTGATAACATTGAGCTGCCAAAAGTCGCCAGTCCCATCTGATACGACGGGCATGTTGCTGGAATTGTGCATCGTATTTAGAAATCACGCCTCCTTTCGCATTGAGCATCGGCGCAAATACGCGTCGGCGAACCGAACGAGACGACAGCAGATACTGTTCTTCCTTACGTGTCTCGGCAATCAGCTGAGGACGAAACCATGTTTTTATTTCTTTTTCCAATTGAGGTTTATCGGGACCTATCCGCCACGCCAGCCGATCGTCTCGTCCTGCGAACAGCGCCACCTCGGCAGAATTTTGCATTTTCAATGTGCCAGCT
>OQWM01002789.1_pt1 | contig 11804 bp, 9 predicted proteins | sample 1691531 | NCBI WGS metagenome assembly OQWM01 (sample SAMN03418257, study PRJEB22391) | human gut metagenome | biome: human-gut; feature: organic feature; material: feces | host: Homo sapiens | place: Tanzania | collected 2013-01 | reverse complement strand
TTCTTGGAGCGATCCTTGATGTCGTTCATGCGCTGGATGAAGAATTCCTTGGTGATGCCCAGCGAGTTGCAGAAGTCGGTGGTATCCAGACGGCCGCTCTCCTCGTTCATCACTACCATGATGTCGTAAGAGGGCTGATTGTATACCATCAGCTTGCCGTTGCGGTCATAGATGGCTCCACGCGATGGAAATTCTATCTGCTTCAGGAAGGCATTACTGTCGGCATTCTTCTTATAGTCGTCGCTCATAATCTGAAGCGTAAAGAGACGTATCATGTAGATGACCACTATAGCAATGGCCACTCCACCTATTACGTATCTGCGTTTCTCAAGATTGTAATCCAACATATATATATATTAACTACCTTATTTTTTTCTGAAGTTTTCTACAGCCATGATGAGTATGAGCGTGATGACACTGCTGCCACCAATGCACAATAGCCACTGCACCCAGTTGAAGAAATTGAACGTTTCGAGGGTAAAAAACAATAGATTATAAACGAGTATGATCATCGTTACATAGAGCACAAACTTGCCCGGTCCGATGGTATACATGGATGGCTCCAAGTCATCGGCGCTATCGCGCGATACGAAGAGCTCCAAGAGGTAAGGTTGCAGCAGTCCGATGGCTGTCATGGAGGCCGCAGCCACACCTGGCGTATTGGCAAATACGTCGATGCAAAGTCCCATCATGAAGCACCATAGCAATATCGCCCAGCGGGGATGGTTGCGGCGGAAGTGGAGCACCATGATGATATAGAGCAAGGGGGTGGCGCAGTTGAAGAGATGGATGTGATTGAACACCAGTCCCTGCACCAGCACGAGCACCACGAAGGTGGCTATTCGTTTTACTAAATCTATACTCATATATGTATTTTGCTAAAATAGAGATGTATCAGTATTTATGGTTTGATGCTGTCTTGGGCTGCGCGCATGATGTCGAGGCGCTCCTTCATGGCAGCATCGTCGATGATGCACACATCGCGCAATTTGCCGAAATCGGTGGAGAGCTTCACCATCACTCTATATGACAGTCCGTCGGCAGAATTGAACACGTGCAATATCTTGCCCACTCTCACGCCTGGAGGGAACACGGCGCTGTAGCCGCTGGTCACCACATAGTCGCCCAGCTTGAAGTGGGCATGGCGTGGCACCTCCTCTACGTATGCCAGGTCGGAGCGTCCGCCCTTCCATCTCAGGTAGCCAAAGTAGCCCCTGCCCTGGATGGTGCAGCTGATGTTCGACTTGGTGTTGAGCACAGGTATCACGATGCTGTAATGCTCTGACACGAGATATACGATGCCCACTACACCCGTGCCGCTCACCACGCCCATATCCTTGTGGATGCCGTCGGCGCTACCCTTGTCGATGGTCAGCAGGTTGCCCGGCTTGTCGATGCTATTGTCCAGCACCTTGGCTGGTATGAGCCTATAGTTTTGGAGCATGGCAAACTGCCCTCTACGGTAGATGGTGCTGTCCTTGGTCACGTCTACCAGGCTGTCGCTGAGCTGCTGCACCTGGTGTTCCAGATAGGCATTGCGCTGGGTCAGTTCCTGGTTGACCTTGGTAAGCGAGAAGAAGGTGTCGATGGCGGAGTTCCACTCATAGAGCTTGCCCGTCACGGCATTGGCCGAAGAAAACCACGCACTGCCCTGGTAGCTGTTGTACTGAAACAGCAGCACCATGCTCACCACTTCGAGAATGAGGAAGACAAACCAATGGTTATATTTCTGCAAAAACTCTAACAGGTTGTGCATACTACATATTATATATGATTAAAATTCCGCAAACGGACAGGAGTGTCCACTTGCGGAACTTAAAATATCTCAATACTTCAATAAAAAAGCTTGCATTATCTCATCAGGAATGAGAATCTGTCCACATTCTTCAATGCGATGCCTGCACCCTTAGCCACGCTGTGCAATGGGTCTTCGGCGATATGGAATGGGATGTTGATCTTATCCTGCAAGCGCTTGTCCAAGCCGCGGAGCAATGCACCACCACCTGAGAGCCAGATACCATTCTTCACGATGTCGGCATAGAGCTCTGGTGGAGTGTTCTCAAGGGCTGAGAGCACAGCGTTCTCTATCTTAGCCACGGTCTTGTCGAGGCAGTGAGCTATCTCCTGATAGCATACTGGCACCTCCATTGGCAGGGCTGTGATGCGGTTAGGACCATGCACGACGAAGTCCTCTGGAGCCTCATCACCCAGGTCGGTAAGAGCAGAACCTACATGAATCTTGATACGCTCAGCCATACGCTCAGATACCTTCACGTTGTGCTGACGGCTCATATACTCCTGGATATCGGCAGTGAGGTCGTCACCCGCAGTGCGGATAGAGTTGTTGGATACGATACCACCGAGCGAGATGACTGCGATCTCGGTAGAACCACCACCTATATCCACTATCATGTTGCCCTCTGGTGCCTCCACGTCGATACCGATACCGATAGCGGCAGCCATAGGCTCAAAGATCAAGTATACATCACGACCGTCGGCATGCTCAGCAGAGTCGCGCACGGCACGGAGCTCCACCTCGGTAGAGCCAGAAGGCACACCGATAACCATACGGAGTGAAGGTGAGAACAGACGACTGCCGGTGTGAACCATCTTGATCAATCCACGCATCATCTGCTCGCAGGCGGTAAAGTCGGCGATAACGCCATCGCGCAATGGACGGATAGTACGAATATTGTCATGTGTCTTCTCGTACATCATCTTAGCCTTCTCGCCCACGGCAATCATCTTGTCGGTGCGGCGGTCGAGGGCTACGACAGAAGGTTCGTCTACCACAATCTTATCATCACTGATAATGATGGTGTTGGCGGTACCTAAGTCCATCGCGATTTCCTGAATAAATGAAAAAAATCCCATTTGTTAATCTAAAATCTAATATCTATTTTTAAGCTTAAAAATCAATCATATTTCCGAGAGAATCCCATCCCGACGGAGGTTATCCATCGGGATTTCGATAGCCCTCAAGAGCGGATTACTTAGCAAACCAAGCGTGGATGGCAGTATCGTAGTGAGAGCTTACGCCGAAGGCACGCTCTGCAAACATCTTGCGATCCTCGATGTCGGTCTCAGCACCCTTCTTCTTGAGGATGTCGAGCAACACGCTGTACTCAGCCTTGCTAGGCACGATAACCACGTCCTTGAAGTTCTTGGCTCCAGCACGAATCAGAGAGATGCCGCCTATATCAATCTTCTCGATGATATCAGCCTCGCTAGCACCGCTAGCCACTGTCTGCTCGAATGGATACAAGTCAACGATTACGAGGTCGATAGAAGGAATCTCATACTCCTCCATCTGCTTCTGGTCGCCCTCGTTGTCACGGCGAGCCAAGATACCTCCAAATATTTTAGGGTGAAGAGTCTTCACACGGCCACCCAAGATGGATGGATATGTGGTAACGTCCTCAACTTTCTGACATTCATAACCCAAAGATTCGATAAACTTCTGAGTACCTCCAGTGCTCAAGAATTTTACACCCTCTTCATTCAACTTGGCGAGCAACTCGTCCAAGCCATCCTTGTGGAAGACTGACACCAAGGCAGTCTTGATTTTCTTTGTTTCAGCCATTGTCTATTTCACTTTTTAAATGTTGGTGCAAAGGTACAAAAAATATTTGGAATAACCAACATTTCCGGGGCAATAATTACATTATTTAAGGGATATAATTGATTTGGCGCAAATCGAGGGTGAATTTAGGTTAAGAGCGAGGAGGACGAAAGCCGGAAAACGTCTCATTTTGATTACGATTACAATGACAGTAGATTTCCCGCAGGTGGTGAGCGATGACAATGACAATAATACAAAGCTATGAGTTACCACTCGAGAAGCTATGACTTACGACTCATAAAACTATGAGTTACGACCCGTAAAACTATGAGTTTTTTTCTTTAACACAAAAAAGGCCATTTGTTAATGCCGCTTAACATATAGCTCAACATCAAAATTTGGCGGTGCCAAATATTATTTGTATCTTTGCAAACAGAATCCACCACAGACAGATTGACAGATAAAAATCATCTAAAAAAGCTGCAAATCCCTCAAAATCAGACAAAATGACAGAAAAGCATTCCATTATCCCCCTCGGGCACACTATTCGCATAAAGGAACAACGTAAGCCGAAAGCGAAAGCAGGAAGCAATAAAAAATAGAACAAACAGAATAATAACAATAAAAAAAATATAGAAAGGAGTAAAGATTATGACATTCGACAAATTTACTATCAAGGCGCAGGAGGCGGTACAGGAAGCCGTGAACATTGCGCAGCGAAATGGTCAGCAGACCATCGAACCGGTGCATCTTCTCAGCGGTATCATCGAGAAAGCACCTGATGTAACCAACTATATCTTCCAGAAGTTGGGTATGAACGCCAACCAAATCTCCATGCTTCTGAAGCAAGAGATGCAGCACCTGCCTCGTGTGCAGGGCGCAGGGCAGCCTTACCTCTCTGGCGATACCAATCAAATCCTCATGAATGCCGAGGACATCGCCAAGAAGATGGGCGATGAGTTTGTGAGCGTAGAGCCTATCCTCCTCGCCATCGTGAAGGGCAACACCACTGCCGCACGCATCCTCAAGGACGCTGGTGCCAACGAGAAGGATATGCTCGCTGCCATCCAGGCTCTTCGCCAGGGACAGAACGTGAAATCTCAGAGTGCCGACGACAACTATCAGAGCCTCGAAAAGTACGCCAAGAACCTCGTGGAGCAAGCCCGCAGCGGCAAGCTCGACCCTGTTATCGGTCGTGACGAGGAGATAAGACGTGTGCTCCAGATTCTCTCCCGCAGAACCAAGAACAACCCTATCTTGATAGGTGAGCCTGGTACAGGTAAAACCGCTATCGTAGAGGGACTTGCAGAGCGTATCGTACGTGGCGATGTGCCTGAGAACTTGAAGAACAAGCAACTCTACTCGCTCGATATGGGTGCCCTCGTGGCAGGTGCCAAGTATAAGGGTGAGTTTGAGGAGCGACTGAAGAGCGTCATCAAGGAGGTAACCAATGCCAACGGTCAGATTATCCTCTTCATCGATGAGATTCATACCCTGGTAGGTGCTGGCGGTGGCGAAGGTGCCATGGATGCAGCCAACATCCTGAAGCCAGCCTTGGCTCGTGGTGAATTGAGAGCCATCGGTGCCACTACCCTCAACGAGTATCAGAAGTACTTCGAGAAGGACAAGGCGCTGGAGCGTCGTTTCCAAACCGTCATGGTCAATGAGCCAGACGAGGTGGATGCCATCAGCATCCTGCGTGGTATCAAGGAGCGCTACGAGAACCACCACAAGGTTCGTATACAGGATGATGCCTGCATCGCAGCCGTCAAGCTGTCAGAGCGTTACATCTCCGACCGATTCCTTCCAGACAAGGCCATCGACCTGATGGATGAGGCAGCCGCCAAGCTTCGTATGGAGCGAGACTCCGTGCCAGAGGAACTGGATGAGATCACCCGCCACCTGAAGCAGCTGGAGATAGAGCGTGAGGCCATCAAGCGTGAGAACGACCAGCCAAAGATAGCTCAGCTGGACAAGGAGATAGCCGAGTTGAAGGACAAGGAGCATGACTTCCGTGCTAAGTGGGAGGGCGAAAAGGCTCTCGTCAACAAGATTCAGCAAGACAAGCAAGAGATGGAGAACCTCAAGTTTGAAGCTGAGCGCATGGAGCGTGAGGGCAACTACGAGCGTGTGGCTGAGATTCGCTACTCTAAGTTGAAGGCTCTCGAAGACGACATCAAGAAGATTCAGGAGCAGCTGAAGAGCACCCAGGGCGGCGCTGCCATGGTGCGCGAGGAGGTAACAGCTGACGATATAGCAGAGGTTGTGAGCCGCTGGACAGGTATACCAGTGAGCCGTATGATGCAGAGCGAGCGTGAGAAATTGCTCCACCTGGAGGAAGAGCTCCACAAGCGTGTCATCGGTCAGGACGAGGCCATCCAGGCAGTGAGCGATGCTGTGCGTCGCAGCCGTGCCGGATTGCAGGACCCTAAGCGTCCTATCGCCTCATTCATCTTCCTGGGTACCACGGGTGTAGGTAAGACAGAGCTTGCCAAGGCTTTGGCTGAGTACCTCTTCAATGACGAGTCGATGATGACCCGTATTGATATGAGTGAGTATCAGGAAAAGTTCAGCGTTACCCGTTTGATTGGAGCGCCTCCGGGGTATGTAGGTTACGATGAGGGTGGCCAGTTGACCGAGGCTGTGCGCCGCAAACCATATAGCGTGGTTCTCTTCGATGAGATAGAGAAGGCTCACCCTGATGTCTTCAACACCCTCTTGCAGGTTTTGGACGATGGCCGCTTGACCGACAACAAGGGCAGAGTGGTCAACTTCAAGAACACCATCATCATCATGACATCCAATGCAAGCCGTGATATGCTGAAGAGCACCTTCCGCCCAGAGTTCTTGAATCGTATCGACGACATCATCACCTTCAAGCCTCTCACCAAGGAGCAGATAGCCAGCGTGGTAGAGCTCCAGATGAACAGGGTCAAGAAGATGCTTGAGCCACAGGGCTTCAACCTCCGCTGGACTCCAGCTGCCATCCAGTATCTGGCTGAGGTAGGCTACGATCCAGAGTTTGGTGCTCGTCCTGTAAAGCGTGCCATCCAGGATTATGTGCTCAATGACTTGAGCAAGAAGATCCTTGCCGAGCAAGTGAGCCGTGAGCGTCCGATTACCATCGACCACACCACTGAGGGTGGCTTGGTTTTCGAGAATAAGTAAAAAGTTATTCGTCAACGCTTGTTTAGGCGATGACAATGACAATTACAGTTTAAGATTCCTGGACCACGAGTTTGCCATCAGGCGACTTCACTGTGTAATTGTTGGCTTGCGCACAGAGGGCGCCAAGCAACAAAATACTAGTCAAAATACTTTTTTGCATATTCAGTTATATTGTTAGTTTGGTCATTATAGTGTAGTTGTTACACAAATCAAAAAGCCCCGACATCTCGTCGAGGCTTTTTAAGTTTTTGAATGTTTCAGCAGTTTGTGTTTTTATGTAGTTATGATTTGTATCTTGAAAATCAGTTTTGTTTCTTTTCGATTGCAAAATTACTAAATAAATTGATACAAATCAAATAATATGCATTTTTTTACGCAAAAAAAGACGTAAACGTTTGCGAATTTCCTTGCACATTTTCTCACCATTTGTGCTCATTTCACGTAGATTGTGCGTCGCTGTGGCAAAATTTTCCTTGTGCTTTCTGTGTCTATCCCTCCCAGCATTTCTGGATAACAACAGTACTGTTTGGGGAAACTTCTGTAAAAATACTAAAAACATTGCCCGTTTTTTGGTTTTCTCTATCCTTTTCTGTAACTTTGCACCTATTATATAATATACACGTATACGTAAATGAAAGAATTTGTAATATCAGAGGTCAAGGCAGAGACTGCCGTACTCGTGGGTCTCGTGACCAAGACGCAGGATGAAGCCAAGACCAAGGAATATCTCGACGAGCTGGAATTTCTTGCCGACACAGCAGGAGCCGTTACCGTGAAGCGATTCACACAGAAGGTGGTAGCCCCTAACCAAACCACATACGTGGGCAAGGGTAAGCTCGAAGAAATCAAGCAATATATCAAGGAAGAGGAAGAGGAAGACCGTGAGATAGGTATGGTCATCTTCGACGATGAGCTATCCGCCAAGCAGATACGCAACATCGAGCAGGAACTGCAAGTCAAGATTCTGGACCGCACCTCCCTCATCCTCGACATCTTCGCCATGCGCGCACAGACGGCTGCCGCCAAGACCCAGGTGGAATTGGCGCAGTATCGCTACATGCTGCCTCGACTGCAACGACTCTGGACTCACTTGGAGCGCCAGGGTGGTGGCTCTGGCTCCGGTGGCGGCAAGGGTTCTGTGGGATTGCGTGGACCTGGTGAGACCCAGCTCGAGATGGACCGCCGTATCATCCTCGGCAGAATGAGCCTCCTGAAGGAGCGTCTCGCTGAGATAGACAAGCAGAAGACTACCCAGCGCAAGAACCGTGGCAGACTGATCCGTGTGGCTCTCGTGGGCTATACCAACGTGGGCAAGAGCACCATCATGAACCTCCTCTCCAAGAGCGAGGTGTTTGCAGAGAACAAGCTCTTCGCCACCCTCGACACCACCGTGCGTAAGGTAGTGGTAGAGAACCTGCCATTCCTGCTAGCCGATACCGTAGGATTCATCCGCAAGTTGCCTACCGACTTGGTGGATTCCTTCAAGAGCACTCTCGACGAAACCCGTGAGGCAGACCTCCTGCTGCACGTGGTAGACATCTCGCACCCCGACTTCGAGGAGCAGATACAGGTAGTGGAGAATACCCTCAAGGAACTGGGCTGCGCCGACAAGCCATCGATGATCATCTTCAACAAGATAGACAACTACAGCTGGGTGGAGAAGGAGGAAGACGACCTCACCCCTATGCAGAAAGAGAACATCCCGCTGGATGAGCTCAAGAAGACATGGATGGCGAAGCTCAACGACGACTGTCTCTTCATCTCAGCCAAGAACAAGGAGAACATCGACGAATTTCGTGAGGTGCTCTACAAGAAAGTAAGAGAGCTCCACGTACAGAAGTATCCATACAATGACTTCCTGTACCAGGACTACGAACAATAAAATATGGAGTTGACTCACCCCTAACTCCTCAATTAAACAAGAATAACAATGAACGACTACAGACCCCTAACCTCAGAAGAAATTGAGGTGCTCAAGAAGAACGACTGTTGGGCAGAAGACTGGACCTCCATCAATGTGGCAGAAAACTTCAAGCCCAACTATATGCATCGCGTGATGCTGTATGGAGAAGTTAACATCGGTAGCTTCGACAAGAACGTCGAGGTGAGCCAAGGCTTCGTGAAGCACTCGGGCATCAACAATGCCACCCTGCGCAATGTAACCATCGGCGACGACTGCCTCATCGAGAACGTGGGCAACTTCATCAACAACTACTCCATCGGCGACGACTGCTACATCAGCAACATCTCGACCATGGAGACCACCGAGGGTGCCACCTACGGCGAGGGCAACCTGGTGAGCGTGCTCAATGAGGTGGGCGAAGGCAACGTGATCCTCTTCAGCGACCTCAACAGCCAGCTTGCTGCCTTCATGGTGAAGCACTTCAGCCAGAAGGAGCTGAAGGAGCGCATACGCCAGCTCATCAAGAATGAGATAGACAACAAGATGCCAGAATGCGGACAGATAGGCAACAACGTGAAGATTATCAACACCAAGGAGATAACCAACTGCGTGATCAATGACTTCTGCGAGGTAAACGGTGCTTCCCGACTCAGCGACTGCACCCTGTTGGGCTCCATCCATGGTAATGTGTACATCGGTACTGGCGTAATTGCAGAAAACAGTATCATCGCTGAAGGTTCGAGCGTTATCAACAGTGTGAAGATACAAGACTGCTTCATCGGTGAGACTTGCCAGTTGAGCAATGGTTTCACGGCCTCAGCTTCCGTATTCTTCGCCAACAGCTATATGAGTAATGGTGAGGCATGTGCCGCCTTCTGTGGTCCATTCACAGCCTCTCACCACAAGAGCAGTCTTCTCATCGGAGGTATGTTCTCGTTCTATAATGCAGGTTCGGCCACCAATTTCTCCAACCATGCCTACAAGATGGGACCTATGCACTGGGGAATCCTGGAACGCGGTTCGAAGACAGCCAGCGGCGCTTACCTGCTGATGCCTGCCACATTAGGAACCTACTCTGTATGTTTCGGCAAACTGATGCACCATCCCGACACCCGCAATCTGCCATTCGCCTATCTGATAGCCGATGGCGACAAGATGTTCCTCATACCAGGCAGAAACATCACAACCGTAGGTCTGTATCGAGACATCAAGAAATGGCCAAAGCGAGATCTCCGTGCTCCAGAAAACCGCAAGAGTATCGTCAATTTCGACTGGCTTTCCCCATTCTCTGTGGGAGAAGTTCTCAAAGGCAAGAAAATCCTCGAAAATCTGCGCGAGGTAACGGGCGATAATGTTTCGCAATACCTCTATCATGAGTACATCATACCAGCCACCTCGCTTCACAAGGGCATCAAGTATTACGACATTGCTCTTCGCATCTACATGGGTGCCGTACTGAAGAGAGTTCTCAAGCGCGACCCGAGCATCACCCCACCAAGTACACAGATTGGTTTGGGCGACTGGGACGACCTGTCGGGCCTCCTCCTTCCAGTATCAGAGGAAGAGAGAATCATCAACGACCTGAAAGATGGAAACATCGAGACCATCCAGGAACTCATCGAGCGATTCGAGAGTATCGATGCCAACTACCGCGAGTACCAGTGGACATGGACTTACAAGATGATCTGCGATTACTACGGCATTAACGAGATTACGCTCGAAGATGCCAACCGCATTCACGAGGACTACATCAAAGCCCGCCGTTCATGGATTGCCGAAATCAAGAAGGATGCAGAGAAAGAATTTGCCATGGGAGATGTGGAAGAAGAAGTCTTCCGCAATTTCGTGGATAGTCTTGACCAGGAAATAGATTACGAGAATTAAAAAAACTGACGATGGATTACTCAACGTGTCTGTCAGATAATTTCAGCTATTAAATTTGAATGTTTCAACAGTAAAAAAGAATATTTCAACAGTTTTAAATTATAACAAAAAACATTATGGCAAAAGCTCCAGATTTTAAGTACGCTCCAATGTTTCAGCTTGGAGAGGACAAGACAGAGTATCGCCTTATCTCAAAAGAAGGCGTAAGCACAGCAGAATTCGAGGGAAAAACAATCCTCAAGGTTTCAAAGGAAGCACTTACCCTGCTCGCACAGCAGGGTTTCCACGACGTAGAGTTCATGCTCCGTCGTGAGCACAATGCACAGGTAGCTAAGATTCTCAGCGACCCTGAGGCTTCTGAGAACGACAAATACGTGGCTCTCCAGTTCCTCCGCAACGCAGAGACTGCCGTGAAGGGCATTCTCCCATTCTGCCAGGATACAGGTACTGCCATCATTCATGGCGAGAAGGGTCAGCGTGTATGGACCGACTTCGAGGACGAAGAGGCTTTGAGTTTGGGTGTTTACAACACATACACACAGGACAACCTTCGCTATTCACAGAATGCTCCTCTCAACATGTATGACGAGGTGAACACCCGTTGCAACCTGCCTGCCCAGATCGATATCGAGGCTACCGAGGGCGACGAGTATCGCTTCGTGATGGTTGCCAAGGGTGGCGGCTCTGCCAACAAAACCTACTTCTACCCTATGACCAAGGCCACCATTCAGAATGAGGGCACCCTGCTCCCATTCCTCGTAGAGAAGATGAAGAGCCTCGGTACAGCAGCATGTCCTCCTTACCACATCGCATTCGTTATCGGTGGTACTTCTGCAGAGAAGAACCTCCTTACCGTGAAGTTGGCTTCTATCAAGTACTACGACGAGTTGCCTACTACAGGTGATGAGACTGGTCGTGCTTTCCGTGATGTAGAGTTGGAGAACAAGCTTCTCGAAGAAGCTCACAAGATTGGTCTGGGTGCACAGTTCGGCGGTAAGTATCTGGCTCACGATATCCGTGTGATCCGTCTGCCTCGCCATGGTGCAAGCTGCCCTATCGGTATGGGTGTAAGCTGCTCTGCCGACCGTAACATCAAGGCTAAGATCAACAAGGACGGTATCTGGTTGGAGAAGATGGATGAGAACCCAACAGAGTTGATTCCTGAGGAGCTCCGTAACCCTGGTGAGGGTACCAAGGGTATCGAGATTGACCTCGACAAGGGTATCGACGCAGTTCGTGCTGAGTTGAGCAAGTATCCTGTAAGCACCCGTGTTAACTTGAAGGGTA
>OQWM01002788.1_pt1 | contig 11805 bp, 7 predicted proteins | sample 1691531 | NCBI WGS metagenome assembly OQWM01 (sample SAMN03418257, study PRJEB22391) | human gut metagenome | biome: human-gut; feature: organic feature; material: feces | host: Homo sapiens | place: Tanzania | collected 2013-01 | reverse complement strand
CTACTATAGGTTCAGATGGACATCCTCAGGCAGGTGGCGGAGTACAGAAACTTCTTGCTCCAGGTTCTTTGGAATAAGGATGGGACACAGAAAAGCCTTCCTTCTGACCTCCCCATGGGGGAAGAAGGAGAGAGCTGGGAAAGCAGAGCAGTAGTGCTCCTGTGGCTTTCCCGGCTTTCCCTTTCGGGTCAGAAGGAAGGCTTGTGCCGTCGGGTCTGGGTGCTGTTTACTTCCAGTCGCTCAGATCCTGCGGGTTCTCGATGACGCTGGGTATCTTCTCGAAGATGGCTTTCAGGCGCGCGGTGTCGAACTTTGGCCGGCGGTCATAGTAGTAGATGCCGTTCTTCTCCTGCTCCACATCGGTAATCTGAGTGTAGCAGAAGCCCACCACATACTTGCACGCCTTCAGCGCGTCAATCTCCTTCTCCAGTATGGTGTAGAAGTCTTCCAGAGTCTCGATGTTCTGTCCGTAGCCCCACGAATTGGCACGCTCCTCCTTGGGAATCCAGGGAAGTCCGCCGAACTCGTCCACCATATAAGGCTGTCCGGCGAAGTTTGCCAGGTAGTCCTTGTCCTTCATGTTGCGGTAGGGCTCCACTCCGGCTTTGATGGTATGGTTGGCAATGAGCTTTTCAGGCTCGCGTGTGTAGTCGTGCACTGTCCATATATCGGTCTTCACATGGCTGTCTCCGCTGGCATCATTGACGGGTCGTGTGGGGTCGATGGCCTTTGTGAGGTTGTACAGATCATTGACGAAGCGAACATACACGCCGGCTCGTGCATCCCAAGTCTCATTGAGCGGAGTCCATGTAACCAGGCTCGGGTGATTGCGGTCGCGTACTACGATGTCGGCCCACTCGGTAAGGAAGTTGCGCACAGCCTCGTTGTTGTTCACATTCAGTCCCCAGCTGGCTTCCTCGCCCCAGGTCAGGTAGCCCAGACGGTCGGCCCAGTAGTAGTAGCGCTCCTCGAAGACCTTCTGGTGCAGGCGTGCTCCATTGAAGCCCACAGCCTTGCTCATGGCAATGTCCTGCTTGAGTGCCTCGTCGGACGGAGCCGTCCAGATGCCGTCGGGGTAGAAGCCCTGGTCGAGCACCAGTCGCTGGTAGAAGGGTTCGTTGTTGAGATACACCTTGTTGCCCTTCACATGTATCTTGCGCATGCCCACATAGCTGCTTACCTGGTCGATGCACTTGCCTGCCTCGTCCTTCACCTCGTAGCTGAGTGTATAGAGGAAGGGGTCGGCGGGACTCCACAGGCGTGCCTTCTTGACGGGCAGCACGATGGTGCTGTTGTTCTGCGCAGGCACTGTCTTGGTGGCCACCACCTTCTTGCCGTCGCTCATGGTGACGGTCAGGGTGGCTGCCCCTTCGCTGCAGAAGGTGGGGTGCACGATGACCTGGCTCTGGTCGATGTCGGTCAGCACCTGTGCCCTTTCCAGTCCGCAGGCATCCACCGGCTCCATCCACACGGTCTGCCAGATGCCTGTGCAGCGTGTGTACATGCACTCAAACTGTGTCATGCGCACGTTTTGCTTGCCTGCGGGTTGCAGGTTGGTGCGTGTGTCGCTGTAGGCGTGTACCACCAGCGAGTGTGCCTTTCCGTCGGCCACAAAGCGTGTGATATCCACACCAAACGAGGTGCTGCCGCCGAAGTGGCGTCCTGCCAGCTTGCCGTCGATGAAGATTTCCGAGTTGTAATACACAGCTCCGAAGTTCAGTCTTACGCGTCTGCCGCTCCATGCCTGAGGCATGGTGATGCTGCGCTGGTACCAGATGTGATTGATGAAATCGGTGTAGCCCACACCCGACAACTTGCTCTCGGGGCAGAAGGGGACCGTAATCTTGTCGGCAAATCCCTGGCTCTGGTGCAGGTGCTTCTCCATGCCCGAACCCACGAAGTCGAATGTGTAGGTCCAGTCACCGTTGAGGTTGACCCAGTCCTGGCGTTCAAACTGGGGACGGGGATACTCTGCCCTGGGGATAGCCAGCAGGGTAGCGGCCATGAGGAAAGCCACCATGAAGAGGAGGTTTCTTTTCATTGTTTGTTGATTATGTGTTATGTGAATGTATATACATTATATATATAGGCGCACGGCAGCTCACTTCACCACCTTCACACCCTTGGGAGCCTTGACGGTGGATTTCACTGTGCCGTCGGCCTTGCGCTCGTGTCGGATGCTTATCTGCCCCATGGGAGTGGGGAAGGTGCCCTCTGCCCAGTCCAGTCTGCCCAGATGCGGGGTGATGCGCACTTTCTTGCAGCCAGGCTCCAGTACCTCTACGCCCAGCACATGAGTGCTCATCCACGAGGTGGGTCCGCTGGCCCAACCATGGCAGAAACTGTGGCGGAACCCGGGGTAGCAGTAGGCACCGAAGTCGCCGTGGATGTCCTTCTTGCCCTCGGGCACGAAGTCGTCAATGCGTCCGGCGTTCTTTGTCCACTCCAGGTCAAAGTCCTCCCAGAAGGTGGTAGCTCCCATGTCGAGCATTCCGCCCCAGTATTGGCTGATGATGTCCATGGCCTCCTCGTAGCGTCCGTCCATGGCCAGTGCCTCCAGCATGTAGTATCCGTAGAAGGTGGAGAAGCCCTTGGGGCCGCCTACTGCCACGTAGTCGCGGCAGGCCTGGTCGGGTTTCATTATGCCTGCAATGGCCATCAGTGCGGCAGCCTGCTTCAGTCCGTTGGGGTTCACGGCCTTCTTGCGCAGCCTGGCCTCCACCTCGCGGCATTTCTGTGCGCGTGCTTCATCGCCTAGCAGGGTGCTCATCTTGGCGGCATCCTGCATGGCCCACACCAGCAGTGCATGGTAGCCTGCATCCACGCCCTCGCGGTTGGGGCTGCTGGGCCAGTCGAGGAAGTGTGCGCCCATGGCGTCGTTGCCGTTCTGGTCTATGCACTTGTCTATATGGTCGATGAGCCCCAGTATGTAGTCGCGATGCTTCTCGAGGAACTCCTTGTGCCCGAATCTCATGTACCAGTCATGCTGTATGATGAGGTACCACAGCGAGTAGGCGCTCATGCCGTTTATCCATGCGGGCAGCGGGTATTGCTGGCACGCGAGGTCCATGCTGGCATAGAAACTCCCGTCGTCACCGAATACGTTGCTGATGGTAGTGGTCTCCGGATGCATGTCACCCAGCCACACCAGGCGGTCGCGCTTCACTCCGTCCCAGATGTATTCCTGCATGTTGAGGTGTACGGTGTAGGCGCCTGTCATCCAGATGTCGTTCAGACGCTGGTCCGAACAGCGGAAGCTGCCCACGTAGGGGATATCGCGGTAGCGCAGGATGGCCGTTGCCTCCTTCAGGTTGATGGTCTGTCCGGGTGTGAGCAGATCGATGCGCACAAAGCGGTAGCCCGTGCTGCCCACCTCCATCTGCCCGTAGAAGGGCACGGTGAGCACCATATCACGGATGGCATGATCGTTGGTGGCGGTGTTGGCCTTCAGGTTCACGTCGGCCTTGCTGCCTGTTTCGGCTATCGACTTGGTGGTGTTCAGTTCGCTGCAGGTCTCGCTCACCGACTCGCCGAAGCGCAGTCTCACCTGAGGGGTCTGCAGGGGAGAGCAACTGCTGATGACCAGCTTGAAGCCGCCGTGAAGCTCGTGTCCGAAGTCGAGAATCAGGCTGGCCTGGTCATTGCCGTTGTTTGTCAGTCGGCACATACCCTCGCCGAAGATGTCGGCCTGCCCGGTGTTGGGCTTCAGCAGCAGTTCGGCGTTCTGCACGGCAGTGGCGCTGCTGGTCCACAGAATCTTCTTGGGAGTCATGTAGGAGCGCGTCATGATGTCCTTGCGGAAGAGGGCTGTGTCGGCTCCGAATACGGGTGGCAGATGGTCTTGTGCCATTGATGCGGCGGCTGTCATGAGTATTGCCGCGGTGAGACAGAGTTTCTTCATTTTCTTTCTTATAGTCTTAGTAGTGATAATAATCAGTCCAGTTGCCACATGCCGTCGGTGCAGGTCACGTGGTGCTCCTTGATGCCCAGGCGGTCCATCCACACTCGGGTGCTGAGGGTCTCCAGTATGCCCGTGTTGAATCCCTTGCCTTGGTCGTTGTTCCATACCCACAGAGGCGTGGGCCAGAGGCAGGCGTAGAACTTCACCTTGCGGTAGAACTCCTCGCTGCAACCCCTCTGTCCGTGGTGGGCCATCTGCAGATAGTCGCAGTGCAGACGGTCGGCGTAGGGGCCGTTGAGCACCTTGTTGCCGCACTCCACGCCTGCATCGCCCAGGAAGGTGATGGACTTGCGACGGTCCCACACCCTCATCACCATCGATGAGTTGTTGTATGGATTGGTGGTGAAATCGTTGGTCACACCCAGTATCTGCAGGTTCATCCCGTCCCAGCAGAACGTCTCTCCCGCGGTCTGTATGTCGGTCACCTGTATGTCCTTGAGCGTGTCCAGCATGGCGTAGAACTCTCGGCAGTGCGCCTCATAGTCAGGTTCTGCCTGGATGACAGGCTCGGGCATACGCGAGTGATAGATGTGCTTGATGTGCAGCTCCTGCCTGTCGCGCAGCAGTTCGAGCAGTGCCCCCATGTGGTCACCGTGGGGGTGTGATATGAACCATGCCTCCACTTCGTCTCCCATGGCTCCCAGAAATCCCCTCAGGAACATGCTTTCGGCAGGCATTCCGCCGTCCATCACTATCAGTCTGCCGCGGTGTGTGCGGAAGACGTAGGAGTTGCCGATGTTGTTCTCGTGTGAAGGAATCTGCCACATGGTGAAGCTGGAGCGTCCCTTCAGCGTGATGGGAGCCTCCTTGCTGTCTCTTCCTGCCAGTGCCGGAAGAGGGATGGCGGCAGCTGCCAGCCCCAAGGCTGTAGAGCGCAGGAATTGTCTGCGCGAGGGGTCAGTCAGTTCTTTCATAACGGATGAATTGCTCTAAGTGTTCACAAAGTTAGCTTTTTTTCCTCAAGTACACAAGTGCGGGGAGCCCAAAAGGCTCCTGCGGCTGCCATTTTTAAGAGGTGGAGCGGCAGGGACAGGGATTTTCTTCTCTGTCAGGAGGGCAGCAGGCGTGGCCTTGAAGCGTGGAGTAGGGGGAAGGGCTGCATCATGCCCATGAAAATACAGCACGCTGCAATGCCCTGTGCAGCACGCTGCGATGCCCGATGCAGCGCGCTGCGATGGCTGATGCACCGCACTGCATTTTTGGGGGGATTACGATTCTCCTCCACGCGGAACGCGAAACGGAGCAATTAAGAATGCAAAACGGAGCAATTAAGAATGTTGAATTATGAATTTTGAATTAGGCTGGCGCGAGGTGAGCATTGCACTCTTTGCCATCGCGCAGCACTTTTCACTCTTCACTTTTCACTTTTCACTTCCCTCGGGGACCACTTTTCACTTTTCACTTTTCACTTTTCACTTCCCTCGGGGACACTTTTCACTTTCCGCAGGGACGCTTTTCCCTTCTAAATCCCACCCCTGATGCTTGCTTGTGCCAGCAAGATTAGTTAACTTTGCATGCAGAGTCCCCGGCGCGCGGGAGAGCTGTGCGAGGACGGGGGCAGAGACTGCTAAACAACTACACACATGAATCATCGTTTCACAACAGCCCTTGTGGCTCTGCTCTGCGTGGCTCTGACAGCGGCGGCGCAGGTGAATGTGGAGGTTGACCTGGCCGACAAGCGTGCACAGGTGAGCCCCACGCTCTATGGCATCTTCTTCGAAGACATCAATCATGCAGCCGATGGCGGACTCTATGCCGAACTGATACGCAACCGCTCGCTGGAGTTTTCTGACAGGGAGCCGGACGGCTGGGAGCCACTGCAAAGCCAGTTGGAGCTCTGCCGCGAAGGCATGCTCAACGATGTGCAGAAGCAGGCACTCAGGGTACGCATCGAGGCTCCCGGAGGCGGTGTGCGCAATACCGGCTTCTGGGGCATCGGCGTGCAGGAGGGCACCCAGTACCGCCTCTCGCTGTGGGTACGCGCCGAGGCAGGCAAGCCGGGCAAGCTCACAGCCAGTCTGCGCAGCAAGGACGGCACCCTGCTGGGCAGCAGCGAGGTGAAGGGCAGGGTGAAGAGCAAGTGGCGCCACCTGGAAGCCGTCATCACCGCAGAGGGCAGCGACCCGCAGGCCGAGTTCGTGCTCACGGCCGAGAAGCCCTGTACGATGGTGCTCGATGTGGTGAGCCTCTTCCCGCCCACCTTCAAGGACCGGCCCAACGGATGCCGCCGCGACCTGGCCGAGATGCTGCTGCTTCCCCGGAGGATGTGTGGTGGAGGGCAACATCAAGCCCGAAAACGCATGGCACTGGGAGCGCACCGTGGGTCCCATCGAGCGCAGACCCGGACACATGAATGCCAATTGGGGCTATCCCTCAACCGACGGACTCGGTTTCCACGAGTACCTGCAACTGTGCGAGGACCTGGGTGCCAAACCCCTCTATGTGGTCAACGTGGGCATCTGGCACGGCGGCTGCACGCCCATCGACAGCCTTCAGGGATGGATAGACGAGTGCTTGGCGGCCCTGGAATATGCCAACGGACCCGTGACGAGCCGCTATGGCAAGATGCGTGCAGCCAACGGACACCCGGCTCCCTTCGGCATAGCCTATGTGGAGATAGGCAATGAGAACTACAATTTCCACCTGCAGGACAACTCTGACCAGAGCGATCATTACCCCGAGCGATACCGCCTCTTCTACGATGCCATCAAGGCCCGCTTCCCCGAGGTGCAGTGCATAGGCAATGTGGAGGCGTGGGGCACCGACCATCCCAGCTGGCGCAATGACCATCCGGTGGATATTATCGACGAGCATTATTACCGCTCCCCGCAGTGGTTTGTGGGGCAGTACCACCGGTTTGACCATTATGACCGGCAGGGGCCGGTCATCTATCCCGGCGAATATGCCGTGACGCAGAACTATGGGCAGACGGGCAACATGAATGCCGCACTGGGCGAGGCGGTCTTCATGATGGGCATGGAGAACAATTCCGACATCGTGCGCATGAGCAGCTACGCGCCCATCTTCATCAATGAGAACCACAGCCAGTGGCACCCCGACATGATACGCTTCAATAGCGCAAAGGCTTTCGGCACGCCCAGCTACTGGGTGCAGCAGCTCTTCCCCAACCATGTGGGAACCCGCGTGGTGGGCAGCCGGCTCACCTGGAGCATGCCACGACCCCAGGGGATGAGGCGCAGCCGGCCGGTGCAGGTGGGCGTGGGCACATGGAGCACCCGCGCCTCGTTCCGCAACGCACAGGTCATCATCGATGACCGCACGCTGGATGTGGAGCCTGGTCAGGCCTGGGCGGCGGCCAACCTGAAGCAGCACGGCGAGTGGAAGACCGCCGACGGGATGCTCACACAGACCTCTATGGAGCAGGGCACGGCACGCCTCTGCCCCGTGGCCATCAGGGGCGACCGCTATTCGTGGCGCATCGAGGCACGCAAGGACAGCGGTGACGAGGGTTTCCTCATGCTCTTCGACTATGTCGGCAGGCAGGACTACTGCTGGTTCAATGTGGGTGGATGGGGCAACACAAAGAGTGCCGTGGAGCAGACCGCCGCAGGACAGAAGAGCAAGATGCCGGGTGAGAAGGACGCCCGGGTGGAGAACGGAGTGTGGCACACGCTGCAGGTGGACGTAGATAGGGACAGTGTGTTCTGCCTGATGGACGGGCAGCTGCAGTGCGAAGGCATCATCACAGGAGGCGACATGCACGGTGTGTATTCCACCAGTACGCTTGACGAGCGCACGGGCACGCTATATACCAAGGTGGTCAACCTGGGCAACACAGGTACCGACGGCACGCTCCATCTCAATGGCGGACGTGCCACCAAGGCTACCCTCACCCGCCTGGCAGCCCAGAAGGGCACCGATGAAAACACCATGCAGGAGCCCCTGCGGGTGGCACCCGTGCAGGTGGAGACGGCGGTGGAGCCCGATGGCAGCACCGTGCGATTCAGCGTGCCGCCGTTCAGCATCAGCATCCTCAGTGTGAGCCTGCAGTGATTTTCGGGCGCACCACCGTGGTGCGTTCCACTTTTATATCGTATCTTTGCACTTATAATATGGACCAGAAGAACGTACTAATCCAGCAACAAGGCCAGCAGCAGGTGCAGGTGCAGACACTGGCTCCGCAGCAAGTGCTCTTGGCCAAGCTGACGGAGATGCCTGTGGATGCCCTTCGTCAGAGGGTGGAGAACGAGTGCATGGAGAATCCCTGGCTGGAGAAGGCCGGTGGCGACAGCGATGAGGCCGTGGGCACAGAGGCTGACAGCGACGGCTCCAGTGCTCTGGACGGAGACGGCGGGAGCGTTGCCGACGAGCGCGTGGGCGACTATGGGTCCGAGGACGACATCCCCGACCACCTGCTCAATGGCGCCGCTGCACAGAACCGACCCGAGAACGTGGATTACCGCACCACGCTCTCCTTCTATGACCACCTGAAAGACCAGGTCCATGAATACGACCTCACACCCCATCAGGAGCAGGTGCTCGAGTACCTGATAGGGTCGCTCGGCGAGGACGGCATGCTGTCCAAGTCGCTCGACCAGCTGGCTGATGAGGCCGAGATATACCAGAACCTGACCACCGACAGCCGCGAGCTGGAGCAGATGCTGCACATCCTGTGGCAGTTTGATCCGCCTGGCATCGGTGCCCGCTCGCTGCAGGAATGTCTCCTGCTGCAGATAGCCCGAGCCCCCCATGTGCGCTTCCGCAAGGAGGCCACCGAGGTGTTGCGCTCCTGCTACGACGATTTCATGCACAAGCGATGGGACAGGATAGGGCAGCGGCTGCACCTGGACGACCGCACCATCGAGGGTGTCAAGCGTGTGATACTGCGCCTGAACCCCCATCCGGGCTTCTCCCTGGGCGAGCAGGACGGGGCGGCCAGCCAGCACATCACGCCTGACTTTATCGTGGAGACCGACTCCGATGGCAACATCACCCTGACGCTCAACGAGGGCGACATGCCTGCACTCACCGTGAGCGAGGATGCCACCGAGCGCCTGGCGGCATACGACAGACGCAAAGGCCGCCCGCTGAGCCACTCCGAGCAGGAAGACATGCGCTTCACACGCCGCTACGTGGAGCGCGGACAGATGTTCATACAGGCGCTGATACAGCGTAGGGAGACCATGACACGCACCATGCAGGCCATCATCAACTGGCAGCGGCCCTTCTTCCTCGAGGGTGACGAGAGCCTGCTGCGCCCCATGGTGCTCGACGACATTGCCGGACGCACGGGCTACGACATCAGTACCATCAGCCGCGTGAGCAACAGCAAGTACGTGCAGACCAGCTTCGGCATCTATCCCCTGCGCTGGTTCTTCCAGCGCAAGAGCGTGAGCGCCGATGACAGCAGCGAGGTGACACAGCGCGCGGTGATGGGTGAATTGCGCAGGCTGGTGGAGTCGGAGGACAAGGCCCGCCCGCTGAGCGACGGACGTCTGGCCGAACTCATGGCAGAGCGAGGCTACCCCCTGGCACGCCGCACTGTGGCCAAGTACCGCGAGCAGATGGGCATCCCGTCGTCAAAAATGAGAAGATGAAGACAATAATCAGCATAGCACGAGTGCTCTCAGCGCTCTTCCGCCCCGTGTATTACCCCATCGTGGGGTTTATCATACTGTTCACCTTCACCTACATGAGCATCTTCCCGTGGGTGTTCAAGCTGTGGGTGGTGGTCATGGTATATGTCTTCACCGTGCTCCTTCCCAGCGTCACCACACATGCCTACCGCCGTCTGAGGGGATGGCGGGCGCACGAGCTGGGACACAGGGAGAAGCGTGTGGTGCCCTACGCCATACACCTCTGCGGCTACCTCTGCTGCATGTTCATCATGCGCAACATCCATCTGCCGCGCTTCATGCTGGCTATCCTGGCCGTGAGCTTGCTGGTGCAGGCTGCCTGCCTGCTGGTCAACCTGAGGTGGAAAGTGAGCACGCACTCGGCAGGAGCGGGCGCTGTGACAGGTGCCCTGGCGGCCTACGCGCAGCTCTTCGGCTTCAATCCCGTGTGGTGGCTGTGCGGTTGCATCCTGCTGTGTGGGCTGGTGATGACCAGCCGCACCATACTGCGCAGGCACACGCTGTGGCAAGTGCTGGCCGGCACACTGCTGGGCGTGCTGTGTGGCTACTCGGGCATCAGGATGATGTGACGCGGCGGGCCGTCTGACGCAGCACGCTGCATCGACCATCGCAGCGCACTGCATCGGCCATCGCAGCACGCTCCGTAGTCCATCGCACCGCACTGCATAAAAAGGTACGGTATTCCGGCTGAAACTGGTTGGCGCACCGGCAGGAGCGTGATTGTGCATTGAGCATCGTCGAAAGGGGCGCTGCGAGGGACCGAAAAGCCTCCCGTATGGAGAGGAAAGGGGCGCTGCGAGGAGAAGAGGAGACTCCTTGGTGTCCCTGACCAGAGTGAAGAAATGGAAAAAGGAACGACTTAAAACTATAGACACATGGAACCCATTGTAAGTGTTATCATGGGCAGCACAAGCGACCTGCCCGTCATGGAGAAGGCTCTCGCCTTTCTGAACGAACAGCAGATACCCTTTGAGGTGAATGCGTTGTCGGCCCACCGCACGCCCGATGACGTGGAGGTCTTTGCACGCTCAGCCGAAGAGAGGGGCATCAAAGTGATTATCGCGGCAGCAGGCATGGCTGCGGCTCTGCCTGGCGTCATCGCTGCCAGCACCACCGTACCCGTCATAGGTGTGCCCATCAAGGGTATGCTCGATGGTCTGGATGCCATGCTCTCCATCATCCAGATGCCTCCTGGCATACCTGTGGCCACAGTGGGAGTGAATGGGGCGCTCAATGCTGCCATCCTGGCAATGGAGATGCTTGCTCTGAGCGATGCACACATCGCCAAGCGGCTGCACGCATACAAGGAGGGGCTGGGCGCCAAGATAGCCAAGGCCAACCGCGAGCTGGCCGAGCTGAAGTATGATTTCAAGTGCAACTGAAACCAAAGGAGACTGCAAGGCATGACCGACATCAATCATAGTACGGCTTCTGCCCTCAAGCCAGAGGCTCCCTACGTGCGCCGCCGGAGCAGCGTGGTCAGGGTGGGGCAGACTGCTATCGGTGGCGACAATCCCATCAGGGTGCAGTCGATGACCACCACCAACACCAACGACACAGAGGCTTGCGTGGCGCAGGCCAAGCGTATCATCGCTGCCGGGGGCGAGCTTGTGAGGCTCACCACACAGGGCACGCGTGAGGCGGAGAATATGGCCAACATATCGGCGCAACTGAAGGCGGAGGGCATCATGACGCCCCTCGTGGCCGATGTACACTTCAATCCCGCTGTGGCGGATGTGGCTGCCACATGCTGCGAAAAGGTGCGCATCAACCCCGGCAACTACGTAGATCCCGCCCGCACCTTCAAGAAGTTGTCCTATGACGACGCTGAGTATGCCGACGAGGTGCGCAAGATAGAGGCCCGGCTGCTGCCCTTCCTCGATATCTGCAAGCAGCATCACACGGCGGTGCGCATAGGGGTGAACCACGGATCGCTCTCCGACCGCATCATGTCGCGCTTCGGCGACACGCCCGAGGGCATCGTGGAGTCCTGCATGGAGTTCCTGCGCGTGTGCCGCAAGGCGCACTTCACCGATGTGGTGCTGAGTATCAAGGCCAGCAACACCGTGGTGATGGTGCGCTCGGTGCGCCTTCTGGTCGAGGCCATGGACCGCGAGGACATGCACTTCCCCCTGCATCTGGGTGTCACCGAGGCGGGCGAGGGTGAGGACGGACGCGTGCGCAGTGCCGTAGGCATAGGCGCGCTGCTCACCGAGGGGCTGGGCGATACCATCCGCGGATGCGGGC
>OQWM01002786.1_pt1 | contig 11805 bp, 10 predicted proteins | sample 1691531 | NCBI WGS metagenome assembly OQWM01 (sample SAMN03418257, study PRJEB22391) | human gut metagenome | biome: human-gut; feature: organic feature; material: feces | host: Homo sapiens | place: Tanzania | collected 2013-01 | reverse complement strand
AACAGCCTTGATTTCGGCGGCGTACTGACCGAGCTGAATCTGCCGGTGACGGAAGATAAAAAGCTCTGGGATCAGATCATGGAGCTGACGCCGCTGAAACGGTGGATGACCGTCGAGGAAGCTGCTGACTGGGCGTATTTCATGACCGTGACGAACCGGTTCTGCACGGGACAGAATATTCTGATTGACGGCCTTGAAGCGGGAAATGCACATTTTGTATGGCCGGATGAATGATTTGTTAATTTCCTGCACAAACAAAAAACAGGTTCCCTGCACGGAAGCTTTTTGAGCTTTTCCGCTGCCTGTCCGCCAATGGTGGTGCGGAAGGTGCCCTGTTTCTTTTTATTTTTTTCTTTTTATTTTTTTCGTTTTTTCTTACGCTTTCTCAAACACCAAAATTTTCTCTGCGAATTTGTGGACGATCGGCATCCACATCACCAGCTTGTAGATGGGATTCAGTGTTTCCATACCGCGGGCGATGTTGTCGTCTTTTACTTTTCGGAAACCGGCGGCAATGTCGCCCAGGTCTGTAAAGCTGTTCGCACCCCAGGTAAATGTCGCGCCTGTCGCCTGGATGGATTTTTCGATGTTTTCTTTCTTTACAAAGTACGGGCACAGCGTTTCCATGCAGACGTAGGCATTGTCGAAGTGATCGTGGATGATGGCGAGCATCGTTCTGACCTCATCCGCTTTCATGTACATGGTCAGACCTTCGATGATGAAAAGCATTTTGCCCCGCACTTTTACCTGATCGGCCCATGCCGGATCGAGCACGGAACACGCAATCGTGGAAACGCAGCCGGATTCCTGATAGATCGAATCGCGCACCTCAATCGTCTCCGGCAGATCGAGATTATACCAGGTGATTTTTCCATTATCCATGCGGTAAAACCGTGTGTCCAGACCACAGGCGATGTTGAGAAAGAGCAACCGATGAAAAGATGAATTGGTACGCCAATACATGCCAAAAGGTTCTTACTTTGATGAATTGACAGATAAAAACATCGAGGTTGTCGGAGCAAACCAAACAACCGACCAAGGAAAAAGCGTGGCTTTCCAACTCTGCGTGAATGCTTTTTTGCTAACTTTGCAATCATAACAAATGGTCTGATTGGGTAAACTGCATTTGTGAGTTGACTTCGGCTTACTATTGCATACTTTTTTGCAGAAAGAACGGAGTGGCTCTTTGTGTGCAAAGGTCTGTTGCCCGGAGACGAAACCGGAAACTAATATTGATTGAAAATGATACACAATATATTGTACTATAACGGGAGTAAGATAAATTACCAATGTGAAGGGAAAGGAGAAACAACGCTTGTATTGCTACATGGTTTCATGCACGATTTGCGTATCTGGGCTCCGTTCGTTTATTCCTATATGAGAGAAATACGTGTGGTTACCATCGATTTGCCGGGGCATGGAGAAAGTGAATGTTGCGATGAGGTGCATACGATGGAACTGCAAGCCGATGTGGTGAAAGCCGTCTTGGATGAATTGGGAATAAAGAAGTGTGTCATGGCGGGACATTCCATGGGCGGTTATGTGGCTTTGGCTTTCGCAGCGAGGTATTCTGATTATCTCAGAGGGCTTTGTCTTGTCAATTCTCATGCTTTGGCTGACGGGGTTCAAAAGGCGGAAGACCGCAGACGCATGTGCAGAATCGTGAAAGAGAACAGGGCGGGTTTTATAATCAATTTCATTCCGCAGTTGTTTGCCGAATGCAATCGAGACAGCCTCGATGAGGAAATCAAAGACTTGCAGGATTATGCTCTGAATACGGGAACAAAGGGTATAATTGCTGCACAGGAAGGCATGATTACGAGAAAATCCCATGTAGATGTGTTGCAGAACAGCAATTTCCCTGTTTTGTTCATTGCAGGCAGGGAGGATAAGCGTATATCGGTGGATTTGGTCATCGCTCAAGCCTCTTTGGCTCCGCATTGCGAAATAATGTTGCTGCCGAATGTGGCCCACATGTCCCACGTTGAAGCGAAAAATATCGTCAAACAACGTCTGCTTTCTTTTGTTCGTATGTGTTTTTCGATGGTAAGCCCTTTATGAAAAAGTTTTTGAAATGAGGGATTTCACCAAAGGCAGTGTCGGACAAAGCATATTCCTGTTCGGTCTTCCTATAATACTCGGTAATCTGTTTCAACAACTATATACCTTCGTCAACAGTGCCATAGTCGGGCGGTTTCTCGGTGATGAGGCTTTGGCAGCGGTAGGTTCGGTGTATCCGATGGTCTTTTTTCTTGTTTCTCTTGTAATAGGCATAGGTTCAGGCGGCAGTGTGCTGGTGTCTCACTTCTTCGGAGCAAAAGGACATGAACAAATACCGCTCGTGGTAAGTACTTTCTATATATTTTTTCTCGGTTTGGGTATAACAGTCAGTCTTGCAAGCATAATTTTTGCCCCATGGATTTTCTCGCTTCTCGGTTTGGAAGCAGCCATTCGCGTGCAGGCTGTCGCATATATGAGAGTGTATATGCTGGGAATGTTTTTCTCTTTCTGCTTTAACAGTGCCGTGAGCATTCTCAGAGGCTTGGGCGACAGTAGAACGCAACTCGGCTATCTTATAGGAGCGAATGCACTCAATGCCTTGCTATCTTATATCTTCATCGCGAAGTTTCATCTCAGCCTTGTCTCCACTGCATGGGCTTCTGTCATAAGTCAGTTCCTTGCAGCATTGCTTTTGTTTCTACGTCTTCAAAAATACAACGAATATTTCAGGTTCAGGAAGCAATCGAAATACTTCGACAATGCCACCTTTCGGGAATTGCTCCGAATAGGCTTGCCGACCGGTGTGCAACAATCGGTGGTCGCATTGTCGCAAATACTTATACTCGGTTTGGTCGCCAAGTTCGGAACAGATGCCGTTGCCGCATATTCCGCCGCTTCAAGAATAGAATCGATAGCCTTACTGTTCGTGTTGAATCTTTCTTCTGCCTTAACGAGCTTTGCAGGACAAAATTTCGGTGCAGGTAATGCGGACAGAGTTCGGAAAGGCTTGCGTTCCTCTCTGATAATGATGACATGGCTTTCATTGGTAACATTCGTTATCTTTTTCTTTTTCCCCGATGGACTTATGGGACTGTTCTCCGATACACCGGAAGTTTGCCTTATCGGAAAAGAATACCTGCAAATCATGGGCTTGTTTTGGATATTGTTTGCACTTATGAATACTTTCACATCTTTCTTTCGCGGACTCGGCTATGCCTTTGTGCCGATGTTGATAAGCATTATAAGCCTGTGGTTCGTCAGGCTGCCTTTATCCTATTGGCTTTCCATGTTCAGAGGCGTTGAAGGAATTTGGTTGGGAGCCCCTTTGTCATGGTTGTTGGGCGTATTGTGCTTTTTGGTCTATTACAAAAAATCACGATGGCACAAAAAGAGAACTTTCGGTTTCGCTTCAACGAGCATATTGCTGCTTTGCTTTTGCTGGAACGGAAGTACACAGGCACAAAGTTCTTGTTCCGATTATCTTTCGCCACTGACGATACCTCTGAGCAGTTCGGGACATTTCGCAGAATTGAGAACGAACCATTTTCATTCCGGAATAGACCTGAGAACGCAAGGAATGGAAAACCAATATGTCATCTGTCCGTATGACGGTTACGTTTCACGGATAAAAATTCAGGTTTTCGGAGGAGGAAAGAACCTTTACATCGATCACACCAACGGATACACCACTGTATATATGCACTTGAATGCATACTATGGCAAAATCGGAAAATATGTAAAGGCATATCAATATAAGAATAAGTGCTACACCTTCGATATAAACGTACCCAAAGGGCGTTTGATGTTGAAAAAAGGAGATACCATAGCCCTAAGCGGCAACACAGGCTCATCGGGAGGACCCCATCTGCACTATGAAATACGCCAAACGGCATCTCAACGTACCATGAACCCCATTTTGAAAGGTCTTCCGCTGCAAGATAGTATCACTCCGGAACTTTACGCTATTCGTTTGCTGCCTTGCGATGAGTATTCGACAGTTTCGGGAAGTAATTCCGCCAAGTTCTTCGATTTGAAAAAAGACACGACTTTCAAATACGGCGATACCATAGTTGCAAACGGCAGGTTCTATCTTTGCGTCGAGGCGTACGACCGTTCAAACGGCTCGACGGCTAAAAACGGAGTGTATGACACAAGGATATTCACCGATAACGAATTATTGTTCCGATACAACAATTCCGATTTTTCTTTTTCCGATTCGAGATATGCCAATGCCATCATAGATTATGCCTATTTCAAACAAAGCGGACGAAGAATGCTTTGGACGAAACAACTGCCTGCCTGTCGCATAAGGTGTGTTAATTATCGGGACGGCGGAGTTATCGCAAGCAGAAACGGACAAGTGCAGGAAATCCGCATATTGCTTTCGGACGAAAGAGACAATGCAAGCGATTTTGTATTCTACCTGAAAGGAGAATTGCAGAATCCTAATATTGCACTATTACAAAATCTTGCGGGAAAAAGAACTCGGGAAACGGAACAGACTGAAAAATCCGGGATATATGCCATCGATAGGAGTAAACCCTCTACAATAATTCTTCCGGATTCGAGTTCGGTGTATTTTCCCGAAAACAGCCTTTATGAAAACCTTGATTTGAGATATTCTTCCACCAAAGGAAAATTCTCATCCGTTCATAACATTCATGATAACCGCACACCCTTGCACAAAAGCATAAAACTGAAATTTCGTTACAGCAAGAACCTTGAAACATATAAAAGCAAGGCTCTTGTGGTATCTACAACCGGTAAAGGCAGACGAAGTTCCGTTGGAGGCAAGGCAGAGGGCGATTATATCGTTTGCTCTGTTTCAAACTTCGGAACATACACCGTGGACATAGATACCGTTGCACCTGTTTGCAAGGCGAAGAACTTCGTCTCCGGAAAGAAAATCAAACCGAAGCAAAGAAGCATACAGGTTCGTATAAGCGACAACCTCTCCGGCATATCTTCGTATAATGCATACCTGAACGACAAATGGTTGTTGGCAGAGTACGACGGCAAAAGCGGAACTCTGATAATGGCAGCGGAAGATTTCCCGAAAGGCAGGAGCGAATTGAAAATAATACTTTCCGACGCCAAGAACAATACTTCGACTCACCGATTTATCGTTGTAAGGTAGTGGCGGAAGATGCTTGAAAGCGGATATGAAATATTGAAATTACTAATATAAACGACAAAACAAAAAAAAGATGAAAAGAAAACTGATATTGATTGCTGCAATGCTGTTTACCGGTATTTGCATACCTGCATGCAATGAGGACAATGACAAAGATGAAACAACAGAAGTGGTAAAACCGGCAGAAAACAACCGTCAGACTTTCTCCGGAGAGATGGTTGTGGGAGAATATTCAAGACCAGATGTAAAGGTGGAACTCGTTTATGTGAGCGGAACGGAGTTGAATATCAAATTGAACAAGGTCAAGTTTTCCGAAGCCATGCCTATCGAATTGGACATAGAGTTAAAAGGAATTACCTATACGAAAGAAAACGACATCATCACCTTTGCCTCCTCCGAAATCATTCCTTACGTTGCCGGAGGCGAGATGCCGGATTATAAGATGAACAATCTCGAAGGCAGAATAGAAAACGAAACCCTGCAACTCCGATGCGAACGCCAAGGAATAACGATAGAATATACGGGAATGCAGCAGTAGAAACACAAATTTGAGTTTGGAAAGAATGAAACGACACTTATTTTCGGTTTGAAAAAGTGTTGTTTCTTTTTATCCGTTTATGCTTAGAACAGAGGGCTTTCCCGCAACGATTTTCTTGGACAGTTTCTTCACCACTTCGGCATAGCTGTGGCGTATAAGGCTTTTTATGCAGTCGTCGGACAGCATGCCGTGAGTGTTTATCTGATTCCAATACTTCTTGTTCATATGCCATGCCCCTTCTATATCGGAATATTTGTCTCGTAAATCCAATGCACGCTCGGGGTCGCACTTCAAAATAACCCAATCGGAGTTTTGAAGGTCTGTCATGGCGAATATCTTTCCCATTATGCGAAAAACCAAAGTCGTTTCATCGAAAGGAAAATCTTCCGTAACGAATGGCAGAGAGAGACAGTAATCCCGTATGCTTTCTATGTTCATTTTCTTTCCATCGGTCTAAATCATGTCTTGCTGTTTTGCAAAGTCCATGTAGGATTTCGAGAATTTGAGAGCATCTTCTCTCGTATAGCGAACCTCCGTGAAGACTTTGGCAAGGTTTTCCTGCTTGGCTTCCTTGATGTAACCCTGTATTTGCGGCAACTTTTCAAAGTCGGAGTACAACGTTTCCAAACGTCGGGCATCATAATCCTGATACTGCTCCTCGTGAACGACAGCTTCCAACGGCAAACGCTCGGTCAAGGGCGGACATTCGGCAGGGTAACCGAGTGTTATGGTGGTTACGGGTATTACGTGCTTCGGCAATGCAAGCAATTCGGCAATCGGCTGAGCCATATAAGTAACCGTACCCATGAAACAAGCCCCCAAGCCCATGCTTTCGGCTGCCGTAACCATTGCCTGCGAACAAATCGTTGCATCGACCGTCGAAACCTGAAACCAAAGGAAGTTATTGTATCCGGCAACGGCTCCTCTCAATTCGCAATACTTGTGAAAACGGTTCACATCTGCACAAACGGTAAGCACGACCGCCGCTTCGGAGACCTGTCTCTGGTTGAAGTGCAATTTGCAAAGAGCTTCCTTTCTTTCCTTTTGCCGTGTAACGATAATGGAATAAAGCTGCATGTTGCCGCAGTTTGAAGCTCTTATTCCGGCTTGCAGTATTTTCTCCAAGTCCTCCTGTTTTATTTCCTGTGTCGTGTATCTCCTTATTGTGCGACGCGACAATAATTCTTTCAAATTCTCTTCCGCCATAATTGTTCTCCTTTCTTTTGTGTTTTTCTTGTTTGTTGCAAAGTGCAAAAGTACGAATAATGTACCGAATGCCTTACCCGAAAAGAACAAACGAGGCGGATAAGTGTTTAATGCCGTGAACGGAACTTCCAAACAAGGTTGCATTCCGTGGATTGTGTCATTAAAATTATTCAACAATGAGAAAAACAGGATTATTCGTACTTTTTGCAGTATCGCTTCTTGCATTCGGCAAAACAGATGCCTGCACCGGCATAACATTACGAACGACGAAAGGACAAACTATAACAGCCAGAACGATAGAGTGGGCTTACACCCCGTTGAAAGGCATATATACCGTTGTGCCGAGGGGTTATACGCAACGTTCTTTCCTTCCCGATGGCTTGAAGGAGGGAATGGAATTCACTTCACGCTATGGTTACGCGGGCGTGGCGGTGGAACAGGCGGAGTTCGTAATGGAAGGAATAAACGAAGCGGGTCTTTCGGCAGGTCTTTTCTATTTCCCCGACTACGGTGAGTACGAAGATTACGACAGTTCCAAGAAAAACAAAACGATAAGCGACTTTCAACTTGTCTCGTGGATACTTGCGAACTTCAAAACGGTGGACGAGGTGAAAGCGGCAATGAAGGATATTCGTGTAGTGTCGATAGACCGACGCAGTTCGACCGTGCATTGGCGTGTAATCGAGGAATCGGGAAGGCAAATCGTCATCGAGATTGTGGGAAAGCAGGTTTTGTTTCATGAAAACAGGCTCGGAGTATTGACGAACTCGCCGGACTTCGATTGGCATTTGAAAAACCTGAACAATTACATCAATCTTTTTGCCGGTTCTGCCGAGAGCAAAAAAATGAACGGTGTTACGCTTCACGCTTTCGGGGCAGGCAGCGGGTTGCTCGGCATTCCGGGAGACATGACGCCTCCTTCACGTTTCATAAGAGCCGCTTTCTTTCAGACGAATGCACCATTGTTGGTATCAAATGAAGAAACGGTTTTTCAAGCCTTTCATATACTGAACAATTTCGACATTCCGATAGGAGTGCAGTTCTCGAACAAGGAAGAAATTCCCCCGATGGCGAGCGCGACACAGTTTACCATTGCAAGCGATTTATCGAACAGGCGGATTTATTACCGAACCGTTTATAACAGCGACCTGAGATGCATAGACCTGAAAGCGATACGCTTCGATAAAGTGAAGTTCAAAGCAGAACCATTGGACGAGGTTCGAACGCAAAGCGTAAAGAACATAGTCGTGAAGTAGAACAGGCACGGCTGATACATGTTCATGCCGAAACGAAACGCCGAAAGAAAAAATTCTTTCGGCGTTTCGTTGAAATAAATCGGCGTTTTAATCTCCGGAAACGGTGTTTCGCCAAACTGTTGCAAGACAGTAGTTTTACGTTTGTGGGATTTGCTGCATGCTTTTGTTGATAAGTTCTTGAAATTTACCGTTTTCAATCATTGCTTCAAAAAACCGTTTATGCTTTCAGCAGTTTGCGAACATCAAGACGGTAAGCCGTGAAGATGAAGCCCGAAAGGAGCAGAGTGTTTGCTGTAAGCCTTATTGCCATACCTGCGTTTGTGCCTATCGTTTGCATGATTCCGAACAACAAAAGAGCGAAAAGAGTGTATAGCATAAGGCGTTTGACGGGGTAATTCACCGGATAATATTTTTGTCCCGTGAAATAACAAAGCACCATTATGCTTACATAGCAAAGGAGTGTTGTCCATGCCGCTCCGATATAGCCGTATATCGGAACCAAAAGGTAATTCATGACCAATGTAATGATTGCTCCGATGATGGAAATATATGCTCCGTAAATCGTTTTGTCGCTTACCTTATACCAAACGGAGAGATTGTAATACACACCAAGGCATAGATTTGCCAATAGCAATATAGGAACGATTTTCAAGCCGCTGCGGTATTGTTCGCCGACGAAGTATTGCAGTATATCCATATAGGCGACAACTCCGAGGAAGACCGTAAGAAGAAAAAGGGTATATACGTTGAGGACTTTTGCGTAAGTCTGTTTCGCATCGCTTCTGTTCATTTTCGAGAAAAAGAAAGGTTCGGCTGCAAATTTGAATGCCTGAATGAAAAGGCTCATGATGATGGATAGTTTGTAGCATGCCCCGTATATTCCGATTTGTCCCATTATCCAATTATTGCAATCCGCCGTTTCCTGCGGGCAACGGGAGAGATGTCTCAATGCTATGCGGTCGAAGGTCTCGTTCACCATTCCCGCAAAGCCCCCTATCATTACCGGCAATCCGTAAAGTAGCATGCATTTCAGTAGTTTCAAATCGAAATCGAAGCGAAATTGAAGATACTGCGGCAGAAGAAGCAAAGCGGATATGGCAGAAGCGAACATATTGCTGAGGAAGATACACATCACAAGGTCTTTTGGCTTTATGACGAAAAAGAACAAAAGGTTGAAACCTATATTGGAAAATATATCCATGCTTTTGATGAAAGCGAATCGGGCGGCCTTGTTTTCCTGTCGCAGTTTTGCATACGGAACAGCCCGTAAGGCATCGAGAGAAACGATGATAAGAAAATATGTTATGTAGTTCTTGTGCGAGGAATAACTCATCAGATTGCTTATACCGTCGAGGTTCAACAGCGTTGCGACAAGGAAAATGCCTGTTGTGCAGAAAAGGGAAAGCATTGCGGTGTTATATACCTTGTTTCCGTTGTCCTTATCCTGCGAAAACCTGAAAAAAGCCGTTTCCATACCGTATGTAAGCAGTATCATAAGGAAAGAGACGTAGGCATACAATTCCGACACTATTCCGTAGCTTTCGGGAGCAAGCGTATAAGTGTAAACAGGCACCAAAAGATAGTTCAAAAATCTTCCGATGATGGTCGGAATGCCATAAACGGCGGTTTGTCCCGCCAACTTCTTTATATCGGACATGTTTTCTGTGATTTATCGGTTGGAATAATAGATTGGTTGCTGTGCATATAAGAAAGCGGTTATCTCATGACCGCTATAATGCCTGCCCGTACCGCCATACGTTAAAGACATTACGGCAGGCAACATCACATTCGGCTTCCTTTTGGATTTATTGGTTTTCAAATCGTCGCTGATCAATATTTGCAAACCTCTTTGCAAGATATACTTTCGTAAAGCAAGGACGCATATCCCCGCTTTTTCGTACAAAGGTAGGAAAAAAAGCATACATACCACGGGAACGAGAATGAAAGAGGCGAAAATATCGTACCTTTGCAGGGTAATATGAAAGTAACAGGTTTTTCATTCGTAAAGAATGCAATCAAATATGATTATCCCATAGTGGAATCCATAACTTCCATTCTTCCGATTTGCGATGAGTTCGTCATTGCGGTCGGAGATTGCAACGATGGAACGAGAGAATTGATTGAAAGCATAGGTTCGGATAAAATAAGGATTATCGATACGGTTTGGGACGAGAGTCTGCGTGAAGGAGGAAAGGTGTTGGCAGATGAAACCAACAAAGCGTTCGATGCCATAGATGATTCATCGGATTGGGCGTTCTATATTCAGGGCGATGAGGTAGTTGTCATTGGAAAAAGCGGTGATAATGAGCTGAGCGCTGAGGAAGTTTCTGAACTTGCAGGAAGCTTTAATTATGAACTTTTGTGTGATCTTGGAAAACGTATTCCAAGAGTTTATTACCGCCACGGCAAAGTAGTCGGAAGCAAGGATTATAACGAAGACGATTACTGTGATTTTATGTAACCAGAGTCAAAAGGTCAGAAACATGAGTAAGCAAAGCGTATTACGAATGTTTTTGAAGATGCAGGAGTGCAAAGCAAAGCGTTAAATTGTTGCGATGATCAATATATGCACATACCATACAATAACAGCATCTGTCAGGATGAATAAGAAATTCCAATATGGAAATACTTAGAATATCCTGAAAGAAATTGGAGTGTGCATATATGGTAATCCGTAGAGGTGATATTTATTATGCGGATCTTCGCCCTGTGGTAGGTTCTGAACAGGGCGGTGTCCGCCCGGTACTTATTATACACGATATGGGAAACAGGCACAGCCCGACAGTGATTTGTGCCGCCATTACATCGCGCATGTCAAAGGCAAAGCTGCCAACGCATGTTGTAATCGATTCACGCTGCTGCAGCATCGTAAAAGATTCAGTTGTATTACTAGAGCAGCTTCGCACAATAGACAAACAGCGCCTTCGCGAAAAGGTATGTCATCTGGAGGAAGATATGATCCGCCAGATAGACGAAGCACTGCGCGTCAGCTTAGACATCACCCGTACATAGATAGAGCGGGTCTTTCAAATTATACTTGCAAGATTGAAAAATACATGATAAGATAAATTAGTTAAACAAACATATAGTTTTAAGTCACAAAGGAGCGTTAAAAATGTCAGGACATTCTAAATTTGCCAATATTAAGCATAAGAAGGAAAAGAACGATGCCGCAAAGGGAAAAGTATTTACCCGTATCGGCCGTGAGATCGCAGTTGCAGTAAAGGAAGGCGGAGCAGATCCGGCAAACAACAGCAAGCTGCGTGATGTCGTTGCAAAGGCAAAGGCAAACAACATGCCAAATGATACCATTGACCGCAGCATCAAGAAGGCAGCAGGAGATGCAAATGCTGCAAACTACGAGTCTATCACTTACGAGGGATATGGCCCAAGCGGAACTGCGATCATTGTAGAGACACTGACCGATAACCGTAACCGTACCGCATCAAATGTGCGCAACGCTTTCACAAAGGGCAGCGGAAACGTAGGAACAAATGGCTGCGTATCCTTCATGTTTGACCGCAAGGGTCAGATTATCGTAGATAAGGAAGAGTACGAAGGCGATGCAGATGAGCTGATGATGACTGCTCTTGATGCAGGTGCAGAGGATTTCTCCGAGGAAGACGGCGTAAAAGCAGGTGAACTTGAAGCCGAATTTGCCGACCTTGACG
>OQWM01002782.1_pt1 | contig 11817 bp, 8 predicted proteins | sample 1691531 | NCBI WGS metagenome assembly OQWM01 (sample SAMN03418257, study PRJEB22391) | human gut metagenome | biome: human-gut; feature: organic feature; material: feces | host: Homo sapiens | place: Tanzania | collected 2013-01 | reverse complement strand
CCGCAGCCGCCGGAGCGGTGCTTAAGCCGTAAGGCGGGAATTGTGCGGTGTTGCCTTAAATTTCGCAGAGCTTACCCGGCTCTGCAACGCGCACCTTGCCATCGGCCACAAACCAGATGGGCTGTGCCGACGGGTTATACAGCCGCTTACCGTCTGCACTTTCGCGCGTGCTGCGCAGCGCGGTCAGGTAATCTGCAATCTGGCCATTGGTGGCATACCAGATATCCTGTGCGCCGTGCAGCTTTTCTGCCAGCTGCTCCATCAGGGGCCAGGTGTTTTCGCGCTCAAATTCAAAGCTGTGGCCCCAGATATAAAACAGCGGCATTTTTTCATATCCCGGAACATGCAAAAACTTTTCTGCGCGTTCCAGCAATTTATCATTGTGGTGGCAGGTGGGTTTCCAGCGCAGCAGCTCCTGCGGCAGGGCAAAACTTCCGGTGCTTTCCACCGTGCGGCTGTACTGGATGCCCATGGCGCACAGCGCTTCCACCTGTTCGGGGTAGTATTCGCCAAAGGCATAGCTCATGCCCTGCACAATACCGCCGGTCAGTTCTTCCAGCGTCAGGCGGTCCTGCCACACTTCCCGCAGCCATTCAGTCCGGTTCATCTGGCGCGGGTGGCGGTGGGTCACGCCATGGCAGGCAATTTCGTGCTCGGCGTACAGGGTAGGCAGCTCGGCCTTTTGCACATAGCCGTCCTTATCCAGGTTGCCGGAGTTCAGGTGGAAGGTTCCCTTGAAGCCCGCCTGGTTAAAAATTTCGATCAGGCGGCGGTCATATACCTGGCCGTCATCATAACTGAACGTAATGGCTTTGGCCAGCCCACCGGGATACAGGTATTCCATCGTGTTCGCTTCCTTATTATATAATGTTTATTGCGGCGTCACCTGGGCGGGGTCTGCATCCGGCAGGTAGCGGGCCGTGCCCAGAATATTGCCATCCAGGTCGGTGGTAATGCGCAGGCCGGGGCCAGCGGTGAACACCTTGCGGCCATCCACAAAGGCTTCCGCCTCGTGACCACTGTTCACGATCTCCCAACTGCGGCCGTTCAGGGCTTGGGTATAGCGGCATTCCAGCGGGCAGGTGCCCCACACCACGGTATCCCGCACCAGGCTTACGCCGTACATGCGGGCGGTGTATTCCAGCACCGAGAGCATGGCCGGGCCGTAAGCATCCTGCGGGGGCTGGCCAGGTTCACAGATGACCGAAGGTTCGCCGGTAAAGGGGTCATACTGCTGCACAAAGCGGCACTGGGGGCCAATGGCCTGCATCAGCTTTTGCCCCAGTTGGGGGATCAGCTCATACATGCCGTAATTTTCCAGCGCACGGATGGCACGCTGATAGGTCAGCGCTTCAGCCTGGCCGCTCCAGTTGTTGGTGGTCACGTTGCGGAACAGCGGGTCGTTGGCGGCCACGCTGGGCAGCGGCATTTTGGTCCAGAACTCCTGCGGGTTCAGCAGGTGCTCCTTGACAAAGCGCTCCGCCAAAGCATCCGGCAGGCTGTGCCAATACATGCAGCGCAGCGTGTTGTGGATCAGGGTGGGCATCTGGTTGTGGTTTTTGTCGCGGTCAAACATCGCGCCGCGGGCATCGTCCCACAGGTAGCTCACCATTTTGTCCTGCACGGCTTTGGCCTTGGCAGCCCACTGGGCCTGTGCCTCGGCATCACCGCTGATACGTGCAATTTCCGCCAATGTTTCGCGGCAGGCATATGAGTAGCTCATCACATCCATCGAGGCAATGGGCACCGCTGTGCAGCCCTGGGGCGGGGTTTCCTCCTCCCACGGGTCGGGGGCATCGGCGTAACGCATGGCGTGGTCTTCGCCGGTATCGTACTTGCACCAGGTCTCCAGGCAGCCGTCCCCATCGGAATCGCGTACACGCCACAGGTAGGCATCAAACGCTTCCAGCGTTTTGGCCAGCTGGGCCAGGTATTCGGCATCCTTGCCGCCCAGATAGTAAAGATCCAGCGCCGGTTCCGGGAAGCAGAAGCCCTGGAACTTGTTGAACTGCGGCACCACTTTGCCATCAATCACCGCAATGCTGCCGGGGATCCGCCCGTCCGCACGCTGGTGGCGCATAAACATCAGGCTGTTGTTCAGGCCGGTGGCAAAATCACGGCTGGCGTACATCGCGCCGCCCATGGGCTGGGTTTCCAGCCAGATTTTTTCATAGCCGCCGCCCTCAACCAGAACGGGGTCGCCGCCAAAGTTTTTAATGTTCAGGCGGCACTTTTCTTCCGCCTGTTTGACCAGTTGGGAAAGCAGCGGGTCTTTGGTTTCAAACCGGACGCCGGTGTTTGCCTGCATCATGGGAGCTCACCTCTCAAAATGTACGTTCAGATAATCAAAATCGGCATGGTTATGCAGCCCTGCCATATCGTGGGCATACACACCCACATGCGCCCCGGTAAAACCGCGGCAGTGCTCGTCCGTCAAAATATCGGTGGAGCAGGCCGGGCCGATGGACTGCCACTCCCCCTGCGGCTGGCGGTAATAGAACTGCGCCATACCGCCGTCCGGGGTGGTGGTCAGCTTAAAGTCCAGCGTGCCATCCGGCACGGGAACAGGGTCGCACACATCTTCCACCACGCCGGTATCGCTTTTTAACAGTTCCAGCACCGGGGTACCATCCTCGGCGCAGGTCTTGCCCAGCAGGTAGAAGTTCATGCTGTCATAACAGTAGGTAAAACCAGCCATCTGCTCCGGGCAGACGGGGGCAAAGTCCATGCGGGTCTCGGCTTGCATTTCGTGCTCCTGCTGGCGGCGGGCCACCAGGGTGACATGGTGCAGCGAGTTCATGGATTCCTGCCCGGTCAGCCGCAGCCAGCCGGGGCGGGCAGCCAGGTCCACACAATCACCCAGCGGGGTGCGCGGCGTGGCATAGCCGGGGGCAAGAATCGGAGCAATGAAATCATCCTGCTCCGCCATTGCGGGCAGCTCCACTTCTGGCAAATCTTTTGGGGCGGGCACGGCGTTTTGGGCAATTTTGCCGCCGCAGGCCAGCCGCGGCCAGCCATCCTGCCAGGTGATTTTTTGCAGCGCTGTTTCGCGCCCCAGCAGGCTGCCGCGGGCAGAGTTCGGGCGGGAGCACAGGTGTGCCATATACCATTCACCGTTCTGCGTTTCCACAAAGGAACCGTGGCCGCATTTCTGGATGGCGGTCAGATTGTTCTGGTCGGAGGTCAGCAGCGGGTTGTCCGGCATTGTCTCATAGGGGCCGAACACGTTGTCCGACCGCGCAATCGTGACACAATGGGAGTACCCAGTACCACCTTCGGCCACAACCAGATAGTACCAGCTGCCAATGTGATAGATGCGGGGACCTTCGGTGCAGCCGATGCCGGAGCCGCTGTATACCTTGCGGCGTTCGCCCAGCAGGGCGCCGGTTTCGGGGTTCATCTGCTGCACCAGCACACCCTTAAAGCCGTTGACCATGTTGACCAGGTAGCACTTACCATCGGTATCATGCAGCAGCGAAGGGTCGAACCCGATGCTGTTCAGGTACACGGGCTGGCTCCACGGCCCTGTGATGGAAGCGGCACGGCTCATATAGTTGTGGGTGTTGTACCAGCGGCCTTTTTTGGTGGTCACGTTGGTAACAAGCAGGTAATAATACTGCCCATCCCAGCTCAGGTCCGGGGCCCAGATGCCGCCGGAGTTGGGGTCCCCCCGCAGGTCCATCTGGCCGGGTTCGCGCAGCGGGCTTGGCAGCTGCTCCCAGTGGGCCAGGTCTTTGGAGTGGTACAGGTTGACACAGGGCCACCATTCAAAGGTAGAAGTGGCAATGTAATAATCGTCCCCGGTGCGGATCATGCAGGGGTCCGGGCAAAAGCCGCGCAGGATGGGGTTCTGGATGGTTTTCATACAAACATCAGCCTTTCAGGCCGCTGGTGCCAATGCCCTGAACCAGATAGCGGTTGAAGAACAGGAAGATCAGGAACACGGGGATCAGCGAAAGGGTGGACATAGCAAACATTGCGCCGTAGTCCGTGGTGGAAGCAGAGTCGGCAAACAGTTTGATGGCGATAGATACCGTATAGGACTGCGGGCGGCTCAAGTAAAGCAGGGGGCCCATGTAGTCGTCCCACTTCCAGTAGAACTGAATGATAACAGTGGTTACGATAGAGGGTTTCATCAGCGGCAGGATGATGCGGCTGTAGATCTGGTATTTGCTGCAGCCGTCAATGGTAGCGGCTTCGTCCAGATCCTTGGGGATGCCCTGCATGAACTGCATCATCTGATAGATGAAGAACGCTTGGCCGCAGAAGTAAGGCAGGATCAGGGGCACATAGCCGGGAACCAGACCCAGGCGGTAGTAAATCAGGTACTGGGGAATCATGATGACCTGGGTGGGCAGCATCATGGTGACCAGCATACAGGTGAACCAGAACTTGCGGCCGCGGAACCGCACACGGGACAAAGCATAGGCCACCAGAGAAGAGCTGATGACGGTGCCGAAGGTTGCAATGACCGTGATGAAGATAGAATTCTTAAAGAAGGTTGCAAAGGTGGTGCCGCCAAAGCCTTTCCAGCCGGTGGCATAGTTTGTCAGCTTCAGTTCTTTCGGGATCAGGGACAGGGTGCCGCGCAGGATCTCGGCGTTGCCCTTGAACGAGCCGCTGATCATCCACAATACGGGATAAACCATCATAAAGCCGAACAAAATGACAAATGCGTGATACAACACTTTGGTAACTGCTTTTCTGTTATGCATAACCGTACTCTCCTTCCCTGCTTAGTTTGATTCGCTGAACACCCAGAACTTGGATGTTTTGAAGATGATAAATGTGATAAGGCCCATAACCACCAGCATGAACCAGGACATGGCGCAGGCGTAACCCATATCATTGTACTTGAAGGCCTGGTTGTAAACGTACAGGGCGTACAGCATGGTGCTGTTGTTGGGGCCGCCGTTGGTGATGATCATGGCCTGAGTGAACGCCATGAAAGCAGAGATGGTCTGCATAATCAGGTTATACAGAATGATGGGAGACAGGCAGGGCAGCGTGATGCGGAAGAAGGTCTGGTATCCACGTGCGCCGTCGATCCTGGCAGCTTCATAATAGCTGACAGGGATTTCTTTTAAGCCAGCGGCAAAAATAATCATCGAAGAGCCAAACTGCCAGACGGACATCAAAATCAGCGGGTAAAGCGCCAGTTTCTGGTTGCCGAACCAGTTGATGGTGCTCATGCCCATTTCGGCCAGTACGCTGTTGAACAGACCTTTGCGGGCAAACAGCTGTTTCCACACCAGGGCAACGGCCACGCTGCCGCCAACCAGGGACGGCAGGTAGTACAGTGAACGGTAGAACGTAACCATGCGGCTGGGCCGGGTGAGCAGGTACGCCACCAACAAAGCGAAAGTCAGCTTGAGCGGCACAGAGATCAGAACGTACTTTAAGGTGATGGCCAGAGATTTCAGGAAAACCTCGTCCTGGAACAGGCGCAGGAAGTTCTTGAACCCGATAAATGCTGCGGTTTTGGAGCCGAGCGAGTAGTTGGTGAATGCATAATAAAAGGAAATGCACACCGGAATCAGGGAAAAGCAGACAAAGCCAAAGATAAACGGGAACGCAAACACATGGCCGACGGTATTATCTTTGTTCATGAACCTTTTCAGTGCCGAGGTGGAAGTTTGACCTTTCACGAAAGAATACCTCCCTTTCAAAAAGGGCGGGCACAGCCCTTTCTTCCTGACCGTGCCCGCCCGGAGCATTATGAACTTGTGTTAAAACTTACTCAGTGAACAGTGCAGCTGCATCGTCATAGGTCTTCTGGGCAGCTTCTTCTGCGGTGATCTGGCCGTCAACAACCTGCTGGATGTAGTTGCGGTAGTTATCAACAACCTCGTCCTGGCCGTCGGGGCTCAGCACGTTGACCTTGTCTGGCATCTTGAACTGAGAAACCTTGTCCATGAAGTCGTACATGATCTGCTGGCCTTCGGTAGCGTTGGCAGACAGGGTCTCACGAACGGTAGCATTTACAGGAATGCCGCGCTCGCCCTGCAGGATGTTGTTGCAGTCGGGGTCATTTTCAAACCAGCTGATGAACTTAGCAGCTTCTTCTTTCTGCTGGCTGTCCTGAGAGACGCAGAGCATCTGAGAGGACTGGATGACAGCGCCGGAAGGGCCATCGCTGGTGATGCGGGGCAGGGTTGCCAGCTTGAGGGTGCGGCCCTGCTCCTGGCAGACGTTATACATGGTCGGGAACTGGTTGGCAGCAACCCAAGCCATTGCAGCTTCGCCGGTTACCAGGAAGTCGTTTTCGATGTTGGTGATCTCAGCGGAAGCACCGGCATCGGGGTAAACTTCGTTCTTGATGGAGTCTGCACGCATCTGGATGTAGGGGGTCAGCATCTGGGGGTCATCGAAGCCCATGCCGGTCAGATCCAGGTTAAAGAAGCTGTACTGGCCAACATCGCCATACTGTGCAACGTAAACGGAGCAGCCAGCGATGAACTCAGAGGTCAGCATGGAGGAGCAGCCGTAAATGCCAAGCTTTTCATGGATGGTGTTGGCAGCGTTTGCGTAGTCATCCCAGGTCCATGTGTCGGTGGGCTCTGCAACGCCGGCTTCAGCGAACATATCGGGATCGTAAGCAATGCCGTAAGAGTTCAGGCCGTTGGAGATACCCAGCTGATGGCCCTCAGTATCCTGGGTGGTCTTCAGGTTGGCATCGCCGATGCCGGAAACATCCACAACACCGGAAGCGATGTAGTCATCCAGCGGATAGATCTTATCAATGTACATGGGGAAGTTGCCGCCCAGCTGGAAAATGTCCCACACCTGGTCAGAAGCAACCAGGGTCTTGAGCTTGGTGAAATAATCATCAAAGGAGTAATACTCGTACTCGATCTTTACGTTCGGGTGCAGAGATTCATACAGCTCGATGGCCTTGATGGTGCGGTCATGGCGATCCTGAGAGCCCCACCATGCCATGCGCAGGTCAACTTCTTCATCGCCGGTGGAAGCAGCGTCTGCAGTAGAGGATGCAGTGCTTTCGGCAGTGGAGGAAGCGGTGCTTTCAGCGGCGGAGGAAGCGGTGCTGCCGCCGCAGGCTGCCAGGCTTACGCACATAGCGGCGGCCATTGTGGCTGCAATAATTTTCTTTTTCATATGGTGTTCTCCTTAATGTCAAGCAGTGGAACGGCGGCTGGGCAAGCGATGAACCAGCTTTGCCGTTAACATTTTTTATTCAGGCGGTGTGCACCCCGTCTTTCTTTCAACACTGTCATTATACCTGCTGGAAAGCACCGAAAATACTAAAAAAATATGCAGTTTTTGCTATAAAACACAGTTTTCTTGACTTTCCCCAAAAACAGTGTATTATATATATCCATAATACATAAACTCATTTTCGCCAATTTATGCACAATGCTAAAAGTTACAACTTTATGAAAGGACGTCTTTGCCAATGAGTCCCGAACGCGAACCGATGGAGAACGACTCCAACTCCCGCACGGCGGAAGAATTGGAGCAGCAGACTGTTGATGTTTATGTAGAGCGTGCTCTGCACGGCCCGGTGTTCCGCATGTCTTACGAGCACACCCACACTTATTGCGAAATTTTTTACCTGAAAAGCGGCACCTGCACCTACACTGTCAACCAGGGCCAGTGGCACCTGGAAGCGGGCGACCTGTTCATTGTGGCTGCAGGCGACCCCCACAGCACCCGCTACGAGGGCAAAACCAGCTGCGAGCGCATTATCGTGTTCTGTAAAGCAGATGTACTTGCCGGCATGATGCGTGGCGACCCGACCGAAGTACGGCAGGCGCTGGAGCGTTCCGGCAAGGTGATCCTGAACGCCGAGACCCGCACGATGGTGGAAGCCCTTTTGGACCAGATGCTGCTGGAAAACGACCTGCCGCGCAAATATTCGGAGCAGGTGCTGGAGCTGGAATCGCTGCATCTGGTGCTGCTTTTGCTGCGGAATGGCATTTTCAGCCATGAAACCATGTCCCCCAAAGAGGGCTACAGCGCCGACATTGAGCGCGCGCTGAAATACATTGCGCTGAACTACCAGCAGCCCTTGACGCTGGAGGAAGTGGCCGGGTACTGCAACCTGAGCCCCACCTATTTTTCCCGCAAGTTCAAACTGATCACCGGGCAGACGTTCAAGGAGCATGTGAATTACATCCGGCTGCGCCAGGCCACCCAGATGCTGTTGATGACAGATAACTCCATCACCAAAATTGCCATGCTGTGCGGCTTTGGCAGCAGCAACTATTTCAAGGATCTGTTCCGCGCCACCACTGGGCGCTCCCCCCGTGAATACAGAAAGCACTCCGGGCTGCCCATCCACCCCCACCTGCGGGATAACGGGTAACGCACGGAGTGCCGTAACCAAACCGTATTGTATTGTGCAGTTATTCCAGCGTCATGCCATATTTATCAAAAATGCGGTTGAACAAAAAGGCGTTGCAGTAGCTCGCCAGCCCCGGCGCCACCAGCAGCACCGGCCAGAACACAAAAACGCCCACGGCAAAAAATGCTACGGTGACCATCAGCGCGGCCAGAACAGGCATTACATTGCGCAGTGCCATGGCAATGCCCATCTTGAACAGTGCGCTGGTGGTGTTATCGCACCGGGCAACCAGCGGGAACAGCATGGTGATAAACAGCGCCCAGCAAGCCAGCAGCACCACGCTGGTAAAAAACATTGCCCCCGCAAACACCGAACTGGTCTGCAGGCAGATCACCAGATCCAGTACCAGCAGGATGCCAACTGCGAGGTACCCCACCCACAGCGCGGTTGCCTGCTTGAGGTTCTGCTTAAAAGAATGGAAAAACGCGGGAATGAGCTGGCCTTCCTGCCCGCGGGCCATCTTTAAGGTAACGTAATACAGCGCCGTTGTGGCCGCGCCCGCCGTTACCACCGGCAGGCAGCAGAGATACCACAGGCAGGACAAAAGGAAAAAATCCGCCAAATTGCCGATAAACTTCCAGATTGGATTTTCGAGACTGAAAAACTTCATGATGTGCCCTTCCTGTTGTTGGCTGCATGGTCAAGGGGGCTCCCCTGCCGCTTGCGGCCATTTTTGCTTTTGTAGGGCATGGTACCACAAAAAAAGAGCGCCTGCAAGGCCCGGCAGGAAGAAAGGCTGAAAAAATTTGGCGGCGTGTTCAGCAGGAAGCGCTATCAAGAAAGTCTGCAATAAAGGCTGCCGCCTGCTTTCCCACGGTGTTATAGGCGCTTTGGTGGTATAAAAAACATTGTTGCTTATTCCACCTGAGGTGCATCTGAAAACAAAGAAAATGACGGATATTTCGCAAACACAAGCAGGATGTAAGGCAAAGAGCCGCAGAAATCCTTTATGAACCCCAAGGACTTTTAACGCAGAATCCCGCTGTGTTTGTAGAAATAGACGATATTTTCGACTTTTCAGCTGCACCATCGATTGTTTTTAGTATAGCACATACAACCATACACAGCAAATGCGGGGTGGAGCAGTTTGTTTGCCCTCAAAGCGTTTTGTCGGTCGGGGCTGCCAGACCAGGCCAGCCCTGGCATGCCTCAAATATGCAGGTTCATTGCGAATCAACACCACAATATTCCGCAGCAGGGCGGCCAGCCCCCTGGCCGCCCTATTGTCGTACTACACATTAAAAATCCGCAGCATACCAAGCCCCGTCCTACGGACGGGGCTTGGTAGATACATTTATATTGAAAACCGGCAGTTCTCTGTTTCCAAAGATCTGCCGGTCATACTTCTTATCTCAATGCAAAAATAAATCAAGCCGTCAGACAGGGTCTGTCAGCAAGGCCCCCGCCTAATGAAGCCATGTCTTCCCCCGTCCTCTCCAAAGTGCGAAAATAGTACCATGAAAAAATGTATTTTTGAGAGTAGTCTAAAAAATACAGAAAAGCAGCAAGGATGCCCCCATGGAGAAGCACGCATTGGCAGTATCTTCTGACTTATTCCAATGGCAAGTATTCTTCCAGCCGTTGTCGGATCAGGGGCAGGTCCGGCACCAGCACGGACATTCCACGAATGTTCGCACTATAATAACAATCGCTCGCCGGGACTGTGTGGGAGTTTATTGATATCGAAGAAGCCAAGGGGAGCAGCCGGTAGGCTAACGACAATATTTCGCTATCCGTCAAGTCCGTAGTCAAATATGGAAGCGCATTATTCATTAAATCAAAAAGCTCGCTTGCGGGCAAATTCTTGGTCTGTTCATACACAGCCATCAACACTTTTCGCTGACGCTCTGTACGGCCAAAATCGCTATCGATTTTACGGGCACGCGCATACGTCAGAGTCTCCGCTCCGTTCAAATGGTTCAAACCCGCAACGATAGAGGTATCATTACGCTTGTTGATATAATCCGCCTCCGCAGAAGTCAGTTCAATATCTATGCCGCCAACCATATCTATAATCGCCTCGAACCCCGTAAAATCCACTTCAAAATTACCATCAATGGAAACACCGAAGTTTTCAGTCAAAGTCGCATCCAGCAATTCAAATCCGCCGAACACATAAGTTGCGTTCAGCCGATTGTCCGAGTATCCACCGGGGATCTGCACATATAGATCTCGTAGAAATGAAACAAGCGAGGTTTCTCCGGTTTTAGGATGCACATACTTCCATGACACCAATGTCTTTTGGCTTTCTCGTCTTCCACAGTTTTTCTGGATTGCCATCCTTAACAGCGTTTTTCTTTGCTAGATACTTTTCTCTCTTGTTTGCAGCATCCTTTGCAACATCGACATCTACCAATTCATCCAATTGTTCCTTCGTAACTACAAGGGCCGCATTCTGAGCTTATTGTCAAGTATTTAGAAGAAAAAAATCCCTCTATACCAATTTCTACGTTGGTGTAGAGGGATTGCCTATTTAACTAAGTGACATTGCCTTTATCGGAATAGCTTTTTCCTTTATAACAACCCTGCCTTACAGTTTGGGAGAAACGCTTAGTGCTTCAGTTCCAGCAGCGCATCGCCCTGCTTTACGGTGCCACTGGCTTTAGCCGCGACAGCGGCATAGTCATCGGTATTGCAGACAATGAGCGGCGTGGTCACAGGATAGCCTTCGGCCTTAATGGCTTCCAGTTCAAAGCGGATCAACGGCTGACCTTTCTTCACCTTGTCGCCCTCGTTGACGAGGTAGGTAAAGTGCTTGCCACCCAGCTTGACCGTATCGATGCCGATGTGCATCAGCAGTTCGGCACCGTCAGCCGTGGTCATGCCCACGGCATGGTGGGTCTCAAAGGTGGAGGAGATCTCACCGTCAGCAGGTGCCACCAGTTCACCATCGGTGGGCTCAATGGCAATGCCGTCCCCCAGTGCACCGCTGGCAAAGGCTTCATCCTTTACATCGGACAGCGGAACGACGGTGCCGTTCAGGCAGGCAGACAGCACGGTATCCTTTACTGCGGGGGCCGTCGGGGCAGGTGTTGCGGTCGCCGCCGGGGTCTTAGGTGCATTTTCCAGATAATCCTCCAGCTTTGCCTTGATGACAGCCACCTTGGGGCCGTACACCACCTGCACGCCGTTGCCCTTGCAGATCACGCCGGAGGCACCGGAGGCCTTGAGCACATCCTGCCGAACCAGCGCAGCGTCCTTGACGGTGCAGCGCAGACGGGTGGCGCAGCAGTCCACGTCGGACAGATTAGCGGCGCCGCCCAGACCTTCTACGATCAGGGCGCTGACCGGATCATCCCCTGCGGGGGCGGTGCTGCCGGAAGCGGCGCTGCGGGCGTTCACGTCCGCACGGGTGTACAGCTTGACTTCCTCGGCATCATCGCGGCCCGGGGTCTTATAGTCAAACTTGGAGATCATAAAGCGGAAAATGATGTAGTACAGTACAAAGTACA
>OQWM01002781.1_pt1 | contig 11819 bp, 10 predicted proteins | sample 1691531 | NCBI WGS metagenome assembly OQWM01 (sample SAMN03418257, study PRJEB22391) | human gut metagenome | biome: human-gut; feature: organic feature; material: feces | host: Homo sapiens | place: Tanzania | collected 2013-01 | reverse complement strand
CGTCAAGGTTGTGGCCGTCGAGCCGGAGAGCTCTCCGGTGCTGAGCAAGGGCACCGCAGGCGCACACAAGATCCAGGGCATCGGTGCAGGCTTTGTGCCGGATGTGCTGGACACCAAGGTCTACGACGAGATCATCCCCGTCGCCAATGAGGACGCTTTCGCCACCGGCCGTCTGGTCGGCCACAAGGAAGGCGTGCTGGTCGGCATCTCTTCCGGCGCGGCGGTCTGGGCGGCTCTGCAGCTGGCAAAGCGTCCGGAGAATGCAGGCAAAAACATCGTCGTTCTGCTGCCCGACACCGGCGACCGCTACCTGTCCACTCCGCTCTTCGCCGACTGAGACAAAACACACAAGACTTTCATCGTGGGTGCCTCCCTGCATTTGGGGAGGCATCCATTTTCTTTTGGCGCGGATTCTGCTATACTATTTTATGGGATCCATGGCACCGCACCGGAGCAGACCATGCGCAATGGAGGGGGCGTCTCCCGGCGGGAGGGCAGGGAGACGAGCATCGCGGACATTTTCAGAAAGAAGAATCAAAGCAGGAGAAAACACCTTATGGATAAAAACGGGAAGATTTACCAGACCTATGTGCAGACTCTGAAAGAAGAGCTGATCCCTGCAATGGGCTGTACCGAACCCATCGCCATTGCCTATGCCGCAGCCAAGGCACGGGAGGTTCTGGGCAGTGAGCCGGATCGGGTGACGATCGGCGTCAGCAACAACATCATCAAGAACGTCAAGAGCGTGGTCGTGCCGAATACCGACGGCATGAAGGGCATTGAAGCGGCCGCCGCTGCGGGCATCGTGGGCGGAAACGCTTCCCGGGAGCTGGAAGTCATTTCGGACGTTTCGGAAGGGCAGAAACAGGCGATGCGGGATTTTCTGGCGGCGGTGCCCATTTCGGTAAACGCCATCGACGACGGCATCCTTTTTGACATCCGCATCACGCTGTACCACGGCAGGGAATCTGCCGTGGTCCGCATCAGCCACTACCACACCAACATTGTCTACATCCAGAAAAACGATACGATCCTGCTGGACCATACGGGCGGCCAGACGTTGGCGTCCTGCGGCAGCTCGGCCCCGGCGGAAAGCGGCCTGACCGACCGCAGCCTGCTGAATATGGCCGACATCTATGCGTTTGCCGATACCTGTGATCTGGCAGATGTCCGCCCGGTGCTGGACACCCAGATCCTGTACAACACCCAGATCTCCGAAGAGGGGCTGCTGGGGGATTACGGGGCAAATGTGGGCTCCACCTATCTCAAATTTTACGGCACCGACGTCCGCAACCGTGCCATTGCCAAGGCAGCTGCAGGCTCCGATGCCCGGATGAGCGGCTGCGAGCTGCCCGTCGTGATCAATTCCGGCAGCGGCAATCAGGGCATTACCGTGTCGGTCCCCGTCATCGAATATGCCAAGGCACTGGGGAGTACCAAAGAAAAGCTCTACCGTGCGCTGGTGCTCTCCAACCTCATTGCCATCCATGAAAAAACCGGAATCGGACGGCTGTCCGCCTACTGCGGTGCCGTCAGTGCCGGTCAGGCGGATGGAGCCGTTCACATTGACAGCTGCACCGGCAATGGCATTGGGGGAGCTTTCGGCATTATCCTTGACGGTAAAGGTCACAGTCTGGTCGGTGTAGGCGGTCGCGGCGTCAATGTAGGCAAAGGGCACGTTGACGCGGTTCTCGTTCATGCGGGTGGCGGGGTTCGGCATAGCCCAGCCCATGCGGAAGGTAACGCGCAGGGCAATCATGTCCTGCTGGGCCAGGTTGAAGATGATGGCCTTGGTGCTGGGGTCCTGGATCACGGCCTGGTCAAGGATCTTGACGTCCACATCCTGGCGGATGGCGTACACCAGCTGCTTGAAGTTACCGGCTACCATGCGGGCAACGCTGGTATCAAAGCTGCCGTTTTCCGGGAAGTAGATCGGCGCGCCGTCCAAGGCATAGGGCGTGGTGCCCTGCATGTCGCTCTTGTACAGGGGGTGGCCGTTGGTGTCCTTGATGCCGCGCAGGGACGCTTTGGCACCCATGGCAGCCACAACGCCGTCCACGGTATAGCCTGCATCCTCCACCTTGGCAAACAGGCCGCTTTCGCCCAGCAGGGAATCATAGGTAATGCCGCCGGAAACGTTGTTGCCGGCCTGGCGGGCAACGGTGATAATGTCGTTCTGCCACTCTGCCGGGCGGTTGATGCCGAACAGAACGGCCTGGTCCACCCGCAGGCCGATGGCTTCGTTGACGCGCGGTGTTACTTCGCCCAAGATGTCAAACTCGGCGTCAGCCAGAACGGCTTCGGGGATGGGGACAATGACTGCCAGCTCACCGGCGGTCAGGTAGACGTTCTCCCACGCCTGGCGGGAAGTCTGCTTATAGCCGGTATCACCGTTGACCCAGTAGGCCAGCGGCAGCATGGAAAGCACCGGAATGCGGGTCTGCTTGCTGGTCATGTTGGGCAGCTTGCGGCCCAGCTGCATCACAACGCTCTGCTTGGGGGCGTCCTGAAAAATGGTGCTGACAACCTGCTCACGGATGAGGGCTTCAGCGCGGGAACGATCAATAACATTGGGCATGGGTTACTCCTTTCATTTGCCAAACGCGGCACGGATCGCTGCGTTTGCTTCTTCGCGGCTGGTGGCGGCTGCCGGGGTGCCGGTAGCACTTGCCACAATACGCGGGGGTTTGGTGTCGGCGGCAAAAGCGCCGGGGTCGTTTTCGCGGTAGGTCTTTACAAAGTCATCAAAGCCCAGCAGGCTGTCCCCCTGCAAGGGCAGGTTCTTGGCGGCAAGGTCGGCCATAAAGGCTTTTTTGGCGCTGGCGCTGGTAAAGTGCAGCCCGGCGGCTGCGTTCTGGGCGGCATAGCCTGCCTGCAGTTCGGCCACTTTTGCGTCAGCGGCTTTCTGGGCATCGGCGGCTTTCTGCTGCCAGTCGGGGTCATAGCCTTTCAGCTTGGTGTTGGCCTCGTCCAGCTGGGTGCGGATGGCGTCGCGCTCGGCTTTGGCCGTCTCGGCGGCCTGCTTTTCGCGGTTCACGTCCGCGCCGTTCATGGCGAACACGCGCTGCACCTGCTCATCATTCAGGCCAAGGGCTTTGAGTTCTTCGGTTTTCATGGGTGTTACCTCCTGTGTAGGGTGTCAGATAGGCGTTTTAAGGTGGTTGCCGTCACCGTCTGTGCGGCTGTTTCAGCCCTGCCGCAGCCGGGCAAAAGGGTATAAAAATTGCCCGCCCCGACCTCATGCGGTCAAAAGCAGGCATAAAAATACCACGGTGCAGAATTGCATCGTGGTTGTTAAGGTGTACCTGAAAACAAAGAAAATGACGGATATTTCGCAAACACAAGCAGGATTTAAGGCAAAGAGCTGTGGGAATCCTTTGTGGCTTCCAAGGCTTTTTAACGCAAAATCCGGCTGTGTTTGTAGAAATAAACTAAATTTTCGACTTTTCAGATACACCCTAACAGGATGGTTCTATATCCTTTATTATAAAGCATTTCACGATAAAACGAAAGGGGCGGCACCATGGTACCGGAACTGGAACGGCTGATCCAAGCACATCAGAACATCGTGTTTTTTGGCGGCGCAGGGGTTTCGACGGAAAGCGGCATCCCAGATTTTCGCTCGGTGGACGGGCTCTACCACCAAAAATTCAAGTACCCGCCCGAAACCATGCTGTCCCACACATTTTATGAGCAGCACACCGCAGAATTTTTTGATTTCTACCGCCAAAAGCTCATTGTGCATGGGGCCAAGCCTAATGCTGCCCACCTGCGGCTGGCCAAACTGGAGCGGGAAGGTAAATTAAAAGCCGTTGTCACCCAGAATATTGATGGCCTGCACCAGGCAGCGGGCAGCAAAACCGTGTATGAGCTGCACGGTTCCACCTTGCGCAACTACTGCACCCGCTGCGGCAAGTTCTACCCCGTCAGCTTTATCGAGGAAGCCGGCGGCAAGGGGGATGGTGTGCCCCGCTGCACGGACTGCGGAGGCATTGTAAAACCGGATGTGGTCCTGTATGAGGAGGGCCTGGACGAAGCCACCATTGAAGGGGCGGTGAGCGCCATCCGCAGGGCGGATATGCTGATCGTGGGCGGCACCAGCCTGGCCGTTTACCCGGCGGCGGGGCTGATCCGCTATTTCTGCGGGGATGACCTGGTGGTCATCAACAAACAGCCCACCCCGGCGGACGGTATGGCAACCCTGCTGGTAAACAAGCCCATCGGCCAGGCACTGAGTGAGACCGAGGGGGAAGGAGGGGCAATTTGTCGCTGAAAGAAAATTGTCATAAAAGTGTAAAACCTTACAAAAACGCTTGCAAAAATTTGCTGCTTTCTGGTATGATAAGAGTTGACGGCAGAGCGCGGGAAAGCGCCGCATGCCGCATGTGGGATTTTGCGATTGATAACATAGAGGGGGTTCTTGTATGGCAAACGCATTGACTGATTTTATCCGCAAACGGGATTTTCTTGTCTGTATGGATTCTGACGGCTGCGTCATGGATACGGTGCGCATCAAGCATTGCTCGGTGTTCTGCCCAGAGCTGATCCGTGTGTTTGGCCTGGAAGCCCACACTGATTTTATTACCACCGCGTGGGAAGAGATCAACCTGAACAGCATCACCCGCGGGATTTCCCGCTTTGAAAGTGCAGTGCTGATTTTTGACCGCCTGAAAAACCGTGGCATCGATGTTCCCGGCAGTGAAGATATCGCCGCGTGGGTTTCCACCGCATCGGAACTTTCCACCGCAAGTCTGCAGCAGGAAGTTCTGCGCAGCGGTAGCCTGGCCCTGCGCAAGCTGCAGGAGTGGAATAACGCCTGCAACCGCCGCATTCAGGCCCTGGAACCTACCTTTAAGCCGTTCCCCGGCGTGGAATACAGCCTGCATCAGCTGCACACCGTGGCCGATGTGGCGGTGGTTTCCGCCGCCAATGAAAGCGCTATCGCCAGCGAGTGGGCGCGTTACGGCCTTGCCACCCATGCCGATGTGATCTTTGGCCAGGAGGTTGGCAGCAAGGCAAACTCCATTGCCTCCATGCTGGCCTGCGGGTATGAAAGCCGCAAGGTGGTCATGGTGGGCGATGCCATGGGCGATGCCCAGGCAGCCGCTGCAAACGGCGTTTCCTTTGTGCCCATTCTGCCCGGCCGCGAAGCCGAAAGCTGGCGCCGTCTGCAGGAAGAAGCCCTGCCCAAGCTGCTGCATGGCACCTTCAGCCCTGAATATCAGGCAACCCTTCTGGCCCAGCTGCGCAGCGTTCTGCACGGGTAATTGACCGGAAAATCGTTGAACAAAAACCAAAGCAGAGTATGCAAAAAGCGCATACTCTGCTTTTTTCATGCAGTCAATCGGTTTTGGCAGCCGGCATACAGCAAAACCAGCCCGGCACTGAGCAGAATGTATAGATGCTCGTCAATGTGTTTTTCAGGAAGATAACACAAAAAAAGAAAAGGCTGATCAGAAGATGTCTCTCCTGATAGCCTCTATTTCTATCCAAATATCTTACTTAGATTTTCAACAACACTAATGAGGATGCGAAAGTCGGATAGTGTTGATGGTCTATTTTGTGTTACAATTTTTTAAGTAAGTTTAGATAAATTTGCACTTGCAGTAATCGTATTCTATTTGTAATCTTTGTTTTTGAGCAACGTACCTACAAACGGTATCGTAGCAAATTCCTGCGGGTTACTTCTGATAATGTAATCGATATAATTTCCCACAATCAACGCGTATGCATAGTAGCCCATCGGGTTCGGATGAAAGCCCAACCCGAACGATTTACGCATTTCTGCATCGTATACGGGCGCATGCGCAGTCATATCCAGCAAGTAAGTAAACTCAAACATATCGCACAATTTGGCGAGTTCGCTTGCGATATAACGGATATCGTTATCACACGCTTCACCGCGCAGTTGAGGAGTTACAACAAAAATACGCGCGTTAGGCTCTATTGTTTTAAGTTTGGAAACGATTTTGCCCATATTACCGAAAAACGTATCGTCATTATCCTGCGGACAATCGGCGTTGACGTCCTTGACACTTCCCAAAGGATGCCCGAACACAAACGAATCGTTGTTGCCTAACGCAATAATATACGCTTGATTCCATTGCCAAAATCCGTTTGCGTCCGCCCAACTTTGAACATACTCGCGCGCGGTCATTCCGCCGCGGGAATAATTGTTGTATTTTGTTCCAGTAATGCGCTCTAAAACTGCAGGCCACGAGTACTCGTACATATCGGTATAAACTATATTTCCGTTTTCATCGTGACTTTCAAACTCGCCCGATGCCAAAGAATCCCCTATAACGCCTATTTGCTTAAAAACGCCCGCAAAACCGCACGTTTCCTTAATAATATCTAACGGCTGTTCGCTTGCGCCGATTTCAAATCGTTTGTTATTCATTTTATTCACCGTCCTGTTGTTCTTCTTTAACCTTTTTAGGCTTATCCCATTCCGTACCGGTTACAGTTTTAAGATCAAGTCCGCGAGTTTCGCCGACAAACAGCCACATTATTACAATTGCCCCTACAAGCCCTGGAACCATCAAGCCCAAATACATATAACCGAACATGCTTTCGGGAATGATAGGCAGCAGTATCATAGTAATAACTGTTGCAAGTCCGCCCATAACTCCGTTAAGCAACGTATTGATTACCGTAACCGACGAACGCAGGTTTGTAGGAGACGATTCGGAAAACATAATTCCTCCGATGGTATCGCCTGCGCCCCAGTAACTGCCCATAAATCCGCCGATAGCAAAACCTGTCAAATACGGAGTCCACTTGAACATACCGCTAAAGATAAACAGCAAATAACACATCAACGCCGAACAAGACATTGCGATTATAGTTACTTTACGTCCGAATTTATCCGACACAAAACCGGAAATCAATGTAAACAGCGCGTTGCCGACGGGATACAGAAACAAAGCAAGAGTTATTTCTTCTTCCGTCATCAGCGCCGACTTTGCCATGACCGTACTGTACGTTGCCGTACCTAACGAAGCGAGATAAAAGCAGCAACAAGCAATAATCAAAAAGCGCAATTGTCTGTGTTTGAATGCGAATTTTACAGCGGTCAGAATTCCGCCTTGTGCGTTTTGTTCGCGTCCTTCCTTGCTGCGTTGTTCACGTTCTTCTATAGGCGTTTTTAAATACTCTATTCTTTTAGTCAAAAATGCGTTTGTTTCCCTAGCAAAAAGCAGCGCGAATAACGACATTACAAAACCGATAATTGCCGGCACCAAATATACTACATGCCAACGCTCGCTTATGTTTTGCATGAGTGTAGCCCTAAGCAACGGAACAAGTAACGTGCCCAGTATCGCCACCGCTTTTACGATTGCATAGTTACGGGCGCGAGACTTTTCGTCGGAGCATTCCAGTATGTACACGCATTGCATATCGTGCGAGACCATAAAACCCATCAACGTGCCGCCTATCATGTAAACGTAGATATCTTTGGATAAATACACAAGGAACAGTCCTAAGCCCATACAGAACGTGTTAATAACCAAAAACGGCTTACGCCCGAATTTATCCGCAAGGGGACGATAGAAAATAATAAGCAGTGTTACCGGATAGGAAATAAAACCTATGGCGGAAAAGAGCGATAGTCCTGCGCCGTATTCCATACCCATATTTTTTACGAAGAATTCTGTAACTATATTCGCCTGAAACTGAATGGATATAGTAGACGCGATTTCGTCCGTTATGTAGATGAGCGACAAAATCATAAACAAGTAAATCAAATAAAACTTGTTGCTTCTTGCGCCCAACTGCTTTTCGCGGCGGATAAGTTCCTTGGCTTCGCGCGCCTGTAATCGTTCAATGTTTTTTGCCATTTTGAGTTTTCTCCTTTTGAAAATTGTAAACAAGGAAATTCTTGGTCATCTCGTCGGTAATGCCGTAGCGCTCCGCCAAATTGTGTATGACTTGCAAGAAATCCGCGCCGGAGCAGCCTTTAGACAACAGGTTTTCTTTTTCGATAAGTTTATTTTCAAAAACATTCAAAACAATTTCGTCGGTGGCAAGGGAAACAACCGAATGATTGCGCGTATGCACGTAAACGTTGCGATCGCCTTCTTCTCCGACTAAACACTCTCCGCCGTCGATTATAATTGTTGTTCTACGGTATGGAAACAGTGTTGAAACGTCGTTGATATTGTACGAATACACCGTTGCGCCCTCGACCAAAATGCTTTCGAAGGTAAAAATATACACCTTTACCCCGCGGGATATTGCGTTTTCGATATTACTACGTAGCACTTCGAACGGCTCTCGCCAAATTGACAGCGAAATTTCCGCTTGCGCGCTGTCGATAAGTTCCTTTGCCTTAGCAACGTATTTTTCTTCGCCCACTATATTCATTACATAATCGACGTCGGCGTTTTCCGTTGCAAGTTGTTGTAGCTCGCGTTCGGCGCAGGCAATATTCTTTTCGTTTTCTTCCTTGATGCTACGTATAAGGTCTTGATACTCGATAGGCTTGTAAAAATTCGGCTCTCCGTCTATACGAATAACCGCGCCCTTTGCCACCAAGCGATTGATAACCTCGTACACCAACGAACGCGCAACGCCCGAAAGTTTTGCGATTTCGTAACCGTTTAACACTTTATGTTTAATTAATGTTCCGTATACTTTTGCTTCGTTTGACGAAAAGCCGAGTTTCTCTAAAAATTCATAATTGTTCATAGTAGTTATACCCCACACCACTATTGTGCTACAAATCTCTGCGTTGTCAATACCCTCTTTGAAAAATATGGTATTAAATTTACTTTTTGCGTCAATACGGGCTGTCGTCAAAGTACAGTTCGTCGTACAAATCATCGTCTTGCCTATACAGTACGTACATTGTTTTTTCAATTCTCTCAACACATTATCTGACGGGTTATTTCTGATAAAGTCATCATCGACAGCAATCTGTAAAACCTGATAAAGAACCGTATGAGAGCCAATAGAAACTTCTGTCGGTTTTATCTTATTCTTCTCCGACCACTCCGAAACAAGTTCCGGATGTACTTCTGCTAAACTGTTATTCATAGCCAAACCGGGACCTCCTTGTGCTTAGAGTATATGAAGTTTTGGCTTTATCTTGTAGTTTGCGAATATCCGTATAAATTGAAAAAGCCCTTTGAGAAAAGGATTTCTCCTCCCTCAAAGGGCAAGTTGGCAAACAGGAAGTTTTGCATCCATTATTCTTCTAATATTTTTGTAGGGTTCGCATCCGTTACAAATATCATATTCTCTTGCCGAGTATCCGCCTGCTTTACAGTTCCCCCTTGCGCTTGTCCCTTGCTTTGGCGGCGCCAAGGGCTTTGGGGGCGGTGGTTTTCTCGTCAGGGTGCAGCAGCTTGGCGCGCAGGATGGCACCCTCGCCAAAGCGGGCGCGCAGGGCATCGGCGGCACGGTCCAGCTTTTCCTGTTTATCGGTTTTGGCTGGATCGGTGAAAAAGTCCAGCTGCTCAAAATTGTCGGTGCCGGTCTTTTCGGCGCTCACCCCAACAAGGCGCACTGGGCGGTCGGGCCACATCTGGCGCATCAGCTCCCGCGCGGTATGGTAGATCACATCGGTGGAGTTGGTGGGGCTGTTCAGCGTTACCTGGTGGCTGCTGCGGCGGAACGCGTTATCCACCAGCTGCACCGTGATGACCCGCGCGGTTTTGCCGTCCATCCGCAGCCGGCCGGCAACGGATTCACACAGCGCCAGCATGGTGGCGTCCGCTTCCACGGGGCGCTTCAGATCCTGCGGGGTGGTCACGCTGTTGCCGTAACTGTTGTCCTTCACCTCGCTGCGGGTCATCGGCTCGCTTTCAATGCCGTTGGCATAATCCCGGAACACCTGCCCCCGCATGCCAAACACCCCGCGCAGGATGTCCGCATCCGCGTTGGCAAGATCCCCGATGGTATAAATGCCGATCTCGTGCATCCGCTTGACGGACTTTGGCCCCACGCCGAACAGATTGCCCACCGGCAGCGGCCACAATTTCTGTGGCACCATATCCTGCGTTAATACATGGATCTTATCCGGCTTTTCAAAGTCGGATGCCATCTTTGCCAGCAGGCGGTTGGGCGCAATGCCAATATTTACGGTAAAGCCCAGCTCCCGGTGAATGCGGTCCTTGATGGTCTGCGCCGCCTGCAAAGGCGGGCCGAACAGCCCCTCGCTGCCGGTCATATTCAAAAAGGCTTCGTCAATGCTGTACTGCTCGATATCTGGCGTATAATCGCCAAAAATGCGGATCATGGCTTTGCTGTTTTTCACATACCAGTCAAAATCCGGCGCGGCAACGATCAAATTGGGGCATTTGCTGCGCGCCATAAACAGCGATTCCCCGGTTTGGATGCCGTACCGCTTGGCAGGGATGCTCTTGGCCAGCACCACGCCGTGGCGCTTTTCCTCATCTCCGCCTACCACGGCGGGCACGGTACGCAGGTCCAGCGTTTCGCCGTTGGCCAGGTGCTGGATGGCCGTCCAGGACAAAAAGGCGGAATTGACATCCACATGGAAATAAACGGTTTTGGCTTTGGGCAGCATGGCGCGCACCTCCTTTGCGGGCAGAGTTTCTGCTACCATCATACCATAAAACCACGGTGCAGAAAAGGCAGGCAAGAATCTTCTTTCCTTTTTGTGGCGGGCGCTGTATAATACAGATAAGACCTTCCTGCGGTAAAAATTTACAAAGAATAGGATGGAACATTATGCAGTATACCATTGAAAACGAATACCTGCGCCTGACGGTGGATACCCGTGGTGCCGAGGCTGTGAGCGCTGTCAACAAGGCTACCGGGGCCGAAATGCTCTGGTGCGGGGACCCTGCCGTCTGGGGCCGCCATGCGCCGATCCTGTTCCCCTATACCGGCAAGCTGACCGGCGGCAAAATGATCGCCAAGGGCAAAGAGTATGCCGGCGGCCAGCACGGCTTTGCCCGCGATGTGGAGCACACCCTGGTGGGCAAGACCGAGACAAGCCTGACCCTGGTTTTGCAGGCAAACGAGGAGACCCGCACCAAGTGGCCCTATGAGTTTGAACTGCGCTCCACCTTTGAGCTGGTGGAAAAAACGGTGCGCCACACCCTGGCGGTGTATAACCCCAGCGAGCCGGAGCTCAGGTTCGGCATTGGTTACCACCCGGCATTTGCCATCCCGTTTGATGATGCCCACACCCCTTCGGATTATGAGTTCCGTTTTGACGAGCTGGAAAGCCCCCTGTGCGTGAGCTGTCTGCCCAACGGCCTGCTGAACGGTACCGATTATCACTATCTGGCCCGCAATACCCGCACCGTGCCCTTGACGGATGACCTGTTTGACCACGACAGCCACTGCATGCTGAACCTGCGCAGCAAGACCCTTGCCATTGTGGAAAAGGACACCGGCCGCGCCGTGCGCTGCAACATTGAGGGCTATCCCTATGTGCTGATCTGGTCCAAGCCGGAAAAGCCCTACCGCTTTGTCTGCATTGAGCCGTGGCACAGCCTGCCCGGCGAGGAAAACGGCCCCCTAACCTGGGAGGACCGCCCCTGCGCCGCCGCCCTGCACCCCGGCGAAACCTGGTCCACCACATTGTGCACCACCTTTGAACGGTAAGCAGGGCGGCGCCACCTGCCCCCGCCGCGGGGCCAGCATATCGTATGGCACATTTCATAATGCGTGATAAGCCAAAATCATTGGCAGGGAGTGGCCCCGACGCCCCGGATACGGAGCCTTTCCGTATATTTCATGATGGCATACACATGAAGTCCCGGAACGGTCAAGACCGTTCCCTACAGAGCAATTTATCATGTGCTGCCAACGAATAAATGTTCTGTAGGGCGCGATGCCCT